>Ga0075428_100000876_pt1 | contig 31672 bp, 30 predicted proteins | sample RhiMetdeltSRZDD2_FD_75291 | JGI IMG/M metagenome (GOLD analysis project Ga0075428, IMG submission 75291) | Populus rhizosphere microbial communities from Tennessee, USA - Rhizosphere MetaG P. deltoides SRZDD2 | ecosystem: Host-associated > Plants > Roots > Rhizosphere > Soil | place: USA... | reverse complement strand
CGGATCGAGCCGGCGCCGAGCACGCGGCGCAGGCTCGCGATCTGCGCCGGCAGGTTGTTCTCGTCGACGACGAGACGCGGCCACACGCGCTCGATGAGCGTCGTCTTGGTCACGAGCCGGCCCGGACTCTCAGCGAGCACGAGCAGGAGGTCGAATGCCCGCGCCCCCACGTCGACGGGCTTGTCGCCGGCGCACAGGAGCCGCTCGCCGGGATAGACGACGAACGCGCCGATCCGTATCAGGTCCATGCAGCAACGCTTTAGAATAATTTCAGGTCGGATTCAAGACGCCGGCCTTCGCGGTCAGCACCATCGTCGCCAGCCGATGACCATTCATGGGGAGAGTCACATGCCGAAGTTCGTGATCGAGAGAGACATACCCGGCGCGGGCAAGCTGAGCCCGGCGGAACTGAAGAAGATCTCGCAGAAATCCTGCGGCGTCCTCAGCAGCCTTGGACCCAGCGTGCAGTGGATCCACAGCTACGTAACGGCGGACAGGATCTACTGCATCTACCACGCGACGGACGAGTCGCTGGTCATGCGTCACGCGGAACTCGGCGGCTTCCCGGCCAACCGGATTTCGCGGGTCGCTGCGATCATCGATCCCGCAACGGCGGAGTAGCGCTCGCTCGCCTTCGGCTCGTGACGGTCTCCGGTCATCGGCACCCGCAGACCACTCACACACGATCCATGGAGGCGACGATGAAGATTCTCAGGGCACTCGTGCCGCTGCTCCTGGCGGCCCGCGCATTCGCAGGAGATACGGCGACCGTCGATCCGGCGCAATCCGATGGCGGCCAGGCCAACCACCGCTACGTGATCGAGCGCAGCTTCCCGGCCGGAGCCCTCGACGGCCTCGACGAGGCGGCGAAGGCGCAGGTGAACGCCAACAACGCGACGGTCGGCGTTCACTGGATCAAGTCGTATGCGAATGCGGAGCGGACCAAGACGTTCTGCGTCTACGAGGGACCGAGCGAAGACGCCATTCGCCAGGCCGCCGCACTCAACCACTTGCCGGTCGACAGCATCACCGAGGTGCCGGTCGACCTGACGCCGTGACCACCGTCACCGGGAGGATGTCATGACCATGAAAATCCTGGCTTCGCTCGTTCCGGCCCTGGCGCTTTTCGCGTCGCCCGCCATCCTTGCGGACGGCGCGGACCTCGCGGACGGCGCGGCGGGCATCGAGCACAACCACCCCGCCGATCCGGGCGCCTGGCACGAGAACTCGCCGCTGATCACCAAGGTGCGCCATGCAACGGCGAAGTACCGCGACATCAACGCCGCTCTGGCGGCCGGTTACGCTCCCGCGACTCCGTGCGTGAGCGGCCCGAACAGCGGCGCGATGGGCGTTCACCTCATCAACTCGACGCTCCTCGGCAAGGAAGTCAGTGCCGAGACGCCCGAGGCGCTCATCTACGAGCCGATGCCCGACGGCAGGATGCGGCTGGTCGGCGTCGAGATCCTCACGTTTGCCTCGGACTGGGTCAACGAGGTGCCCGTGCTCGACGGTCACCTGTTGAACTACGTCGGCGCGCCGAACCGCTACGGCATCCCGGCGTTCTACGAGATTCACGTGTGGGCCTGGCGGAATAACCCGGATGGATCGTTCGCGGACTGGAACCGGCGCGTAACCTGCGCCGGGCAGCCGCTGCCCTGAGCCCGAATGAAAAGGGTCACCTTTGGGTGGCCCTTTCCCCTTCCGGCAGCGCTGCGACTACGGAATGAGCGGCAGCTCGATCGCGGACGGCTGCGAGGACGTCCGCCAGACGCGATGCGTCGCCTTCACGTAGCTCTCGGGCGGCGCGAACATGATGTTCGGCACGAAGGTTTGCGGGTTGCGGTCGTAGAGGGGGAACCAGCTCGACTGCACCTGCACCATGATGCGGTGGCCGGGCAGGAATTCGTGGTTGGCCTGCGGCAGGCGTATGCGGTACTCCAGCACCTTGTTCGGCTCGATCGCCTTCGGGTTCGAGAAATCCTCGCGGAAGCGTCCGCGCAGGACGTCGGCGGAGATCATCTGCTGGTAGCCGCCCTTCTTCGGATCATCAGGATATTCGGCCGGCCAGACATCGATGAGCTTCACGACCCAGTCCACGTCGCTGCCGGTCGTCGAGGCGAAGAGGCGCGCCCAGGGCTCGCCCGCGACGCGAACCGGCGCGGTCAGCGTATCGGTCTCGTAGACGAGCACGTCCGGCCGCGACGCGGCCTGGCGCTGGTCGTCCATCAGCCATTCGCCCCAGGTTGACTCGGCGGCGCCCGAATTGAGCGTCGGGCGCTGGCGATACGGTACGGGCTTTGCCGGGTCCGCCAGGTATTCGTCAAAGGCCTGCTTGGCTTCCGCCGGGCGATCGAACCCGAGTTTGCCACCGGACAGCAGGTAGAGGCTTCGCGGCTTCGAGCTGCAACCGGCGTTGCAGGAGCGCGGCCAGTTGTCGTAGCGCTGCCAGGTATCCGCGCCGGTCTCATACGCGAGCACGCGCGGCGTGTCGGGTTTCGGCCCGTCCTTGAGGTAATGGTCCAGGAAAGGCTGCATCACGTTGCGCCGGAACCAGGTCGCCGTCTGGCCCTCGAACTGCACCTCGCCGATCGAGCGCCCGTCGCGGCGCCCGCCGCCGTGGTTCCACGGGCCGAGCACCAGGTGGATCATTTTTCCGTCGGGATCCTTCGGCCCAAGCGCGCGGAAGAGTGCGGGCGCGCCGTAGATGTCTTCCTGGTCGAAGAGCCCGCCGACGATCATCATCGGAACCGTCATCGGCCGAGCTGCGAGGACCTTGTCCATCGCCTGGGACTGCCAGAAATCGTCGTAGTTCGTGTGCTCACTGAGCGCGCGCCAGTATTCGAGGGCGTCGAGCCCCCGTGCCTTCGCGACATTGCCGGCGTTGCCGGCGCGCAGCCAGAACTCATAAGTGTCGTAAGTGCCCGACCACCACTTGGCCTCGTTCTTGCGTGTGGCTTCCTGTTCGTAGGTGTATTCGAGCGCACCGTCCTGACGGAATGCGCCGTTGTGGAACCAGTCGTCGCCCATCCAGCCGTCCACCATCGGTGCGAACGGCACCGAAGCCTTCAGCGCCGGGTGCGGGTCGATGACCGACATGAGCGCCGTGAAGCCCTCATAGGAGCCGCCAATCGTGCCGACGCGCCCGTTGCTTTCCGGCACATTCTTCACCAGCCAGTCGATCGTGTCGTAGGTGTCCGTCGCGTGGTCGGTCGCCGTCGGGTTGAAGGGACCCCGCAGCGGACGCGTCATGACGTAATCGCCCTCGGAGCCGTACTTTCCACGCACGTCCTGGTACACGACGATGTATCCGGCCGCGACAGCCGTGTCGAGCATCTGCGGCACGACCGACGCGAGGTGCGGGCTCTCGAAGCGCGCGATGCGGTTCGAGGCGTTGTACGGGGTGCGGTCCAGGATCATCGGCGCGCCCTTCGCCCCTTTCGGCACGAGGACGAAGGTCTTGAGCTTCACGCCATCCCGCATCGGGATCATTACTTCGCGCTTGACGAAGTCGAATTCCCCCGTCTTCGGCTGGAACGCCGGCGGAGCGTCTCCGGGAGCCGGTTCGGCGGCTTCGGCGAGCGCGGCACCCGCCAGCAGGCTGCAAGCCACGAGCAACACGAGGCGAGCGGACGCAAGGACGTTCGGCATGGATACTCTCCTGCAAACGCAGCAAGAAAACGGGGCCTTGCGGCCCCGTTCCTGGATGCACCCGACGGCCGATAGTTTACGCGGCCTGATCCGCCTCGATCAGCCCCTCGGCCCGCAGGGCGGCGAGCACCGCCTTGCGGCTGCCGACGCGCTTCTGGAATGCCTCCACGTGGGGGAATTCCGCAAGGTTGAGCTTCACCCCGCGGGCCCAGCGCGTGACCGCATAGAGATACGCGTCCGCGACGCTGAACCGGTCGCCGAGCAGGTACTTGCGGCCCTCGAGCTGCCTGTCGATGAGGGCGTAGCGCCGGCGGAGGTACGCGAGACGGTCCTCGCGGACCGCTGGCAGCACATCCGGCTTGAAGAGCGGCGAGTAGGTCTTGTGGATCTCGGACGTGATGTAGTTGAGCGCCTCCTGCAGCCGCACGCGCTCGAAGCTGCCGTTCGCGGGCGCGAGGCCGCTCGCCGGCTTCAGGTCGGCGAGGTACTGGACGATCGCGGGGCCCTCGGTCAGGACTTGGCCGTCGTCGAGTTCCAGCGCAGGCACGTAACCCTTCGGATTCACGTCCCAGTAGTCGCCCTCCTTCGCGACCGTCTTCGTCTTCAGGTCGACCTTGACGGTCTCGAGCGGGATGCCGGCCTCGAGCGCGACGATGTGGGGCGAAAGCGCGCAACTGCCGGAGCTGTAGTAGAGCTTCATCGATTGCCTCCTGGTTGGATGGAAGCAACTTACCGAAGGTACTTACTTTTGTATATCAGATATCTTTACGTTAGCCGAAATTTCGACTAACGTTGCGGTAACTTCCGCGAGCAGGCCGCATGTCCCTCAAGGTCCGCAAGAGCAAGGCGCTCCCGCCCCCGCCCGGCTGCCCGATGGCAGCCTGCATGGCGGTGCTGGGCGGCGCCTGGACGCCGAGCCTCATCTGGAAGCTGACCGGCGACCCGCGTCGGTTCGGCGAGCTGCAGCGCGACATCCCGGGCATCTCGCCGAAGATGCTGACCGCGCGGCTGCGCGACCTGGAGGTGAAAGGTGTCGTCCGGCGCGAAGTCGTGCCGACCTCGCCGCCGTCGGTCGAATATTCGCTGACCGAGCTGGGCCGCGAGCTCGTTCCCGTCATCAACACGATTGTCCGCGTGGGGACGCGCATCCGCGAAGGCGCGGCGCGCCGCGCCTCGGCAGCCTCACGTTGACCGCCGCACCGGGGTTGCCGATGATCCGGTAGCGCCATCGACGCCCGGATCATCCATGAACCTCGACCTCGAATTCGTCCGATCGCAATTCCCCGCCTTTCGCGAGCCCTCGCTCGCGGGCTTCGCGCATTTCGAGAACGCGGGGGGATCCTATGCGGCGGGGCAGACGATCGACTGGCTCGACCGCTACTACCGGCAGACCAAGGTGCAGCCCTACTACGTCTTTGCCGCCTCGGCGAAAGCCGGCGAGCAGATGGACGCAGCGAAGCAGCGCATGGCGGCCTGGCTCAACGTCGGCCAGGACGAGATGCATTTCGGGCCCTCGACCTCGCAGAACACCTTCGTGCTGGCGCAGGCCATCCGCCGGCTCCTGAAGCCCGGAGACGAAGTGATCGTCACGAACCAGGACCACGAGGCGAATTCCGGTTCCTACTCGCGGCTCGCGGACGATGGATTCACGGTGCGCGAGTGGAAGGTGAACGCCGAGACCGCGGAGCTCGAGCGCCGGGGACTCGAGGCGCTACTCGGCCCGCGCACGAAGCTCGTCGCTTTCACGCACTGCTCGAACGTGGTCGGCAGCATCCACGCCGTGCGCGAACTGGCCGACCTCGCTCACGCCGCCGGCGCCTGGGTTTTCGTCGACGGGGTCGCCTTTGCGCCGCACGGGATGCCGGACCTGCAGGCGCTCGGCGTCGACGCCTACTACTTCTCGCTGTACAAGGTGTACGGCCCGCACCTCGGAGCCATGTTCCTGCGACGGGAGGTCAACGCCGCGCTCCCGAACCAGGGCCATTTCTTCAACGACGGCAAACCCGGTGCGCGCTTCACGCCGGCCGGACCGGACCATGCGCAGATCGCGGCGGTCAACGGCGTCATGGATTACATGGACGCAGTCGCCGACCGGCACGGCGCCAGCGGCAAGCCCGCGCCCGCGCGTGCCGCCGCCGTGCGAGAGCTCTTCCGCGGCCACGAGACAGCTCTCCTGCAGCCCCTCCTCGATTTCCTTTCAAAGCACCCGAAGGTGCGGCTGATCGGCCGCACGCGCGCTGCCGAACGGGCCCCGACGGTTTCCTTCACCGTCGCCGGGCGAAGCTCTGCGGACATCGCTGCCCGGCTCGCCGAGGCGAAGCTCGGGGTCGGCGTCGGCAATTTCTACGCCTACCGGCTGATCAAGGCGCTCGGTATCGACACCGAGGACGGCGCGGTGCGCGTGTCCTTCGTGCACTACACGTCGAAGGACGAAATCGACCGACTCATGCGGGAGCTGGACCGTTGCTTGAGCTAGATTTCGTCCAGACGCTCGCCTTCGCGGGCGTCGCGCTCCTGTTTGGCGAAGGGCTGCGGCGACAGGTGCCCGTACTCGAGCGCTACAACCTGCCGGCGCCCGTGCTCGGCGGGCTCCTCGTCGCCGTCGTCGTGCTCGTCGCCCGCGGGCAGGGCGTCACGCTCGTCACCTTTGACACGACGCTGCAGAGCCCGCTCATGATCGCGTTCTTCACGACGATCGGCTTCGGCGCGAGCCTCTCGCTCCTCAAGGTCGGCGGCCCGCAGGTGCTGCGCTTCTTCCTGCTCGCCACGGTCTTCGCGTTCGTGCAGAACATCGTCGGGATCCTGCTCGCGCTCGGCTTCGGCCTGCACCCACTCTTCGGCGTGCTCGCGGGATCCGTCACGCTGACCGGCGGGCCCGCGACCGGCCTCGCCTTCGCGCCGCTCTTCGAGGAGGCGGGTGTCGCCGGCGCATCTTCCGTCGCCATCGCGGTCGCGATCGGCGGCATCGTCGCGGGTGGCCTCGTGGGCGGCCCGGTCAGCACCGTGCTGATCGAGCGGGCGCGCCTTGCGAAACCGCGCCGTGGCCGCGGCGCTGCGGCAGACGCCGCGTTGGTCGAGGCGGCGGTCGAAGCAGCCACTCAGGCCTCGGACGATGACGAGGATGCCTGGCCGATCACCAAAAACCTCGTCGCGATCCTGATCGCCATGTGGATCGGCTTCTGGGTCAGCAAGGGATTCGCGGCGCTGGGGATGACGCTGCCCGCCTACATCGGCGCGATGCTGGTCGCCGCGGCCTTTCGCAACATCGACGACGTGACCGGCTGGTTCGGGCTTTCGCATCGCTTCATCAACAGCTTCGGCATCGTCTCGCTGACGCTCTTCCTCGTCATGGCGCTCATGACGCTGAAGCTATGGGAGCTCGCCGGCCTGGTGCTCCCGCTCGTCGCGATCCTCGCCGTGCAGGTCGTGATCGCGGCGATCGCCGCGGCCGGACCCGTGTACCGGGTGATGGGGCGCAACTACGAGGCGGCCGTGATGAGCGGCGGCTTCATCGGGTTCATGCTCGGCACGACCGCGAACGCGATGGCCGTCATGCGCGCGCTCGTCGAACGCTACGGTCCCGCGCCGCGGGCCTTCCTTGTCGCGCCGATCGTCGGCGCGTTCTTCATCGACTTCACCAACGCGCTCATCATCACGCTCTTCCTCAACCTGCTCGCCTGACCGGCAGGCGGCAAGCTGGCAGGCTCAGCGCTTCCCAGTCAGCCGCTTGACGGCCTTGGGCTTCGATGGCGCATCGTCGTCGTGCATCGCCATCAGGGAATCCGCCAGATCGTCGCCGGCGCTCGAGCAGACGCCGAGCACGAGCGCCTCGTCATGCCCCTTCGGCGCGACATAGGCGTGTCCCATCGTGCTGTCGATGTACACGGACTCGCCGGTCTGCAGCACGATCGGCTCGTAGAACTCGGTGTGGATCTCCACCGGGCCCTGCAGCACGTAGATGTACTCCTCGCCCGGGTGGTGGACGAGGTCGCCAAATTCCTCGATGCTCTTCGCGCGCACGCGCGTTACCGTCGGCACCATGCGCTTCCGCCGCAGTTCCGGGCACATGTAGAAATATTCGTAGTTGGGCGTGTTCACGCGGATGGCGTCGGACAACCTCCCGATGGAGCGACGCGCCGTGATCGGCGCATCGCCCGAACCGTCCGTTTCGCTGAAGAGGTCGGACATCCGGATGTTGAGCCGCTGGCTGAGCTGGAGCAGCTTGTCGTAGGTCAGCGTCAGTCGGTCGTGCTCGACCTTCGCGATCGTCGAAAGCGGGATGCCGGTGCGCTCGCTCATTTCCTTGAGCGTCCAGTTGTTCCTGAGGCGCAATCCGCGCAGGAGGCTGCCCAGGGTCGGTCGGCGTGTTCTCGTCGGTGTCAGGGCGGTCTCCGGCCACAAGTGAAGGACCCGATTCTAAAGCGGGGACCCTTTGACGTCATTCTCCAATTAGGACTAACATGACCTCGTCAGGATAACAACCCTGGGGCCATTCCATGCGCGTCATTTCCGCGTTCGCGTCATTGCTGTCTGCTTCACTGCTTTCGTTCGCCGCAGTCGCGCAAGCGCCTGCCGCGCCGCCGGCGACCAAGGCGGCTGAACAGGCGCCAGTGACCGCGACGCCCGCCGTCATCGAGGCGCCCACTTCGCCATCGCTCACGCGCGCGGACCTCGAAGCCTGGCTTGACGGCTTTATCCCTTATGCGATCAACAAGGGCGACATCGCCGGCGCCATCGTCGTCGTGGTGAAGGACGGACAGGTCCTGCTGCAGAAAGGCTACGGCTACGCCGACGTCGAGAAGAAGACGCCGGTCGACGCGGATCGCACGTTGTTCCGGCCGGGCTCGGTTTCGAAGCTCTTCACGTGGACCGCGGTCATGCAGCAGGTCGAGCGCGGCAAGCTCGACCTCGACGCGGACGTCAACCAGTACCTCGATTTCAAGATCCCGCCGGGTCCGGACGGCGAGCCGCTGCGCCTGCGCAACATCATGACGCACACGCCGGGATTCGAAGAGGCGGTCAAGGAGCTCATATCCGAGGATGAATCGCGGATCCAGCCGCTCGGCGATACGCTCAAGACCTGGGTTCCGCACCGCATCTTCAAGGCCGGCACGACGCCCGCGTACTCGAACTACGCCACCGCCCTCGCCGGCTACATCGTCGAGCGCAGCTCGGGCATGTCCTTCGACGACTACCTCGACCAGAACATCTTCAGCCCGCTCGGCATGCAGCATGCATCCTTCCGCCAGCCGCTGCCGGAGAAGCTGAAGCCCGACGTCGCCCAGGGCTACGAAAAAGCGACGGACAAGCCGAAAGACTACGAGTACATCAACCTCGCGCCCGCAGGCTCCCTGGCCGCAACCGGCGCCGACATGGCGCGCTTCATGATCGCGCACCTGCAGAACGGCGCGTACGGCGAGCAGCGGATCCTCTCCGAGGAGACCGCGAAGACGATGCACGGGACGCCGCTCACGATCATCCCGGGTGTCAACCGCATGCTGCTCGGCTTCTACGAGACGGACACCAACGGCCACCGGATCATCTCGCACGGCGGCGATACGCAGTATTTCCACAGCGACCTGCACCTCTACGTGGACGACGGTGTCGGTTACTTCATTTCGTTCAACAGCGCCGGCAAGGACGGCGCCGTGGGCCCGATCCGCGACGCGTTCTACCGCTACTTCGCGGATCGTTATTTCCCGGGCCCGGCCGCCGAGGGCAAGGTCGACGATGCGACGGCGAAGCAGCACGCCGCAGAGATCGCAGGCAGCTATATCGTCTCGCGCCGCGCGGAGGACAATTTCCTCAGCATCCTGAACCTGCTGCAGCCGACGAAGGTCGCCGTCAACGAGGACGGGACGATCTCGGTCCCGCTGCTGACGGACCTGAACGGCGAGCCGACCAAGTGGCGCGAGGTTGCGCCGTACCGCTGGCGCGAGGCCGATGGCAAGGCGCGCCTGGCCGCCGAGGCGAAGGACGGCCACGTCACGCGCTTCACGGCCGAGTGGATCTCGCCTTTCATGGTGTTCGACCGCTCATCCGGCCTGAAGGGCATCGGCTGGCTCATGCCGGCGACCATCGTGAGCCTCGCCGCGCTCACGTTGACGGTCGTCTTCTGGCCGATCGCGGCGATCGTGCGCCGTCGTTACCGGAAGCCTCTGCCCTACGCCGGGCGCGAAGCCAAGGCCTACCGCTGGGTCCGCATCGGGGCGCTCGCCTCGCTCGTCGGCATCGGCGGCTGGATCGGCCTTATCTTCTGGCTGTTCTCGAACCTCACGATGCTGACTTCGCGCTTCGACTGGCTCGTGGTCCTCCTCCACGTCGTCGGCACGATCGCGGTGTTCGCGGGCCTCGCGCTCGCGCTCTGGCACCTGTCGGTCGTGTGGAAGGCGCCGAAGCGCAGGCTCGGCAAGCTCTGGGCCGTCGTACTCGCCTTCTCGACCCTCATCTGCGCCTGGGTTGCGATCGCGTACCACCTGGTCGGCATCAGCGCGAACTACTGATGCAGCTGACGGTCACGCGGGAGCTGATCCCGCTCTCGGCCCCGTTCACGATCACGGGGTACACGTTCACCGACATGACGGTGGTGGTCGCGCGCGTCGGCGAGCGCGGCGCGACTGGCGAGGGCGAAGCCGCTGGCGTTTATTACCTGAACGACGACGCCGAACGCATGGCGGCGGCAATCGAGCACGTGCGGCGCGACCTCGAGCAGGGCGCCGACCGCGAGTCCTTGCGGCGGCTCCTGCCGCCGGGGGGCGCACGCAACGCGCTCGACTGCGCCCTGTGGGACCTCGAGGCAAAGCGGCTCGGCCAGCCGGTGTGGCGCATCGCGGGCCTCGAGCGGCCACGCCCGCTCCTCACAACGTTCACCGTGCCGGCGAACGATCCCGGCACCATGTCGGCGAAGGCCGTCGAGTACGCTCAGGCGAAACAACTGAAGCTCAAGCTGACCGGCGAGCTTCCGCTCGACGCCGAGCGCGTGCGCGCGGTGCGCCGCGCCCGCCCCGACGCCTGGATAGGCGTCGACGCGAACCAGGGCTTCACCGCCGCGAGCCTCACCTCGCTTTTGCCGGAACTTGTCGCCGCCAAGGTCCAGCTCGTCGAGCAGCCGTTCGCTCGCGGGCGCGAAGCGGAGCTCGACGGATTCCGCTGCCCGATCCCGGTCGCTGCCGACGAGAGCGTGCAGGGACTCGACGAGATCGAGCCGCTGGTCGGGCGCTTCGACATGGTCAACATCAAGCTCGACAAGTGCGGCGGACTCACCGAGGGCCTCGCGATGGCCGCGGAGGCGCGGCGTCTCGGCCTGGGGGTCATGGTCGGCAACATGGTGGGCTCGAGTCTCGCGATGGCGCCCGCCTGGATCCTCGGCCAGCTCTGCGACCTCAACGATCTCGACGGGACACTCTTCATCTCCCGCGACCGGGTGCCGGCAATGGTCTTCGCCGACGGCAAGGTCTCCTACCCTGACAAGGGTTGGGGTTCGCCCTCCTGAGCCTTTCCCTCCTGAATTGACAATTCTCTGATCAGGATTAAAATTTCCCGCCGGGATATTTTTTCCGGCAGGAGCAACATGGCTGGCACTGGGGCCGCTCGGCTCACGAGGCGAAAGCTGCTGCAGGGCGCAGCCGGATCGGCGGCGCTCGGCATCGGCTTTCCGATGCTGAATTTCGCGTCCTTCCGGCTCTATGCCGACAGCCCGGCCGCCTACTCCGCCCGCGCCGTGAGCCTCGTCGAGCGCTCGCTCGTCATCGACATGCTCGCGGTACTCAAGATCGATTTCACTCCGGAGGCCTACGCGACCCCGCTCACCGAGAAGCAGGTCGCCGAGTTCCGGAGCTGCGGCATCACCGGGTTCCACAACTCGATCGGCACCGGCGGTCCGCAGGCGGTCGCGGAGACGCTCGAGTTCCTCGCCGCCTGGCAGGGCTTCTGCGCGCGGAACTCCGACCTCTTCAGCGTCGTCGACACGGCCGCAGACCTCGACCGCGCCAAGGCAGCGAAGAAGTGCGCGGTCATCATGGGCGTGCAGAACTCGGAGCACTTCCAGGCGCCGGAGGATGTCAAGAAATTCCATCAGCTGGGCCAGCGCTGCTCACAGCTCACTTACAACAGCCAGAACTTCCTCGGCACCGGCGGCACCGATCGCGTGGACGGCGGGGTCAGCGATTTCGGCGCCTCGATCATCGACGCGATGAACGCCGTCGGCATGCTGGTCGACGCCTCGCACTGCGGCGATCGCACGACGCTCGACGCAATCGAGCTCTCGCGACACCCGATCGCCGTCACGCACTCGAATTGCCGCGCGCTCAACAACCACCCGCGCCTGAAGACCGACGAGGCGATCGTGAAGCTCGCCGCCAAGGGCGGCGTGATGGGGATCACGGGCGTGCGCAACTTCGTGCGCGACCGCGAGCCGACGACGGTCGAGCACATCGTCGACCACATCGACCACGTCGTGAAGCTCGTCGGCATCGAGCATGTCGGCATCGGCTCGGACTCGGACCTGAACGGCTATGACGACATGCCGGCTGACCAGCGCAAAGAGCTGATGGCGTCGTACAAGTCGAGCTACGCGTTCCGCGACAAGCTCGACACCGACGGCTTCGACCATCCGAAGAAGGTTTTCGACCTGACCGAGGCATTGATCCGCCGCGGCTACGGCGACTCGAATATCGAGGCCGTGCTGGGCGGCAACTTCCGGCGGCTCCTGGGCACCGTTTGGGTGCCGGAGCCGGCCAAACCAAAAGAGGGAAATGGACCATGAACGAGCATCGCGGACGGAACGGACTCAAAGTGGCGGGCGCAGTGGCCCTTGCGCTGGCCGCGGCCTCGGCGGGCGCACAGACGGCGGAATCGAAACTGGAGGAAGTGATCGTCACGGCGCAGAAGCGCAGCCAGAACGTCATGAACGTGCCGTCGGCCGTCAGCGTCGTCGCGCAGTCGCAGCTCGAGAATTTCCACGTCACGCAGCTGTCCGATGTCGCAGGCTACGTGCCGGGATTGCAGGTCACGTCACTCGGAACACCGGGCCAGCAGTTCGTGTCGCTGCGGGGGATCGCCCCGATCTCGCCGGGCGCCAACGTGGGATCGTACATCGACGAGACGCCGCTCGGCTCCAGCGGCATCTTCCAGCGCGAAACTCAGTTTCAGGTCGACCTCCTTCCCTACGACGTCGAACGCATGGAAGTGCTCCGCGGGCCCCAGGGCACGCTATATGGCGCTGGCGCGATGGGCGGGCTCATCAAGTACGTAACCCGGGCTCCGGATCTTTCAAAGCACGAGTTCCAGGCCGGCGGAGGCATTTCGGACGTTGAGGGTTCTGGCGGCACGGGCAACATCTTGCGCGTGGGGGCCAACCTGCCACTGGTCGAGGGCCGCTTCGCCATGCGCGCCAGCTATGCCCTGAATTACATCCCCGGCTACGTCGACAACCTGGAGACTGGAGCCGAGGACATCAATGACGGTAAGCAGGAAAGTGCGCGCCTCGCGATGCTTTGGCAGCTCAATGATGCGATCAGCTTCCAGCTGACCGGCATGACCCAGTCGATCGACAGCGACAACAATGCGACCATCGCGCTTGATCCGGTGACGGAACATCCGCTCGGCGCCGAGTTCGGGAATGACCTGACGGTCGACGAGCCGTTCAAGAAGGACATCGACTACCTGTCCGCGACGGTGACTTGGAACATTGGCGACATCGAGTTCGTGTCCGCAACGGGGTACTCCGAAATCGCAACGCGTCAGCGGTCGGACGCCACCTTCCTCCTTGGCGGATTACCCGCGCTCCTCGGGCTGCCGAATGGCATCTCGTTCTTCGACCTGGGCCTGGATTTCACAAAAATTACGCAGGAGTTCCGACTGACCTCGACCGCGGAAGCGGCCTTCCAGTGGCAGGTCGGCGCCTACTACACCGAAGAGGACGCGCACAACAGTCAGGTCATCAGCCTTAAAGCTCTGGACGGCACGCCGGTCCCCGTGCTCGATCCTGTGGCTGCACTGACTTTGCCGACTGATTATACGGAGCAGGCACTTTTCGCAAATGCCACATACCAGTTCACGGATCGCTTCGAGCTCGGCGCGGGTGTGCGCTATGCGAGCAACGATCAGGACTTCTGGCAAATCGTCACGGCCGGTATTCTCCTGCCGCTCGGCACGACGACTGGAACTTCCGACGAAGACGTATTCACCTGGATGATCGCGCCGAAGTGGCGATTGAGCGACAACGCGATGATTTACAGTCGCATCGCCACGGGCTATCAGCCGGGCGGCCCAAATGTCGCTCTGCCTGACGTGCCGCCGACGGTCGACTCATCCCAGCTGACGAGCTACGAGGTCGGCATGAAGGCGAATTTCAATGACGATCGCCTGCTGCTCGACGCGGCCCTGTTCTACATCGACTGGGACGACATCCAGATCGTGGACGCCAACGACACCACATCCTGGCTCGTCAATGGCGGCAAGGCCAAGAGCCAGGGCATCGAAATTTCCACTTCATTCAAGGCGACCGACAGAGTTCAGCTCGGCATGAATGTGACGTATACGGATGCGACCGTGTCGGGCGACGTGCCGGCCCTCGGAGGATCCGATGGCGATCGCCTGCCGTATGTCCCGGAGCTCGCCGCTTCCGCGACGGCGGACTTTTTCTTCCCCGTGGGAAGCGAATGGGAAGGCCGGGTAGGTGGCGGTTTCCGCTGGCAGGATGACCGGTTGACCGAGCTCGAGAGCAACCCTGACGCCATCAAGCTCGACAGCAGCAGCGTTTTCGACCTCAATGCCGATGTCGGAAATGACCATTGGACGTTCCGTGCCTACGCCAAGAATTTGACCGACGAGCGCAGCTACTCGAACATCGACGCGGCCATCAGTGGCCAAACGGAGCACCTCGGAGCGACGCCCATACAGCCGCGCACTTATGGTCTCGAGGTCGACTTCCGGTTCTGAGACAGGAATGGCAACGCCCGTGAACATGCCGGCAGATCAGCGTCCGCCGGCGCCGGCCACAATATTCCTGCCGGCTCCCTACTTGCTTTTCCTCGGCGACACAACCGAGCCGGGCTATGCGAAGACCGCATTCGGCCTCCGCGACTGGGCACGCGATCTCTGCGTCGGTGAGTTCGCGCTGCCGACCGCCATTGTGACGGCGGGCCTGCCGAAGCTCTCGCCGCGCGAAGCGCACGCCAAGGGCGCGCGCTCGATCGTGATCGGCGTCGCGAACACCGGCGGGGTGCTGAAGCCGGAGTGGATCCCGAGCCTCGTCGCGGCGCTCGAGGCCGGCCTCGACATCGTCTCCGGCATGCACGGCCGGCTCGGCGACTCGCAAGTGCTCAAGGCCGCGGCGGAGCGCCACGGGCGGCGCCTGATCGACGTGCGGCGCCCGCCGGAGCACATCCCGGTCGCCACGGGACGCAAGCGCATGGGCAAGCGCCTCCTCACGGTCGGCACCGACTGCGCGCTCGGCAAGAAGTACACGGCGCTCGCGCTCACCGGAGCATTCCATCGCCGCGGCGTCGCGGCGGACTTTCGCGCCACCGGGCAGACCGGGATCATGATCGCCGGCGGCGGCATGCCCATCGACGCCGTCATCTCCGACTTCGTCGCGGGCGCGGCCGAGACCCTGAGTCCGGACGCTGCCGCGGATCACTGGGACGTGATCGAGGGCCAGGGCTCGCTCTTTCACCCGGCCTACGCCGGCGTCTCCCTCGGCCTTCTGCACGGCAGCCAGCCCGATGTCTTCGTTCTGTGCCACGAGCCGGGCCGCGAACACCTCCTCGGCTATCCGGATTTCCCCACGCCGTCGCTGCCGGAGGCGATCGCCCGGCACGTGGCGATGGGATCGCTCACGAACAAGAAAATCCGCTGCGCAGGCATCAGCTTCAACACCGGCGCGATCGCACCCGTCGGAGCGGCTGCGCTCATGCAGCGAACGTCGGAGAACCTGGGCCTACCGGTCGCAGACCCGATGCGCGGCGGCGCGGCATTCGAGCGACTCGTCGAGTCCTGCCTCGCCGGATGACCCGGCCCGACCGGTTTCACCATTTTCCTGCCGAACAGTTGCCGGAGCTTTCCATGCGCCGATTTCTCGCTTCCCTGCTCGCCGCCCTGCCAATCCTTGCCTTCGCGGCGCCGCCGAAGAACTTCGACGCGCGCGTTGCGGCCGTGATGAAGGCGTCGGAGGTACCAGGCGCCGCGGTCGCAATCGTCGAGAACGGCAAGGTCACCCTTGCGCGCGGCTATGGCGTGAAGAAGCTCGGCTCGCCCGACCCCGTGGATGCCGATACGCTTTTCCAGATCGGCTCGACCTCCAAGGCCTTCACCACCGCGGACATCGCGATCCTCGTCGAGGAAGGCAAGATCGGCTGGGACGACCGCGTGATCGACCACCTGCCGTGGTTCCGGATGTACGACGCCTGGGTCACGCGCGAGCTCACGATCCGCGACCTCCTCACGCACCGGGCCGGCCTCGGCAAGGGACAGGGCGACCTGCTGTTCGTGCCGTTCAACAACCTCGGGCGTGCCGACTCCGTGCGCCGCCTGCAGTTCCTGAAGCCCGCGACGAGCTTCCGCTCCACGTTCGCCTACGACAACGTGCTCTACATGGTCGCTGGCCAGCTGATCGAGGAAGTCACGGGCGAGACCTGGGAGCAGTTCACCGCGACCCGCATCTTCAAGCCGATCGGGATGTCGACGAGCGTTACGAACGACGTCGACCGGCTAGCCGCGCCCAACCGGGCGTTCCCGCACGGGCGCCTCGGCGAGCTGCGCGGCGTTGGCGCGCAGGAGGTTTTCGACGAGCGGAAGGTCAAGCTCGGCGCCAACTGCGGCCCGGCAGGCGCGATTGCCGCCGGCGCCAACGACATGGCGCGCTGGATCGAAGTGCAGCTCGCGTCAGGCCAGATTCCCGGATCCGACAAGCGCCTCTTCTCCGAGGCGAGCAGCGCCGAGATGTTCCAGCCGGTCATGCCGGTGCCGCTGACACCGCTCCCTCCGTCGCTCGCGGACGCCGCACCGCAGTTTCGCGGCTATGCCCTCGGCTGGGGCGTCCATGACTACCGCGGGCACAAGGTCTACTCGCACGGCGGCGGCACCCAGGGCTTCCGCACGGCCGTCGTGCTGATCCCGGAGAAGAAGGTCGGCTTTGCGATCGTCAACAACTCCGAGGACAACGAGTTCGTGCCCGGTCTCGAGTACGAGCTGCTCGACCACTACCTCGGGCTGCCGAAACACGACTGGCCGAAGGCCTTCAAGGAGCTGTTCGACCAGCGCAATGCCGCCGGACTCGAGGCCCAGCGCGCCGCGAGCGCATCGCGTCCGGAGTCGAAGCCGTCGCTACCCGCCGCAGGCTATGCGGGGCATTACTCCGATCCGTGGTACGGGCCAATCGACGTCGTGGAGTCGAACGGGCAGCTATCGATCGACTTCAGGCAGACGCCGGGTATGGTCGCGCCGCTCGAGCACTGGGCCTACGACACCTTCGTCGCGCGCTGGCCGGACCCGCTGATCGAGCCGGCGTACGTGACCTTCGCGCTCGACGCGGCGGGGAAGCCCTCACGCATCACGATGAAGGCATATTCGCCGGTGGCCGACTTCAGCTTCGACTACCACGACCTCGAGATCACGCCCGTCGCGCCCGCCGTGGCGCCGGCTGCCGACTAGCGGAAAGAAAAGGGCCCGGCGCGAGCGCACCGGGCCCCTTGATCTGCAGTCGGCTTACTGCTGCGGCAGCGGCGGCAGCACGGCCCAGGATTCTTCGGAAGACGCCGGCAGCGCGGACGCCGCCATGCGGTCCTCGGAAACCCAGAAGCTGATCACCTCGCCAGGCCGGTATTCCGTGACCTTGGTGTCCTTGCCGTTCATCCGGATTGTCGCATTCGGACCCGGCCGGAAGCTGAATGTCTGCAGGTCCTTGCCTTGCTTGTCCAGCAGAGTCACCGTCGTGCGGTCTGCGCTGTTCAGGTAGACCTTGGCTTTGAACTTGGCATAGCGCTTGCCCTGGTATTCGCGCGCATCGACGCACGCGGCCGGCGCTTCCGGATACTTCTTGAGGAACTCGTCGCTGAAGTGCAGGGCCGAACACTCGACCTTCTTCAGCGAGTTGGGATTGGGCGGTCTCGACGTCGACGTCGACGCTCCACAGCCCGCAATCAGGGCGGCGATCGCCGACACAGCAATTGCACAATTCGTCGTCTTCACGGAATCCTCCTTAACTTTTATGAACCCGCCGTGCGCCTAGCGCCGGCCTCCCCATGACTACTGCGGCGGCAGAACCGACCAGGAGTCCTGCGTATCTCCCGGCATCTCGGAAGCCGTGAGGCGATCCTCGGAAACGTAGAACGAGATCTTTTCGCCTGGCTTGAGGTCGTGGAACTTGACCAGCTTGTCGTTGATGTGGACCCCGCCTTCCGCACTCGGCTTGAAGCTGAACGTGGAGAGCCGGTCGCCGCGCGTGTTCAGGAGCTCGACAGTCGTTCGGTCCTTGCTGTTGAGATACACGCGAGCCTTGAACTTCGCGTAGCGCTTGCCGTTCTTCTCGACTGCCTCGATGCAGGCCGCCGGTGCGTCCGGATACTTCTTGAGGAACTCCGAGCTGTACTTCACCTCGGAGCAGGCAATCTTCTTGTCAGAAGCCATCGGACTTTCCGCGAGCGCGGTGCCGATCGTGAGCGGCAGGGCAAGCGCGGCACCGGCGAGCGCGCCTATTGTCTTCTTCAAGTGACATCCTCCTGTGTTTGCGTTGCGCCTGTCCTGAGCGGCCGGCACTGCGGGGTGTCCAGTTCGTGAGACCAGGCTGTACTCGCCGATTATCGCCGGTTTTCGTGTCTCCGGAACCCGTCCGTTGGTCCTATGCGGCGCGCTGGATACCTGCGCGACATCCAACGACACATTAATAAGGTGTCTTAAGCGTCGGAATCCATTGAATTCAGGGGGTTGCCTTCCGCGGCGCCGTCAGGCTCCGCCGGATCGCGGCCTCAGGCGCATCATCGTCGAAGCGCACCGTCCTACCCAATGGAACGACGCCGAGCTGGCGCCAAAGCGCGTCAAGATCCGTGGTCTCAGCAAGATCCTTCTGGCGTGCGTACAGCTCCTGGAGCACCGGCACTCCGACCGCGCGGTCGCCGGTTGCAAGCAGCGGACCGATCCCGGATGAAATTTCCATGTTGCCGCTCGCGAGGATCGCGCGCAGCGCATCCTGCAGCCCGTGCGTGTTGCCGGTGCGGCGGCGGATCTCGAGGTCCGCGAGCAGGCAGAAGAGCGCGCCGCCCCAGTACGTGCGGCCCCAGGTGTGCGTGCGGTCGAGTCCGCGGTCGCCCGCCTGCGGCAAACCTTTCGGCATGCCGTCGACCATGCCGCTCCAGACGTCTTCATCGCTGAGATCACCTGCCTGCGCGCGCGCGAGCGGTTCGACATAGGTCGCGAGCCCCTCTTCAAGCCATTCCTGGTCGTCCGGCAGCGAAGGCAGCGCGAGGTGCGTCATCTCGTGCACGAGCACCCAGTCGTTCGCGTATTCCGCCGGCGTCGTCGACTCACCAACGCGAATGCGGATGAGTCCGCCGTCTTCCGCCCAGGTGCGGCCGCCACTGACACCGCTGCCGGGCCGAAGCGCCACGAGGAGCCGCGTCGTCGAAATGGGAAAGTGGCCGTAGAAGGTCGCGACCGCCGCCGCGGACTCGCGCACCCAGTGCATGAGTGCCGTGCGGTCGAGCGTCGCGGACTCGCCCGCCAGCTCGACCGTGATCGAGCCACCCGGAACCGCCACGCGCTCCGCGGCGCCAGCTGGCGGTGCGAGCAGCGCCGCAGCCCATGCGGCAGCCACAATTCGAAGGGTCACGCTGCTTGGACAGCGGGCTGGGCCGGCTGTTACCGTCGCGCATTCCTTGCCGGAGCGCCCATGCGTACAGCACCGTTCACCGCCCTCCTCCTGTTGACGATCGCGCTCGGATCCTGCGGTCAGAAGCCCGAGCCGCAGGCCCGACAGGAAGCGGACTGGCCCTCGTTCGTCCAGAAATTCGCGGACGACTGGATGGAGGCCCATCCGATGATGGCGTTCGCGGCGGGCCGCAAGGAGTACGCGGGCCGATTCCCGGACTGGAGCGCCCAGGGCATCAGCGCGGAAATCAAGCGGCTCAAGTCGGTGGCGAGCCAGGCGAAAGACTTCGACGAGGCGAAACTCTCCGACGCGCAGCGATTCGAGCGCGACTACCTGCTCTCGGTTGTGGACCGCAACCTCTTCTGGCTGGAACAGGCCGAGTGGCCCTTCCGCAATCCCACGTTCTACTTCGACTGGGGCCTCGACTTCCTGTCGCCCGACCCCTACCTCACGAAGCCTTACGCGCCCCTCGAGCAGCGGCTGCAGGATTTCACGAAGTGGCTGTCGAACATCCCGGCGGCGACGGCGCAGATCCAGGCGAACCTGCGTACGCCGATGCCTCGCACCTGGATCGACGAGGGCGTCGCCAATTTCGGCGGCATGGTGCCGTTCCTGCGCGACGATGCACCGAAGGCCTTTGCGGACGTGAAGGACGAGGTGCTGCAGAAGGCTTACGCTGACGCCAACGGCAAGGCGATCGCGGCGTTCCAGGGCCTCGCGGACTGGCTCCAGGCGCAGCGCGCGACGCAGACCGAGGATTACGCGATCGGCGGGGAGCTCTTCTCCGCGATGCTGAAGCGCACCGAGGGCGTCGACATCCCGCTCGAACGGCTCCAGGCCGTTGGCAAGGCGGATCTCGAGCGCAACCTCGCGGCGCTCGATGAGGCCTGCCGCGAATTCGCACCGGGCAAGGACCGCAAGGGCTGCATGGCGAAGATGAAGGCCAACCGGCCGCAAGGCGGCGCCGTCGAGGGTGCGCGCAAGCAGCTCGACACGCTCCGTGCCTTCGTCGTGGACAAGAAGATCGCGACGATCCCTTCGGACGATCCAATCCTGGTGGACCAGGCGCCGCCCTACCAGGCGACAAATTTCGCCTACATCAATCCGGCGGGTCCCTACGACGTCGGCATGCCATCCACGTACTACATCGCGCCGCCGGATCCGTCCTGGACCAAGGCAGAGCAGGATGCCTACACGCCGGGACAGGCAGACCTGATGTCCACCTCGGTACACGAGGTCTGGCCGGGGCATTTCCTGCATTCGCTTCATTCGAATCGCGCCGAGAGCCTCGTGGCCCGCCTGTTCCTCGGCTACTCCTTCACCGAAGGCTGGGCGCATTACGCAGAGGAAATGATGTGGGAAGCGGGCCTCACCGGGGGCCTGCCCGGCGGTCGCGCGGAATACCGCGTCGGGCAGGTTAACAAGGCGCTCTACCGCGACGTGCGCTATCTCTGCGCAATCGGCATGCACACGCAGGGCATGAAGGTCGAGGATTGCGAGCGGATGTTCCGCGAGGACGCCTTCCAGGATCCCGGCAACGCCCGCCAGCAGGCCGCGCGCGGCACCTATGACCCGGGCTACCTCAATTACACGCTCGGCAAGCTGATGATCCGCAAGCTCCGCGACGACTGGACGGCCACGCGCGGCGGGCGCGAGGCCTGGACCAGCTTCCACGACACCTTCCTATCCTTCGGCGGGCCGCCGGTGCCCATGGTGCGCAGGAAAATGCTGGGCGCGGATGCGGGGCCGGCGCTCTAGGCGCAAGCCGCGTCCGGATGCAATTCCTGGCCCACCTCGGCTGGGTCGTTCTGGGGGGCGGCATCGGCAGCGGCCTGCGCTTCGGCGTTGGCCGTGTGGCGCTCGCCGCCTGCGGGCCCGACTATCCGGCGGGCACCTTGATCGTCAATGTGCTCGGCTGCGTCATCATGGGCGTGCTGGCCGAATGGCTGGCGCTCCGCGACACCGGCATCGACGTCTCCATCAAGCTCTTCCTGACGACGGGGTTTCTCGGCGGGTTCACGACGTTTTCCGCCTTTGCGCTCGACGCGGCGGCGCTCTGGGAGCGCGGCGATTCGATGTCCGCCGCGGTCTACGTGCTGGGCTCCGTCGTGCTCTCCATCGCCGGACTGTTTGCAGGCATGGCGCTGACGCGCGCCGCGCTCGCGGCCTGAGCGCGTTTAGCTAGCGCACCTCGACAACCTCGGCGGCGCCGTTCGGCAGGCTGACTTCGTCGCCGGCGGCGAGTCCGATCAACTGGCGAGCGATCGGAGAGACGTAGGAGATCTTGCCGTTGGCGGGATCGGCCTCGTCCTCGCCGACGATTCGATAGACCGCCTCGCCGCCACCCGTTGTTGCGAGCACGACCTCGGACCCGAAACGGACCTTGCCTCCTCCCGGTGTCGGTGCGATCGGCTCCGCCGTGCGCTGGCGCTCCGACCAATAGCGGAGGTCGCGCTGGATGCGCTTCGTAGCCGCCCGGTCGTCAGCCAGCCGCGCCGCGGCAAGCTCGGCGCGGAGGCGCTCGACCTGGCCCTCGATCTGGCGCATTCCCTCGGCCGTCACGAGATTGCGGTGCGGGCTCAGCTTGAGCTCGGCGAGCTCCTCCACATCCGCGCCGTCGGATTCCTTGACGAATGCCCGGCTCATGCGGACACGCTAACCGCTCGCCGCCCCACCTGACAATGCCGCGTCAGCCGTCCCACAGCGTATCGCGAAATCTTCCGGCAGGACCGTGGATCGTGCGCCCGTAATCTTTCGATCAGAAGCGCCGATTTCCAACATTTGCTGGAGGAAACCTATGCCAACTGCTGCAGGCCACACGTCCGCCATCCGCGCCACGAAAGTGATCGGCACCGACATCCACGATGCCGCCGGCAAGAAGATCGGTGAGGTCGAGGACGTCATGCTGGACAAGCTGTCGAACAACATCATGTTCGCCGTGGTCTCGTTCGGGGGCTTTCTCGGGATCGCGGAAAAATACCACCCGATTCCCTGGTCCTCGCTCAAGTACGACAAGTCGAAGGATAGCTACGTCGGAGATTTCAGCAAGGCGCAGCTCGAAGCTGCACCGGCTGGTTCGATCGAGGAGTTGACCCGCAACGATGGGCTCGACTTCCGTAACCAGGCTTTCGACTACTACAAGGCCCCGCGTTACTGGGAAACGCCGCGGCACTGACGGCGGAATCGGATCAGTGCATCGCCCGCGGCTGATCGCCGATCGGCCGCGCGGTCGATTTGACTCGCTGACTGACTGCTAACATCCGGCTCTCCGGAAAGGGAAGCCGGCATGTATTCGAGTGAGAGGATCCATCCGGCAGCGTCCACAGCCTCTTCGAGCGCGAACAGGCGGCCTTCCGCAAGCGCTGTCCGCAAAGCGCCGTGCTCGCCGGTCGCGCGAAGTCGTCACAGCTCTTCGGCGTGCCGATGCGCTGCATGTCGCAGTGCCCCGGCGAGCACGCGCTATATGTCGCGCATGCCGCCGGCGCGTGGCTCACGGACGTCGACGGCCACGAATACATGTCGCCCGCCACGACCGCGGCCGATGTCGATCGCCATTCAGGACTCTTTGCCGAGCTCGCGGACGAGCTGACCCGGCCGGGCTGACCGAGCGGGCTGTGGCATCATCCGCGCCATGCCGCGCCGGATCTCGCTGAGCCTCGATGCGGTCATCGTCGCCGTCACGGATGGCCGGCCGCGCGTCCTGACGGCGACGCAGGCGGGAACCGGCACGCCCGCGCTGCCCTCGGGCCTTCTCGACGCCGACGGCGATGCAACGCTCGAACTCGGCGTACGCAGGTGGATCTCGGCCCAGACCGGCCTCGCCGTCGGCTACGTCGAACAGCTCTACACTTTTGGCGACCGTGACCGCCAGCGCACCGCCGACGACACGCGCGATCTCTCGGTCGCCTACCTCAGCCTCGTCAAGGAAGCGCAGCCGGCGCCCGGCGCCGCCTGGCTCGACGGCTACGACCTGCTGCCCTGGGAAGACCACCGCGCCGGCGTGCCCGCGGTCGTCGGAAGCGTCCTTTATCCGGCGCTCAATCGCTGGGCCGGGCGCGATGCAGCTCGGCAGCACCGGGTGCGCGCGAATTTCGGTGACCGCCGCGCCTGGGATTCCGTCCGCGTGCTGGAGCGCTACGAGCTCCTCTACGAAGCCGGGCTCGTGCCGGAACATCAGCGCGACCGCGGACTCCCTTTCGGCAATGGCGCCGCCGTCGGCACCGAGCTGTCCTGGGACCACCGCCGCATCGTCGCGACGGCGCTGGGGCGCCTGCGCGGCAAGCTGAAATACAGGCCGGTCGTATTCGAGCTACTGCCGGAAACCTTCACGCTGCTGCAGCTGCAGCGCACGGTGGAGGCCCTGACGGGCATGCGCCTGCACAAGCAGAATTTCCGCCGCCTGGTCGAGAACGGTCGCTTCCTCGAGCCGACTAGATCGTTCGAAAGGCGCGCAAGAGGCCGTCCCGCAAAGCTTTTCCGCTTCCGCAAAGAGGTCGTGCGCGCGCGCCTTTATTGACCTATAATGCTCACTCCGAGCATAAATGGAGTGAGTGCCGTGAGGAATCTGGCCGGCGTTCTTCCCGACGTCGAGATCGCAGTCATCCAGCCGCTGATCGCCGAGATCGAGGCGCTCAAGAAGGAGCGCAACGCGGTCGTGCTTGCGCACAACTACATGACGCCGGACATCTACCATGGCGTCGCGGACCTGCACGGCGACTCGCTCGCCCTCGCCCGCATGGCGGCCGACACCGACGCCGACGTGATCGTCATGGCCGGCGTGCACTTCATGGCGGAGACCGCCAAGATCCTGAACCCTGCGAAGACGGTGCTGATCCCGGACCTCCGCGCGGGCTGCTCGCTCGCAGAGTCCATCACCGGCGCGGATGTGCGCCTGCTGCGCCAGCGCTACCCGGGCGTTCCGGTCGTCACCTACGTCAACACCTCCGCCGACGTGAAGGCGGAATCGGACATCTGCTGCACCTCCGGCAACGCCGTCGCTGTCGTCGAGTCGCTCGGCACGGACCGCGTCATCTTCCTGCCCGACCAGTACCTCGGCCGCTGGGTCGCGTCGCAGACGGGCGTTGAAGTGATCCTCTGGGAAGGCAGCTGTATGGTGCACGAGCGTTTCACGGGCGAGGAATTGCGCGGGTATCGCGCGAGCCACCCGGGCATCCGCATCATCGCGCACCCGGAATGCCCGCCCGACGTCCTCAAGGAGGCCGACTTCGTCGGCTCGACGGCCGGCATGATCTCCTGGGTCGAGAAAAACCGTCCGCCGCGCGTCGTCATGGTCACCGAGTGCTCGATGTCGGACAACGTGGCCGCCGAGGTGCGCGACGTCGAGTTCGTGCGGCCCTGCAACCTCTGCCCGCACATGAAGCGCATCACCCTCCCGGGCATTGCCGAGTCGCTGCGCCACATGCGCCATGAAGTGAAGGTCGCTCCGGCGGTTGCAGAGCGCGCGCGTGCGGCGGTGACGCGGATGCTGGCCGTCAAGCCGTGACCGTGAACGATTTCGTCACCGCACCCGCCGTCGTCGTGGGCGGCGGGATCGCAGGCCTATCCGCGGCGCTGTCGCTGGACGGCTGCGTGCTGGTCGCGAATGGCGCGATCGGCGAAGGCTCCTCGCAGCTCGCTCAGGGCGGCATTGCCGCGGCGATCGGGCGCGACGATTCCCCCGCGCTGCATGCCGCCGATACGCTGCGCGTCGGCGCCGGACTCTCCGACGCAGCCGTCGCGGCGCTCGTCGCGCAAGCCGCGGCCGGGCGCGTCGATTGGCTCAACCGACTCGGCGTCGCCTTTGATCATGACGCCGCGGGCCACCTGGCGCTCGGCCGCGAGGCGGGCCACACGCGAAATCGCATCGTCCACGCCGGCGGCGACCGCACCGGCGCCGCCGTGATGCAGGCGCTGCGCGCCGCCGTGCTCGCGCGGCCCGATATCCGCGTGCTCGAGGGGCTCGAACTGGTCGACCTCGTCACCGACGGCGCGCGCGCCGCCGGTGTGCTGCTCGAAGGGCTGGACGGCGCGAGGGTCGTCGTCGTCGCACCGCAGGTCGTGCTGGCGACGGGCGGCATCGGCGCCTGCTTCGACCATTCCACCAATCCGGCGACTTCGCGCGGCGCGGGCCTCGCGGCCGCGGCGCGCCAGGGCGTGCGGCTTGCCGACCTCGAGTTCATCCAGTTCCATCCGACCGCGCTCGTGGCCGGCAGCGAGCGCCTCCCCCTGCTCACGGAGGCGCTGCGCGGCGCCGGCGCCGTGCTCGTCGACGAGGCCGGGCAGCGCTTCATGCCCGCGATCCACGCGGACGCTGAGCTTGCGCCGCGCGACGTCGTGGCGCGCAGCGTCGCGGCGCGACGTCTCGCGGGTAAATCGGTATTCCTCGACGTGATGCAGGTCTCCGCGCTCGAGGAGCGTTTCCCCGGCACCTGCGCGATCGCCCGCGCGGCGGGCATCGATCCTCGTTTGCATGCGCTGCCGGTGACGGCCGCGGCGCACTTCCATATGGGCGGAATCGCGACGGACGAGCGCGGTGCGACATCGCTCCCCGGCCTCTGGGCCTGCGGCGAGGTTTCCGCAACCGGCCTGCACGGCGGCAATCGGCTCGCCAGCAATTCGCTGCTCGAGGGGCTCGTGTTCGGCGAACGGATCGCCGCCGGGATCCGTGCCGCGCGCCTGCCGGCGCCGAAGGGATCACTCGCGATTCCGCGGCGCGCGCAATTCCAGGCGGGCGACGGTTCGCGCATCGAGGCGCTGCGCAAGCTCGTCGGCGAGAGCCTCGGACCGTTGCGCCAGGGACCGGTCATGACGTCTGCGCTCGCCCTGCTCGAATCCTGGCTGCCCGTATCGCGCGCAGAGGACGACGCCATCGCTTTGGCGCGACTCTTGCTCTCCGCCGCGCTGGAGCGGCGCGAGTCGCGCGGCGCGCACTACCGCACGGATCATCCGCAGCCGGGCGCGGGCGCCGCGGCCCGCAGCTTCGTCCAGCCCCGGCCGGCACCGTCGGCCGCCCTCGTCCGCGCGCACGTCCGCGTCGCATGAGGCGCGAGGCGCCTGAGGAGGCGCTCGCCCGCGTTGTCGCGGAAGCGCTAGCCGAGGACTTCGGCGACCGCGGCGACATCACCACGAACGCGATCGTCCCGCCCGGAACGGCTATGACCGGCGCGATCCGCAGCCGCGAAGCGGGCCGGATCGCAGGTATCGACGCGGTGCGGGTCGTGCTTGCGCGAATGCCGGAGCCGGCGAGCGCGACGCTCGTGTCCCGGGACGGCGCGGACATCGAGGCCGGCGGAACCGTCGCCCTCCTCTCGGGTAGCGCGCGCACGCTTCTCTCGGGCGAGCGCGTCATGCTCAACGTCCTCGGCCGCCTGTCCGGGATCGCCACGGCGACCGCCGCAGTCGTGCGCGCGGTCGAAGGCACGGGCGTCGCCGTCAAGGACACGCGCAAGACGACGCCGGGGCTGCGCACGCTCGAGAAATACGCCGTCGCTGCCGGCGGCGGGGTCAACCACCGCTCCGGCCTCTACGACGCGGTGCTCATCAAGGATAACCACATCGCCGTCGCGGGCTCGATCACCGCGGCCGTCGCGCGGACGCGCTCGACCCTCGGCACGAACTTCCCGATCCAGGTGGAGGTCGACACGCTCGCGCAACTCGAGGAGGCGCTCGGCTGCGAAGTTGCGGCGGTGCTGCTCGACAACATGAAGCCCGCAGGGCTTCGCGAGGCCGTCGGCCTCGTGGACCGGCGCTGCCACACGGAGGCATCGGGCGGCATCACGCTCGCCAACGTGCGCGCGGTCGCCGAGACGGGCGTGGATTCGATTTCGCTCGGCTGGCTGACGCATTCCGCGCGCTCGCTGGACCTCGGGCTCGACATGGACTGACCGCCCGCGCGACGGAATGGCGCAGTCCGTGTAGGCTGGCGCGATGTCGAAACCGCGCCTGCGCTCGCTCGTCTTTCTCCTGATCTTCGGCTTCGCGGTCGCGAGCTACCTGCAGCGCCAGGGCATCGGCATCGCGGCCGGCCGCATGATGCCGGAGCTCGGTCTGACCCAGGTGCAGATCGGCGCAATCCTCAACGCCTTCCTGATCGTGTACGCGATCTGCCAGGTGCCCGGTGCGCTGTTCGGCCAGCGCTTCGGCGCGCGTCTGACGCTCAGCCTGATCGGAATCCTCTCGGTCGGCGCGGGCCTCCTGATGGCGGCCGCACCACTATTCGCCTCGGCGGGCCTCCTCTTCGCGACGCTGCTCATTGCCCGCTCGCTGCTCGGCATCGCCCACGGCGGCCTCTATCCGGTCGAGGCCGGCACGGTGCGGCACTGGTTCCCGGTGACGCGGTGGGCTTCGATGCTCGGGCTGATCGTGACCGGCCTCTGGACCGGCGCTCTCCTTGCTTCGGTTCTCGTCGCGACGCTGATGGAGGCCTACGGATGGCAGGCGGCGCTGCTGTTGACGAGCCTGCCCTCGCTCTTGCTCGCCGTGCTGTGGTGGTTCGTGGCGCGCGATTTTCCTGCCGAGCACCCGTGGATCAGGCCTGCCGAGCTCGCGGAGCTTTCGGGCAACCCGGCCTACGATGCAGGGCAACCGCTGACCGCGCGCCGCGTGCTGCGCGTGCTCGCCGACCCGCAGGTGCTGCTCGTCACCTTGTCCTACCTCGTCATGAACTACGTCTTCTATCTGGTGACGTTCTGGAGCTTCCTGTACCTGGTGCAGGACCGGAAACTCTCCGTGCTCGAGAGCGGCTGGCTCGGTGCACTGCCCTATTTCGCGGCCGGCATCGCGGCGGCGGCCGGCGGGCGCGTCTCGGACCAGCTGCGCATTCGCTACGGCGACCGCCGCGGGGCACGCATCCTGCCGCTCATCGCACTGCCACTCGCGGCGATCTTCCTGTACCTCACCGTCTCGGCCGAGAGCGCCTACTGGGCGATCGCCGCACTCTGCCTCGCGTTCGCCTGTGTCGAAGTCAACGAGGGCAACTACTGGGGCGTCGCCATGCGGCTCGAGCCGAGCGACTCCATGGCCGCGACGGCGGTCCTCAACATGGGCGGCAACCTCGGCGGCGTCGTCGGCACGTACTTCATCGCGAAGATTTCGGCGGCCCAGGGCGGCTGGGGCATCGTGTTTGCGACGGGCGCGGTGACGTCTGTCGTCGCGGCCCTGCTGTGGCTTACCATCGACGCAGGACGCGGAGAACGGAAATGACGAACCTCTTGCCGACGATGACTCCGGAGCGGCCCTTCCTCGACTGGCCGGTCGCCACGGATCCCGCGGGCTGGAACGCGAAGGTGGCGCTCCTCGGCATCCGCCACAGCGAGCCTTACTCGCACGACCCGTTCCCGAACGACCAGGCGAAGGCACCTGGCGCGATCCGCGCACGCTCCGAGAGCTTCTGCTACAACCCGTCGCACTGGGACTTCGACGTCGGCACCGACCTCGCGTCTAACTTGCCTTCGCACGTCGACATCGGCGACGTCGCCTTCGACGGCGGAGACTACGGCGCGTATGCCGCGGCGATCACCGCGCGCGCGCGCCACCTGTGGCACCAGGGCACACAGCTCATCGTTCTGGGCGGCGACCACGGCGTCACGATCCCGGTCGTGGACGCGCTCGACGCGGTTGGCGGGCCCGTACACGTCCTGCACATCGATGCGCATCTCGACTGGCGCGAGGAAGTCGGCGGCGTGCGCCGCGGCTACTCGAGCCCGCTGCAATGGGCGAGCAAGATCAAGGCGGTGTCCGGCATGACGCAGATCGGACTTCGCGCCATCGGCAGCGCGCGCGCCCGCGAGGTGCAGGCCGCCCGCGCGTTCGGCTCGCAGCTCTTTGCCGCGGAGCAGATCCACGCAGAAGGCATGGACCCGGTCGTCGCGACAATTCCGGAGGGCCGCGCGGTCTACCTTACGATCGACGCCGACGGACTCGACCCGACCGAGATGCCCGCCGTGATGGCGCCGACTCCGGGCGGCATCTATTTCCGCCAGCTCGCGCCGCTCCTTCGCGCCGTCGCGCGCAGGAACCGCATTGTCGGCATGGACATCGTCGAGATTGCGCCGTCGTACGATTTCGTCAACGGTCTCACCTGCATCATGGCCGGCCGCCTGATCCTCAACGTGCTCGCGGCATCGTGGGGAGAAGGCGGCGCGTTTCGCCGCGCACATTAAAGAAGCGCGCCGTCATCGCCGCAACGATTCCGAACTTCAGAGCGAGCGCGCGGCCTGCTCCAGCTGCCGCGTGAGCGCCTCGGGCGTGGGTTCCATATGCGCTTTGCGGATTGGACGATCCAGCAGGCGCGCGAGCGCGGCTGGCGGCGGCACGCGCTGCCCGATGGCCGGTTCCACGATCTCGGGAAACTTTGCCGGGTGTGCGGTCGCCGCGACGATCCAGGGCCCGGCGCGCCGCTCTCGCTCCGACACGGCACGCCAGGCGGCGAAGCCCGCCGCCGTATGCGGGCATATTACGAGTCCGCCGCGACTGAACTCCTCGCGGATGCTGTCCCGGATCGCCGCATCGCCGATCGAAGTCGCACGCAGCCGTCGCCGGAGGGCGGGGGCGCCTCCATAGAGCGAGACCAGTCGCTCCATGTTGCTCGGGTCGCCAACGTCCATCGCGGAGGCCAGCGTCGCAACGCTCGCTCGCGGCCGCCATTCACCCTCGAGAAAGAAGTCGGGAACGGTGCGGTTGGCATTGTGGGCGAGCAGGATCTCGCCGATCGGCAGCTCCATCGCGCGCGCATACGCGCAGGCCGTCGCGAGGCCGAGGTTTCCGGACGGGATCACGAAGTTCGCCGGTGCGCCCGCGGCATCGCGCACGGCGAGCGCCGCCTTCGCGAACAGGACGAGTTGCGGCAGCAGTCGGCCGATGTTGATGCTGTTCGCTGACGAGAGCGCAAACCGCCCGCGCAGCGAAGGGTCGGAGAATGCCTGCTTTACCAGCCGCTGGCAGTCGTCGAAGCTTCCCGCCACGGCGAGGCTCCGGATATTGTCACCCCAGCCGCTGAGTTGGCGCTCCTGTATCGGCGAGACCCTGCCTTCGGGGTAGAGCAGCACGACGCGCACGCCCGGGCGTCCGTCGAACGCGGCCGCGACCGCGCCGCCCGTGTCTCCGGACGTTGCGACGAGAATTGTGAGAGTCGGCGCGCCATCAGACAGCAGGCGCGCGAAACACGCGGCCAGGAAGCGCGCGCCGAAGTCCTTGAAGGCGGCCGTCGGACCGTGGAACAGCTCGAGGACGGTGAGTCCCCCGGCCCCGCCCTCGACCGCGCGGAGAGGTGCGTCGAAATCGAGCGACTCGGCCGCAATCGCGTCGAGCGAAGCGTCGAGCGGGTCGTCCGCAAAGTACGGCGCGAGAAGTGCCGCGGCGAGTGTCGCGAGCGGGGCAAGGCCATCGAGGCTTCGCACATCGAAGGTCGCCATCGCGCGCGGCAGGTAGAGGCCGCCGTCGGGCGCAAGGCCCTGAAGGAGCGCTTCGGAAAGGCCTGCGGCCAGCGCCGGGTTGCGCGTACTGGCGTACTTCACGACTGTTCCAGGAGTCGCGCGCCTTCGCCGCCCACATCCGCGGTCCAGTGGTCGCACTCCAGGCCGGCATCCGCGAAGGCGCGCAGCATGCCGTCGCGGACAGTCACGGCAGAATCGGCCTCGCACCAGGCGAAGACGCTGGGACCGGCGCCGGAGATCGAGCAACCGAGCGCGCCGCCGTCGAGCGCCGCCCGCTTGGCCCGCGCGAATCCGGGGATGAGCGACGCGCGCTGCGGCTCGACGATCACGTCCTCGAGGGCAGCGCGGATCAGGGCCAGGTCGTTCGTGTAGCAGCCGGCAATGAAACCGGCGAGGTTCGCCGATTGCCGGACGACATCGGTGAGGTCGACCTGCCGCGCGAGAAGCGCGCGCGCGGCCTGCGTCGACAGGAACATGCGCGGATGCAGCAGCACGCAGCGTATCGAAGGCGGTACCGGGATTCGCTCGATGCGCGGGCTGTCGACGCCGAGCGTGAGTACGAGCCCGCCAAAGAGGGCGGGCGCGACGTTGTCCGCGTGCCGGGCGCCGCTCGCGACCTCCTCGCCGGCAATGGCATGGCCCAAGAGCTCGATCAGCGGCAGCGGCCGATCGAGCAGCGCGTTCGCAGCGACGACCGCGGCGACGGCCGAGGCCGCCGATCCGCCGA
>Ga0075428_100000875_pt1 | contig 31683 bp, 29 predicted proteins | sample RhiMetdeltSRZDD2_FD_75291 | JGI IMG/M metagenome (GOLD analysis project Ga0075428, IMG submission 75291) | Populus rhizosphere microbial communities from Tennessee, USA - Rhizosphere MetaG P. deltoides SRZDD2 | ecosystem: Host-associated > Plants > Roots > Rhizosphere > Soil | place: USA... | reverse complement strand
GAGGCGCGCCTCGGAGCGGAGGGAGCGAACGTCGATCTCGTCGAGCGCGACGCGCGCGGGCGGATCCACGTCCGCACCTGGGAGCGCGGCGTGGAAGGGGAGACGCTCTCCTGCGGGACCGGGGCCGTCGCGGCCGCGTTCGCGGCGCGGCTCGCCGGATCGGAGCCCGTGGTCACGATCGTCCCCCGGAGCGGGTCGGAGCTGACCGTCGAGCTTCCCGGCGAGCCTTCGCGTCCCCCCTCCGCGACACTCACCGGCGATGCGCGATTCGTGTTCGACGGTAGCCTCGATCCGGAAGGAAGCGCGGGCCCGGCGTGAACGACGTCTCCCGGCCGCGAAAGATCTTCGATTGGGTCGTGGGGATCGCGCTCGTCGCGGTGGGTATCGTCGGGCTCGTCCTTCCCGGCATCCAAGGGATCCTGCTGATCGCCGCCGGGCTCGCGGTCCTCAGCAGCCACAGTCCCCTCGCACGGCGGCTCAACGGCAAGCTGAAGGACACGATCCGGAAGATCCGGGACCGGATGGTCCGCTAAGGCATCCCGCGACGGCGCCGGTCCTCGAGCGTCTCCTCGAAGACCCTCTCGACGACGATGCGCGCGAAGCTCGGGCTCGCCTGCACGTCCAGCCGCGACGGGAGCTCCGGGTCCGCGAGCACCCTCGCCACGACCTCCTCTCGCGGCACCAAGTCGATGAAGGCCTGCTGGACCCGCTGTCGCGCCCAGGCGAGCGCATCGCGCATCGCCCTCACGTCCGCCACCGAGAGCACGCGGCCCGAGTCGGGGACGATCGCGGTCAGACCGTCACGGGCCAGCTCGTTCAGCGCGCCGATCCAGTTGTGGACGTTGCCGTCCCGCGCGTAGGGGTTCCGGTCGCCGGTCACGAGGCCGCCGACCGCGACGATGCCGGTCCCGGGAATCTCCGCCCACAGGTCCCCTCGCGCGTGCGACTGCCGGATGGGGTAGAGGACCACGCGATGCTCCGGGTCGTCCAGCGTCAGCGGCGCACTGGCGTGGAGGACCGGGAGGACCCGCGGCGGCTCGATCCACGTCCCCGGATCGGACGCGCGCGCCCGCTCCTCGGCGCCGACGTCGTACGAGGAGTCGGCGAGGAGCTCGCGGGTCAGATCCGAGGAGACGACCAGCGTCCCCGCGGGGAAGGCGGACGCGCCCCCGCACGACGTCGCGTGCGGGTGAGTCAGCACCAGGTAGCGGACCGGCTTCTTTCCCGACTTCGCCAGCGTTGCGAGCAGCGCGCTCGCCCCTTCGGGGGTGGCCTGGGCGCCGATCACCAGCAGCCCGTCGGCGCGCTCGACGACGAGGGAGTTGATCCCGGGGGGCCCCTTGGACACGTTCCGGTACACCTGAATGCCGGGGGCGAGCGATTCGATCTCGAACCCGTCGCGCCGGACGAGCTCGCCCGCCCGCCCGCCGGCCGTCGCGAGCGCGGACAGGGTGACGGCGAGGACGACGCCGCGAAGCCCGATCAGGCGATCCGTCGGGGGCATCGGGCGAATCTACCACCCGCCGATCGGAGCGGCTAGCGGGCGCCGAGGCCGTCCGGCCAGGCGACGGCGTACATTCGCGCGCCGGCGAGCACGCGCTTCACGTACAGGCGCGTCTCCGGAATCGGGATGCGCTCGACGAACCGCTCGTCGTCCCCGCGGCCGGCCGGGGTGGTCCAACGCTCGACGCGGGCGGGCCCGGCGTTGTACGCGGCCAACGCGCGCGGAATGGAGCCGAACCGGCGGACGTACTCGCGGAAATGGGCCGCGCCGAGCTTCACGTTGGTCTCCGGGTCGAACAGGTCGTCGGCATCGAAGCCCTTGAGTCCGGCAGCGCGGGCGAGCTCGCCGCCGACCGCCGGCATCACCTGGAGGAGGCCGCGCGCCCCCGCGGCGGACACGGCCAGAGGGTTGAATCCGCTCTCCTGGAGCGCGATCGCGGCCACGAGCGGAGGATCGAGCGCGCTGTCGCGCGCGGCGCGGGCGAGTCTCTCCCCGGACGGTGCCGGGTACAGGAGACGCCACAGGGGACGGGGGACGTCGGCGACACGCGCGCGGTCGCGGTCCCCGATCGCGAGCTGGGCGAAGCCGATCGCGTCCGCGGTCGCGGCCGCCGCGTCGGCCGCGCGCGCCGCCTCGACCGCCGTCGCGGCCGCTTGCCCGCCTGCCTCGCGGATCGCGGTGCGATAGCAATCCGCGGCGGCGTCCCACAGCCCCACCGACGTCAGCGTGCGCGCCGCGGCGAGCCATCGCCCGGGCGCTGGGGCGGGCGCGTCCGGCGGCGCGCTCGGGAGCGGCCGGCCGAGCCGCTTCGCCGCCAGCGCGCCGTAGTAGTGGTTCTCGAACTCGTCGGCGACGCGGGCGTATCCCGCGCGCGCCTCGGCGCCGCGGCCGAGCGCCTCGGCGATGCGGGCCCGCCAGTAGGTGGCGGTCACGCGCACGCCGTCCGGGGCGTCGGCGCGGGCGAGCGCGCGGGCGAAACCCGCATCGGCCTCGGCCAGCCGGCCGAGGTCGTAGGCGGACCACGCCTCGCGGAGCAGCGCGAGCGGGTCGGCCTCCGCCCCCGCGATCGTCCGGTAGCGGCGATAGGCCTCGAGCGTGCTCGGGTTGGGGACGCCTTCCACAGCGCGGGCGAGGTCCGCCAGGGCGCGCCGCCGCCAGACGGGCGACCCGGACCGCGCGAGCGTTTCCATCCCCGCGCGGAACGCGGCGTAACGCCCCGACGCCGCGGCCGCGCGCGCGTCGAGGTACACCGCGCCGTCGCGATGCGCGCCCCCCACGGCGCGCGCCTGGGCGAGGAGCGGGCGCATCTCCGCCGAGCGGCCGAGCTTGAGAAGGGCCTCCGCCTCGATGAGCGCCTCCCCCGGGTCGCTCCCGGTCACCGCCCCGGGCGTGCGCGACAGGTGGAGGAGCTCGATCGCTTCCTGCGGCGCTCCGTCTTCCAGCCAGTCCCGTGCGCGGGCGGCGATCCTCGGCCGCTCGGCGCTCGGGATCCGCGAGCCGGGGTCGGGGATCATCTCCTCGAGCGCCGCGCGGGCGCGCGCGGACTCGTCGGAGCCTCGAGCGGCGATCAGCGCGCCGGCGAGGCGCCGGCCGGCCGATTCCGCTCCGCCGTGGGCGGCGGCGATGCGCGCGGCGGCGATCGCCGTCGCCACCGTCGGCTTCGGCTCGAGCGTGACGATCGCTTCCCGCCAGTGCCCGTCACGCTCCTGCGCTTCGGCGCGAACCAGCCGGGCGTCCTCGTCCGCGGGAAAGCCCGGGATCGCCGACGCGCGGCCCGCGAGGTCCGCGGCGGGACCGAGCCGTCCCCGAGCGAGCGCGCCGCGCGCCCGGAGGAGCAGCGCGTGGCCGGCGAGCGGATCGGAATCGGAGAGGTCCGCCGGGAGGAGCTCGGGGATCTCGGCGGCGCGCCCGCTCGCGACGAGATGCGTCGCGCCGAGGACGCGCGCGCGCGCCTCCCAGGCCGGCGCACGGTACCGGCGGAGGAAGGTCCGGACCGAATCGAGACCGCGGTCGTCATTCCCCTTCGTGTACGCGCGGACCGCGGCTTCGAGCGGCGGCGGCATCGTGCGCGCGTCCTTCCACCGGACGGTGCGCTTGGCGAGCCAGACGGCCCCTGCCGCGCCTGCGGCCAGCGCGGCGACGGCCACGGACGCCGCAACGATCCGTCGCATCGCGCTCGACGATCAGGAGAAGAGGGAGCGGTCGCCCCCGCCGAGGACCTGGACGTAGGCTTCCTCGAGCAGCTTGCCTCCGTCGGCGCCCAGGTCCGGGAACCGGCGCGAGAAGGCCTCGCGTCCCCTCTGGAGCTGCTCGGCCAGCCGCGCGGCGAGATCGCGCTGGCGGCGGCCGGCGATCACCGTCTCTTCGTTGTAGAGCCGGATATCCGTCGCGACGAGTCGCGCGTAGCGACGCGCCTCCTCGCGGCGCGGGTCCGCATCGATCGTCCCCGCGGCCACCCCCGACCACGGGGCCATCTCCGAAGCGGCGGCCGCCCCGGCCTCGGCCGGCGCGGAGGGCGTCGTCTCGTGGATGGCCTCGGCCTCGATCGCGGTCGCGATCGGCGCCGGCGGGGGCGCCGCCGCCGCGGTGACCACGGGCGCGGCGGCCGGAGCGGATGCGGCGGTCACCGACTTGAGACGGCGCCAGGCCAGATCGAGCTCGAGCCGGAGCCTGGCGGCCTGGCAGAGGATCGAGAGCGCCGCGGGGGACCACGGGGACTCTCCGGCGCTCCGCTCGGCGATGACGACCGCGACGGTCTTCCCCCCCACGCGCACCGGCAATCCGACGGCGTCGAGCGAGGGAGGCTGTCCGAAGTCTGGGACCTCCTCGTCCTCGGTGAGCGATCTCCAGCGCACGTCCTCCTCGGCGGCGAGCGCGGCGAGCCACCCGGCGTCCGCCGGCGTCGTCATCTGACGCTGCCGCGCGGCGGCCGGCGCGGGATAGCCGATCGAGCTCCACCCCTTCCAGCGCCCCTCGCGAAGCAGGAAGACGGACGCGCGCGGCGCGCCGGCCACGGTCCCCTCGAGGAGCGCCCGGAAGATCTCGGAGGGAGAAAGGAAGCTCGCGAGCTCGGCCAGCTTCCGGTCGAGCGTCTCGAGCGTGGCGGCGTCGCGGCTCATCGTCACCTCGGCGGGCCGGGGGCCCGCGGCTAATCGTCGGTCGGGCGAAAAGTCGGATCGTCGAGCAACGGAACGAATTCCGCAAATCCCGGGAGAAGGCTCCGGACCTCCGGCGCGAGCGCGAGCGCCCGCGAGAGGTGCGGCGCCGCGCCGTCCAGGTCTCCCGAGCGCGCCAGGGCCGACGCGAGGTTCAAGCGGTAGGTGGCCCGATCCGGCATGATCTCGACGGCTTTCGCGTACGCCTCCAGTGCCTCCGCGTGCGCGCCCGACTCCTCGAGCGCGCCGCCGAGGTTGTTCCAGCTCGGATGGTACGCCGGCTCGAGCGCGAGCGCGCGGCGAAAGGCGAGAATCGCCTCGCGCCGCCTCTCCAGCTGCACGAGGGCTGTCCCGAGGTTGTTCCAGACCTCGTGATCGCGGTCGTGCCGCTGCAGGGCCCGCTCGAACGCGGCGACCGCCTCCGGGTTCCGCCCCAGATCGAGACAGGCGTTCCCGAGGTTGTACCAGACCTGGTAGTCGTCCGGATCGAGCTCGGAGGCGCGTCGGTAGGCCTCGGCGGCCGCGAGCTGATCGCCCCTCTCCGCGCAGACGAATCCGAGGTTGTACCAGGCCTGGTGCGATTGGGGCGCGATTCCGATCGCCTTGCGGTAGCAGTGAACGGACTCGTCGAAGTCACCGGCATCCGCGTAAGCGTTTCCCAAATTGAACCAGCAGACGAAATCGTCGCCCCCCGCGGCGATGGCGCGCCGGTAGGCCTCGATGGCCGCGTCGAAGGAGCGGAGCCGGAGCCAGGCGTTCCCGACGTCGAACCAGGCCTCCGGCATCCCGGGGTCGATCTCCAGCGCGCGCCGCCATGCGACGATCGCGCCCTCGAGATCGCCCTGCTCGAACCGCGCCACGCCCTCCTGGACGAGCCTGTCCGCGGACATCTCGCGGCGGAGCGCCGGGCGGCGCGCCGAGCGCGGCCCCGGATGCTTGCGCAGCGGCTGGGGACCGGACGAATGGTCTTCGCGGCTCAAGGGATTGGTGGACCCCGGCTCAGGCCACCCCGGAGACTGCGCTCTTGTACCATGGGGCGATGACGCGGTCAACGGAGAGACGGTGATCAAGCGACGCACCCTCGCGGCGGAGCGGGTCATCGAAGGCGTCGGGCTGCACACCGGCGAGCACTGCCGCCTCCGTCTCGTGCCGGCCGCCGCGGAAACCGGGATCGTGTTCGTCCGAGCCGATCTCGGCGGCGTCCGGATCCCCGCGCTGCTCGAGAACGCGGGCCCGAGCTTCTACGCGACGGTGCTCCAAAAGGATGGCGCGTCGGTCAGCACGATCGAGCACCTGATGGCGGCGCTCTACGCGCTGCAGGTCGATGACCTCGAGGTGGAGATGGACGCGGCGGAGGCTCCGATCCTCGACGGGTCGTCCCGCCCGTTCGTGGCGACCATCCTCGACGCGGGGTTCCGGGAGCACGACGCGGAGCGGGCCTACATCCACGTCGTGCGCCCCTTGACGGTCGCGCACGAGGACAAGCGCATCTCGGTCCACCCCTGCACCGAGTATCGCGTCACCTACGCGATCGACTTCGAGCACCCGGCGCTCGGCTATCAGGAGCTGACGGCGTCCCTCTGGCGGGCCGATCAGTTCGAGGAGAAGCTCGCCCCCGCGCGGACCTTCACGTTCGAGAGCGAGATCGCGGCGCTCCGCGCCCGCGGGCTCGCTCGCGGAGGGTCGCTCGAGAACGCCGTCGTCGTCGGGAAGGACGGGATCCTCAACCCGCCCCTCCGGTTTCCCGACGAGTTCGTGAGGCACAAGATGCTCGACCTGACGGGGGACCTGTCGCTCCTCGGGCATCCGCTCCGCGGGCACGTGGTCGCGTATCGAGCGGGGCACGACCTGCACTCGAGGCTTGCGCGGGCGATCGCGGAGTCTCCCGATGCCTGGTACCTCGCGCCGTGGAGCGAGATCGCCGCGGAGAGCCCCTCCGCGTGAGGGGAGCCGGCCGGTGAAGCGCGTTCGCCGGACGGTCCAGTGGAGCGCCCTCGCGATCGTGGCGCTGGGGGCGTTGTGGGCGTTCTATCGCTCCAGCCTCCGCGTGGCCGAGGCGGGGCCCGAGATCGCCGCGAGCCAGCAGCTCCTGACCCTGTTGACGCTCGCGATCGTGGTGCTCGCCCTGGGTTTCGTCGGCGTCCTCGTCCGGAACCTCGTCCGCCTCATCGTCGACCGCAAACGGGGGATCCTGGGCGCGCGGCTCCGCACGAAGCTGGTGTTCTTCTTCCTCGCGCTCGTGCTCCTCCCGGCGTTCCTGCTCTCGTTCGGCGCGGGAGCGTTCATCAAGACGACCGTGGAGGGGCTGCTTCGCAGCTCGGTCGACGAGGTGAGCCGGCAGGCCAAGGCGATCGTGAAGGAGCAGGGGCGGCGCGAGGAGGCGCGTCTGCTGGACCACGCCCGCTTCCTGGCGGCCAAGCTCGCGGCGGTCCCCGACAGGGGCCAGGCCGCGCGGCGCGTGGCGGCCATCCAGTGGCGGCAGCTCGAGGGATTCGACGTGGCCGGCTTCACCCGCGCCGGCGAGGTGTTCTCGGACCTGAGCGACCGGCCGGGGACCGCCGGGCTCTCCGGCGACGCCGTCCGGCGAGGGGTCGAGCGGGCGGGAGCGGTCGCCGCACGCTCGGGAACTCCGGTCTTCGATCAGGAGCCGATCGGGGCCGCGGTGCTGCTGCTGGGGGCGGCGCCGATCGATCCGCGCGCGCCGGAGCGGGGCGCGGCGGTCGTCGGCGCGATCGTGCTGTCCGACCTCCGCGAGCGCCTGGAGCAGATCGAGGCGGCGGAGAGGACCTACGGCGAGTTCCGCGGCGTCCGGCGGGAGCTGCTGCGGTTGTACTACTCGTTGATCGCGCTGGTCGGTCTCGCGATCGTGTTCGTCGCCTCGTGGATCGGCTTCTACGTGTCGCGGCGGATCACGGTTCCCCTCGAGCAGATGGCGGCGGCCTCGCGGGAGATCTCGACCGGGAACCTGGGCGTCCGCGTGCTCACGAACGTCGGCGACGAGGTCGGACAGCTGGTCGACGCGTTCAACGAGATGGCGGGGCAGCTCCAGGAGAGCCGGGAGGTGATCACGAAGGGTACCGCGGACCTCCGGCGGACCAACCAGGCCCTCGAGGAGCGGCGCCGGTACATCGAGACCTTGGTCGAGCAGCTCTCCACCGCCGTCCTCTCGATGGACCGCGACGGGAAGGTGACGACCGCGAACCACGCCGTCCAGTCGATGCTCGGGCTCTCCCTCGCGGTGGGGGACGACGTCGCCGCGGCGCTCCGCTCCGCCGGCCTGGACCCGCTGCGGCGGCTGGTGGAGGACGTGGCGGCGCGCGGCGGGCCGGACGAGCGGCGCGACCTGAGCCTGGAGCGCGCGGGGACGACGATGTCCGTCTCGGCGCACGTCTCGCCGCTGCGCGGGGCTCACGGCGAGCATCTCGGGACGCTCGTGATGGTGGAAGACCTGACCGATCTCCTCGAGGCCCAGCGGGCCGCGGCCTGGCGCGAGGTCGCGCGGCGGATCGCCCACGAGATCAAGAACCCGCTGACGCCGATCCAGCTCGCCGCACAGCGGCTCCGGAAGAAGTGGGAGGAGCGGGCGCCCGACCTGGGGAGCGTCATCCACGACGCGGCGGCGACGATCGAGAGGGAGGTCAGGGCGCTCAAGTCCCTCGTGGACGAGTTCTCCCTCTACGCGCGGATGCCCGCGGCGTCCCCGGAGCCGGCGAACTTCGAGGAGATCGTGCGCTCGGTCGTGGCGCTCTACGAGGTCCATCCGGGGGTTGCGTGGGACGTGCGGATCGATCCCGCCCTCGGCCTCGTGCGCGTCGATCCGGATCAGATCCGCCGGGCCCTCATCAATCTGATCGACAACGCGGTCACGGCGATGCAGGGGAAGGGGGCGATCGAGATCGTCGCGCACCCCTTCTCCGGTCCCGGGTCGCTCCGGATCGAGATCGGCGACCGCGGTCCCGGCGTGGCGACGACCGCGCGGGAGAAGCTCTTCACCCCGTACTTCTCGACGAAGCCTCGCGGCACCGGCCTGGGGCTCGCGATCGTTCAACGGGTGGTCGTCGAGCACCGCGGCACGATCCGCGTGACCGACAACCCGGGCGGAGGCGCCCGGTTCATCATCGAGATCCCGGGGGAGACGGTGGGCGCGTCCGCCGCCGATCCACCCGGCGTGGGCACTCGGGGGGCGTGATGCCGGGAGAGAGGATCCTCGTCGTGGACGACGAGCCGGGGGTGAGGTCGATGCTCGAGGTGATCCTCGAGGACGAGGGGTACGTCGTCGACGCGGTCCAGACCGGAGAGGAGGGGATCGCCGCCGCCACCCGAGGAGAGTTCGACGCCCTCCTCCTGGACGTGTGGCTCCCCGGGATCGACGGGATCGAGACCCTCGCGCGACTGAAGTCCGGCCGGGTCGACGCCGAGGTCGTCATGATCTCCGGGCACGGCACGATCGACACGGCGGTGAAGGCGACGAAGCTCGGGGCCTTCGACTTCGTCGAGAAGCCGCTCTCCCTCGAGAAGACGCTCCTCGTCGTCCGCAACGCGCTGCGGCAGCGAAGGCTGGAGCAGCGGAACAGATCGCTCCTCGCCCAGCTCACGCGCGACACGGAGATCGTGGGGGAGAGCGACGCCGCGCGACGGACCCGGCGGGACGCCGCGGCCGCCGCCGGATCCGACGCCTCCGTCCTGATCTGCGGCGAGCGGGGATCGGGGCGGGAGACGGTGGCGCGAAACATCCATGCGGCGAGCCGCCGTGCCGGGCAGGCGCTCGTCCACGTTTCCTGCGGCGCTCTCGCGGGGCCGGGGGGCGAGGCCGCCCTCTTCGGCGCGCGGCCGGACGAGGGGGGCCGGCTCGCGCTCGCGCGCGGAGGGTCTCTCTTCCTCGAGGACCTCGACGCGCTCCCCACGGCGCTGCAGGGGCGGCTGGCGTCGTCGTTGACCGCGGAAGCCGACGTGCGTCTGATCGCGAGCGCCGCCGCCGACGCCGCCGGGATCGTCTCCCCGCTCCGGGAGCGCGTGGACGTCCTGCGTATCGCGATCGCCCCGCTTCGCGAGCGCCGCGAGGACATCCCGGTGCTCGCGCTGCGCTTCATGCGCGATCTCGCCCGCGAGTACGGGCGCCCCGAGCGCCGGTTCGACGAGGCGGCGCTCGCCGCCGTCACGCGGTACGACTGGCCCGGGAACGTCCGCGCGCTGCGCAACCTCGTCGAGAGGCTCCTGCTCGCGGGCGGCGCGGGGACGATCCGCCCGGAGGAGCTTCCGCCCGAGCTGGGAGGAGCGACGCCCGCGTCGGAAGATCTCTACGCGCCCTACGCCTCTCTCGCGGAGGGGCTGCAAGCGTTCGAGCGCTACTTCCTCCGGCGGGCTCTCCGGGAGGCCAAGGGGGATGCCGACGCCGCCGCGCGGCGCGCGGGCGTCGGCGTGGAGCGGCTGCTCTCCGGGACGGGCTGAGCGCGGGGGGTCAGGACAGCCGCGAGGCGTTTCGCGACGCGAAGGCCAGCGCGCCCGAGATCGCCAGCAGCACGACGACGGACAGGAGCGACGCTTCGAGCGGGAGCAGCGCCAGCGCGCGAGGCCCGAAAACCTCCGAGGCGCCCGCCCAGGTCAACGATTGCGCCGTCATCCGGATCCACTGGGCCGCCGACCCGAACAGGGAGATCCAGCCGTCGGCATCCTCCGGCGTGAACCGCGGGAGGGCGGGGGTCGCGACGTCCAAGCGGAGGGACGGGAGGATCCTCGCCGCGACCGACGCGCCGAGGGAGGCGACGAACGCGAGCGACGCGAGCTTCAGCCCCCGACGCCAGCCGGCACGGCGCGCGGCGCTGAGCGCCGGGGTCGCAGGCCGCTCGGGGAGCGCGGCCATCACCGCCCCGAAGAACGACTCGTCCACCGTGACGGCGTCCCCGAGCTCGTCCAGCATGGCGGCGAGGCGCGCCTCCCGCGCCAGGACGATCCGGCAGGACGTGCACTCCTCCACGTGCCGCGCGAGGCGCAGCGCCTCCAGCGGCGCCAGGTCCCCCTCGATCGACGGGACGATCGACGCGCGAAGGCGCCCGCAGCGCGTCACGACGCCACCTCGGGATCGAGGAGGTCGGACATCCGCGCGCGCAGGATCTCACGGGCGCGGAAGATCCGATTCTTCACCGTTCCCAGCGGGAGGCGGGTGATGCGGGCGATCTCGTCGTAGCGGCACTGCTGACGGTGGCGCAGGAGGATCAGCTGCCGGTAGCCGGTGGGAAGCTGGGCGATCGCCTGGTCCAGGCGGACCGCCAGCTCGTGGAGCCGCAGCATGTCGTCGGGGGACGGGTCGGTGCCCGCGATCGCCGGAACGGCGGGAGCGTCCTCGTCGGGGCCGGCCGCGGTCAGCGACATCGTCCGCGGCTGCTTGCGACGCAGGTGATCGATCGCGTTGTTCGACGCGATCCGGTAGAGCCAGGTCGTGAACCGGTACCGCGGATCGAACGAGTCGAGCGACACGAAGACCTTCAAGAAGACTTCCTGCGCGAGGTCCGTGGCGATGTCGCGGGACCCGACCAGCCGGTAGATGTAGTTGACGAGGCCGCGCTGGTGCCTCAGTACCAAAGCGCCGAACGCGTCCCGGTCGCCGGCGGAGGCGGCGTCGACGAGGCGCTCGTCGGGAACGGCGGCGAGATCGGCGACGGTGCTGCGGGACGCTCCTGCGGGGATGGCTCCTCTGTTCATCGCGGCGCTGACCCCCTCCTCGAGGACCGCCTCGCGGCGGCGTCGACGTCGAGTGATACGCGGCGACCGCCGAAAAGTTTTCCGACGCTATCCGATCCCGGCGCCGCTCGCCAGCGGCCCCCCGGCCGGCCTCCGGCGGCGTGTTACGATCCGGCGCCGATCGGACGGTCGCCGCGGGCGGCCGGGGGGGACCCTACGTGGAGTCGCCGCGGCTGGGGGAGCGAGCCCGCAGCAAGCTGATCCACCTCCTTTCGGACGATCATCCCGACCCGGCGCGCTGGGTCGGGCGCCTCCGGAGCCTCGGGGACCTGGAGAACGCGCCCGTCTTCGCCAGCGCGGTCCGGTTCCTCTTTCACCTGGAGCTCGACGAGCCGGAAGCGGAGCTCCTGATCGAGCGTGTCCTCGACCACCGCGGATTCCTCACCGCCAGCCTCCGCCGCGATCCCGGGCTGCGCGTCGCCGCGATGGACTACCTGTCGAACGTGGACAAACGCTACGACAATCCGAAGATCGTGGAGATGCGCGCGTTCGAGGAGACCGAGCGCTCGGCGCGCACCGACGTCCTCACGGGGCTCGCGAACCGGCGGTGGTTCCGGGAGACCCTCGAGGTCGAGGTTCGCCGGAGCCGGCGCTATCGTCTTCCCGTCACCGTGGTCATGCTCGATCTGGACGAGTTCAAGGCGGTGAACGACACCTATGGCCACATCTTCGGCGACCTCGTCCTCGCGCGCGTCGGGCGGGTCGTGAGGCGGGCAGTGCGGGAGGCCGACCTCGCCAGCCGCTACGGAGGCGAGGAGTTCGCGCTCGTGCTCCCGGAGACGGGACGGGTCGGCGGCTTTGCCGTGGCGGAGCGGATCCGGCGGCACGTCGAAGCCTCGTTCCTGGAGGAGCTCGTCGAGGGGCGCGAGGTGCGCGTCACCTTGTCCTGCGGTCTCGCGACGTACCCGGAGGACGCGCTGCACGCGGACGATCTGCTCGCGCGCTCCGACGAGGCGCTGTACGGGGCGAAGCATGCGGGGCGGAACCGGGTGTGCGTCCACCATCGCGAGAAGCGGAGCGCGCTCCGCTTCCCCGCGAAGCCCGGAACCGCCGCCCGCCTCGACGGCGTCGCGCGCCCCGAGGCGCGAGCGCTCGACCTCTCCACGACCGGGGCGCTGCTCGAAGTCGCGGCGCCTCTCTCGGTCGCGGATCCGGTCGCCGTGCATCTCGAGCCGGGGAGCCTGCCGGGCGAGGGGAAGGGCTGGACGGTCTCCGGCACGGTGGTGCGCGTCGTCCGCGATCCCGAGCGGCCGAGCGCGCTCTGCGTCGGCGTGGCGTTCGACCGGCCTCTGCCGGACGAGCAGCTGACGCCGCGGGTGACGCTCGCGCGGCCGGCGGCGGCCGGCGCCGCCCGCGGGACGAGGCGATGATCACGCGGGACGAGGCGGATCAGCTGCGGGACCAGCTCCTCCAGCTGCTCGCCGAGGACACGCACAACACCGAGCGGCTCCTCGCCCGGCTCGAGGCGATCTCGCGCGAATCGGGTATCGGCGCGCACCCCGCGCTCCTCTTGATCCTCACCCAGCTCGCCTTCGACGACGCCGAGGCGCGCCGGCACTGGGAGGGGATCCTCGCCCAGCGGCATGCGCTCTCCCTCGCGCTGGGACGGGACGCGGGGCTGCGCGTCGCGGTCCTCGACTACTTCATGAACGTCAACAAGCGCCTCGTGAACCCGACGCTGATCGACGTCGAGATGGAGGAGCCCGCCACGGGCGGTCGCGACCCGCTGACGGGGCTCGCGGGCGACCGTGCCTTCCGCGTCGCGCTGGCCGGCGAGCTGCGTCGCGCGCGCCGCTACGGGCATCCGGTGGCGATCGCGATCTTCGACCTGGACGGGTTCGCGGCGTTGAACGACCGCGTCGGCGAGCTCGTGTCCGACCGGCTCCTCCGCGAGGCCGCGATGATCCTCGGGAACAAGATCCGCGACATCGACGTCGCCGCCCGCCCCGGCGAGGACGAGCTCGCCGTTCTGCTCCCTCAGACCGACCGCAACGGCGCGTTCCTCGTCGCGGAGCGGTTCCGCCGCGAGATCGAGTCTCACTTCCGCAAGCGCGAGGCGGCGGGGCGTCCGGCGGGCCTGACCGTCTCGGGGGGCGTCGCGGCGCACCCCGACGACGGGGCGGACGCCGAGTCGCTGATCGAGCGCGCCGTCCAGAGCCTCTATCAGGCGAAGGCGTCGGGGAAGAACGTCGTCCTCGTCCACAGCCCCGAGCGCCGCCGGTTCCTGCGGTTCGACCTCCAGTCGCGGCGCTGCGAGATCGAGGTCCTCGCCCCCGCGGACGCCGGGGAGGGCCGGCCGCGCAACCTGAGCCGGAGCGGACTGCTGTTCGCGAGCCCGGAGCCGCTCGAGGTCGGGGAGGACGTCGAGATCCGGCTCGAAGGAGGGGCCCCGGACGCGCGACGCGTGCTGGTCCTGCGCGGGCGCGTGGTGCGGCTCGAGGAGGTCCCCTCCGGCGAGAGCGACCGGTTCGAGGTCGGGGTCGCGTTCGACCTCGACGCCGGGACCGGCGAGGACGACCTGCTCGAGTTCCTCGAGCGGACCTCGCCCTCGCGCGAGCCCGGGCCGGAGTGATGCGCCTGCTCGCGCTGGACACCTCGACCTGGTGGGGCGGCGCCGCGCTGCTCGAGGGGACCGAGGGCGCCGCCCGCGTCGTCGCCGAGATCGGCCTCTGGGTCGAGGACTCGCACGCGTCGCGGATCCTTCCGCTCGTGGAAGCGGTGCTCGCGCTCGCTTCGTGGCCGAGGAATTCGCTCGACGCCTACGCCGCGGTCCGGGGGCCGGGCTCCTTCACCGGTCTCCGCGTGGCGCTCGGCGTGATGCGCGGTCTCGCGCTCGCGACGGCGCGCCCGTGCCTGGGCGTGGGGACGCTCGACGCGATGGCGGACGCTCACGGTCCCGCCGCGGTCGACCGCGTGCCGCTCCTCGACGCGGGGCGCGGCGAGGTCTACGGAGCGCGGTTCGATCCCGAAGGCCATCCTCCGCGCGCGCTCGAGGCGCCGTGGGTCGGAGCCCCGGAGCGCGCGGTCGGCGCGGGCCGGAACGGGATCGTCTTCGGAAGCGGCGCGGAGTGCCATGCCCTCCGTCTCCGGGAGGCCGGCTACACCGGACCGATCGGGCGCCAGCCGTCCGCCGTCGCCTCCGCCGCGGGACGGATCGCGCTCGCGCGCCTGGCGAGGATCGGGAGCGGCGAGGCGGAGCCGGAGCTGGCGCCGCTGTACGTGCGCCCGCCCGACGCGGAGCTGAAGGCGCGGTGAGCGGCGACGCGGCGACGCTCGCGGCCATGACGATCGAGGACCTCCCCGCCGTGCTCGCGATCGAGCGGGCTTCGTTCGCCGCCCCCTGGTCGGAGGCGAGCTTCCGGCACGAGATCGAGGAGAACGCCTTCGCCTGGAACGTCGTGGCGCGCGACGCGGAGGGGATCGCCGGGTTCGCCTGCACGCACGTCGTGGGGGACGAGCTGATGATCAACGACGTCGCGGTCGCGCCGTCGCGCCGGCGCCGCGGCATCGGGGGCTCGATCGTCCGGCACCTGATCGAGGGGGCGAGAGCGCGCGGCTGCCGCCGGGCGTTCCTCGAGGTCCGGCCGACGAACGCCGCGGCACGCGCCCTCTACGCGGGATTCGGATTCCAGGAGATCGGGCGGCGGCCCCGCTATTATTCGGACAGCGGGGAGGACGCCCTCGTGATGGCGAAGACCCTATAGTCCGGATTCCGACGGAGGTGCACTCATGGACAAGCCCGACGCCAACCTCGAGCGGCTCGCTCGCAAGCATCGCGAGTACGACGAGAGACTCGAGGTGCTCGCCGGCATCCGCTTCCCGACCGAAGAGGAGCGCCTGGAGGAGTCCACGCTCAAGAAGCTGAAGCTGAAGGTGAAGGACGAGATGGAGTCGATCCTGAGGCACAAGGCCGAGCCCCCGGCCCGTCACGGATGACTCTCGATCCGGCCGGGCGGCCGTTCGTCGTCGCGGCCACGGTGCTCGCGCTCGCGCTCGCCGTATGGACGCCGTGGCTCGGCGTCGCCGGCGCGGCGCTGGTGCTGTTCATGCTCAACTTCTTCCGCGACCCGGAGCGCCGCTCCCCCGACGACCCCGACGCGCTGCTGAGTCCCGCCGACGGGAAGATCATCCGCGCCGACGCGTCGCGCGTGTCGATCTTCATGAACGTCTTCGACGTCCATGTCTGCCGCAGCCCCGTCGGCGGGCGCGTGACCGCCGTGACCAGCGAGCCCGGCCGGTTCGTGGCGGCGATGAAGGACGCCGCATCGGAGCGGAACGAGCGCACCGCGCTCGTCGTCTCGGTGCCCGAGCGCGAGAGCGTCCGCTTCGTGCTCGTCGCGGGACTCATCGCGCGCCGGATCGTCTGCCGCGCGGGCGTCGGGCAGAACGTCCGGGCGGGGGAGCGGGTGGGGATGATCCGCTTCGGCTCCCGCGTCGACGTGGACCTTCCGACCGGAGCGTCCCCCGCGGTGCGCGTCGGCCAACGGGTGATCGGCGGCGAGACGGTCGTGGCGCGCTGGGGGGCGTGAGCCGCCGCGTAGAGGCCTCGCCTCTTCTTCGATATAGTGACTTTCTCCGACCCGGAGATCGTCGATGGCCGGCCCACGCAAGCTCCGTCGCGGGATCTACCTGCTCCCGACCTCGTTCACGACGGGGAACCTCTGCTGCGGCTTCTTCAGCCTCATCGAGTCGGCGCGCGGGCATTACGAGCTGGCGGCGATCCTGATCATCGCCGCGGGGATCCTCGACGGCCTCGACGGTCGGATCGCGCGCCTCACGGGGACTGCGTCCGAGTTCGGTGTCGAGTTCGACTCGCTCGCCGACATCGCGTCGTTCGGGATCGCGCCCGCCTTTCTCGCCTACGAGTGGGCGCTCCAATCCTTCCACCGCGTCGGATGGCTGATCGCCTTCCTCTTCGTGGCCTGCGCCGCCACACGCCTCGCGCGGTTCAACCTCCAGCACGGGACCTCGGACAAGCGTTTCTTCGCGGGTCTCCCGTCCCCCGCGGCCGCCGGCACGATCGCGAGCGTGGCCTTCGCCTTTCCCGATCCGCCGTCGCAGCTAGGGTGGTCGGTGCTCGTCGGGGTCCTCGTCTCCGCCGCCGCGCTGCTGATGGTGTCCCACGTGCGCTACCGGTCGTTCAAGGGGATCGATCTGCGGAGCCCGCGGTCGTATCTGTCGGTCCTCGCGATCGTGCTCGCGCTGGTCGTCGTGCTCGTGCATCCGCGCTCGATGATGGTGCTCGCCGGGTTCTACCTGCTGTGGGGCCCCGCGGGCTGGCTCGCGGGATGGTTGGGGAGGGGGCGTGCCGGCCGGGCGGCCGCCGCGCATCCCGCGGAGGAGGCCGTCGATGGTCCGTCGGCCCGCTGACGCCGCGGCCGGCCGCCTCGCGATCCTCGGGGCGGCGAGCCCCGCGGGCGCGCACCTCAAGGCCGCCCTCGCCGATCGCGGCGTCCCGGGGGAGCGCGTCGAGCTGTTCGGCCACGAGAGCGACGTGGCGGTGCTCTCCGAGTACGACGGCGAGGCGCGGCTCGTCCAGCCCGCGGGACGGCTCGATCCGGCCTCGCACGCCGCCGTGTTCGTCTGCGAGGCCGGGCACGCGCCGGAAGGTCTCGTGGACGCCGCCCGCTCGGGAACGCTCGTCGTGGACCTCATCGGCTCGATGCCGCACGCGGTGCTCGCCGGGGCGGCGGAGGGGGAGACCCCCGCGCGCCTCGTCGCGGTGCCGCACCCGATCTCGATGATGCTCGCGGCGCTGCTCGTCCCGCTCCACCGTGCGCTCGGGCTCGCGCGCGTCTCCGCCTTCGTGCTCCGGCCGGCGTCGGACTTCGGGGAGGGCGGGCTCGAGGAGCTACGGGAGCAGACGGTGCGGCTCCTTCGGTTCGAGAGCACGCCCACCGCACTGTTCGGACGGCAGCTCGCCTTCAACGTGATCCCCGAGCATCTCGCGCCGCAGCCCGAGGACGCGGCCGCCGGAAGGATCGCCCGCGAGTGCGGGGCGCTGCTCGGCCCACCCGAGGCGCCGATCACCGTCTCACTGGCGGTGACGCCGGTCTTCTTCGGCCACGGCATCACCGCGCACGTCGATCTCGTCGGCGGCGCGCGCGACGAGGCGGCCGCGGTGCTCGCCGGTGCCCCGGGCGTGGCGCCGGCCGGCGACGGCACGGGGACGGTGCTGGATGCGCCGGAGGGGCCGGGGATCTCCGTGGCACGGCTGGACGAGCCGCGGCCGGGCACGCTCCGGATCTGGGCGGTCGCGTCGGAAGCCGGCGCGAGCGCGGCGAGCGTCGCGGTCCGCGTCGGACACGAGGCGGGCGTTCTGTGAACCGCTCATGAGGGCCCCCTACGAGCTGGGGCTGGCGCTTCGGTACCTCCGCGTCCATCGCGGCAGGACCTTCCTCTCGGTCATCACGATGATCTCGATCGCCGGCGTCGCCGTCGGGACGGCGGCGCTGGTCATCGCCCTCGCGCTCATGACGGGGTTCGAGGACGACATGCGCCAGCGGATCCTCCGCGGGAGCGCGCACCTCCAGGTGATCGGCCACGCCGACACCACGTTCGACGCGGGCGCCGCGCTCGAGACGATCCGCGCGATCCCCGGCGTCGCGGCCGCATCGCCGGTGCTCTACGTCCCCGCGATGATCATGAACGACGCCCTGGGAGCCCCGGCGTACGCGGAGCTCGAAGGGGTCGATCCGGCGCTCCAGGGGTCGGTCGTCGATTTCGGACCGCAGGCGGGAGAGGCCCCGTTGCGCGGGTTGGAGAGCCCCGGCGAGGAGGGGCGGGCGCGCGTCGTGCTCGGCGCCGATCTCGCCAGGCGCCTCGCCGTCCGCGCCGGCGACACGGTCCGCGTCCTGGTGCCGAAGCTGCGCCTGACGCCGTTCGCGGCGATGCCGCGCAGCCTGGTCCTCGAGGTGGCCGGGACGGTCAAGACCGACGCCTACCCGCAGGACAGCCAGCGCGCCTACATCGGGATCGACATCGCCCGTCGGCTGCTGGACGCACCGGGGCGGGCGTCGTGGATCGAGATCCGCCTCACCGATCCCCGCGCCCTCGCCTCGATGAAGGGCGGCGTCGCGCGCGCCGTGGGGGAGGACTTCGGCGTGCTGGATCTCCTCGAGCAGAACCGGGAGATCTTCAAGGCGTTCCAGACGGAGAAGCTGTTCCTGTTCATCGCGATCGCCCTGATCGTCGTCGTGGCGTCGCTCAACATCGTCTCCACCCTGGTGCTCATGGTCAACGACAAGGTGCGGGAGATCGGAACCCTCACGTCCATGGGCGCGAAGCCCGTGGGGGTCGCGTCCGTGTTCATGCTCCAGGGGCTGGTGATCGGGATCATCGGGACGACGATCGGGCTGGCGCTCGGAAGCGCGTCCGCGTGGTGGCTCGACACCTACCGGGTCATGGCGCTCAACCCCGACGTCTACTTCGTCGATTACGTCCCGTTCTCGAACCGCCCCGGCAACGTGGTGGTCATCGGGCTGGCGGCGCTCGTGATCGCGTTCTGCGCGACGCTGTATCCCGCGTGGAAGGCGGCGCGCCTGCGCCCGGTGGAAGCGATCCGGCATGAGTGACCCGGTCCTCGACGCGCGTGGATTGCACAAGAGCTACCGGAGCGGCGAGCGCCTCCTGCCGGTCCTCCGGGGGCTCGACCTGTCCGTGGCCGCGGGGGAGGCGGTGGCGATCGTCGGCGACTCGGGGGTGGGGAAGTCCACGTTGCTGCATATTCTCGGCGGGCTGGACCTCCCGGACGCGGGGACGGTCTCCTACCGCGGCCGGCCCACCGTCTTCCCGCAGTGTGGCGAATTGGCGGAGTACCGCAACCGGGACGTGGGCTTTATATTCCAGTTCCATCATCTCCTTCCGGAGTTCACGGCGCTCGAGAACGTCGAGATGCCGTTCCGGATCGGGCGGCGTCCGGGGGACGTCTCGGCGCCGGCCCGGGAGATGCTGGACAGGCTGGGTCTTCGGGATCGCGTCGCGCACCGTCCCTCGGCGCTGTCGGGCGGGGAGCAGCAGCGGGTCGCGATCGCGAGAGCGGTGGCTCCGGGTCCCGCGGTGGTGCTCGCCGACGAGCCGACCGGGAACCTGGATCCGGCGACGGGAGCGGCGGTGTTCGCGTTGTTGAGGGAGCTGCAGCGGGAGAGGGGCTTCGCGCTGGTGGTCGCGACGCACAGCGGCCGGGTGGCGCACGGCTGCGACACGATGCTCCGCCTGGCCGAGGGCCGGCTCGGGCCGATGGCCGACGGCGAGGCGGCGCGCTATTTCAGCGGAGAGGAAGCGAACAGCGGCGGCGTGCTGTAGAACATCCATCCGGGGGTTCCCGAGCGCGGAGTCGGCGATGTTCGAGAAGTTCACCGAAAAGGCGAAGCGGATCCTGTTCCTGGCGCGCTATGAGGCGAGCCAGCAGGGGAGCAAGGTCATCGGCACCGAGCACATCCTGCTCGGCCTCCTCAAGGAAGGAGAGGAGACCACGCGCGAGCTGTTCACGCGCGCGAACGTGTCGATGGACCTCCTCCAGGCGGAGCTCGAGCGCCGGAATCCCCCGCGCGAGAAGCTCTCGACGTCGGTCGAGATCCCGTTCAGCGAAGAGACCAAGAAGGCGCTCCAGTTCGCCGAGGAGGAGGCGGAGCGCCTGATGCACCCGCACATCGGCACCGAGCATCTCCTGCTCGGCCTGCTCCGGCTCGAGGACTCGGTCGCCGGGCGGATGCTCGCGGAGCGCGGCATGCGGCTCTTCGCCGTGCGCGAGGACGCGGTCAACATCTACAAGCGGCGGGCGATCCCCAAGAAGAAGAAGGAGACCCCGTTCCTCAACGAGTTCGCGCGCGACCTCTCCGAGATGGCGCAGCGCCGCGTCTTCGATCCCCTCATCGGGCGCGAGGTCGAGCTCGAGCGCGTCGTCCAGGTCCTCTCGCGCCGGCGGAAGAACAACCCCGTCCTCCTCGGCGAGCCGGGGGTGGGGAAGACCGCCATCGTCGAGGGGTTGGCGACGCGGATCGTGGACGGCGAGGTCCCGCCGTCGCTCCTCAACAAGAGGATCCTCGCCCTCGACCTCTCGCTGGTCGTCGCCGGCACGAAGTACCGGGGCCAGTTCGAGGAGCGGCTGAAGGGGATCATCTCGGAGCTGACGTCGTCCGACGACGTGATCATGTTCATCGACGAGATCCACTCGCTCATCGGGGCCGGGTCCGCGGAGGGATCGCTCGACGCGGCGAACATCCTGAAGCCGACGCTCTCCCGGGGCGAGGTGCAGTGCATCGGGGCGACGACGCCGCGCGACTATCACAAGTACATCGAGAAGGACCGCGCTCTCGTCCGCCGCTTCCAGCCGATCACCATCCGCCCGCCGGACGAGATCGAGACGATGGCGATCCTCGAGGGCGTCAAGGAGCGCTACGAGCGGTTCCACGGAGTGCGGTTCGACGAGGAGGCGCTGCGGGCCTCCGTCTACCAGTCGCACCGGTACATCACCGACCGGTTCCTGCCGGACAAGGCGATCGACGTCCTCGACGAAGCCGGGGCCCGCGTGAAGCTCGGAAAGCGCATCTCGTACGGCGAGATCAAGAAGGTGGAGCAGGAGCTGCGGCGCGCCGTGGACGGCATGAAGAACGCGCTCGCCCGGAAGGATTTCGACGAGGCGGTCGCGTTCCACGACAAGGAGGTCATGCTCCGGCGCCGGCACGAGGAGCTGAAGCAGCGCTACGAGGACGAGGCGAACCGCATCCTGGACGTCACGCGCGCGGACGTCGAGGAGGTGATCGCGCGGTGGACCGGCATCCCGATCCAGTCGGTCGCGCAGGAGGAGATGGACAAGCTCCTCAACATGGAGAGCTACCTCCACGAGCGGATCGTCGGGCAGCAGGAGTCGATCTCGGCGCTCTCCCGGGCGATCCGTCGCTCACGCGCGGGGTTGAAGAGCCCTAACCGGCCGATCGGGTCGTTCGTGTTCCTCGGCCCCACGGGGGTCGGGAAGACCGAGGTCGCCCGGACGCTGGCGGAGTTCCTCTTCGGCTCGGAGAAGGCCCTGCTGCGCTTCGACATGTCGGAGTACATGGAGAAGCACGCCATCGCCAAGATGATCGGCTCGCCTCCCGGCTACGTCGGGCACGAGGAGGGCGGCCAGCTCACGGAGCGGATCAAGCGGAAGCCCTACAGCGTCATCCTCCTCGACGAGATCGAGAAGGCGCATCCCGACATCCTCAACATCCTGCTCCAGGTCCTCGAGGACGGGATGATCACCGACGCGTACGGCGAGGTCGTGGACTTCAAGAACACGATCGTGATCATGACCTCCAACATCGGCTCCCACCACGTCGCCCGGACGTCCGGGAAGCTGGGGTTCCAGAACCCGGAGCGCGACCAGCAATTCAAGGACCGTCGCGATCTCGTCCTGGGGGAGATGAGGCGAACGCTCTCCCCGGAGTTCATCAACCGCATCGACGAGATCATCGTCTTCGACGCGCTGAGCGAGGAGCAGCTCCAGGACATCGTCCGGATCCTGCTGCGTCGCGTGAACGCCGCGCTGGCCGACCGGCGCGTCGAGATCGTGGTCGCGGACGAGGTCTGCGCCTGGCTGGTCCAGACGACCTGCACCGACCGGACCTACGGCGCGCGCCCCTTGCGCCGCGCGATCCAGCGCCACATCGAGGATCCGCTGTCCGAGGCCCTGATCAAGGGGACGATCCAGCTGGGGAGCCCGATCGAGGTGTTCATGGACGGAGACCGTCCCGCCTTCCGCTCGGCGCTGCAGACCGCTTCGTCGTAACGGCGGCGGCGCGGAGGCTCCTCAGCGGCTCTTCGGGCGGTCGCCCACCGCCCGCAGTACAATGGCGCGCCTTTTCGATCCAGGGTCCGCCGTTCGCGGTGCCGAGCCATCGCCGAACGGATCCGTGAGGGGCGGAGCGCCGACGACGGAATGAGCCTTCGTACCGCCAAGACCGCGTTCGCGTTCTTCGCCCTGCTCTTCCTCGCATCCCTCGCCTTCGGAGACGCGGGGACGATCGACGAGGTGCAGGTCCAGGGGCTCGTGCGCATGACGAGCGAGGCGTTCGCGCACGCGTTCGGCATCCGCGCCGGGGATCCGTACGACCCGGCGCGCATCCGCACACAGTTCAAGGCCCTGTGGGCGCTCGGGATCTTCGACGACCTGACGATCGAGGCGGAGGACGGGCCCAAGGGGGGCAAGGTCCTGATCCTCAAGGTCAAGGAGCGGCCGAGCCTTTCCTCCGTGAGCTACGAGGACAACAAAGCGCTCACGCGGACGGCGATCGAGGAGCGGCTCAGGGACAAGAAGATCGCGCTCGACGTCGGCAAGCCGCTGAACCTCAAGACGGTGGCGGACGCCGAGGCCGAGATCCGGATGATGCTCGGCGAGAAGGGATACCTCGACGCCGATGTCTCGCACACCATCGGCTCGCCGACCCAGTCGACGGCGTCGGTCGATTTCAAGATCCGGACCGGCGGCAAGACGCGCATCAAGAAGATCGTCTTCCTCGGAAACCACGTGCACAAGTCGAAGGAGCTCCTGAGGCAGCTCCAGCTCACCGCCCCGTACCACTGGTACAAGTTCTGGAGCCAGAAGAGCCTCTACCACCCCGCGAAATGGGACCAGGATTCGTCCCACATCCGCGACCTCTACCTGAACGGAGGCTACCTGGACGTCGACCTGAGGCCGCCGGTCGTCGAGCTGAAGGAGGACCGGAAGGAATCGAAGAAGGCCGCCCAGGCCCCGCCGCGGGCGGAGGCGCCGCCGCCTCCTCCGCCTCCGCCGGACACTTCGACGATGACGCAGAAGGAGCGCAAGAGCGCGGCGAAGGAGCAGAAGAAGGCGGAGCGCGCGGCGAAGAAGGCGGAGCCGAAGGTCAAGCGCTGGGCCTATCTCACCGTGACGGTCGTCGAGGGGCCGCGCTACTCGATCGGGCAGCTCTCGGCCTCGGGGAACACGGTCTACACGGAGCCGGAGCTCTTGGCGCAGGTCCCCCTGAAGAAGGGAAGTGTCGCCTCGAACGGCTACCTCGAGCTGGGCCTCAAGCGGATGCAGAGGATCTACGAGGACAAGGGGTACGCGTACGCGACGGTCCGTCGCGAGATCGACCGCCATCCGGACGAGAAGGTCGCGGACGTCCGGTTCATCGTCAACGAGGACAAGCCGTACTACGTCGGCCGGATCGAGTTCGTCGGGAACACCGCCACGCAGGACAAGGTGCTCCGGCGCGAGTTCCGCCTGAACGAGGGGGACCTGTTCAACCGGAGCGTGCTCGACCTCTCGGTGCGCAAGGTCAATCAGCTCGGCTACTTCGAGGCGAGGCCCGAGAACGTCTCGGTCGAGCCGGTCGAGGGCACGAACAAGGTCCGCGTCCAGGTGCCGGGGGAGGAGAGGGGGCGGAACGAGGTCCAGGTCGGCGGCGGCTACAGCGGCGCCGACGGGGCGTTCTTCACGGGGTATTACTCGACCAAGAACTTCCTCGGGCGCGGGCAGATCGTCTCCCTGTCGCTCCAGCTCGGCGGCCGGCGCAACCTCTACCAGATCGCGGTCCAGGAGCCCTGGTTCCTCAACCGCCCCTACACGCTCGGGTTCACGCTCTACCGCGGGGATCAGGACTACGGCGCCCGGCAGAGAAGCCAGGGGCGAGGGTTCGGCGTCGTGATCGGGCGCCAGATCGGCTACTTCCAGCAGGTCCAGATGCGGTACGACTTCCAGAAGGTGAAGTCGAACGGTCTCCAGCCTCAGGTCGGGTTCGCGACCGCGGCGGGAAGCTCGGCCCCGCTGAGCCCCGTGGTCGCCTCGAACACGATCTCGAAGGTCACGCCGTCCTGGTACTGGAACAGCATCAACGATCCCTATCGCCCCTCCGCCGGCTGGTCCCTGCTGACGGACCTCGAGGTCGCCGGGGGGCCGCTGGGTGGGGACACGGCGTACCTCCGTCCGCGCACGATCCTCACCCGCTACTTCCGGGCATGGCGGCGGACGTTCTTCGGGATCCACGCGGAGATCGGGCAGATCAAGACCTGGAGCGGAGGCAGCAACGCCAACGCCGCCAACGTCAACGGGATTCCGCGGTTTTCACGGTTCTGGCTCGGCGGGGAGAGCTACGGACCGCGAGTGTTCCAGACGCGCGATGTGTCGCCCCTCCGCTACGTGCGCGTCAACGCTGCCGGCGAGGTCGTCGAGACGACGACCGATCCGTCGGGGCGGCCCGTCTCGGATTTCGACCTCAACGGGGACGGCGTCATCAACAGGAACGATCTGGTCGCCCTCGGCGGGGACCGGTATTGGCTGACCATGTTCGAGTACACGGTGCCCTTCCAAACGCCCGTCGAGGTCGCATTCTTCGCCGATTTCGGGAACACTCTCTACGAAGACACGGCGTGGGGGCTCGCCGATTACAGGGCGGCGGCCGGCATCGAGGTGCGGTTCTATCTGCCCGTGTTTCCGGTACCCTTGCGGTTGATCTACGGTTGGCCTCTCCGGAAGCTTCCCGAGGACCGGACGAGCGCGTTCACATTCTCCATCGGGCGCAGTTTCTGAGACGAGGCGAAAGGAGCTCCATGAAGCGCATCCTGACCGGTATGGCGATATTTCTCGCGGTCGCGGCGGGCGGGGTCCGGGCACAGGCCCCGGCGGCCTTCAAGATCGGCGTCTTCGACGCCAACCGCGTGTCGGAAGAGACGAACGAGGGGAAGCGGATCGCGGCGAGGCTTTCGGCGTTCGGCGACAAGAAGAAGGCCGATCTGGCCGCGAAGGACAAGGAGATCAGCGAGCTCCGCGCGCAGCTCGACTCGCAGAACCTCTCCCTCTCCCCCGAGAAGCAGCAGCAGATGCAGAAGGACATCCAGAAGAAGGGGCTCGAGCTCCAGCAGGCGCAGGAGGCGGCGCGCAACGAGTTCCAGATCGAGGTCAGCGAGGCGCAGAACAAGTTCCAGGAGCAGCTCATCCGCGTCCTCAACCAGTTCGGGCGCGACGAGGGGTTCTCGCTGATCCTCGAGCGCTCGACCGGCGGGGTCGCCTTCGCGGCCGAGGCGATCGACGTCACGACCGCCATCGTCGACAAGTTCAACGAGCTCGTGAAGCCTCCTGCCGACGAGAAGGCGCCGGCCGCGGCCGCGCCCCCGAAGAAGCCCTGAACGGAGCCGGCGTGGACGAAGGCTGGCGTCTCGAGGACCTGGCGCGTGCGGTCGGCGGCCGCGTGCGCGGCGATCCGGACCGCCGGGTCCGCGGCGTCGCCACGCTCGAGGACGCCCGCGGCGACGAGCTGTCGTTCTTCACGAACCCTCGGTACCGCGGCGCGGCGGAGGCCAGCCGCGCGGGGGCGATCCTGGTCGGCGCGAACGTCCGCCTGGAGGACCGGGACCTGATCGAGGCGGCGGAGCCCTACCTCGCGCTCGCCGGGATCCTGGAGCGCCTGCATCCTCCGCGGCGGCCCGCACCCGGGGTCGCGCGCGAGGCGTACGTCGCGTCGAGCGCGCGCCTGGGGGCGGAGGTGTCGATCGGTCCGTTCGCCGTGATCGGAGAGGAAGCGCGGCTCGGAGACCGCGCCGTGGTGGGGCCGGGTGCCGTGGTGGGCGACGGGTGCGAGTTGGGAGACGACGCGGTCCTGAGACCGGGCGCGGTGCTCTACCCCGGAACGCGGGTCGGCGCGCGATGCCTGATCCACGCGGGAGTCGTGCTCGGAGCGGATGGATTCGGGTTCGCCACCTCGCGGGGCGTGCATCGGAAGGTGCCGCAGCTCGGCCGGGTGGTCGTCGAGGACGACGTGGAGATCGGCGCGAACAGCGCGGTCGATCGCGCCATGCTCGGCGAGACCCGGATCGGGCGGGGGACGAAGATCGACGACCTCGTCATGGTCGCGCACGGCGTGACGATCGGTCCCGACGGCCTGTTCGCCGCGCAGTCGGGGATCGCGGGGAGCACGCGCATCGGCAAGGGAGCGACCTTCGCCGGCCAGTCGGGGGCCGCGGGGCACCTCAGGATCGGCGACGGCGCGGTGATCGCGGCGAAGTCGGCGGTGTTCGCCGACGTGGGCGACCGGGCGGTGGTGGCCGGCATCCCGGCGATCGACCATCGGGCGTGGAAGCGCGCGCAGGCGCAGGCGAAAGCGCTGCCCGAGCTCCGCGCGCGCGTGCGGGCGCTCGAGACGCGCATCGCGGCGCTCGAGGCCGGCGCCGCGAAGAAGGGGGAGTCGTGAGCACGATCGACATCCGGGGGATCATGAGCCGGCTGCCGCACCGGTATCCGTTCCTGCTCGTGGACCGCGTGCTCGAGGTCGTCCCCGGCCGGAGGATCGTGGCGATCAAGAACGTCACCATCAACGAGCCGTTCTTTCCGGGGCACTTTCCGGGGGCGCCCGTGATGCCGGCGGTGCTCGTGCTGGAGGCGCTCGCCCAGGCCGGGGCCGTCCTCCTGCTCAGCGAGATCGAGAACCGGGAGTCCAAGCTGATCTACTTCACCGGCGTCGACGAGGCGCGCTTCCGACGCCCCGTCGTTCCCGGCGATCAGGTGCGGCTGACCATGGAGGTCGTCAAGCTCCGCTCCCGCACCTGCAAGATGCGCGGGACCGCCGAGGTGGACGGCGAGCTCGCCGCCGAGGCGGACATCATGTCGGCGCTCGTCGAGAGGTGATCATGGGCCGCCCTCAGGTCGATCCGCGAGCGGTGGTGCATCCCGACGCCCGGCTCGGAGAGGACGTCGTCGTGGGCCCGTTCTGCACGGTCGGCGCGGGCGCCGTTCTCGGCGACCGCACGCGCCTTCAGTCCCACGTCGTGATCGACGGGCGCATCGTGCTCGGTCCCGACAACCACGTCTCTCCGTTCGCCGTGCTGGGCGGTCCCCCTCAGGACCTGAAATACAAGGGGGAGGAGACGGCGGTCGAGATCGGCGCCGGCAACCGGTTCCGCGAATGCGTGACGATCAGTCGCGGGACGGTCGGGGGCGGCGGCGTCACGCGCGTCGGAAGCAACAACCTCCTGATGGCGTATACGCACATCGCCCACGACTGCCAGATCGGGGATCGCATCGTCTTCGCGAACGCCGCGACCCTCGCCGGACACGTGGAGGTCGGCGACGACGCGACCGTCGGCGGGGCCTGCGGGATCCACCAGTTCGTCCGGATCGCCAAGCACGCGTTCATCGGGGGCTGCTCGGTCGTCTCGCAAGACGTGCTCCCGTGGGTGATCACCGCGGGAGACCGGGCGAAGACGCACGGCGTCAACGTCATCGGGCTCGAGCGCAAGGGGTATCCGCCCGAGACGATCCGGGCGATCAAGCGCTGCTACATGACGCTCTTCCGGTCGAAGCTCCTGATGGAGGAGGCCGTGGCCAAGGTCGAGCGGGAGCTGGGGCGGGTTCCGGAGGTCCGGTACTTCCTCGACTTCATCGCCGGAAGCAAGCGCGGGATCACGCGTTGACCCCGCGGCGGGTGCGGGTCGGCGTCGTCGGCGTCGGGCATCTCGGCCGACACCACGCCCGCCTCTATGCCGCCGCGGCGGACACCGAGCTGGTCGCCGTCGCCGATCGCGACCTCGACCGCGCGCGCGCGATCGCCGCCGAGTACGGCTGCGAGGCATTCTCCGACGCCGGCGCGCTGGCGGGACGCATCGACGCGGCCAGCGTCGCGACCCCGACGGTCGACCACCGCGAGGTCGCCGAGATCCTGCTCGCCGGCGGCGCCGACGTCCTGATCGAGAAGCCGATCGCTCCCGCGCTCGCCGACGCCGACGCGATCCTCGCCGCGGCGACCCGCGCCGGGAGGCTGGTCATGGTCGGACACACCGAGCGGTTCAACCCCGCGATGGTCGCGCTCGCGCGCGCCGTGGACGCGCCGCGCTTCGTCGAGATCCACCGCCTCGCGGGGTTCACCGCGCGCTCGACGGACGTGGACGTGATCCTGGACCTGATGATCCACGACCTCGATCTGCTGCTGTGGTTCGACGGGACCGACCCGGCGACCGTGGACGCCGTCGGCGTGGCTGCGCTGACGGACAAGCTCGACATCGCCAACGCGCGCATCCGCTTCGCCTCGGGCTGCGTCGCGAACGTGACGGCGAGCCGGATCTCGGCGGAGGCGCTGCGGCGCATCCGCGTGTTCCAATCGCGGACCTACATCGCGTGCGACACGGGGGAGCGGAAGGTGGAGCGGTTCCGGCTCGTCTTCGGACCCGACCGCAAGCCGGCGATCCAGCGCGATCTCCTCCCCGTGGATGCCACCGAGCCGCTGGCGGCGGAGCTGGCTGCGTTCGCGGAGGCGGTGCGGACGCGCACGCCGCCCGCGATCGACGGTCTGGCGGGGCGTCGGGCGCTCGAGCTTGCGCTGCGCGTCCGCGACGCGATCGCCGGGTCGGGGACCGCGTGAGCGCTCGCCCGGACCCCTTGCGCGCGTTCCTTCGCGGCGAGATCGGGTCGGGAGCGATGCCGGGGGCGGTCTGGTGGGTCGGCGCGCCCGGGGGATCCGTGTCGCATGGGGCGGAGGGGCACGCCGCCGTCGAGCCGGAGCCGATCCCGGTCCGTGAAGAAACGCCGTTCGATCTCGCCTCGCTGACGAAGCCTCTCGCGACCGCGGTGTTGGCGCTCATGCTCGAGCGCGACCGCCTGCTGGATCTCGATGCGCCCCTCCAGGTGGGGTTCCCGGCGCTCGCTCGCTCCCCGTTCGGCGACGCGACGCTTCGCGACGCGGCGACCCACCGCGGCGGCTTCCCCGCCTGGATCGCCCTCTATCTCTCAGGGCAGAGGCGCGAGGACTACGTCCGCGCGATCGCCGGCGCGCGCCCCGGTGCTGCGCGTGGCACGACTCTCTACTCCGATCTCGGCTACGTCCTTCTCGGCTTCGCGATCGAGAGGGCCGGGCGCGCGACGCTCGCCCGCCAGTTCCAGGACAGAATCGCGGGCCCGCTCGGGCTGTCGCGGGCCGGGTTCGAGGACGGCTCGGGGCGGTTCGCGGATGCGGCGGCGACCGAGCGCGGAAACGCCTACGAGAGGAGCCTCGCCGGAGCGTCCGCCGCCGCGTCGCGGTTCCGCGAGCATCTCCTTCGCGGGGAGGTCCACGACGGCAACGCGTGGGGGCTGGGAGGGGTCGCCGGGCACGCGGGCTTGTTCGCCACCGCCGAGGAGGTGGCGGCGATCGCCTTCGCGATCCTGGAGCCGGCGCGTCTCGGCCTCTCCGCGGGCGCTCTCGACGCGATGCTCGTGCCCGGGGAGCGCGAAGCCGGGAGGACGTTCGGCTTCGCCCTCGCGCGGGACACCGAGTCGGTCCGCGGGGTCCTGCCGGGTCATGCGGTCGGCCACCTCGGATTCACCGGAACGTCGCTCTGGATCGACGCCGGCCAGCCGCGCATCTACGTCCTGCTCACGAACCGCGTCCATCCGTCGGTCGGACCGCGCGAGTTCGCGCCGACCCGCCGTGCGTTCCACGCGCTCGCGGCCGCGCTCTGACGGGCGCCTTCGCCGCTGCCCTCCTACAATGGGCGGCCGATGGATTCACCCCCCGCCCGCCTTTCGCTGGGCCCGGTCGAGATCTCGATCCGTCGCGGCGACGATCCCCCCCGCATCGGGTTCGCGGGGTCGCTGCTGGTTCATGTGATCGTCGCGGCGCTCTTGATGGTCCTCGCCCCGCGCCATCCGTCGGCGGTCACTCCGTTGGTCGCCCGCCCCCCGGAAGAGCCGGTCTCGATCACCTTCGTCCCGCCCCCCCCCCCGTCCGAGCCACGGGTCCAGGAGATGGTCGCGAAGCACCCGCCGCCGCCCGTTCAGAAACCCCTGCGCATGGCGGAGGCGCAGAAGGCCGCCGAGACCGCGAGGCCTCTCCGCAAGGAGACGAGAAACGAGCCCGGCCGGAACGACGACCGGGCCGCGGGCGGGGAGGCGGGCGGTCCGTTGACGGCGCCGACACCGGGCTCTCCTCAGCAGGAGTCGACGGCGGACGTTGCCGAGCTACGCGACACGAAGGATCTCTCCGGCAGGCTCCGCGACTTCCGGCGCGCGGTCGAGCGACCCTTGACCGTCCCGGAAGGACCGAAAGGCGGAGGCCGCGGCGCCGGGGGGCTCACGATGCCCGATCTCCCCGCGACCGGATTCGGCTTCGGCAACCTCGAGTTCGAGGGGCGCGACTACGACTGGGAGAACTACGGCCGGCAGATCCACGGGATCATCTGGCGAGCCTGGCACCTGCGTCTCCTGGACACTTCAGGCAACTTCGAGCGATGGGCGTCGGAGCGCCAGCGCTGGCTCCTCGAGCATGCCAACGGCGTGCGCTTCACGATCTTGAGATCGGGGAAGGTGGTGGACGTGGCCATCGAGACGCGGTCAGGCTGCTACCCTCTGGACGACTCCGCGACCGACACCCTGAATGCCGTCATCCTTCCCCCCCTTCCCGATGATTTCCAGCGCGATCGGGAGGTCGTCCACGCGCGCTTCATCGCCGAGGGGAGCATCCGGACGATGAAGGCCTACCTGCAGAGCCTGCACGACGCCGGTGTATTCTGACCGCCATGGACGACGAGCTGATCCACGACTGGAACGGGACGGGTGAGGGGCGGCCGGCGCCCGGGGCGCTCATGCTCGACGACGAGACGCTGCGCGACGGGCTCCAGTCGCCGTCGGTCGTCGACCCTCCGATCGCGAAGAAGATCGAGCTGCTCCACCTCATGGACGCCCTCGGGATCGACACGGCGGACGTCGGCCTCCCCGGCGCCGGGCCGCGCGCGGAGCGTGACGTCGAGGCCCTCTGCGCCGAGATCGCCCGCGGCAAGCTTCGCATCGCGGCGAATTGCGCGGCCCGCACCATGGCGCGTGACGTCGATCCGATCCTCCGCGTCGTCCAGAAGACGGGCGTGCCGATCGAGGCCTGCCTGTTCATCGGCTCCTCGCCGATCCGGCAGTACGCGGAAGGGTGGGACGAGGAGTTCCTGGTCCGCCAATCGACCGAGGCGATCGCCTACGCCGTGAAGCACGGGCTCCGGGCCATGTACGTGACGGAGGACACGACGCGCGCGCGGCCGGATACGGTCCGGCGCCTCTACACCGAAGCGATGCGGGCGGGCGCGAGCCGCGTCTGCATCGCGGACACGACCGGTCATGCGACCCCCGTCGGCACGCGCACGCTCGTCGGTTTCGTGCGAGAGGTCCTCGACGCCGCCGGGGGGGCGTCGATCGGCATCGACTGGCACGGACATCGTGACCGGGGGATGGGGCTCGCCAACTGCATCGCCGCGTTCGAATCGGGCGCCACCCGGGTCCACGGGACCGCGCTCGGGATCGGGGAGCGGTGCGGGAACGCGGAGATCGACCTGCTC
>Ga0075428_100000874_pt1 | contig 31697 bp, 27 predicted proteins | sample RhiMetdeltSRZDD2_FD_75291 | JGI IMG/M metagenome (GOLD analysis project Ga0075428, IMG submission 75291) | Populus rhizosphere microbial communities from Tennessee, USA - Rhizosphere MetaG P. deltoides SRZDD2 | ecosystem: Host-associated > Plants > Roots > Rhizosphere > Soil | place: USA... | reverse complement strand
CGGCCGATGCGCGCCACCGGGGGTGCCGCTGCGACTCGGTGTGCGCAGCAGGGTGCGGGAGCAGCGAGCAGGCCCGGCAAGTGGAAGCATATGCGACGCAGCGGCTCCGCGTCCGGTCCCGCACCACCGTTCCGGAGACCGAGGCCGGGCCGCATCCCCGGAAACCGGGGCCCCTGCTCCGCCCCTCGGCGCGCTACCGCGCAGCTCATCACCGCGCAGCTCATGGTCAGCTACGTAGACATTCGCCAACCCCAGGGCGGATCGTCGCGCAGCCTGAAGCGCCACCTTGCCCTCGGGCTGGGCCTGTTCACGTTGCTCCTTGCCGCCGGTATCAGCTTCCTCGTCGAGCACCTGGCCGCGGAGAGCAGCATGCGCCAGATCGGGCTGCAGCTCGCCGAGCGCGCGGCGGAAACGCGCAACCGGCTCGACATCGCTTTGCACGAACGCTTCCGCGACATACGGTCGCTGGCCGCGTACGACGTCGGGCGGGACCAGGCCGCCGCGGGGACGCGGGCGCGGATGGAAGGCATCCGGAAGGGACGCCCGTTGTTTGCCTGGATCGGCCATGCCGACGCCTCGGGGCGTGTGACCATCGCGGCCGGCGGCGTGCTCGAAGGCACGGATGTTTCGCAAAAGCCCTGGTTCAAGCGCGGCCTGCAGGCCCCCGCCATTGACGAGCGTGTCGAAGCAGATGCGTTGCCCGGCGGGACGGTTGGGGACTTGCGGTACGTCGCGATGGGGATACCCGTGAAGGACGCGGCGGGCCGGGTGAACGGGGTGATGGGCGCCCTGCTCGATTGGGAAGCGTTGCATCAGGCAGGCCCGGCGCTGGGGGGTGCTACCCGCGCCTTCGTGCTGTCCGCGGACGGCCTCGTGCTGTACGGCATCCGGGCGCTGGAAGGGAAAAAACTCGCCCTGCCATCCGTGGCCGCAGCGAGCCCGGCGGATAGCGTCTGGCGCCGGGAACGCTGGCCCGATGGCGATACGTATGTCACCGCGGCGACCAGGACGCGCGGGTACGTTGATGATCCGAATACTGGGTGGATCGTCGTGCTGCGCCAGGACCCGGGCGAAGCGCTGGCGGAGGTGGGCCGGCTGCAGCTCGAGATCGCCGCGGCGGGCGTGGCCGTGGGACTCTTGTTCGCCGCCCTCGCGTGGTGGTTCGCCGATCGCGTGGCAAAGCCGCTCACGAGCATCTCGGAGGCCGCCGACCGCCTGGGCGCCGGCGAGCGCGACCTGTCCATTCCCGCGGTAACGGGCTACGCCGAGGTGGAGCGACTCGGCGCATCGCTACGCGCGATGCTGTCGAACCTGCGGCGGCAGGAGGAGGACCTCGTTCAGACGCGCGACAAGCTGGAGCTGCGGGTGCGGGAGCGCGCGGCGGAGCTGGCCCGCACGCGCGTGGATCTCGAAGCGACGATGGCGGAGCGCGAGCACGCGCAGCGCGAGTTGACGCGCGAGAAGGAGCGGCTCGACCTCGCCCTCGACGCCGCCGAGGTCGCGGTCTGGACCTACGATCTCGCGAGCGGCCGGATCGAGCTTTCGGAGCAGTGGGCCATCATGCTCGGCGGGGCGCGCGGCATCACCGTGACTTCCGTCGAGGACATGATCGCGCTGGTGCCCGAGGTCGAGCGTGGCGCAGTCAAGGAGGCGATGGCTGCGGCTGCCAAAGGCATCAAGGACTCGTACGTGGTGCGGCACCACGTCAAGCGTGCCAACGGCGAGCTGCTGCTGACGGAGAGCCGGGGGAGGATCGTCGAGCGCGGCGGTGACGGCAGGGCCGTGCGCATGGCCGGCACCGTGAGAGTCATCGACACGGAACCGGCAAAACGGTAGAGGAGGAGGGTGCAGGACCCGACCTTGTCCATGGACCGCTCCGGCACGTCGTTGACGTCGTGGCTGGAGACGATCGCCATCACGCTCGCCGCGGTGGCGCTCTGTTTCTGGGCGCGCCCCGCCGATCCGTTTTTCCTGGGGGCGGGGTTTCCCTGGCTGATATTCGCGCCCGCCCTCCTCGCGCTGCGCTACGGGGTGGTGCAGGGGGTCGTCTCGACCGGCCTTCTCCTTGCAGCGTGGGTCATCGCCGGCGAGCGCGGCATGATCGAAGGGGTTTTTCCCAAGCTCTATTTTCTGGGGACGCTCATACTGGTCATGGTTTGCGGCCAGTTCTGCAGCGTCTGGCAGACGCGCCTGCGGCGGCTCGATTACGTCTATCGCCAGCTCGACGGGCGCATCGCCACGCTCACCCGGCGGCACTATCTCATGCGGCTCTCGCACGACCGCCTGGAGCAGGACCTGATCGGCAGGCCGATGACGCTCCGCTCCGCTCTGGCCGAGGTGCGGCGGCTGATCTCGGAAGGCGCCGGGCAGGCGCTGCCCGGCGCGCCGCAGCTGATGCGCCTGCTGGTGCAGTCCTGCCAGCTCGAGGTCGCGGGGCTGCACCGCGCCGCGGCCGGCTCTATCGACCCGGTAGCGGCCGCCCGTATCGGCGAGCCCGGATCCCTGCGTTCCGACGATCCCCTGGTGCGCGCCTGCCTGGAAACGGGCGCGCTGGCCCACGTCCAGACGCAGGGCGCGGCCGATGCGGGCAGCGCGTATCTCGCCGTCGCGCCCGCGTGCGACGGCGAAGGACGCACGCTTGCCGTCCTGGCCGTGGAGCAGATGCCGTTCTTTTCGCTGCACGAGGAGAACCTGCAGACGCTTTCGGTGCTGCTGGGCTATTACGCCGACGGCATCGGACGCATAACCGCCGGACAGGTGATCCGGGAGCTGATGCCGGCGTGCCCGCTGCCGTTTGCCGAGGAGCTCGTCCGGCTGCATCGCATCTGGATGACGGTGCGGGTGCCGACGACGCTGATCGGATTGCAGTTCGGCAATCACCCGGAGCGCGACGCCTACGCCGAGGCGCTCCGGCGCAACATCCGGGACCTCGACATGGTCTGGGAAATCCAGGGCGACGCCGGGCTCGTGTTCGCGGTCATGCTCCCGCTATCGGGCCGCGCGGCGGTCGACGGCTATCTCACGCGCATCGAGGGGCTGTTGCGCGACAAATTCGGGAAAACCCTCGACGCCGCGCGCGTCATACCCTACGTCGTGCAGCTCGACGACGAGCGGCCGGCGATCACGTTGATGCTGTTGCTGGAGCACTGCGGTGTCAAGCCTTAAGCTCGCCTTTCTCGCGCTCGCGCTCGAAACGAGCGGGATAGCCGCGTTGTTCGCACCGGCGAACGCTTATGTCGTGCTGTGCGCGTTTTTTGTCGCGCACGGCTGCGCGAGCCTGCTGGTGGCGCTGATGATGATGCGGTTCGTGCAGCAGTTCTATCCCGCCTCGGACCGCTCGGCGTTCGGGTATTTCGCCGCGCTGTGTTTCTTCGTCCCGGTGCTCGGGCTCGTGGCGCTGCTCCTGCTGCTGGCATTCGTCCGCTATGCGCCCACCGGGCCGCGCATGAAGGCGTACGAGTTGATCGAGTCGCCGCGCTATTCGAGCGCGGCGGCCGAGTCGCCGCCGGCTTTCAATCGCGCGGGCATACGGCCGGTCCTGCAAAGCCGGACGGCGCCCCTCGAATTGCGGTTGAAGGCGCTCCTCGCGCTGCAGTCCGTTCCGTCGCGGGCCGCCAACAATCTCATCCGGCAGATGCTGAGCGAGCCCGTGGACGACATGCGGCTCCTCGCCTACGGGCTGCTCGACGCCCGCGAGAAGGTCCTGGACGCGCGCATCCATGGCTTGAAGACGCGTCTCGAGGCGCTGGACACGCCGGAGGGCGCCCGGGTGACGATTCTGAAGGAGCTGGCGGAATCGTACTGGGAGTTCATCTACCGGGGAATCGTGCAGGGCGACCTGCTGCGTCATTGCGTAGCGGAGTCGCGGCGCTATCTCGGTGAGTTCCTCGAGCGCGAGGCCCGGGATCCCGGCGCCTGGGCGCTGCACGGCCGCCTGCTGGCGCTCGAGCGCAAGGACCGCGAGGCGGACGAGGCTTTCGGCAGGGCCGTCGCGCTCGGCCTGTCCGAGACCCGGGTGCTGCCGTACCGCGCCGAGCTGGCATTTCGCCAGCGCGATTTCGACCGCGTGCGCCAGCTCGTGCGCCAGCTTGGCACCCAGCCCACCAGCGCGCTCGCCGCGGTCACGCGCTACTGGAGCGAAGATGGCCGTCCCGCGCGCTGACCGCGCCGACATCGGCATGCTGCTCGAGGGAACCTATCCCTACGTGAGCGGCGGTGTGTCGAGCTGGGTGCACCAGGTGATCCGGGCGTTTCCGCAATACCGCTTCGCCCTCGTGTTCATCGGCAGCCGGCGCGAGGACTACGGCGACATGCGCTACGAGCTGCCGCCGAACGTGGTGCACCTCGAGATGCACTATATCCACGGCGAGCAGGCCAGGCCGCTCGTGCGCGAGATGGAAGGCACGCCCGGATCGTACGAGGTCGTTCACGCGCTGCACGAGGGCTTTCGCACGCGGGCGCCCTCTCTCTCCGGGCTGCTCAACCGCTTTATGGACGCCCGGGGAACGGACGGGCTCGACGAGTCGAGCTTCCTGTACAGCCGCTCGGCCTGGCGCTACATCACGGAGCAGTACCGCTCCCGCAGCACCGATCCGTCCTTCATCGACTATTTCTGGACGGTGCGCATGATGCACATGCCGATCTGGACGCTCGCCAGGGTAGCGGATACGTTGCCCGCGGTCCGCGCCTACCACACCGTTTCGACGGGCTACGCCGGGTTCCTGGGCGCCATGCTCAAGCGGCGGTACGGCCGGCCGCTGATCCTGTCCGAGCACGGCATCTATACGAAGGAGCGCAAGATCGACCTCTTCCAGAGCGAGTGGATCAAGGACAACCGCGACGTGATGGTGCGCGAGCCGGCGGAGATCGGTTACCTGAAGCAGCTCTGGATACGCTTTTTCGAGAGCCTGGGACGGCTGTGCTACGACGCGGCCGATCCCATCGTCGCGCTCTACGAGGCCAATCGCCTGCGGCAGGTCGAGGACGGGGCCGAACCCGCGCGCACCCGGAACGTGCCGAACGGCATCGACGTCGCGCGTTTCCTGCCCGCGCGGGCCGCGCGCCCGGCCGCGCCGCCGCCGGTGCTGTGCCTGGTCGGGCGGGTGGTGCCGATCAAGGACGTGAAGACCTTCGTGCGGGCGATGCGGATCGTGGTGAACCGCCTGCCCGATGCGCAGGGGTGGATCGCGGGTCCGACGGAGGACCGGGCCTACGCCGAGGAGTGCGGCAACCTCGTCGCCAGCCTGGGTCTCGGCGGATCGGTGAAATTCCTCGGTTTCCAGAAGATGGAGGAGCTGCTGCCCAGGATAGGGGTCATGGTGCTCTCCTCGATCAGCGAAGGGCTGCCGCTCGTCATCCTGGAGTCTTACGCAGGCGGCGTCCCGGTCGTGTCCACCGACGTCGGCTCGTGCCGCCAGTTGATCCAGGGGCTCGACGCGGAGGACCGGGCGCTCGGCGCTTCGGGGCGGGTTGTGGGCATCGCGAATCCGGAGGCGCTTGCAGCGGCTGCGATCGCGCTCCTCTCCAACCCGGACGAGTGGCGCTCCGCACAGGAAGCAGGAATCAGGCGGGTCGAGCGTTACTACAGCCAGGAATTGATGATCGGCTGCTATCGCGAGATCTACGAGAAAGCGCTCGCATGAGCCGCGCCGTGATCGTCAGGGGTCACGGGTCAGGGGTCAGGCGTGTTGGGTACTACCTGCGAAGCTCGTCACCGGGAACCTCGTCACCGGGAACCTCGTCACCGCGAAGCTCATCACCATGGCAGGTATAGGCTTCGAGCTGCGCAAACTGCTGGAGCGGGACAGCATCACGGGGCTCGCGCAGGCGTATGCCTACGCGGCCATCATCAGCTCGGGACCCTGGGTGCTGTCGATCGTCGGCATCCTCGTGGTCGGATTCATGAGCGCTTCGTACGTGTCTCCCGCTTTCGGCATCACCCAGTTCCAGGTGAGCGTCACCTACCTGATCGCGGCGAGCCTCATCCTGACCGGGCCGGCGCAGCTCTCGTTCACGCGCTTCATCGCCGACCGCCTCTTCGAGAAAAAGCTGGACATGGTGCTGCCGAACTTCAACGGCATGCTCCTCGTCGTCATCCTGTGCGCCGGGGGGCTCGGGATGCCGGCAGTCCTGTTCCTGTTTCCGGCCGAAAGCCCGGCCTACCGCCTGCTCATGCTGATGGGCTTCGTGCTCCTTTCCGGGATATGGCTCGCCACGCTGCTCCTGTCGGGGCTGAAGCAATACAAGCAGATCGTGGCGCTCTACGCGCTGGGCTACGGTATCGCCGTGGCGGCCGCTATCTCACTCCGGTCGCTCGGTCTGGAGGGCTTGCTGCTGGGGTTCGTGCTCGGCCACTTCGTGATGCTGCTCGGGATGGTGCTGCTCATCGCCCGCGGCTTCCCGTCGACGCGCTTCATCGCCTACGATTTCGCGCAGCGCGGCCGGATGTACCCGTCGCTCATCTGGGGGGGGCTCCTCTACAACCTCGCCATATGGGCCGACAAGATCGTCTTCTGGTTCCATCCCGATACCAGCCAGGCCGTGATCGGGCCGCTCCGCGCCTCGGTCATCTATGATCTTCCGGTCTTTCTCGCGTACCTGTCGATCATTCCCGGCATGGCGGTGTTCCTGACGCGCATGGAAACGGACTTCGTCGAATACCACGAGCGGTTCTACACGACGGTGCGGGAAGGCGGCTCGCTCGACGAGCTGGAGGGCCTGCGCGACGAGATGGTGCTGATCATCCGGCAGGGCCTGGGCGAGATCGTGAAGATCCAGGCTATCGCCGTGCTGGTCGTTTTCGTCACGGGCCCGGCGCTGCTCCGCGCGCTCGGGATATCGGAGCTCTATCTCTCGCTGCTCCAGGTGCAGGTCATATCCGCGGGCCTGCAGGTGGTGCTGCTCGGCATACTCAACGTGTTCTACTATCTCGACAAGCGCGTCATCGTCCTGCTGCTGACCATCTTCCTCGCCGGGTCCAATCTGCTCGTCACGCTCGCCACCCTCCACCTGGGCGCGCCGTATTACGGCTATGGCTTCGCCTGCGCGCTGCTCGCCACGGTCATGGCGGCCGCGTGGCTGCTCGGACGGAAGCTCGATTCGCTGGAGTACGAGACGTTTATGCTGCAATGACCCCGTCAGGGGTCAGGGGTCAGGGGTCAGGGGTCATGCGTCAGGCGCATTTCGTCACCGCGCAGCTCATCACCAGCGAGCGTCAGCGAGTGTCGTCACTAGCGGCGAAGGAGCGTCATCACCGCGAAGCTCAGAAGCGGTAGCGCACGCCCAGCCGCAGTCCCTGCAGTCGGATGGAGCCCGGGTCGTTGGAGAGCACGTCGTAGGAGAGCGCCCAGCTGGGCGTGAGCCAGTGCTGGCCGGTGAACGAGAACTGGCGCGAGCCGGCGCCCGGCGAGTCGAATCCCGCCGTGAACGTCTCCAGTTCCCGTCCCAGCACGAGCCCGAACGTGGTCGTGGGGTTGTAATGGTAGTAGAGCTGCAGCTGGTAGCTCGGGCCCAATCCCGTGCCCGGGGCTCGCACCGGAACCAGCGAATAGCCGTTGGCCGGCGGCAGATCGAGCGCCCCGCCAGGGCGGGCCCCGTAGTCCGGCTCGTAGACGCGCCAGGCGAGGCCTATGCTCATGCTGCTTCCCGACTCGAAGGCAGTCTGCAACTGCCCCGAGATCGAATAACGCCGCGGCGCCAGCGCCGTGTTCTCCATCATGCCCAGTTCCAGGGATGCGGCGATCCTGTCGGACAACGCGTAGGCGATGCCGCCGAAGGATTCCGGCGCCGTCAGCCCCAGCCGCATCCCTTCGCGCAGTCCGCCGTAGGCGGCGGCGCCTTCCGCCGCGGGCGCAGCAAGGGCAAACTCGCTCCGCCATGCCCGGATCGAAGTCGAATCCGCCGCCGCGGCGGGCCGCTTGAGCCCGAGCCCGGCACGCTCGATCGAGAGCCCGTTCGCGGCCAGTGCCGGCAGAGCGGTCCCGGCAAGCAGCAGCGCCGACAGGACGATGGTGAACGAGTACCGCATGCGATTAGTGTAGCGAATTCTTGACCGGGCGCAGCGTGCGGGTGTCTCAATGGTGGAATATGACGTCGTCCCGGGCCCGTTACCGTCGGAAATTCGCAACACTCGCGGGCGATATCACGGATGCAGGCGTGACGGATGCGGGGTTACTTGGCTAGAATAGCGGCGGGCACTCCCGATCGTGGTATCCAAGTGGAGGAAACAAATGAAAAATCCGCTCGATTCGCTGTGGGGGACGGTTATCAGTGGCCTCATCCTGACCGTCATACTGTTCATGATCGTCAGGTACGCGTTGATGTAGCGAGAGAGAGGACACAACCATGGATTTCATTCAACTCGGGATCGGCCGCTGGCTGCACATCATTGCCGGCGTCATGTGGATAGGGCTTCTCTACTACTTCAACTTCGTCCAGGTGGGTGCGCTCGCCGAGGCGGGTAAGGACGGCACCGGCGCGGGCATCACCAAGCACGTCGCGCCGCGCGCGCTGTTCTGGTTTCGCTGGGCGGCAGTCGTGACCTGGCTCGCCGGGGCGCTGCTGCTCGGAGCGAATTTTCACAAGGCGTTCCTGTTCATGAACCCGGGGCTCTACGCGATCGGCGTCGGCGCCTGGCTGGGAACCATCATGATCTTCAACGTCTGGGTCCTGATCTGGCCCAACCAGCAGAAGATACTCGGCATGGTGCCGGCCACCGACCCGGAAAAAGCGAAAGCGCGCCGCGTCGCGTTCCTCGCTTCCCGCACGAACACGATGCTGTCGATCCCGATGCTGTTCTTCATGGCAGCGGCGGGGCACCAGGGCATCTTCTTCGGCTGATCTACTCCGGCTTCGACAAAAACGCCCGGTCTCCCGGGCGTTTTTGCTTTTTAGAGCAAACCCCGCTCCGCGAACGACATCGCCGCCCCGCCCCCGATCACGAAGTGATCGAGCACTTTTACGTCCACCAGCGCGAGCGCCTGCTTCAGCGCCTGCGTGAGCGCCTCGTCCGAGCGCGAGGGCTTGGCGATGCCGGAGGGATGGTTGTGGGCGAAGATCAGTGCGGCGGCGTTGAAATGGAGAGCGCGCTTCACCACCTCCCGCGGATAGACGCTCGTCTGCGTGAGCGTGCCACGGAACAGCTCCTCGACGGCGAGCACCCGGTTCTGCGCGTCGAGAAACACTGCCGCGAACACTTCGTGCGGCCGGTCCTGGAGCTTCAGGCGCAGGAAGTCCCGCACGGTCCTGGGTGAGCTCAACGCATTGCCGCGGCTCATCGTTTCTCGCAGCGCTCGGCGCGCGACTTCCATCACCGCGACGAGCTGGGCGCACTTGGCATCACCGAGACCCGTCATGCCGCTCAGCGCCCGCGCATCCGCCGCGAAGAGCGCCGAGACCGAGCCAAAGCGCGCCAGCAGCTCGCGTGCGATATCGAGGGCGCTGCGCCCCTTCACGCCCGTGCGCAGGAAGATCGCGATCAACTCGGCGTCCGACAGGCTCTCGGCGCCCTTGGCGAGGAGCCGCTCCCTCGGCCGTTCTTCGGCAAGCCAGTCGGTGATGGCCATACAGCAGTGACCCGTGACCAGTAAAACCAGTGATTGGCAAGTTACCACTCCGTCTTGTGCTTAACGTTTGGAAAGACAAGTCGCCGTACGCCTAAAGGCATACCCCGCTGCTCACTGGAACCCATTTCAAGAACGGCATACTTTTCGATCTCTACCGGCGTTCTTCGGTATTCTTGAGCTAGCTGCTGGTCACTGGTCACCGGTCACCGATACAGATACACTTCCCCCGATGAATGCTCCGAAAATCAACGACGTGGCAGCCGTTTCTCCCGGAGTTTCGCGCGGCAAGCTGGTGCTTGGCGTGACCGGGGGCATTGCCGCGTACAAGGCGGCGGAGCTGACCCGGGAGCTGATCCGCGGCGGCTTCGAGGTCCAGGTCGTGATGACCGACTCGGCGCGCGGTTTCGTTACGCCCGAGACGTTCCAGGCGCTGTCCGGCAATCCGGTGTACACGAACATGTGGGACACGCGGATCCGCGACAACATGGCGCATATCGAGCTCTCCCGGGGCAAGGACGCGATCGTCGTGGCGCCCGCCACCGCAGACTTCATCGCGAAGCTGGCCCACGGCCTGGCCGACGACCTGCTGTCGACCTTGTGCCTCGCCCGCGCCTGCCCGCTCATCATTGCGCCCGCAATGAATCGCGAAATGTGGGGGAACCCGGCAACCCGCCGCAACGTCGAGCAGCTGATGCGCGACGGCGTGGCGTTCATAGGACCCGACAGCGGCGACCAGGCTTGCGGCGAGACCGGGATGGGGAGAATGGTCGAAGCGCAGGACATCGCGGAGGCCGTCGCGGGATTTCTCGCGCCCAAGCTTCTCTCCGGCGCGCGAGTCCTGGTGACGGCGGGCCCTACCTTCGAGGCCATAGACCCGGTACGGGGCATTACCAACCAGAGCTCGGGCAAGATGGGCTACGCCGTGGCGCGTGCCGCCCGCGAGGCGGGCGCGAGCGTCACGCTCATTTCCGGTCCGACCAGCCTTGCGGTGCCGCCCGGCGTGCAGCGCACGGACGTGGTCTCCGCGCGCGACATGTTTCAGGCGGTCAAGAAGCGCGTGGGAGCCGCCGACATCTTCATCAGCGTCGCCGCGGTCGGTGATTATCGTGTCGTCAATCCAAGCGAGCAGAAGATCAAGAGGAACGGACGCAATCTCAGGCTGGAGCTCGAGCCCAATCCCGACATACTCGCCTGGGTCGCGAGCAGGCCGCGCGCGCCCTTCTGCGTCGGGTTTGCCGCGGAGAGCGAGAAGCTGCGCCAGCACGGAGAGGCCAAGCGCCGCGCAAAGAAAGTTCCGCTGGTCGCGGCCAATCTCGTGCAGACCGCGATCGGCGCCGACGAGAACGAAATCGTGCTGCTCGACGACCAGGGAGAGCACCACCTGGCGCGCGCACCCAAGGACGTCATCGCCCGGCAGTTGATCGCTCACGTCGCGAAGCTCTACCGCGGGCGGAAAGGGCGTAAGTCTTGATCGGCGAAGCTGCTCGTCGGCCTTCCGCCTTCCGTCTTCCGCCTTCCGCCTTTGGCCGATGAAATCGGCGCTGGTCCTCTTCGCCCACGGCGCGCGCGAGGCCGCCTGGGCCGAACCGCTCAAGGCCGTGCGGGACAGGGTGGCCGCATCCCGCGCTGACCTGTCCGTCGAGCTGGCGTTTCTCGAACTCATGAGCCCTACACTGGGAGATTGCGTGGACCGGCTGGTCGCCGCGGGTCACGAGCGGGTCACGGTGGCCCCGCTGTTCCTCGCCATGGGCGGCCATCTCAAGCAGGACCTGCCGCGGCTGCTGCAGGAGATACGCAGCCGGCACGGCGGGCTGGAAATCTCCCTGCTGCCGCCGATCGGTGAAACGCCGGTGCTCCTCGACGCCATCGCCGCGTGGCTGGTCAACGCCGCGCTGCGCTAGAGCGTTACCCTGTCATGCCGACCCGGCGTTCCATCGTGATCCTGGCCTGCGCGCTGGCGCTCGGCACCGGCGCTCACGCGCAGGTGCCGGAGATTCCGCTCTCCATCAACGGCCACAAGCTGACGGCCGAGGTGGCGTACACCGATCCAACGCGCACGGAAGGGTTGATGCACCGGCGCATGCTGCCGGAGAACCGGGGCATGCTGTTCGTGTTCCGCGAAATCACCTTGCACGCCATGTGGATGATGAACACGCACGTCCCTCTTTCGGTGGCCTTTCTCGACGCGAAAGGAGTGATCATCAACATCGCGGACATGGAGCCCCGGACGCAGGACACGCACCCGGCGGCGCGGCCGGCCAAGTATGCGCTCGAAATGAACAAGGGATGGTTCGCGAAGCGCGGCATCAAGCCCGGCGCGAAGCTGGAAGGAATAGAACGGGCTCCACCCGCTCAGTGAACGGCGTCCTGGCGGTTCCGCTTGAGTAAAATGCGAAAAGTCGTGTAAAATCCGCGCTCTTCGCTATTCGGAGTCATCCCATGTCCCGCGTCTGCCAGGTCACCGGCAAAAGGCCCATGCTGGGCAACAACGTATCCCACGCGAACAACAAGACGCGGCGGCGCTTCATGCCGAACCTGCAATACCGCCGCTTCTGGGTGGAAGGCGAGAATCGCTGGATTAGCCTGCGGGTATCGCAGGCAGGCCTGAGGACGATAGACAAGAAGGGGATCGACGTCGTGCTTGCCGAAATGCGGGCCCGCGGCGAGGAGATTTAAGCAGTGACCAATGACCAGTGACCGGAAACCCCCAGACATCTTCCAAGGAGAAAGGCCATGCGCGAAAAAATCAAGCTCGAATCGACGGCCGGGACCGGCCACTTCTACACGACGACCAAGAACCGCCGCACCATGACCGAGAAGATGGAAATCAAGAAGTACGACCCGGTGGCGCGCAAGCACGTGGTGTACAAGGAAACGAAGATTAAATAACGTCAGGGGTCATGCGTCAGGGGTCAGGGGTTTCCACACCCCGACTTCCTTGAACAAAAAAAGCCCGCCGATCGGCGGGCTTTTTTATTGCGGGGACAATTCCTTGCGCGTGGGGCTTTTACGCCTGACCCCTGACCCCTGACGGGTTTTCAGGCGTAGCAGCGCAGCCGCCTGCTGAATTCCTGCAGCGGGATGATGCCGCTTGCCTCGGCGCGCGCGCACCAGTCTTCCAGCTCGCGGACCAGCTGCTCCTTCGACGCGCTGGAGCGCTGCCACAGCGCCGTCAGCTCCTGCCGCATCGTGTAGATGGTCGCCAGCACCTTGCTGTGGTTCAGGGCCTGGCTCATCTGGGCCTGGTCGGTGGCCGGGAGGGCGGCGGCGTCCATGTGGAGGAGGCGTCTTACCATCGCGCCGTCCACGCTCACGGCGCGCGCCTTGAGGGTCTGGATCTCGTCCGCACAGGTCTTGCGCAGCGACCGGGCGTACCTGGCGAGTACATCGTAGCGGTGGGTGATCACCGCTTCGACGGTGTCACCGTCGCAGCTCGTCTTGGCCGCATGCAGCTTGACCTGCGGCGCGACCTTCTTCACCTGCGCCAGGCCCAGCGCAGCCATCAGGCGGATGTAATACCAGCCGATGTCGAACTCGTACCAGCGGTTCGAGAAGCGAGCCGAGGTGGCATAGGCGTGGTGGTTGTTGTGCAGCTCCTCACCGCCGATCAGGATGCCCCACGGCACGATGTTCGTGCTGGCGTCCTCGGGCTGAAAATTGCGATAACCCCACCAGTGACCGACGCCGTTGATGACACCGGCCGCGAAGAACGGGATCCACAGCATCTGCACCGCGAAGATCGTGATACCGATGAAGCCGAACAGCAGGAAATTCGTCGCCAGCATCAGGGAGAAGCCATAGCGGTCGTGCGGCGTGTAGATGTTGCGCTCGAGCCAGTCGTCGGGCGTGCCGGCGCCGTACTTCTCCAGCGTCTCCCGGTTGCGCCCTTCCTTGCGATACAGCTCGGCGCCTTCCAACAGCACCTTGCGGATGCCGACGATCTGCGGGCTATGCGGATCTTCCTCCGTCTCGCAGCGCGCGTGGTGCTTGCGGTGGATCGCGGTCCAGTTCTTGGTGACCATGCCGGTGGTGAGCCACAGCCAGAAGCGGAAGAAATGGCTGACCGCAGGATGCAGATCGAGCGCCCGATGCGCCTGGCAGCGGTGCAGGAAAATGGTGACTGCGGCAATCGTGATGTGAGTGACGATCAGCGTGTAGACGATGTATCCCCACCACGGCACATCCAGGAGCCCTGTAAACATCAATTTTCCTTAATAACTTCCGGCAATTTGGATTTTCCCCGGGGAGTCTAACCGAATTTCACAACACGGGACAGGGATTTGGTCCGTGCGACGAGGCCCGACCATTGTGCGGATGTAGTCGGCTGATTATGAAATGATTTCCCCGTCGGCTACAATATGAGGGCGTGCACGGAAAGGACAATGGGTGAACGACCCTGACCATCGGTCGCTCGAGCGGAGGACGCCCGGCAGGCCGGACCGCCGGAGCCTTGCTACGGGGAACGCGACGGCAACGGGCCGGCGGGCGGCGGATTTTCCACTGTTCGGCGTGCGACAGCTGCGCCAGTTCCAGGCCTCGCCGTGCCCGATGCGTATCTTCGATCATGCGACGCTGCATTATCTCGCCGTCAACGACGCCGCCCTGAAACTCTACGGCTATACGCGCACGGAATTTCTCGAGCTCACCGCAAAGGAAACCCGTCACCCGGGCGAGCACTCATCCCTGCTGGCTGCGGTTGCCGAGCGCACGGGAGACCTTACGCACTGGGCCGCACGCAAGCAGGTCAAGAGATCCGGCGAGGTTTTTCTGGCGGATGTCGTGAGCCAGGACGTGCGCTTCGAGGGCCGGGCGGCGCGGCTCTGCCTCACGATCGACATTTCCGAGCAGGCCAGGATGCAGGAGCTGCTGCGGGAGCGCGAACAAATGTTCGCCGCGCTGGTTGTCCATTCGCCGGACATCATTGCCCGGCTCGACCGCGGCTTTCGGCATCTCTACGTAAGCCCGGCGGTTACCGGGGCCACGGGCCGGCCGCCCGAGGATTTCATCGGGAAGACGATCGCGGAGGTGGGGATGCCGGATGGCCTCGTGACGCGCTGGAAGGAGGTCGCCAACCGGGCTTTCGCAACCGGGTCCGAGCAGAGCATTGAATGCACGTACGAGGGGCTGGAGGGTCCGCGGCATTACGAATCGCGGCTCGTTCCGGAAAAAAGAACGAACGGCAGCGTCGAGACCATGCTGGTCATCACGCGGGACATCACGCATCGCAAGGTCATGGAGAATGCGTTGCGCACGAGCGAGCAGCAGCGCCTGACCCACGCCCTGCACCAGCGAAACGCGCTGGTGAAAGAGGTCCATCACCGCATCAAGAATCACCTGCAGGGCATTGCGGGGCTGCTGCGCGACAAGGCCGGCAACAACCCGGCGGCCGTAAAAACGATCGATGCGGCGGTTACCCAGCTGCAGGCCGTCGCCGCGGTGTACGGCTTTCAAAGCGAGCTCGCGGCAAGCGGGGTGCCGCTCTCCCGGGTGCTCGAGGCGATTTGCGCGTCGGCGGAGGGGCTGGGCCCGGCCCGCGTCACGCGTGGATTTGCCGCCGACGAGGGCGTGGTGCGGCTCGCCGAGGCGGAGGCCGTCCCGGTTGCCGTGGCACTCAACGAGCTGGTTTTCAATGCGATAGAGCACGGCGCGCGCTGCGACGGGACGCAGGCCATCGAGGTCATCCTGAGGGAGAACAGGAGCGGCGCCGATATCCGCATCGTCAATCGCGGGAGGCTCCCCGCGCGCTTCGACTACGCGCGGGGCGTGGGAACGGGCACCGGACTCGATCTGGTGAGAACGCTGCTCGGTCCGTCGGGCAACCGGCTCGAGTTCGGTGCGCGCGACGGGATGGTGCACGTGCACCTGAGCTTGAGCCCTCCCCTCGTGACGGACGGCAAACGGGAGCGCACGCGGGAAGCGAGAGCGCCGGCGGTGTCACGATGAGCGGCGAAGACGCCGCGCGGCACGTGCTGGTGGTGGACGACGACCGGCTGGTGCTCGCCTCGCTGTGCCGGGGCCTGCGCCAGGCGGGATATCGCGTGAGCGAAGCCACGAACGGCGAGGACGCGTTCAGCATCGCCGAGAAGACTACGCCCGATCTGGCGCTGCTCGACGTGCGCATGCCCGGAATGAGCGGCATCGAGCTCGGCAAGCTGCTGCACGAGCAGGCCGGCGTCCCGTTTCTGTACCTCTCCGCTTATGGACAGGCGGAGATCGTCGCACAGGCCGCCGGCCACGGCGCGCTGGGCTACCTCGTGAAGCCGCTCGACATTTCCCAGATCCTGCCTGCGATTGAAACGGCGCTGTCGCGGGCGGCGGAAATGCGGGTGCTGCGCGAGAAGGAAGAACAGCTCTCGACGGCTCTCGCGGGGTCACGGGAGGTCAGCGTCGCCATCGGCCTTCTGATGGAGCGCCATCATGTCGACCGTGATGAAGCTTTCGAGACGCTGCGCGCGCGTGCCCGGTCGGAGCGCTGCGCCCTGGTCGCGGTGGCCCGCGAGATCGTGGAATCCTCTGAAAAGTTGAATATTTATAATAAGTTAGGTGAGAAACTGCGAGAGCGTAAATAGGTTTACGTCCGCCGGCGCGGGCCCGTCGTCGGGGCCGAGTTCACAATGTGATGGAAGTCACGAGCGTTAGTTATTGATAGAACAAGAGATTGTCGCTATAACTATGCCTGTGGGGCCCTGAACCTGCCCCGTTATCCCAGTGTGCCGACTGGAGAAGTCCGGCGCGGACCTTACGGGCCACGTCCTCGCCTGGTGGGATGTTGCCGTCTTCGCAGAGTGCTGTTGCCTGCGTGCGGTGATAGCGGCGCAAAATACGAACGTACGGTGGCGGAAACGCCACGAGAATTTTTCCGGGGAAAAGGGCCTGGCATGGTGGGCGCGGGGCCGTTGTTGTGTCTTGTGTGCGGGCCTGCGCGGCCCGCGGCGGTGTAGCCTTGCCCGGGCACACTGTGAAACACGCTGCGCCGGATGAGGCATCCTCCGCGACCGGCCCCGACTTCAAGCGGCTGTTCGAGGAGGAGCGCGCGCGCGCTGCAGCCCTTCAATCACGCATCGAACAGTTGACCGATCGGCTGGAGCAGGCCGCCCGCGAGTTGGAGAGCCTGAGCTACTCGGTTTCCCATGACCTGCGCGCGCCGCTGCGGGCCATCGACGGATTCTCGCGCATCCTGGAGGAGGACTACGCGGACCGGCTCGACAGCGAAGGCGTGCGGGTGCTCTCGGTGATCCGTGAAAGCAGCTCGAAGATGGGGCGCCTGATAGAGGACGTGCTGACGTTCTCGCGCCTGGGACGCAAGCCCATGACCGCCGACGCCATCGACATGGCCCGCCTGGCCCGGGAGGCGTTTCAGGAAGCCTGCGTGGGTGCTCCACGGATGCCCGAGCTCAGGCTCCAGGCCCTGCCGGAGGCTCGCGGAGACGCGCCGTTGATCAAGCAGGTGTGGGTGAATCTGCTCGCCAACGCCGTCAAGTTCAGCGGCTCGCGCGAGCGCGCGGTGATCGAAGTGGGCGCCCGCGAGAACGAAGCGGAAACGGTCTATTCCGTCCGGGACAATGGCGTGGGCTTCGACATGCGCTACCACGATAAGCTGTTCGGCCTGTTCCAGCGGTTGCATCGGGAGGACGAATTTCCCGGCAGCGGCGTCGGACTCGCGACGGTGCAGCGCGTCGTCGCGCGTCACGGGGGGCGAGTCTGGGGCGAGGGCGCCTCCGGCTCGGGCGCAACGTTCCATTTCTCCCTGCCCAAGGAGGCGGAGGGTGCCTAGGGAACGACTGAACAAGTCCGTCGTCCTTGCCGCGCTCGCATTCGCGTGCGGGTACGGCGGCGATTCACGGGCCGCCGACCTGGTCGATCTCAGTCTCGAACAGCTCGCCAACATCGAGGTGACCTCCGTATCGGGGCGCGCCGAGCGCCTGGCGGACGCACCCGCGTCGATTTACGTCATCACGAACGACGACATCCGGCGCTCGGGAGCGACCAGTCTGCCCGAGGCGCTGCGCCTCGCGCCCAACCTGCAGGTCGCGAGATCGAGCTCGAGCGGTTACGCCATCAGCGCCCGCGGTTTCAACAATAGCGCGGGCAACAAGCTGCTGGTGCTGATCGACGGGCGTTCGGTCTATACGCCGCTGTTCTCGGGCGTGTTCTGGGACGTGCAGGACGTCGTGCTCCAGGACGTCGAGCGCATAGAGGTCATCAGCGGGCCCGCCGGAACGTTGTGGGGCACCAACGCCGTAAACGGGGTGATCAACGTGATCACCCGGCCGGCGGCGAAAACCCAGGGCGCCCTGGCCTCTGCCGGCATCGGCAACCGCGAAATCGATGGTGTGCTGCGTTATGGCGGCTCGTTCGCGAGCGGCGGCCACTATCGCGTCTACGGCAAGTACTTCGAGTGGAACAACTCGGTGCTTGCGAACGGCGCGGAGCGGGACGACGCGTGGCACAAAGGACAGGCGGGATTCCGGGCCGATTGGGAGCGGGCAGGCGACCAGGTCACGGTGCTGGGCAATGCTTACCGGGGCGCTGAGGGACAGCCTCCTCCCGGGACCATCTCGACGGGCGCGCGTTTCACGCTCGGCGACATCGCGATAGCGGGAGCAAACCTGTCGGGCCGCTGGGCGCGCAGCCTGGAGGGCGGGGGCAATCTGGCGCTCCAGGCTTACTACGACCGGACCGAGCGCAGCGTTCCGCCCACCTTCACGCAGACGCTCGATATTTTCGACCTCCAGTTCCAGCACGGATTGCAGCCGTTCGGCGCGCACTCCCTCACCTGGGGCGCGGAGTATCGATACGCCATGGACGAGGTGACTAACAGCACGTTCTTCGCCTTCCTTCCGGGGGAGGTCAATCAGGCGTGGGCGAGCCTGTTCGTGCAGGACGAGATCGCGCTGCGCGACGATCTGCGGTTTACCGTGGGCGCGAGGCTGGAGCGCAACGACTATACCGGAACCGAATTTCTCCCCAGCATGCGGCTTGCGTGGAAACCATCCGCCGGCCATCTGCTGTGGGCCGCGGCTTCCCGCGCGGTGCGCTCGCCTTCGCGGCTCGACCGGGACACGTTCGTGCCGGGCCGGCCGCCGTTCCTGCTGGCGGGCGGGCCCAACGTAGTTTCCGAGGTGGCGAACGTGTACGAAGTGGGGTACCGCGGACAGCCTGCGGGCAGTCTCTCCTACGCGGTGACCGCGTTTCGTTCGGTCTACGATCATCTGCGCAGCCAGGAGCTTGCACGCAGCCGCACATCGGTGTTCTTTGCGAACGAGGCGGAGGGCACCGTTACCGGCGTCGAGATGTGGGGTACGTTCCAGCCGTTGCGTAACTGGCGGCTCTCCGCGGGCCTGGTAGTGCAGGATCCGGACCTGCGCAGGAAGCCCGGCAGCACGGATACCGTCGGCCCGAGCGCGCTCGGCAACGATCCGAATCACCAGTGGCTCCTGCGCTCGTCGCTCGACCTCACGTCGCGGCACGAGCTCGATGTGACGGTGCGCGGCATCGGCAGGCTGCCGAATCCCGTGGTGCCCTCGTACACGGCCGTGGACGCGCGCCTGGGGTGGCGCGTCAGCCGTGATTTCGACGCTTCCCTGGTCTTCCAGAATCTGTTCGACCCGTCGCATCCCGAGTTTGCCGCGCTGCCGACGCGCAGCGAGTTCGAGCGCAGCATCCTCCTGACCCTGCAATGGCGGATCTGATGCGCGACGCTCGAACATGGGTCGGCGTGTGCTTCGCTCTCGCGGCTGAATCGGCGTTCCCGGCCGTGACGCAGGTTGCCGACCTCACGGACCTGTCCCTCGAGCAGCTCGCCAACATCGAGGTGACCTCCGTTTCGCGGCGCGCCGAGCGCCTGTCGGACGCTCCCGCGTCGATCTACGTCATCACGGCCGACGACATCCGGCGCGCAGGCGTCAACAGCCTGCCGGAGGCCCTGCGCCTCGCGCCGAACCTGCAGGTGGCGCGCACCAGCGCGAGCGGCTACGCCATCAGCGCCCGCGGCTTCAACAACGCGATCGGCAACAAGCTGCTCGTCCTGATCGACGGACGCGCCGTCTACACCCCGCTTTTTTCCGGCGTGTTCTGGGACTCCAACGGCGTGATTCTGGACGACGTGGAGCGCATCGAGGTGATCAGCGGCCCGGGCGCGACGCTGTGGGGCGCCAATGCCGTGAACGGCGTCATCAACGTCATCACCCGCCCGGCGCGCGATACCCAGGGCGTGCTCCTGAACGCCGGCGCCGGCAACGCCCGGACCGCTGGGTCGGCGCGCTACGGCGGAAAGCTGGGCGCCGACGGGAGCTACCGCGTCTACGCCAGGGGTTTCGAGCGCGACAACACGGAGCGGGCCAACGGCACCGAGGTGCGCGACGGGTGGAACAAGGGGCAGGCGGGCTTCCGCGCCGACTGGAACGGCGGCGACAGGAACGCCACGGTGCAGGGCGATCTCTACCGCGGCGACCTAGAGCAGGCCGCGCCGGGAAAGACGAGGATCGAAGGTGCCAACCTTGTCGGCCGGTGGAATCAACAGCTTTCCGGCGGGTCGGAGATACGCGTTCAGACCTATTTCGACCACACGCTGCGGGACCAGCCGGGCGCTTTCAAGGAGAACCTCGACATCCTGGATCTGGAGTTCCAGTACGCAGTCCGGCAGATGGGCGCGCACCGGCTGCTGTGGGGCGCGGGTTACCGCCACGCGAGCGACCGGGTCCAGAACAGCCTGGGACTCGCCTTCCTGCCCGCGGACAAGAAGCTGAACTGGGCGAACGTCTTCGTGCAGGATGAGATCGACCTCGCCCAGGGGCTCGAGCTGACGCTCGGCGCCAAGGCGGAGAGCAACACCTATACCGGGTGGGACTTTCTTCCCGGCGCCCGGCTCGCCTGGAAGCCCGCCGCCGGACAGCTGGTGTGGGGCGCGCTGTCGCGGGCGGTGCGCGCGCCGTCCCGGCTCGACCGCGAGCTGTTCATCCCGGGCGTGGCGCCGTTTCTGCTCGCGGGCGGGCCCAACTTCAAGTCGGAGATAGCCAACGTCATCGAGGCCGGTTATCGCGCCCAGCCGTCCTCGAGCTGGTCGTACTCGGTCACCGCTTTTCACCACGACTTCGATCGCCTGCGCAGCCTGGAGCCGGCGCCCGGAGGCGTCTTCGTGATCGACAACAAGATCGAAGGCACCACCCACGGCGTGGAGGCGTGGACCACGTATCAATTCACCAAAGCCGTGCGCCTCTCCGGCGGCCTGCTGCTGCTGAAGGAGCATTTGAAGCTGAAACCGGACAGCCGGGACCCGAACGGCGTCAGCGCCGTCGGCAACGACCCCAACCATCAATGGCTGCTGCGTGCTTCCATCGATCTTTCCCCGCGGCACGATCTCGACGTGATCGTGCGCCACAGCGGCGCGCTGCCGAATCCCACGGTGCCGTCGTACACCGCCGTGGACGCGCGCCTGGGATGGCGCGTCACGCGTGATTTCGACGTTTCTCTCACGCTCCAGAACCTGTTCGACCCGTCGCATCCCGAGTTCGGCGCGGCGGCGACGCGCAGCGAATTCGAGCGGGCCTTCTTCGTCAAGCTGCAATGGCGGCTATGAGCCTCGCGACTCGTTCGATCCGTCCGCTACGCCGCCTGCTTCTGATCGCAGCCGCGGGCATGCTTGCCGGCGCGGCAGGGTGGCCGGGCGGAAGCGCGTGGGCCCAGGAGGACGCCGCCCAGCTGGAGGTGCGGGTCAAGGCGGCGTTCCTGTACAAGTTCATCAGCTACATCGATTGGCCCGCCGCGTCGTTCGCGAAACCGGATACGCCGGTCACGATCGGGGTCGTGGGCGCCGACCCGCTCGCCGCCGAGCTGGCGCAGGCGGTGGCCGGACGCACGGCGAACGATCGGCCGGTGACGGTGCGCCGCATGAAGGCCGGCGAATCGCTCGACGGGGTTCACATCCTTTTCGTGGGAAAAGGCGAGAGCGCGCGCCTTGCCCAGCTGGCGCCGGCTGCCCAGCAGCGCTCGATATTGACGGTGACCGAATCCGATGGCGCGCTTGCTCAGGGTAGCGTCATCAACTTCGTGGTGGCGGAGCGCCGGGTGCGTTTCGAGATTGCGCTCGACTCCGCGGAGAAAAGCCGGTTGAGGCTCTCCTCGCGGCTGCTCGCCGTGGCCCAGCAGGTACGAACAGGGCCCTGAACATGCTCCAGCGCGTGGCGCGCTCGATTCGACTCAAGCTGGCGCTGGTCGTCCTGGCGACGACGCTTGCGGCGTTGCTGGTCGCCGGCGTCGCCCTGGTCATATTCGACCTGCGCGACTACCGGCAGGCGGGCCTCTCCGATCTCGTCACGCAGGCGGAGATACTGGGCCGGGCGAGCGCGCCGGCGCTCGCGTTCGACGATCCGAAGGTGGCCCGCGAATACCTGCTGCTGCTGAAGGCGAAGCCCGAAATCGCTTCCGCCGCCATCTACAATGCGCGCGGCAAGCCGTTCGCGACCTACGCGCGCGATGGCAACGCGAGTCCCGTGTTGCCGCGCCTGCCCGGGGCGAGCGGATCGCGGATCGAGGGGGACCACTTCGTGCTGTTCCTGCGGGTCGAGGAAAACAACGAGATCCTCGGCACGGTGTACCTGAAGTCGGACTACAACTGGCTGGCGCGGTTGACGGACTACCTCGGCATATTCGCCATCGTGACGGCGTTGAGCCTGCTGGTGGCGCTGCTTGTCTCGGCCTGGCTGCTGACGACTCTCACCAAGCCGATCCTCGACACGGCGGCGGTGGCTCGCGAGGTCATGGAGCGCCGGGATTTCTCGCTGCGGGCGGCGCGGACGACGGAAGACGAGATGGGCTCCCTGGTGGATGCGTTCAACGACATGCTGGCCGAGATCGGCCGGCGGGCGGAGGAGCTGGAGGCCACGAACCGCTCGCTCGAGCGCGAAATGGCCGAGCGCCGACAGGGGGACGAGGAGCGGGCGAGGTTGAACGCCGAGCTGGAGCAGCGCGTGACCGACCGCACCGCGCAGCTCGAGGCGGCCAACAAGGAGCTGGAGGGCTTCAGCTACTCGGTGTCCCACGACCTGCGCGCGCCGCTGCGCGCCGTCGTCGGCTTTTCGAAGCTGCTGATAGAGGACCACGGGCGGCAGTTCGACGCGGAGGCGCGCAGAAAGCTCGAAGTGATCCAGAGCGAAGGGGCGCGCATGGGGCAGCTGATCGACGAGCTCCTCGCCTTCTCGCGCCTGGGCCGCAAGACGATGCAGATGAACGAGCTCGACATGACCGAGCTGGCTCAAACGACCTTCGCGGGGCTGAACGGCCATTACGAGGGCGCGCGTCCGGACTTCTACCTGGGCGTCCTGCCGCGGGCGAAGGGAGACCGGGTGCTCGTGGGGCAGGTCTGGGCCAACCTGCTCTCCAACGCGATGAAATTCAGCTCGAAGCGGCCCAGTCCGCGGATCGAGGTGAGCGCGATCAGCGACGAGCGCGAGCACGTCTACTACGTCCGCGACAACGGCGCGGGCTTCGACCCGCGCTACCGGACGAAGCTCTTCGGCGTGTTTCAGCGCCTGCACAGCTCCAGCGAGTTTCCGGGAACCGGCGTGGGACTCGCCCTCGTGGAGCGGATCGTCGTGCGGCACGGCGGACGGGTATGGGCCGACGGCAAGCCCGACGAAGGAGCCACTTTCTATTTCACGCTACCGAAGGAGCAGGTACATGAGTGAGTTCGAGCAGATAGAGATTCTTCTCGTCGAGGACAACGCGCTCGACGCGGAGCTCACGACGCGCGCCCTCAAGAACGGCGGGCTCGCGAACAAGCTCCTGTGGGTGAGGGACGGGCAGGAGGCGCTTGATTTCCTGTTCCGGACCGGCGACTACGCCGGGCGCGAGGACACCGTCCCCCGACTCGTTCTGCTCGACCTCAAGATGCCGAAGGTGGACGGCCTGGAGGTTCTGAAGGCGGTGAAAGCGAACGAGAAGACGAAGCGCATCCCCGTGGTGGTCATGACTTCGTCCCAGGAGGAAAGGGACGTCGCGCGGACCTACGACATGGGGGTGAACAGCTACGTGGTGAAGCCGGTGGATTTCAACGCCCTCGCCGAGCTCGCGCGGCAGGCGGGGTACTACTGGCTGGCGATCAACCGGACGCCGACGCCGTGAGCGCGTTTCTCTCCCTGATGCTCCCCTGAGGAACAACGTGGACGAGCGGGAAATCAGGGTCCTGATCGTCGAAGACGCGCCGGCGGACGCGGAGCTCTGCCAGCGCGAGCTGCGGCGGGCGGGGATCAGGTTCACGGCGCGCTGCGTCGAGCGCGAGCCGGAGTTCGAGCGCGCGTTGATCGAGTTCACGCCGGATCTCATCCTGTCGGACTTCAGCATGCCGACCGCGTTCGACGGCCTGACGGCGCTCGATCTCACGCGCGCCAAATCGACCGACATTCCGTTCGTATTCGTGTCCGGGACCATCGGCGAGGACCGCGCGGTCGAGGCGATGAGGCGCGGAGCGACCGACTACGTGCTGAAGGACCGGCTCGGGCGGCTCGGCCCCGTGGTGCGGCGCGCGATGCAGGAAGCGGAGGAACGCAAGGCGCGGCGCAAGGCCGAGGAGGAAATCGAGCGCCAGCGCGCCTTCCTGAGGCAGGTGATCGATCTCGACCGGGCGCGCATCTTCGCGAAGGACCGCGAAGGCCGCTTCACGCTGGCCAACCAGGCGCTCGCCGAGGCCTACGGATGCGCCGTCGAGGACGTGCTCGGCAGGACCAGCGCCGACTTCAGCGCGGACCCGGAACTGGTGGAACGCTCGCGCCGGACGGATCTCGAGGTTTTCGCCACCCGGCGCGAGGTCGTCATTCCCGAGCAGTTTGTGCGGGACCAGCAGGGCAACGACCGCTGGTTCCAGGTCAGCAAGCGGCCCGTGATCGGCGCCGACGGCACGGTCGACATGGTGCTCGTCGTGGCCACCGAAATCACCGAGCGCAAGCTGCAGGAGCTCCGGATAGGACGCCTCAACCGGATTCTGGCGGTGCTCTCCGACATCAACGCCGCGATCGTGCGCATTCGCGACCGCCAGCACCTCTTCGAGGAGGCGTGCCGGATCGCCGTCGAGCACGGCGGCTTCGGGATGGCGTGGATCGGCCGGTACGAGGCGGCGAGCCTGGAGATCACGCCGGTCGCGGGCGCCGGCCTGGCGGCGGACTCCACCCTGATGAGCAACGGGCTGATCCTGCGCGGCAGCGTGCCGCAGAGCCGCGGCATGATCGCGCGCCTGATCGAGGAGGGCCGCCCCGTATTCTGCAACGACATCACCCGGGAGCCCGAAGTCGGAGGCGAGCGGCGGGCGGAAGCTATCCGGTGCGGCTACCGCTCCGTCATCTCGCTGCCGCTGGTGGTGGAAGCCGCGGTGGTCGGGACGATGACGCTCTACGCAAAGGAACCCGATTTTTTCGACGATGAGGAGGTCAAGCTGCTCACGGGGCTGGCCGACGACATCTCGTTCGCCCTCGATCACATCGGCAAGGAGGAGCAGCTCAGCTATCTCGCGTACTACGACGTGCTGACGGGGCTGCCCAACCGCACGCTGTTCCAGGACCGGCTGGAGCAGCGTGTCTCCTTGGCGCGGCGCGACGAGAAGGTGTTCTCCGTCATGATGCTCGACATCGAACGCTTCCGGCACATCAACGATACCCTCGGACGGCAGGCCGGCGACGGGCTGCTGCGGGCGTTCTCCCTCCGGCTGAAAGCCACGCTCGGGGAGACCGATATCCTCGCGCACGTGGGCGGCGACTACTTCGCCGTCGCCTCGCGCCGCACGGAGGGGGCGGCCGAAGTCGTGCATCTGCTCGAGCAGATCCTGGCCGGGGCCGCGGGGCGGCCGTACGCGGTGAGCGGCAGCGACCTGCGCATCGCGGCGCGCGCGGGCGTGGTGCTCTATCCATCGGACGGGGCGGACGCCGAGAGCCTGCTGCGCAACGCCGAGGCGGCGCTGAAGGACGCCAAGCGCACCGGGAACCAGTACCTGTTCTATGCGCCGCAGATGAACGCCCGCGTCGCCGAGCAGCTGAAGCTCGAGAACGACCTGCGCCGGGCGGTGCTGGAGGAGCAGTTCGTGCTCTATTACCAGCCGCGCATGGACCTTGCCGGTGGGCGTATCTGCGGGTTCGAAGCGCTCATCCGGTGGCGGCATCCCGAGCGGGGGCTCATCGCGCCCGGGGAGTTCATCCCGGTACTCGAGGCCACGGGGATGATCCTGGAAGTGGGGCGCTGGGCGCTGCGGCGCGCGGCGCAGGACCATGCGGCGTGGCGGGCGGCGGCACTCGACCCGCCGCGCATCGCGGTCAACGTCTCCGCGGTGCAGCTGCGGCGCGGGGAGTTCGTGGAGGAGGTGAGAGCGGCGCTCGCCGAGACCGGCGGGTTCCGGCACATCGACATCGAGATCACCGAATCGATGCTGATGGAGGACATCGAGGGCAATATCGGCAAGCTGAAGGCACTGCAGGAGATGGGCCTCAACGTGGCGATGGACGACTTCGGGACGGGCTATTGCTCGCTCTCCTACCTCGCCAAGCTGCCGATCAATTCGCTGAAGGTGGACCGCTCGTTCATCGCCCCGATGGCGCAGGGGGCCGAGCAGATGGCGATCGTGTCGACCATCATTTCACTCGCGCGCGCGTTGAACCTGAAGGTCGTCGCGGAGGGTGTCGAAACCCGGGAGCAGACGAACCTGTTGCGGCTCCTGCGCTGCGACGAAGTGCAGGGCTATCTCTTCGCCCGACCCGAGCCGGTCGAGCAGGCGGCGGAACGCATGAAAAAGGAAGGCCGAAGATGAAGGACAGCGCGGCGACATGCAGGTCTCGGTATTTCAGATGTCGCTGCAGAGGCCGCGGGATGAAGGATGCCCCCAGTCCTCGCTGACGCGCCGGAGCGTCTTACTGGTCTGAGGCCAGGTTCTGGCCGTCCGCGTCGAATTTCTCCGAGAACTGGACGTACTGGTTGCGCCCCTTCTGCTTGGCGCGGTACATCGCCAGGTCGGCACGCTTCATCAGCGCGGTGGTATCGGTGCCGTCGGCAGGACAGATGGAGACGCCGATGCTCACCGATACGCTCACCGTCTCGTCCCTGATCGCGAGCGGCTCGGTCATCGACTCGATGATCTTGCGCGCGACCTGCTCGGCGTCCACCGCGCCCCGGATCGAGGGCAGGACCACCACGAACTCGTCCCCTCCCAGGCGCGCCACGGTATCGACGCGCCGGACGCTCGCCCGCAGCCGCTCGGCGACCGCCAGCAGCGCATCGTCTCCCGCCTCGTGCCCGAAGGTGTCGTTGATCGTCTTGAAGCGGTCCAGGTCGAGCAGCATCACCCCCATCTGCGTGCGGTTGCGCTGGGCCTGCGCGATGGCCTGCTCCAGGCGGTCCCTCAGCAGTACGCGGTTGGGCAATCCGGTGAGCGCGTCGTGGTGCGCAAGGTGCCGGATCTTCTCCTCGGCGAGCTTGTGCTCGGTGATGTCGCGCGATATGACCACCAGGCGCGACACCTTCCCGGTCTCGTCGCGGATTGCATTGCCCTGAGACTCGATGTAGCAGACGTTCCCGTTCCTCTGCAGGAAACGATACTGGGCGCGATGGCCCTGGCCGGTCGCGACCGTGTCGAGCAGGAGCCTGCGGATGCGATCCCGGTCCTCCGGATGGATGTCCTGGAACGAGTCCGAGCCGGCGAGGTCGCCGGGGTCGCCCAGAATCCGGGTATACGACGGATTGTTGTAGAGCCGCTGCCCGGCCGTATCCACCACGGCGATCATGTCGCCGCTGCTCTCGGCGATGAGACGAAATTCCTGCTCGCTCGCGCGCAGCGCCTCCTCGGCGCGCTTGCGGTCCGACATGTCGACCAGTGCCATGAGCAGCACGCGCTCGCCCTGGTGCTGAATGGTCCGGGCGGAGAGCAGGACCCAGATCGGGGAGGCGTTCGCCGATTTCAGCTGCAGCTCGAAGTCGCGCACGTGATCGTCGCGGTGGATCTTCGCGATCAGGCGCTTGCACATCGCGGAATCCACGCAAAAATCGCCAATCGGCGTGCCGGCGGCCGATTCGGCGCTCACCCCGAACAGCTCCACTGCCCGCTGGTTCATGCTGACGACGGCTCCATCCTCGAGCCGGGCCGTGAGCATCGGGATCGGAAGCATTTCGCCGACGATGCGGGCACGCGCTTCGCTGTCGCGCAATCCTTCGGTCATGCGCGTCGCGAGCAGGACCGCGCGGTCGCGGGACGTCGAGAGCGACCACGCCAGCACGCACAGGAGCAGGCTCGCGAAAATCCCGCCGGCAAGAAGTACCAGCGGTAATGCGGCCTGCGTGCCGGTCCCGGGCCTTGCCGCGACCTGGAACGTCACGGCCCAGGTCCGGCCACCCACGTCCATCTTCGCCGTTTCGCTGTACGGCCGTTCGCCCTGCCCCGGATCGCGCAGCGCCGGCGCGCCGGACGCGCCCGTGTGCGCGCTGTCGAACACCAGGTTCTCGGGCTCGCCCGCGCTGCCCGACAGGCCGAGGTCGCGAATCACGACGCGGACATTCCGGAAGGCATCGCGGTCCGCCAGCGGCTGCATGAACTCGGTGGTGCCGAACTCCGCGCCCACGAGTCCTGCGAAAGCCTGGCGGCGATGTACCACGGTGTGGCGCGGCATGCCGCTCCGGTAGACGGGCAGATACAGGGTGAATCGACGATCGGACGGGCCGGCGCCTTCGGCGGGCCGTGGACCTGTTGCAACCGCCTGGCCGGAATCCCGGGCCCGCTCCGCCGCGGCGCGCTGTTCGGGCACGGAAAGCACGTCGAGTCCGAACACCGCACCATTGCCCTGCAACGGTTCGACAAAGTCGACGACCAGGTATTCGGGCCGGTCGCCGTCGGGCTTTATCGCGAAGTTCGGGTAGCCCTCGGGCTGAAGGCTGCGGTCGCCGCGGACCTCGGCGAGGAACCGGGAGCGCGCGCTGCCTGGCACGTGGCGCGCGAATTGCAGCGACAGGAAACCGGGGAAATTGTCCGCGATCCCGCTCGACTGGACGTACCGCGCGAAGTCCTTGCGCGTAACGGAATCGGAGGCCTCGAGCGCGCCCTGGAGCTTGTGCGCGGCGTAAACGTATTCAAGAACGTGGCGGTCGAACGCGCTCTTCGCCTGGGTGGACCGGTCCTTCAGCTCCGCCGCGATCTGGGCCTCGATGACGGTGGAAGAAGAGCGCCACACCGCCAGCGACAGCACGACGCCCAGGCCGAGGACGAGGCAGGGAAACCAGCCCGGCGCCTTCAGCAAGGAGAGCGTTGTGCGCACCCAGCTTCCCGGACGCGCGTTCGTCTCCGCGCTGGTTCCCGATTCCCGATTGGCCATTCTTCAACAGTTCCGCTGACATTTCGCCCCTGCCCATGGGCGATGGCATTCCGGACGGGGCGTGCGCAGCCTTGCGCCCGAAGGCAGGCTGATGATTCAGCAATCTTTGGGCCACGTATGCCGTTGCGCCCGGCCGCCCGTCGGATTTGAAGTTCCGGCAGGCAGTTGCAATCGTGATATTAGTCACAGCGGAGGGCCCGAGTCATGTCCCAAGTCAAGAAATCGTCTTATTCACGAGGATTTCTCGATCACTGCGGCGAAAAATCCATCCGTGCCGTGCAGGTGCGGCCACAGCCGCAGGTAGTCGCCGGTATCGATGGAAATCCCCTGCTGCCCGAGCAGCTCGCCGCAATGGAGGATCTTGAATTCGCTGTGTTCCCGCAGGAATGCGGCGACGACCTCCTCGTTCTCCTCGGGCAGAAGGCTGCACGTGGCATAGGTCAGCCGGCCTCCCGGCTTGAGGAGCCCCGCCGCTGCCCGGAGGATGGCCGCCTGCTTGAGGCTCATCTCACTGACCGAGTGCGGCAATTGCCGCCATTTGAGGTCGGGGTTGCGGCGGAGCGTCCCCAGTCCGCTGCACGGCGCATCGACGAGGACGCGGTCGGCCTTGCCCGCCAGCCGCTTCACGCGCAGGTCCCATTCCCCGGCGATGACGTGCGGGTGCAGATTGGACAGGCCGGAGCGTTTCAGACGCGGTTTCAGGCGGGCGAGGCGGGCGGCGGAGGTGTCGAACGCATGAATGCGGCCCCGCGAGCGCATCAGCGCGCCGAGCAACAGGCTTTTGCCGCCGGCGCCGGCGCAGAAATCCACGACGAGGTCGTTGCGGCGGGGCGCCACCAGGTATCCAAGCAGCTGGCTGCCTTCATCCTGCACTTCGACGGCGCCCCTGGTGAACAGGGCGTGACGATTGATCGGTGGCCGGCCCTGTACCCGTATTCCGACCGGCGAATGCGGGGTGGCCACGCCCGTAATGCCGCTCGCGGCCAGCTCCGGCAGTACCTCGTCCCGCTGCGCCACGAGGGTATTGACCCGGAGGTCCAGCGGCGCGGGCTGGTTGAGCCCGCGGGCAGCGGCCAGCAGGCCCTCCTCTCCGAGCATCCCTGCAAGACGGTCGGCGACCCAGTCCGGCAGCTCGGCGCGCGTCGCGATGTCCGGAGCGTCGAGCGGCGCCGCCCGCACGCGCACTATCCATTCCTGCTCGCCGGGCTCGAGCAGGCCGGCTATTTCCCGCACGCTGATGCCCGCCGGACGCACGAGCCAGGCGAGAAGCAGCTGCCGCGGGGTGCCATCGGGGGCGAGCCGATCGACGGTCCGCTTGCGCCGCAGCACGCCATACACGGCGTCGGCGACAAACGCGCGATCGTGGGCGCCGAGTACACGGCGCGCGCCGAAAAAGTCGTGGAGCACGGCATCCGCGGGCCGGTCGAAACGCAGCGCCAGCGCCAGCGCTTCGGCCGCGGCATCGAGCTGGATGCGAGTGATGGCCATCACTCGAAGGATGAGGGATGAGGGATGAGGGATGACCCACGCTTCGCTCGTGCTCGAGCGCTCCTCCCTTTCGCTCCGCCCGGTCGGGGGAGTGACCGGCCGAGAGTAGCGAAGGCCGGGACAAAGGTCATCCTTCCACGTTCATCCTTCATCCTTGGTTTCAGTCTTCGGAAACCCGTATATCGCTCGCGATCTGCTCACCGACCGGGTTGCCGTCGCGGTTGAAGTAGCGGATTTTCACGGGCAGGTAGCGGTACTGCGCCGCCAGCCAGATCTCGATGCTCTCCGTTCCCGGCCGCTGCCGCTGCCTTACCGGCAGGGTTCGCAGCGTCCCGAGCGGCGTCTCGATATCCTCCTCGGAGCGTACCTCGATGTCGTAGGTGTCGAACTTCGAGCCGGTCGTAATCGGCAGCCGGTAGCGGCCGGGTGCGAGGGGCACGAGCGCCAACTGATAGATGAAGCTCATGATGTCCTGGGTATCGCCGGGCAGGGCGGCCGTGGCGCGCTCCCCTGCGGGGCCGTAGATCAGGCTGCCTGTCTTCCAGTTGAACTGCGCCTCGGAGGCCTCCGTCTGGCCGCGGCGCGTGCGGCTGACGAGGAACGATTCAGGCCTGAGTCCCTGGCGTGTGACCGTCCCCTTGCTGAGCCAGCGCAGACGCTGCGGGCGGAACACTTCCACGATGCCCGTCGTTTCGGCGTCGCTCGCCAGCTTGTAGCTGCCCGCGCCCACTTCCCACGACTGGACCGCCTTGCCGACGTCGAAGCCGTTGCCGCTCAGCGTGTACGTGATCGTTCCTTTCCGCGGCAGGCTGCGCACGGATGCAGGGTCGGGACCCGCGGCTATGGAGGGCTGGTCGGCGGGGGGGTCGGCCTGGCCGGCGGCGGCAGGAGCGGGTTCAGGGGATTCGGCGGGCCGCTCTGCCTGCGGCTCCACGGACTGCACGGTCGGAGCCTGGGCGAATACCGGGGGAGCGGAGGTGGCGGCAGGAGGCGCGGCCCGGCGTGGGGCAGGCGCTTTCGAAGGCGGGCGCGGCGGCAGGGGTTGCGCCAGGGGCGGCGCCGGCGCCAGGCGCGCCTCCAGCGGCAGGCGCACGCCGGGAGGACTGGGCGGCTGCAGCCAGCCGCCCGAGATGAGGAGCGCGTGCAGCCCCGCTGAGACGGCGGCGGCCGTGGCAAGGCGTAGGCGCGTGTTCACCTGCCCAGATTAACGCGCCTCGATGCGGGTTACCACCTGCTCGTAACGCGTGCCGTTGTCCTCGCGTATCACCATCTTCACCGGCAGGAAATGCCGGTCCGGCGCCAGCCAGATCTC
>Ga0075428_100000872_pt1 | contig 31708 bp, 23 predicted proteins | sample RhiMetdeltSRZDD2_FD_75291 | JGI IMG/M metagenome (GOLD analysis project Ga0075428, IMG submission 75291) | Populus rhizosphere microbial communities from Tennessee, USA - Rhizosphere MetaG P. deltoides SRZDD2 | ecosystem: Host-associated > Plants > Roots > Rhizosphere > Soil | place: USA... | reverse complement strand
ACCGTGAACTGCTCGCCGCTGAAGAAGACGCGGCTCGGCCCCGGCTACTTCCAGACCAATCTCGACACCTACTACAACCAGCGCCACGAGATCGTCGGGACCAACGTCTTCGCGCTGCTCCGCTACGGGGTGAAGGAGTAGCTTCTAGCTCTTCGAGTCCTTCCAGCCGCTCGAGGCGCCCTTCAGCATCGCGAAGGGCCCCACCGGCCAGCGGTAGCAGTCGACCATGAGCTGGTTCACCTGCTCGTGCGTGGCGACGCCCTCCTCGACGACGCGCGAGGCCTCGCGCAGCATCGCGAAGTAGATCCGGTTCGCGACGAAGCCCCAGGCCATCGGGTTGTCCTTCACGACGACGGGGTGCTTGCCGCAGCGCGCCGCCGCCGCCTTCACCGCCGCGGTCGCGTCGGCGGCCGTCGCGTCCGTCACGACGATCTCGGCGAGGCGCATCACGAAGGCCGGCGACGCCCAGTGCCAGCCGAGCACGCGCTCGGGCCGCGAGGTCGCGCCGGCCATCGCGGCGATCGGGAAGCCCGAGGTGTTCGAGGTGAGGATCGCGTGCGCGGGCGCCAGCCGGTCGAGCTCGCGGAAGACGCGCAGCTTCGTCTCGAGCTTCTCGGGCACGCATTCGATCACGAGGTCGCAGGCGGCGGCCGCCGCGAAGTCCCCGGTCCACAGGATGCGCTCGCGCGCGGCGTCGGCCTCGGCCGCGGAGAGCTTCCCGCGCGCGACGGCCCCGGCGAGCCCGAAGCGGCCCTCCTGGGCGTCGCGGCGCGCCGCCTCGAGCGCCGCGGGCGCGAGGTCGGTGCACACCGTCGGGTAGCCCGACGCGGCGGTGCACTGCGCGATCCCGCCGCCCATCACGCCCGCCCCGATCACGCCGATGCGGAGCTCCGCCACGGCTAGGCGCCCTCGACGAGGTGGCGCACCAGCCAGGCGCGGCCCTCGCGCGCCAGCATCTCGAGACGCGAGAGATTGGAGTAGAGCGTCATGTGGCTGGTGTCGCGGCAGACGAAGAGCTTCTTCTCGGGCGTCGCGATCTGGTTGAAGACGCGGATCTCCTCGTCCCAGAGCGTGATGTCGTCGCCCTCCGCGACGCTCATCAGCGTCGGCGGGAGCAGGATGCGCCGCGCGTAGGGCGTGACGTCGTAGCTCAAGAGGTGCTCGACCGACGCGACCGTGTTCCGGTGCTCGTGGGAGGGCGCCACCGTCTTCTGGAAGTGGAGGAAGGCGCTCTTCACCTCGGGGAAGGGCCAGGTCGAGAGCTCCTCGTGCGGGCGGTCGGTCGACATCGGCAGGTAGCCGGAGGGCGCGCCGGTGAGCCGCTTGCGGCGGTCCTCGAGCACCGCGGCCTGGAGCCTGCGGAAGGAGAGCGAGCCGTGCACCTGCTTCATCGTCAAGAGCCCGTCGACGACGGGGATGTTGGCGACGATGCAGCGCACGCGCGGGTCGGTGCCGCCGACGACGAGCACGTGCCCTCCGCTGTAGGAGATGCCCCAGATCGCGATGCGCGCGGCGTCGAGCTCGGCTCGCGTCTCGACCCAGGAGATCGCGTTCCGGTAGTCCTCGATCTGCGCCCACGGGTCGAGGTGCTGGCGCGGCTCGCCGTCGCTGGCCCCGAAGCGGCGATAGTCGAAGACGAGCGCCGCGATGCCCGCGTCGGCGAAGACGCGCGCGTACTCGGGCTGCACGAGCTCCTTCACGTAGCACCAGCCGCCCGCCATCACGACGACGGGGTGCGGCGCGGATCCGCCCTCGGGAAGGTAGAGGTGGCCGCGCACGGTCGTGCCGTCGCTCTGGAACTCGACGTCCTGGGGCGCGCGCGCCATCGGGACTCCTTCGCGTCGGGGGCGCCCAGCATCCCCCGGGCCGGCGGCGCTTGTCAATGGGCGGTGCGCGTGCGAGGCTGACTCCGCCTCTCGACGGAGGTCGCCGTGGCTGCGCAGGCTGTGCTGGGTGAGATCGACGCCGCCGAGGCCGCGGTTGGCCTCGGCGGGCGCTTCCCGCGCTGCCTCTTCGCCGCGCTCTCGAACATCGCGCCGGGCGTCGACTTCGAGCGCTTCCAGCGCTGGTACTTCGACCTGCACCGCCCGGACAGCCTCGAGCTAGGCCTCTTCACGCGCTCGCTGCGCTTCGAGGCCGCGAGCCCGTCGAAGGTTCGCTGGCTCACGCTGTGGGAGGCGAGCTACCCCGACCTCGACGCCGCGCTCGCGAAGATCCGGCCCGCCGCGCTCGCGCTACGCGAGCAGGGCCGCGTCTGGCCGGTGCAGGAGGTTCCGTTCTCGCAGTTCGTCTTCCTCGAGGGCGTCGAGGCCGCGGGGTCGCCGTCGATCGCGGCGGCGCCGCCGACGCTGACGACGGCCTTCGGTGACTGGCGCGCGCCGCTCGCGGGCGTGGGCCACGCGAGCTGGCGCGCGCAGGCGCTGCCCCCGCGCGACGCGCTCGCCGCCGCGTACCCCGCGAGCGCCGGCTACGCGGCCGCGCCCGACGGCGCGCCGACGGCGCGCCGCTCGCTCTGGCTCGGCTCGAGCGCGCGCCACCCGCGCGAGCTCGAGGCGCTCTGGCCCGCGCGCGTCGAGCGCTCGCTCCCGCCGCTGGGCGTGCCGACGCCGATATTCCCGCGGTCCGACGGCGCCGCCGGCGAGCCCGCGCCTCCGCCCTGTGCCCCCGACGCCGCGTGGGTCGTGCACTGGCGGCCGGTGCCCTCCCCCGGGACCTCGCCGCCGCGGTATTAGGCGGCGCCTGCGCGTGGTCTCAGGCGCGCGCGGCGACGCCCGCCGGGAGCGCGATCGCCTTGCACTCGGTGTACTCGGCGAGGCCCTCCGGGCCGAACTCGCGGCCGATGCCCGACTGCTTGCAGCCGCCGAAGGGCAGCGAGAAGTCGAGCGCGTAGCCGTTCACGCCGAAGGTGCCGACGCGGATCCGCGAGCCGATCGCGATGCCGCGCTCGACGTCCGCCGTGAAGACCGCGCCCGAGAGCCCGTAGGGCGTGTCGTTCGCGATCGCGACCGCCTCCGCCTCGTCGCGGTAGGCGAGCACGCAGAGCACGGGTCCGAAGATCTCCTCCTGCGCGATGCGCATCGAGCTCTCGACGCCGCGGAACACCGTCGGCTCGACGTAGTGCCCGCGCGCGAGGCCCGGCGGCCGCCGCCCGCCGCAGACGAGCTCGGCACCGCCGGCGACCCCGGCCTCGACGTGCGCGAGCACGCGCTCGCGCTGCTTCGCCGAGATCAGCGGGCCCTGGCGGGTCGCGGCGTCGCGCGGGTCGCCGACGACGAGCGCCCCCGTCGCCGCCGCGACCGCCTCGACGACCTCCTTCTCGCGCTCGCGCGGCACGACGAGCCGCGACAGCGCGATGCAGGCCTGGCCGCTGTTGAAGAAGGAGAGCGGCAGGATCTTCGCAAGCGACTCCTCGAGCGGGGCATCGGGCAGCAGGATCGCCGCCGCCTTCCCGCCGAGCTCGAGCGTGGTGCGCCGGAAGCTCGTGGCGCAGAGCTGCGCGATGCGCCGCCCCGCGCCGGTGCTTCCGGTGAAGACGACGCGGTCGACGCCCGGATGCTTCACGAGGTGCTCGCCGGTGTCGCGGTCCGCCGGGAGCACGTTCAGCACGCCCGGCGGCAGCCCGACGGCCTCCGCGGCGTCGGCGATCGCGAAGCCGTCGAGCGGCGTCTCGGGCGCGGACTTGAAGACGATCGGGCAGCCGGCCGCGAGCGAAGGGGCGATCTTCGCGGTGGCGGACATCAGCGGGCCGTTGAAGGGCACGATCGCGGCGACCACGCCGATCGGCTCGCGCACGACGAGCGCCTCGGCGAGCGCGCCGCGGCGCGCCTCGCGGAACGGGAACTCGCGCGCGAGGTTCGCGTAGTACTCGAAGATCGCGATCGGGCCGTTCTCGCGCGCGTGCGCGAAGCAGACCGGGATCCCGGCCTCGTCGACCGAGAGCTCGGCGAGCTCGCGGCGCCGCGCGCGCAGGTGGGCGGCCATCGCGAGCAGCAGCTCCGAGCGCTCCGCGGGGGACATGCGCGGCCACGGGCCCGCGTCGAAGGCCTGCCGCGCGGCGGCGACGGCGCGGTCCGCATCCTCGACCGTCGCGCGCGGGAAGCGCCCGATCTCCGCCTCGCTCGCCGGGGAGAAGACCGGCAGCGTCTGCCCGCTCGCCGGGGCGACCCACTCGCCGCCGAGGAAGAGCCGTTCTCGCACGTACATGGTCGCTCCAGGCTGGGGATTCCACTGTGTACACGCGAGCGCGGTCCGAGTTCAAGGCTAGAATGGGCCGGCACGGAGGCCCGCCATGCCCCCCTACCGCCTGATCTCCGCCGACTCCCACATCGTCGAGCCCCCGGACATCTGGACGCGGCGCTTCCCGGCGCACCTGCGCGACCGCGCGCCGCGCCAGCAGCGCTTCGAAGAGGGCGACGCCTGGGTGATCGAGGGCCTGGCGCAGCCCTTTCCCTTCGGGCTCACGCAGTGCGGCGGGCTCCCGCCCGAGGAGTACCGGATGTGGGTGCGCTGGGAGGAGGTGCGGCCCGGGGCGTGGGTCCCCTCGGCGCGGATCCGCGAGATGGACCAGGGCAAGGTCGACGCCGAGGTGCTCTTCCCCTCGCCGCGGATCCAGAACTCGATCATGCAGAGCCGCGACGCCGAGTGGCAGCTCGCCTGCGTGCGCGCCTACAACGACTGGCTCTCGGAGTTCTGCGCCTACGACCCGGCGCGCTTCGTCGGCATCCCGCTGCTGCCCGCCGTCGGGATGGCGAGCGCGCTCGAGGAGCTCGCGCGCACCTCGGCGCTGCCGGGCCTCTCCGGCGCGCTGCTCTCGCAGTATCCCGAGGGCGGCGTGCAGCTCTCGCCGGCCGACGACCCGCTCTTCGCGGCCTGCGAGGAGCGCGGGGTGGCACTGCACCTGCACGTCGGCCTCTCCGGCTCGCCGGCGGGGACGCCCGCGCTCGCGCACTCCTTCCTGAACGCCTTCACCGGCGCCTTCCGCTTCTACGACCCGCCGGTGCGCATGTCGGAGCTCGTCTACCACCGCGTGCTCGACCGCTTCCCGCGCCTCGAGTTCGTCTTCGCCGAGGTCGACTGCGGCTGGGTCGGCTACCTGATCGAGCAGCTCGACGACCGCTTCGCGCGCCAGAACCCGAAGCTGCGCATCCCGCTGGCCCACAAGCCGAGCGAGTACTTCCGCAGCCGCTTCTCCTACGGGATCGTGAAGGACGCCTACGGGATCCGGAACCGCGACGCCGTCGGCGCCGAGCGCATCCTGTGGTCGAGCGACTACCCGCATGCAACCTGCGACTGGCCGGACTTCGACGCCGCGATCGACCGTGACTTCGCCGGCGTCCCCGAGCCCGAGCGGCGCCGGATCCTCTGCGACAACGCGGCGCGCCTCTACGGCCTCGGCGGTGGGGCCTAGCGCGTGGCGCGCGCGTTCCGGCCCAGCACCCTCTGCTGCTCGGTCACCCCCTTTGCGAAGGACCTCTCGCTCGACGAGGCCGCCTGGCGCGCGCACCTGCGCCGCCTCGTCGACGCCGGCCTCGGCGTCTACGTCGCGGGCTCCTCGCCGGGCGAAGGCTACGCGCTCGCGCCGGCCGAGGTGCGGCGCTGCCTCGAGATCGCGGTCGAGGAGGCGAAGGGCCGCATCCCCGTGCGCGCGATGGGCGTCGAGCCGCGCACCGCGGCGCAGATGGTGGAGCACCTGCGCCTCTCCGCCGAGGTGGGCGTCGACGCGGTGCAGATCTACTCGCTCGACATCGGCCACGGCGGGCGCCCGACGACCGACACGCAGGAGCGCTACTTCCGCACCGCGCTCGAGGCGGCGCGCCTCCCCTGCGTGCTGTCCTCCCACTTCTTCGGCGGCTACGTGCTCGAGCCCGATCTGATGCGGCGCCTCTGCGACGACTACGAGCACCTCGTGGGCTTCAACGTCACGAGCCCCGAGATCCCCTACCTCGTGCGCGTGCTCGAGGCGGTGGGCGGCCGGGCCGAGGTGCACGTCGGCGGCCCGATGCACGCGCTGACCGCGCTCGCGCTCGGCGCGCAGGGCTTCCTCTCGAGCGAGGCGAACTACGTGCCGCGCACGGCGGCGCGCCTGATCGAGCGCCACGTCGCCGGCGACGCCGCCGGGGCGGCCGCCGCCTACGCGCTCCTGATGCGCTGCATGACCGGGATGCCCGAGGTGCCCGGCATGTCGGTGCGCTGGACCAAGTCGATGCTCGGCGCGCTCGGCCACACCGGCGTGTGGGTGCGCGAGCCGAATCTGCCGATCACCGACGAGGAGCGGGCGCGCGCCCGCAAGCGCGTCGATGCCCTCGGCCTCTTCGAGCACGAGGGCCTCGCGCGCCCCTGAGCGCGCGGAGCCGGCCCGCGACCCTGGCGACCCCGGCCCCCCGCGCCTTCGAGGCCTCGCCCGCCTACGCGCGCGGCGTGCTCGCGCTGCTCTTCCTCGTCGCCGTGTTCTCGCTGGCCGACCGCTACATCTTCGGGATGCTGATCGAGCCGATCAAGCGCGAGTTCGCCGTCTCCGATACCTGGCTCGGTCTCGCGTCGGGGCTCTCGTTCGCCCTCTTCTTCGCGGCGGCGGGCCTCCCGATCGCGCACTGGGCGGACCGCGGCGTGCGGCGCTCGATCCTGGCGCTCGGCCTCTTCGCCTGGAGCGCGCTCACGCTCGCCTCGGGGCTCGCGGCGAGCTTCGCTCAGCTCGTGGTGGCGCGGCTCGCGATCGGCGTCGGCGAGGCGGCGGGCACGCCCACCGCCCACGCGCTGATCTCCGACTACTACCCGCCGCAGCGCCGCGCGGGCGCGCTCGCGATCTACACCGCGGGCGCGAGCGCCGGGGTCTTCGTCGCCTACCTCGCCGGCGGCTGGATCCAGGAGATCTGGGGCTGGCGCGGCGTGTTCCTCTTCCTCGGCGCGCCGGGCATGGCGCTCGCGCTCGCGGTGCGCCTGCTCGTCCGAGAGCCGCCGCGCGGCCGCTTCGACTCCGTGCCGGCGCTGCCGATGCCGACGCGCGAGGCGCTGCGCGAGCTCCTCGAGCTCGCGAGCTACCGGAACCTGCTCGCAGCGATGAGCCTGCACTCGCTCGCGTTCACCGGCTCGTCGATGTGGAACGCGCCCTTCCTCGCGCGCGTCCACGGCATGCAGCCCGGCGAGATCGGGACGACGCTCGCCTTCGGGAGCGCCGCCTTCATGGGCGTCGGCATCCTCGCGGCGGGCTGGACCACCGACCGGCTCGTCGCCCGCGACGCGCGCTGGACGCTCTGGACGCCGGGCCTCGCGACGATCGCCGTCGCCCCCTTCACCCTCGCCTTCCTCTTCGCGCCGTCGCGCGCCGTCGCGCTCGCCTGCCTCGCGCCCGCCGCCTTCTTCACCGGCTTCGGCACGCCCGGCATGCACGCCGCGACGCAGGCCCTCGCCCACCCCGCCTCGCGCGCCACCGCCGCCGCGCTGAACCTGATCGCGCTCACGCTGATCGGCTCGGGCTTCGGCCCCACCCTCGTCGGCGTGATGAACGACCTGCTCGCCGGCGGCTTCGGCCAGCAGGCGATCCGCTTCTCCCTCGCCCTCGTCGCCGCGACCGCCGTCTGGAGCGGGCTCCACTCCCTGCGCGCCGCGAAGACCTTCCGCGAGGATGTCGCGCGCTAGTCCCCAGGTCTGCGGATCGCCAGCGCCGCAGAGGCCGGCCGCCGGCTCCCGACCGGTGCAGGCAGGAGACGGTCGCGACGCTAGTTTCGCCGACGCAATGTGATCCGCCCGAGGTCAACCGGGTTGACGTAGGACTCGGACCTCGCATCCTTACTCGAGGGGAGAAATCATTATCGAGCTCGCCGAGTCGACGTAGCCGATCTCTCCCGAAAGGAGACGAACCTTCAACCAGCGCGTGCCAGAGGGTAAGATCTCGCACGGAATGCCATTCCCCGTGTCGTGTAGCCGGTCCATCACCTTCCCACCCGGTACGTCGTACAACGCAACAATCATTGCTGCGTGGATCGATTCCCCGTTACATGTGTAACCAGATTTCGGATTGTCACACGCCCATACTCGGTCAATGAAGCGTGAGCCCGCGCAGGAGATGCATGCCAGGAGCAGAGTTGCCGTGAGGGAGCGGTTACCGCGGATCACGGACTTCTCCTCCGCGGAGCCCTCAGTAGAACGCGCGCGGGACGAGGCCACACTCGCGGGCCTCGCGCTCGAGCGACTCGCGGAAATCCGGGTGGGCGAGCGCGATCAGCGCCTTCGCGCGCTCGGGGACCGAGAGGCCCTTCAGGTTGGCGATGCCGTGCTCGGTGACGACGTACATCACGTCGGTGCGCGTCGTCGTCACGACGTTGCCCGGCGTGAGGCAGGGCACGATCCGGCTCTCGCGCCGGCCGTTGCGTTCGTAGACGGAGGACAGGCAGATGAAGGACTTGCCGCCGCGCGAGGCGTAGGCGCCGCGCACGAACTGCGCCTGGCCGCCCGTGCCGGAGATGTGGCGGTGCCCCGACGACTCCGACGCCGCCTGGCCCTGGAGGTCGATCTGCGTGGTGCTGTTGATCGAGATCACGCGGTCGTTCTGCTGGATGTTATGCGGCAGGTTCGTGTAGTCGACGGGATAGGTCTGCGCGACGGGATTGCGGTGCAGGAACTCGTAGAGCCGGCGCGAGCCCGCGGCGAAGGTGAAGATCATCTGGAAGGGGTTCAGGCGCTTGTGCGCGCCGGTGACGAGCCCCGCCTCGTGGAGGTCGAGCAGCGAGTCGACGAGCATCTCGGTGTGCACGCCGAGGTCGCGGATGCCGGCCTCGCGCAGGCCCTGGCAGACCGCGCTCGGCATCGCGCCGATGCCGACCTGGAGGCAGGCACCCGGCTCGACCTCCGCGGCGACCAGCGCGGCGACGCGCCGGTCGACCTCGGTCGCCGGCGGGTTCGCGATCTCGGGGAGCGGCTCGTCCGGGCCCTCGATCACGAAGTCGACCTCGCTCGCGTGCACCGCGGCCTGCTCGCCGTGGACGACCGGGAAGGAGGGGCAGGTCTCGACGACGAGGACCTTCGCGCGCTCGGTCATCGCCTTGAGGTACGTGCAGCAGGGGCCGAAGTTGAAGAAGCCGTGCTCGTCCATCGGCGCGGTCTTGATGCAGGCGAGGTCGACGCGCTCGACGAAGCGGCGGTAGTAGTCCGGCGCCTCGCCGAAGTTCATCGGGATGTAGCTCGCGCGCCCGAGGTCGTGCTGCTTGCGGTCCCAGGCGCTGAAGTGCCAGGAGAGCCACGCGAAGTGCTCGCCCGTGGGATCCGCCTCGACCACGGCGCGGGGGCGCATCGTGAAGTTCCCGCGCAGGCGCACGCCGCGCAGCTCGTCGCGGCGCGCCGCCAGCGCGCGGTCGAAGAGGTCGGGCTGGCCCAGCGTGACGCCGTAGTCGACCCAGTCGCCCGAGCGCACGAGGGCGGCGGCGTCCTCGGCGGAGATGCGCGGGGGCGGCTTCGGGGTCACGGGCGGGTCCTCCGGGCCCGTCAGGATAAACGAGAACCGGGCGCGCGGGGCGATCCGTCAAGGGAGCCTCCGGGCCGGCCGATGCCGGGGCGTGGCCGAGCACGTCGCGTCCTGGTGCGCCTCCCTCGCCGAGCTCCTCGCGCGGAGCCTGGTGCGGGTGCTCGCCTACCCGGTCGACCCCGACGAGCGCATCTACGGGCCCTACCTGCTCGGCGCCGCCGCGCTCGCGGCCCTCGCCTGGGCGCGGGAGCGCCGCGCGGCGGGCCGCGGCGCGCGCGAGGGCTTCCTGCGCTTCTGCTTCCCGGCGCGCGTCTGGCGCACGGCCTCGGCGTGGCTCGACGTCCGCTACTTCCTGGTCCACCAGCTCGTTCGCGTCTGGATCTACGGCTCGCTCGCGCTCGGCGTCGGAGCCGCGACGGCTCGGGCCTGCTCGGTCGCGTTCGCCGCGTACCTCGGCCCCGCGCCGGACCCGGCGCTCCCGGCCGGCCCCGGCGCGCGGGTCGCCGCGACGCTGCTCGGGCTCGCGCTCGCGGACTTCGCGGGCTTCCTCGCCCACTACCTCCAGCACCGCAGCGCCCTGCTCTGGGAGTTCCACCGGGTGCACCACTCGCTCACCGTGATGCACCCGCTCAGCAACTACCGCGAGCACTGGGTCGACAACCTGCTCTACGCCGCCGTGCACGGCGCGACCGGAGGCCTGGTCGCGAGCGTCGGCGTGCAGCTCCTCGGCGCGCCGGTCCCCGTGCTCGCGATCCTCGGCGTGAACGCCCTCGTCTTCGCCTTCGACGCCGCCGGCTACAACCTGCGCCACTCCCACGTCTGGGTCGCCTGGCCCGGCTGGCTCGGCCACCTGCTCGGGAGCCCCGCCTACCACCAGATCCACCACAGCGAGGACCCGCGGCACCGCGACAAGAACTTCGCCTTCATGTTCCCGATCTGGGACCGCCTCTTCGGGACGCTGGTGCTGCCGCGCGAGCGGCTCGAGCTGCGCTTCGGCCTCGGCGACGGCAGCGAGAACGAGTACCGCAGCATCCTGCGGCTCTGGCTGCTCCCCTTCGCGCGGCTCGCCCGGCGCCGCCGCGGTGCCGCGGTGGGCTACGAGGTGACGGGCTAGGCTCTCCGCGCTCCGGGGGTGCGCGAAGGAGACGCCGTGGTGGATGCGCAGGGCGGGCCGACGACGCCGACGAAGCCCGCCAATCCCGACTGGGAGCGGGTGTTTCCCTGGATCGAGGCGCACCTCGGCGGGCGCGTCGTGCGCCAGCAGCGTCAGGGTCGCGAGTCCGGCGGGCGGCCGGCCTGGTTCGTCGACGTCGACGTGCAGGGCCGGCTCGTGCGCACCTACGTGCGCGGCACGCGCGACGCCGCCTTCGAGTACGCGCGCATCTACACGACCGAGCGCGAGTCGAGGGTCGTCGACGCGCTGCACCGCGCCGGCCACCCCGTGCCGGCGGTGCTCGGCTTCTGCCCCGATCCGCCCGCGATCCTGATGGAGTGCGTCACGGGCCGCGACGACTTCCACGCGATCCGCGACGACGCGCAGCGCCGCGCGCTGATGCGTCACTTCATGGAGATCCTCGTCCGCCAGCACGCGCTCGACCCCTCGCTCTTCGCCGCGGCGGGTCTCGAGCCGCCGGCCTCGCCGGAGGGCTTCGCGCTCGACGACCTGCGCGTCTGGGAGCGCGCCTACGAGCTGGGGACGAGCGAGCCCGTGCCGATGATCACCTTCACCTGCGCCTGGCTGCGCCGGCACGCGCCGAAGCGCACACCCGAGGTCGTGCTCGTGCAGGGCGACACCGGCCCGGGGAACTTCCTCTTCGAGGGCCCGCGCATCACCGCCATCACCGACTGGGAGATGACGCACCTCGGCGACCCGATGGACGACCTGGCGCTCCTGCGCTCGCGCGACATGTACTACCCGTGCGGCGACATGCGCGAGTGCTTCCGGATCTACGAGGAGCTCTCGGGGCGCCGCGTCGACCTCGACGCCGTGCGCTACTACACGGTGAAGGCGATGGTGATCGTCCCGCTCTCGCTCGCGCCCGTGATGGAGAACCTCGACCCGCGCACCGAGCACGCGGAGTGGATCGCGCAGTACGTCTACTACGAGCGCACCACCGCCGAGGCGCTCGCCGAGGCGATGGGGATCGAGCTCGCGCCCGCGGACCTCCCCGACCCCGGGCCCGGCCCGCGCGCGCACCTCTTCGAGATCCTCGAGGAGAACCTGCGCGACGAGCAGCTCCCCGCGATCGAGGAGCCCTACCGGAAGTTCCGCATGCAGATGGCGCTGCGCCTCTTGCGCCACCTGCGCAACGCGGACCGCCTCGGCCCCGCGCTCGACGCGCAGGAGCTCGACGAGATCGGCGAGATCCTCGGCCGCCGCCCCGCGAGCCTGCGCGAGGGTCGCCGCGCGCTCGACGCCTTCGTGCGCGAGCAGGGCCACCGCCGCGAGGAGGAGCTCGTGCGCCACTTCCACCGCCACGCGCTGCGCGCCCAGGCGCTGATGCGCGGCGCGATGGGCATGGCGGAGCACTCCGTCCTCCAGCGCGTCTGATTCCCCACTTCCCGGCGGCGCCCGATCCGTGCTCCAATGGCCGTGCCCGGCCGCCCCGAGCGAGCCGGCGAGGAGGACGCACATGATGCCGGTTCCGATCACGGCGCTCTACGCGGCCCTGCAGGGCATCCTGGCGATCGCGCTCCAGATGCCGATCGGCCGCCTCCGCGGCGTGGCGAACGCCTCGATCGGCGACGGGGGCAACCCCGCGCTCGCCGTCGCGATCCGCCGCCACGCGAACTGGACCGAGCACGTCCCCTTCGCGCTGCTGCTCCTCGCGCTGCTCGAGCTGAACGGCGCCTCGGCGGGGCTCCTGCACGGACTCGGCGCGGGACTGCTCGTCGCGCGCATCGCGCACCCGCTCGGCCTCGACGCGACCGTGATGCGCCGCCCGCTGCGCTTCGCCGGCGCCCTCGGCACGCTGCTCGTCGTCGTCGTCTCGATCGTCGCCCTGCTGCGCCAGGCGCTCTGAGGCGACTGCATCGCGGCGCCGCTACGCTCCGGCGATGGCTGGCCAGGAAGTCTCGCTGCAGGTGCTCTCGCTGCTGGTGCTGATCGCCTCGCTCTGCGTTCACGAGGCGGCGCACGCGTGGTCGGCGTTCCGGCTCGGCGACCCGACCGCGCGCGACCTCGGGCGGCTCTCGCTGAACCCCGCGGTGCACGTCGACCCGCTCGGCACCTTCGTGCTGCCGGCGATCGCGCTCGCGGTCGGCGCGCCGGTGCTCGGCTGGGCGAAGCCCGTGCCGGTGAACGTGCGCCGTCTCCACCGCGGGCGGCGCGACTTCGTGCTGGTCTCCGCGGCCGGCCCCGGGAGCAACCTGCTGCTCGCGATCGCCTGCGCGGTGGGGCTCGCCGCCTACCCGGGCGCCGTCGGGGAGCCGTCTCTCCTCGAGCACGCCCTCTTCGCGGGGATCCAGATCAACCTGCTGCTCGCGCTCTTCAACATGATCCCGCTGCCTCCTCTCGACGGCAGCAACGTGCTCGCGGGCGTGCTGCCGGCGCGCCTGCTCCCGGGCTTCGAGCGGCTGCGCCCGTGGGGGATCCCGCTGCTCTACGGCCTGATGCTGACCGGCGGCCTCGGCATGCTGATCGGACCGCCGTTTGCCTTCTTGCTGAGGATGCTCGTCTCCATCTAGGAGGCTCGCCTTTGCTCGCCTGCGGCTCGCTGCGCGCGCCGTGGCGCGGCGCGGAAGCGGGCGACCGGAGTCAGAAGAGGAGCACGAGCAACGCGAGCGCGGCGAGGGCCCAGAGCAGGTGCCGCTGGTCGCTGCGGCTGCGGTCGGCGTCGAGCGCGACGTCGGTGGCGAGGTCCGACATCCTCCGGTGTAGATCGGCCTCGAGCGCTCCGAGCCGGCGCTCGAGCAGGTGCAGCAGCCGGCCCTCGAGCTCCGGGACGCGCTTGCCGAGGCCCTCGTCGAGCGCCCCGAGCTGGCGCTCGATCGAGGTCACGCGCTCGAAGATCGCCCCCTCCCAGCGGATCTCGCCGGGCTCGCCGAGGATCGCGTCCCCGGCGCCGGCCGCGTCGCGGGGCGCGCGCACGCCCTGGGCCGCTCTCGGCTGGTCGGCGTCTGCCATGGGGATCCCCCTTTTCCGGACGCCGCGAGTGTAGCCCGCGCTCCGCCCGCGCCGCCGCTGCGCGGGCGACCGGCCGCGGCGCGCGCTTGGCGCGGCGGCCCCGCGCTCGCGATGCTCCCGCGGCATGTGCGCCGCAGCGAGCTCTCGCCCCGTGGCGGCGTGCCCCCACCGCCCGCCCTGCCCCGGCTGCCCGCGCTGGGGCGAGCCGGGCCTCGCGGCGGCGCCGCGGCGCGAGCTCGCCGCGCTCTGCGCCGAGCTCGGCGGCCCCGAGCCGGCGACGCTCGAGGGCCCGGCGCTCGGTCACCGCCACCGCGCGCGCCTGATGGTGCGCGGGCGCGCGGCCTCGCCGAAGGTCGGCCTCTTCCAGGCGGGGAGCCACCGCATCGTCGACGTCCCGCACTGCGGCGTCCACCACCCGCGGATCAACGAGGTCGCGGCTGCGCTGCGCCGCGCGATCCGCGCCAGCGGCACGCAGCCCTACGCCGAGCGGCCGCACGCGGGAGAGCTGCGCGCGGTGCAGGTCGCCGTCGAGCGCGCGAGCGGGCGCGCGCAGGTGGTCCTCGTCGCGCGCTCCGACGACCCGCACTCGCTCGACCCGCTCGCCGGCGCGCTGGAGCGCGAGCTCGGCCCCGCGCTCCAGGGCCTCTTCTGGAACGGAAACCCCGCTCGCACGAACGCGATCCTCGGGCGACGCTGGCGGCGGATCGCGGGCGAGCCGATGCTGTGCGAGCGCATCGCGGGCGCTGCGGTCTTCTTCCCGCCCGGCGCCTTCGGGCAGAGCAACCTGCCGCTCTTCGAGCGGATCGCCCTGCGCGTCGCCGACTGGGTTCCGGAGGGCGCGCGCGTCGTCGAGTTCCACGCCGGCTGCGGCGCGCTGGGCCTGGCGCTCGCCGCGCGCGCGGGCGCGCTCGCGATGAACGAGCGCGAGCCCGCCTCGCTCGAGGGCCTCGCGCGCGGGATCGCGGCGCTGCCGCCCGCGCTGCGCGAGCGCATCGAGGTGCTGCCCGGCCCCGCGGCGGAGCACGCGGGGCGCGTCGCCGGAGCGGAGTGCGTCGTCGTCGACCCGCCGCGGCGCGGCCTCGACCCCGAGCTCCTCGCCGCGCTCGTCGCGGCGCCGCCGCCGCGGCTCCTCTACGTGAGCTGCGCCCTCGCGCCCTTCGCGCGCGAGGCGCGCGAGCTCGCCCGCGCCGGCCTCTTCCCGGTCGAGGTCGAGGCCTGGGCGCTCTTCCCGTTCACCGACCACGTCGAGACGGTCGCGCGCTTCGAGCGCCGCGCGCCGTGAGGCCGGTCGGCCGTCGTCGGGGGTGACGCGGGAGCGGCGCCCGCGCGGGCTCAGGTGACGAGCAGCACCGCGCGCGCGGGCTCGCCGGTGGCGGCGGCGACCGCGCGCGCGTAGAGGGCGACCTGGCGCGCGTACTCGGCGCGGCGCGCGCCGAGCTCGCGGTCGGTCTTGAAGTCGACGACGGTCCAGCCCTCCGCCTCGCGGAAGGCGAGGTCGACGACGCCCTCGGCGAGCGAGCCGTCGGCGAGGCGCAGCACGACCGGCGTCTCGCGCCGCACGGCGCCGCTCGCCGCGGCGCGGCGCAGCAGCGGATGCGCGAGCGCCGCGGTGGCCGCCGCGGCGGCGGCCCGGAGCTCCTCCGCGCTCGCGCCGAGCAGGCGCGCCTGCGCCGCGGCGACCGCGCGCACCGCGGGCTCCGCCGCGTCGAGGTCGACCGCGGCGAGCGTCGCGTGGACGAGCGAGCCGAAGCGCTTGCCGCCGGGGCGGCCGGCGCGCTCGAGCGCGACCTCCTCGACGCGCAGGTCGGGCGCGCTCCCCTCCGGCTCTCCGATCGCGTCGACCGCGCCGGCGCCCGCGACGCCCTCGCGCGTCGCCGCTCCGGGCTCCGCGGCGAGCCGCGTCACCGCACTGACGCGCAGCGAGGGCGTCGCCCCGCGCAGGAGCGCCTCGCCGCGCGCGGCCTGCCAGGCCGCGTGCGCCTGCACGCCCTCGGCGGCGTGAACGCCCTCGGCATCGGCCTCGAGGATGCGCTGCTGGCGCAGGCCCACCTGCTCCTCGCGGTCGAGCTCGAGCGCGGCCGGGTCCCACCACACGACGGGCACGCCGTCGGCGCGCGCGGCGTGCAGGCCCGGGCGCACCGGCGCCCCCTCGAGGCGCGCATTCGTCGGGCGCTCGAACACCGAGTCCTCGCCGAACGCAGGGCAGCCCGGCGCCGGCGCCGGCCGCGCCCCGCGCTCGGGGTACGCGACGGGGTTCAGCACGTCGAGCCAGCCTGCGAGCTCCGCGTCGCCGACGACCGGCACGACGAGCAGATCGCGCGCCCGTGTCGCCGCGACGTAGACGAGCCGCAGCGCCTCCTCCTCGTCGCGCCGCCGCTCGACCGCGGCCGCCTCGAGGAGCTCGTGGGGCGCGCAGCCGCAGAGCACCTCGGCGAAGAGGCCGCGCGCGGAGTCGACGTGCCGCGTCGGCAGGTCGCGCGCGCGCTTGCAGGTCGGGTCGGCGAGGATCACGACGGGGAACTCGAGGCCCTTCGCGCGGTGCACCGTCATGATGCGCACGCCCTCGGTGCCCTGCTCCACGACCGGCGCGTCCTCGGCCTCGCCGCGCTCCGACTCGTCCTGCAGATGCTGCACGAAGCTGCGGAACGAGGGCGCGCCGCCGCGCTCGAAGCGCCGCGCGAGGTCGAGCGTGCGCAGGCAGTTCGCGAGCGCCTGCTCGCCCGTCGGCCAGATCGCGATCCCGGCGTGCGCGCGCACGGCGGCGAGCAGCCGCCCGAGCGTCTCCGCGACCGGCCGCCGGTTGCGCCCCGCGTGCAGGCGCGCGAGCAGCGCGAGCGCGTCCGCGACCGCCGAGAGCGCTCCCTCGCGCGCTTCGGGGCCCTGGCGCCGCAGCGGGTGCAAAGAGCCATGCCGGTGCCGGAAGGCGAGCAGAAGGTCGTCGCCGAGCGCGAAGAGCGGGCCGCGCAGCGTCGCGAAGACGCGCAGCTCGTCGTCGGGCCACTCGATCGCGCAGAGCGCGTTGCGGATCGCGAGCACCTCCTCGCGCGCGTGGAAGGAGCGCCCGCCGACGAGCACGTGCGGCACGCCGCGCACCTCGAGCGCGCGGACGTAGCCCCGCGTCACGTCGGTGCGGAAGGAGCGGAAGCGCCGGAAGAGGATGCAGACGTGGCGCGGCGCGACGGGCACGAGCGCGTTCCCGCCGCGCTCGCTCACCCGCCAGCCGCTCTTGTGCACCAGCCAGTCGACGAACGCACCGACTGCGTCGGGGAGCGAGGCGTCGACGGCGAAGTCGACGACCGTCCCGTACCTCCCGTACGGGCGCGGCACGGGGAGCGCGACGAGGGCGGGCTGCCCGGGGACGTCCTCGCGCGAGGGCGCGAGCGGCGAGTACTCGGCCTGGCTGCCGTCTGGCGTCGCGCGCAGAGCGGGCGCGAAGGCCGCGTTCACGGCGCGCTGCAGCGCCGGCACGCCGCGGAAGCTCGTGGAGAGCCGCAGCAGCGCCGCACCGCGTGCTCGAAGCAGCCGCTTCGCCTCCTCGTAGATCATCACGTCGGCGCGCCGGAAGCGGTAGATCGACTGCTTCGGGTCGCCGACGAGGAAGAGCTTCCCCGGCACGGGCACCGCCTCGCGCCAGGTCGCCGTCGCCGGGTCGGAGGCGGCGAGGAGCAGCAGGAGCTCGGCCTGGAGCGGGTCGGTGTCCTGGAACTCGTCGACGAAGAAGTGCGTGTAGCGGTCCTGCAGCTCGCGGCGCACGCCGGCGTCGCCGCGCACGAGGTCGCGCGCGCGCACGAGCAGGTCGAGGAAGTCGAGTCGCCCCGCGCGGCGCTTGCGCTCCTCGTAGGCGGCGACGATGGGCCGCAGCTCCTCGCGCAGGCAGGCCGCGAGGTCGGCGTCGCACTCGGAGAGCAGCGCCTCGAGGCGCGCCTTCGCGGCGTCGCGGCGCGCGAGCACCGCCTCGCGCGGGAGCCCCGGCGCGAAGGGCCTGCGTGGCGCGCCCTTCCAGCGCCAGCTGCGCAGGCGCGCGAGCCCGCGCAGCTCGGCCTCGAGGCCGTCGTGGTCGCGCTCGCGCACCGCCTCGAGGTGGCGCATCTCTTCGGTGAAGCGCGCGATCTCGGCGAGGTTGCGCGCGAGGTAGTCGTCCTCGCGCGCGGCGCGCGCGGCGAGGGAGCCGAGCTCCGCGAGCTCGGCCATCAGCGCGTCGATCGCGGCCGCGCGGTCGAAGGGCACGCGCCGCCAGGCGGCCGGGAAGTCGCGGTGCAGCACCAGCGCGCCGACCGCGGCGCGCAGCGCCTCGCGCGGGCCCTGCGCGTCGCGGCCGCGCGGGCGCCGGCGCAGCACGCGCCGCACGCCCTCGGGCGGGTCGACGAGGGCGGCCTCGAACCAGGCGTCGAAGGCGCCGTCGAGGATGCCGGCCGATTCGTCCTCCGGCGCCACCTCGAAGAGCGGGTCGACGCCTGCCTCGACCGGCCGCTCGCGCAGCAGGTCCGCGCAGAAGGAGTGGATCGTGCCGATGCGCGCGAGCTCGAGGTGCTCGACGGCGCGCGCGAGGTGCAGGTGCTCCGCGCCCTCCGCCGCGACGCGCGCCGCCTCGATCCCCTCGCGCAGCCGCAGCTTCATCTCGCCCGCGGCCTTCTCGGTGAAGGTCACGGCGACCATGTGGTCGAGCGTCGCCGCGCCGGAGCGCAGCAGCGCGACGATGCGACCGACGAGCTCGGTCGTCTTGCCGGTGCCCGCCGCGGCCTCGACGAAGAGCGTCGTCGCGAGGTCCTCGCGGATGCGCCGGCGCGCCTCGGCGTCGGCGAGGGCGGGCGAGTCGGCGCTCACCGCAGGCCCCGCAGGCCCAGGAGCGGGGCGAGCTCGGCGCGGCTCTTGCGCCGCGTGCGCAGCTCCTCGTAGGGGCCGCACACGTCCGCGTAGTCGCAGAAGCGGCAGGCGCCCTCGGCCGGCGCGGCCGGGAGGAAGGGCTCCGCGAGCGCGCCCTCGATCACGCGCGCGACCCGCTCGGCGCTCGCGCGCGCCGCCTCGTCGAGCGGCACCGCGACCTCGGCGAAGCGCCCCGCCGCGGTGCAGTAGTAGAGGCGGCCGCCCTCGACCGGCGCCTCGGGGAAGAGCTTCTCGACGGCGAGCGCGTAGAGCACCGGCTGCAGCGCCTCGCCGCCCTTCACGACCTCGCCCGGCGCGACGCGCTCGCGCCCGGTCTTGTGGTCCGTCGCGCGTAGCAGGCCGTCGGCGCGGCGCTCGACGAGGTCGATCGAGCCGCGCAGCCGGATCCCGCACTCGAGCGGCACCGGCTCCGGCCGCGAGTGCGGATCGCGCGCGTGGCGCTCGGCGAGCCCGAAGGCGAGCTCGAAGCGCCACGGCACGAAGCCCGAGCGGTCCTCGCTCGCGCGCCGCAGCCACTCGCGCAGGTCCGCGCGCACCGAGGCGACGCCGTCCTGCCAGACGCGCTCGATCGCCGGCGCGAGCTCGTCGCGGTGGCGCAGCGCGACGCGGTCGAGCACCGCGTCGAGGATCTCCCGCGCGCGCGGCAGGCGCGCGGCGTCGACCGGGAGCAGCCCCTCGCGGGCGAGCTCGCCGAAGAGCTCGAAGTGCACGTCGTGGACCAGCGCGCCGCGCTGCAGGGGGTCGAGCTCGTCGATCGCCTGCGGCTCCTCGCGCGGCGCGAGCCGGTGCACGGCCTGGAGCAGGAAGCGGTACGGACAGGCGGCGAAGTGCTGGAGCGCCGTCGGCGAGTAGGAGCGCGCCGCGAGCGCGTGCTCCTGGATCGCCGCGAGCGCGCCCTCTGCGATCGACTCGCGCGCGCCCTCGCCCGGGCGCACGAGGCCATCCGCGCCGGTCCAGCGCGAGATCCAGCGGCGCGCGCGGAAGCGCAGCGCGCGCCCGAGGCAGGGGTTCGCCTCGAGCAGGTAGCGCGCGGCGCCGACGCTGCGCTCGGGCTCGAGCTGGAAGAGCTGGCGCAAGAGCGCCAGGTCGTGCTCGGCCTCATCGATCGCGTCCTCGGGGCGCTCGGGCGCCGGCCAGCCGACGCGCGCCTCGGCCGCGCGCTCGGCGCGCGCCTCGAGCGGCGCGAAGCCGGGCGGCATCCCCTCGCCGGCGCGCAGCGCCTCGAGCGCGTAGAAGGAGGCGACCCGCGGGCGCGACTTCTCGAGGTCGAGGCGCGGCCAGGAGAGCACGAGCCGCCGCTGCGCAGCGCCGACGGCGAGCCGCAGCGCGCGCCGCTCGTGCATCACGCGATCGTCGTTGGTCGCGAGCCCGGGGTCGAGCGCGCGGCGCGCGGGGTCGAGGAGCATCGGGTCCTCGACGATCGGGCGCGGGAAGAGCTTCTCCGCGAGGCCGGGCACGCACACGACGTCGAAGCACAGGCCGCGCACCGCGTCGCAGGGCGCGACGAAGACGCGGCCGTAGCGCGACGCCGGCGGCGCGATCGCGACCTCGAGCAGGCGCCGTCCGAGCACGAGCTGCACCTCGGCGAGCGCGACGGGGCCGACCTCGGCCATCGGCGCCAGCTCCGAGAGCACCGCCAGCACGCGCTCGGGTCGGCGCAGGGCGCGCGAGGCCAGCGCCGCGAGGCGCTGCTGCCACTCGCCCCAGCGCGCGGCACGCGGCAGCGCGTCGAGCTCGGCGACCAGCGGCAGTGCGAACGCGCGCAGCGCGTCGAGGTCGGCGAGGTCGCGGCGGCGGCGCAGCGCCGCGGCCTCGTCGTCCGACTCCTCCGCGAGCCGCGCCGCGAGCTCCGCGTGCAGCCCCGCGAGGCGCCGCTCCCAGCGCGCGAGGCCGCCGATCACCGCCGCATCGACGATCAACGCCTCCCAGCGCCGCGGCGCGCGCAGCGAGCCCGCGCGCACGGGCGCGAGCTCGGGATCGTGCGGCAGGGGCGGCTCGCGCTCCTCGTCCGCGTCGGCGTCCGGCTCCGCGGCCGCGAGCGCCGACGCCACCGCCTCGGGCACGAGCTCTGCGTCGGGCGCGACCCACGCCTCGGCCGCGGCCGGCGGCGGCGCCCCCTCCGCCGTCGCATCGGGCACCTCGCCGAGCGAGAGGTACTCGCCGAAGCGCCGCGCGGAGAGCCCCTCGGCGGCGCAGGCGAGGAGCGCCGCGAACGCGCGCCCGCCCGGGTCGGGCCTCGGCACGCCGCGCGCGTGATAGGCGGGGATGCCGGCGCGCTCGAAGGCCTCCTCGAGGTGCGGCCGGTACTCCTCGGGCGAGCGCAGCAGCACCGCCATGCGGTCGAAGGGGATCCCCGAGCGCGCGCAGCGCAGGAGCCGGCGCGCGATCTCGACGCACTCGCGCCCCTCGCCGGGCGCCGAGAGCAGCTCGACCTCGTCGCCCGGGGGCCGCACCGCGGCGGAGCCCTTCTCGAAGAGCTGGGCCTGGAGCGCCGCGAGCGCGCCCGGCGGCGCGGCCGCGACCTCGTCGGGGCCGGGCTCCTCCACGGCGAAGCCCGCCGCGACGAGCCGCGCGCGCGTGCGCTCGTCGCCGGCCGGGAGCGTCGCCAGGACCTCCGGCGCGCGCGCGGCGAGCGCCTCCGCGAGCTCGGCCTCGGCCGCGCTCGCGAGCTCGACGTCGAGGAGCAGCGTCGGCAGGCCGAGCAGCGGATGGCGTGTGCCGGCCGCGCGCGCGGCGGCGGTCGCGAGGCGGAGCACCTGCGCGCGGTCGGCGAGGCGCGCCTCTCCCAGCGCCGCGTCCCAGTCCTCGAGCAGCGACGCGAGCTCGGGCGCGGCCGCCGCGACCGCCTCGACCGGCGTGCCCGCGAGGCGCAGCTCCGCGAGCGTGCGCGCGAGCGCGCGCGGGAGCCCCGGCCCGTCGCCGACCTGCGCGTAGCGCCCGAGCGTCCCGCGGCGCGCCGCCCTCGCGACGACGCGCGCCGCCACCGCCTCCGCGGCGAGCGCTCCGATCGGCACGAGGCCGGCCTCGCAGAGAGCCGGCTCCGCGAGCGCGGCGGCGAGGCGCGCGAGCGTCGCGCGCTGCCAGCCGAAGCACGCGCCGCGCTCGCGCGCGGCCTCGCGCAAGAGGTCGCGCGCGGCGTCCGCGTGGGCCGCGACGACGAGGAGCTCGGCGCCGCCCGCGGCGCCCGTCCGCGCCAGCCACGCCCGCGCCCGCGCGATCCGCAGCGCCGCGTGCGGGGAGGCGAGCAGGGCCTTCATCGCCGGTGACGGGACACTAGGCCGCCTCGAGCGACGCCGGCCCGTCCCCGCGCATGCGCAGCCTCCACTCGCGCGTGTGGAAGCGCGCGACGTTGGGACGGTGCGCCGCCGTCACCAGCGCGGCCCGCGGCAGGCGCTCGGCGAGGAGCTCGTAGACGCGCGCCTCGGTCACCTCGTCGAGCGCGGAGGTCGCCTTGTCGAGGAAGACCCAGTCGGGCGCGTGGAGCAGCACGCGCGCGAGCGCCACGCGCTGCTTCTCGGCGTCGGTGAGGAGCTGGTCCCAGGGCTCCACCTCGTCGAGGCGGCCGGCGAGTTGCGCGAGGCCGAGCGCGCCCAGCGCCTCGCGGATGCTCTCGTCCTCGAAGCTCCCCTCCTCGGACGGGAAGCTCGCGACCGCGCGCAGCGTCCCGAGCGGGAGGTAGGGCCGCTCGGGCACGAAGTGGAGGCACTCGCGCCGCGGGAGCTCGATGCGCCCGGAGCCGAAGGGCCACACGCCCGCGATCGTGCGCAGCAGCACCGTCTTGCCGGAGCCCGAGGGCCCCGTCACGACGATGCGCTCGCCCGGGTCGACGCGGGCGCTCGCCACCTCGAGCAGCACGCGCCCTCCCGGAGCCTCGAGGCGCAGGTTCTCGAGCGCGAGCCGGTCGCCCGCGCTGGTCACGAGCGCGATCTCGCGCACGGCGAGCTCGCGCTCGCTCTCGTCCATCACGTCGGAGAAGCTCGCGAGGCGCTCGATGCTCGCGCGCCAGCGCGCGATCTCCTGGTAGGCGTTCACGAACCAGATCAGCGACCCCGAGACGTGGCCGTAGGCGAGGCGGATCTGCACGAGGTTGCCGAGCGTGATCAGGTGCGCGAAGTAGGCCGGCGCCGCCGCCAGCACGGGCACCATGTCGTTCGCATAGCCGAGGCCCGTGGTCAGCAGCGAGAGATTCCGCTGCGCGCGGATCAGCTGGAACCAGTTGCGGATCACGTGGGCGAAGCGCGCGAACGCGCTCTTGCGCTCGACCGTCTCGCCGTGCGAGAGCGCCACCGGCTCGACGTTGTCGCGGAAGCGCACCAGGCCGTAGCGGAAGTCGGCCTCGATGCGCAGGCGGTCGAAGTTGATCGGGACGAGGCGCCGCCCGAGCAGGTGGGTGACCCACATCGAGAAGATCGCGTAGAGCCCCGCGACCCACATCATCAGGCCCGGGACGTGGAACTCTTGGCCCGCGAGGCGTACCGGCCAGTCGCTCGAGAGGCGCCACAAGAGCCCCCCGAAGGAGACCAGCGTCGCGATCGCGGCGAGCAGCGAGAGCGAGAGCCCGAGGGCGCTCGCGACGAAGTCGCGCACGTCCTCCTGGATGCGCTGGTCGGGGTTGTCGATCTCGCCGCCGTGGAGCTTGCTCTCGAGATAGGCCTGCGACCCCATCCAGCGCGACACGAAGTGCGCGGTGAGGCTCTGGCGCCAGCGCATCTCGAGCGTCTGGCGCAGGAAGATCCGGTAGGTCGAGGCGAGCACGAAGATCACCCCGAGCGCGAGGAAGAAACCGATCGCGCGGAAGAAGGCCTCGGCGTGCTTCTGCTCGAGCGCGTCGAAGATCAGCCGGTTCGCGTCCGCGATCAGCACGTGGGTCCAGACCGTCGCGAGCTCGAGCGCCACCGCGCCGAGCAGGAGGACGGCGCCCGCCTTCGCGTCGGCCGAGGCCCAGTAGACGCGGCCGAGCCGCCACAGGGCGCGCGCGAGGCGCCGCCCGCGGACCGCGGGCTTGCGGGCGTTCGGCGGCATCGAGATCACCTCGGCGCACGGGGTCGGACGCGGGGGGTGCCTTGGACCGTAGCTCTATTGGGCTCCGCTCGGCTACGCCTCGCTGCGCGCGGCGCTTGCGGCCGTCCGCTTCTTTGACTCCGCACGCCTTCGGCGTGCTGCGCGCGCCGCTAGCGCGGCGCTTGCGGCCCGAGCCCGTGATCGTTGCACCGGACCGGTGAGGAGCTCCTCCAGGAAGCGAAGCGAAGACCCAGCAAGGCCCAGAGCCATCGACCCCGCGTGCGAGGCAGTCTCCGAGAGGGCCTCCTGCACGGGCTCCATGGCTCTGGGCTTTGCCGGTCTTCGTCCCCTTGCCTGGAGCAGCTCCGCGTCACCACGCAGTCTCGACCAACGGCTCGGGACGCAAGCGCGGCGGCAACTGCGCGCGCAGCGAGCCGAAGGCGAGCGGAGTCAACTACAAGCTGGCCGCCTCCGCCCATGGGTACGCGGCGATCGGGAACTCCGCGCAGCCGCGCGAGCCGGCCGCGGCATAGCGCTCCGCGTCGAAGTCGCGGCCGAAGCGCGCGATGCGCCAGTAGACGGCGCATCGGTCGCGCTGGGTGGCGAGGCGCGGATCGGCGTCGACGGCCGCGATCACCTCCTCCTCGGTGACGGAGTCCGGGACCATGCGCACGCCGCCTCCCGCCGGCGTGTCGAGCAGCAGCGTGCGCGGGCTCCCCGGCGCGGCGTCGGACCACGCCGTCCACTCGGGAAGCTCGCCGCGTCGCCCGCGCCCCGGCGCGCCGGCGCGCGCGAACTCCGCCCAGTAGGAGGCCATCTCCGCACCGAGCCGCTCGCGGCCCGGGGCGTTCTCCGCGACGAAGAGGCGCTTCGTCATCGGCCCGAGCTGCCAGTGGCCGAAGACGAAGGGGATCTCGAAGCCGTGCGCGGCGCCGACGAGCTGCGCGAGGTCGGCGACGCCGAACATGTTCGGCTCCTCGTCCCAGTCGAAGCGGTAGACGAAGACCGGCCCGCGCCCCGCCGCGGTGAGGTCGCGCGCCGGGCCGTCCGCGGCGGTCGCCTTCCACCAGCGGCTCATCGCCTCGGCGACGACCTGGTAGCGGACCGGGTCGCGCAGGCTCGGGACCAGGCCGAACCACCAGCGCGCGAGCTCGCCGTCGAAGATCAGGAAGAGCTTGTTCTCGTCGCGGTTGGTACCGAGCATCACCGGAACCGGGTGGCTCGCGCCGCGGGCGAGGAGCTCGCGGATCGGCTCGCGCGGGATCACGGCGCCGTCGCGGAAGAGCTGCGGCACCTCGATCATCCCCTCGACGGCCTCCGTCTGGTAGGCCGCCATCAGCGCCTCGGGGCTCCGGCTGCGCAGGAAGCCTGCGATCTCGGCGTCCGACATCGCGGCGGCGACCGGCTTCGCCGCCTCGCGCGACGCGGCGCGGCCGTCGGCGACGAGCAGGCGCAGCAGCACCTCGCCGGAGCTGTTGGGGAGGCCGGGCTCCGGCGCGTCGACGAGGCGCTCCGCGTCGCCGGGGGGCGTCGTCCCGAGGCCTCCGCTCTGCGAGATCGCGCGCTGGAAGAGCCCCGCGGCGGGCGGGGCGACGAGCAGCGAGTAGACGTTCCGCGCGCCGGCGGACTCGCCGAAGATCGTGACGTTCGCGGGGTCGCCGCCGAACGCCGCGATGTTCGCCTGCACCCACTCGAGGGCGCGCACGAGGTCGAGGGTCGCGTAGTTGCCCGAGGCGTCGGCGGCGCTCGCCCCGGCGTCGCGCAGCGCCGGGTGCGTGAGCCAGCCGAGCGGCCCGAGGCGGTAGTTCAGCGCGACGACGACGACCTGCTCGCTCGCGGCGAGGTGGCCGCCGTCGTAGAACTTCGCACTCCCGACGACGTTCCCGCCGCCGTGGATCCAGACCATCACCGGGAGCCCCGCCGGCGCCGCCTCGGCGCGCGGCGCCCAGACGTCGAGCGTGAGGCAGTCCTCGTCGCCGACCGGTGTGCCCTTCGCGACGCCGGTCTCGCCGCCGAGCTGCGTCGCGAGCTGCGGGCAGATCTTCCCCGGCGCGAGCGCCTCGCGCGTCGCCGTCCAGCGCTCCGCCGGCAGCGGCGCGCGCCAGCGCAGCTCGCCCACCGGCGGCCGCGCGTACGGGATCCCGCGCCACGCGTGGCTGCCGTAGGGCGAGACGAAGCCGACGACGTCTCCCGCCGGCGGATGGCGCAGGCTCGCGGCGTCGGCCGCCGGCGGCAGCGGCGCCGGCGCGCGCGCACAGGCGAAGAGCAGCGCGGCGAGCGCGAGACGGATCGGACGGCGAGCCATGCGGGACCCCCCTGCGGTGCGCCGCGGCAGTGTAGCCGCGGCGGTGCGGACTCCGGGTCAGCCCCCCGAAGGCTCCGGCCAGGCGCGGCCGGGCTCCGGGCGGCGCAGGCGCTCGCGCGCGAGCGCGAGGCCGGCGAGCACGGCATTGCGCAGCTCGCGCGGGTCGATCACGTCGTCGGTCGACATGCCGGCGGCGAGGCGCCACGGCCCCGCGCGCTGCTCGCTCTCGACGCGCGCCTGCGCCTCGGCGTCGAGCTTCGCGCTCTGGCCGCCGGCGCCCGCCGGCATCGAGCTCATCACGAGCGAGGGGAACGAGAAGCAGAGCGTCTGATGGTCGAAGGGATTCTGCGCCATCGTCGTCGAGCCGAAGCCGAAGGCCTTGCGCAGCGTCACGTGGATCTTCGGCACGCGCAGCCGGCGCTCGGCGCGGAACATCTTGCCGGCCCACTTGAGGATGCCCTCGCGCTCGGCCTTCTTCCCCGCCATCACGCCGGGGTTGTCGGCGAGGAAGACCACCGGCAGGTGGAAGGCGCCGGCGGTCTCGAAGAAGTCCATCGCCTTGATCGCGGCGGCGCTGTCGACCGAGCCCGAGCGCACCGCGGGGTTGTTCGCGACGACGGCGCAGGACTGCCCGCCGATCCAGGCGAGCGCGCAGATCAGCGAGGCGCCGTAGCGCGGCTGGATCTCGAGGTAGTCGCCGGCGTCGGCGAGGCGCTCGAGCACGCGATGCATGTCGTAGGGCCGGCGGTCGCTCTTCGGGACGACCTCGAGCAGATCGTCGAGCCGGCGCGGACCCGCGTCGGGCCCGTCGCGGCGCGGCGCCGGCTCGAGCCGGTTCTGCGGGAAGAAGGAGAGGTAGCGGCGCGCGAGCGCGATCGCCTCGGCGTCGTCCTTCGCGACGTTGTGCGCCGTTCCGGCGATCTCGGCGCAGACCTCGGGGCCGCCGAGCTCCTCCTTCGTCACGTCCTGCCCGAGCGCCGCGCGCACGAGCGGTGGCCCGCCGGTGAACATCGAAGCACTCTCGCTCATCACGGTGAAGTCGCTGAGCGGCGAGGTGAGGGCGCCGTGCCCGGCCGAGGCGCCGAGCACGAGGCAGACCATCGGGACGTTGCCCGAGAGGTCGGCGAGCAGCAGCAGGTCGCTCGGAGTGCGCCCGGCCGTGCCGCCGGCCTCGCTGAGGCGATGCCCGGCGCCGTCGAGCAGGAAGACGAGCGGCACGCGCTCCTGGAGCGCGAGCTGGCACACGCGCACGCGCTTCGCCATCGAGCCCGCGCCGATCGAGCCGCCCTGCACCGTGAAGTCCTCGGCCGCGGCGATCGCGGTGCGGCCCGCGATGCGGCCGAAGCCCGCGACGAGCGCGTCGGCCGGCGCCTCGGTGCCGCCGACGAGCGGGCCGACCTCGAAGAAGGAGCCCGCGTCGAAGAGCGCGTCGAGGCGCGCGCGCGCGTCGAGCTTCCCGCGCCGCGTCATCAGCCGTTCGACGCGCTCCGGGCCGCCCATCGCGCGCGCGATCGCGCGCCGGCGCTCGAGCTCGTCCAGGGTGGCCCGCCACTCGTCCACGGCGGGGCGCAGCTTACCCGGAACGCACCCGCTCCGCGAGCGCGCGCCACGGCGCGGGATCCCACGCGCCGGAGGCCGCGCCGCTCGTCGACGGCGCGACGAAGAGCCGCGTCGCCCCGATCGCCTCGAGCTGGAGGCCGTAGGCGATCTCGCGCCGGCCGAAGAACTCCTGCGCCGAGCGCTTGCCGTTGAAGCAGAGGATGCGCGGCCGGAAGCGCACGAGCTTCGCGCGCAGGGCGGCGCGGTCGGCGCGCTCGAAGTCGAGCTCGCGGTCGCCGCCCGACTGGTCCTTCACGAGGTCGGTGAGGCCGATCCCGAACTCGAGCAGGCTGCGCCACTCCGAGGGCGCGAGCCGGCGCGGCGTCAGGCCGACGCCGGCGAGCGTCGCCCAGAACTTGTTGCCCGGACCGGCGTAGTACTGGCGCAGCTGCGCCGAGCGGCGGCCCGCGGCGGAGCCGCAGACGACGAGGCGCAGGTCGGGGGCGAGCAGGTCGTCGAGCACGTGCGTCCGGAGCGTAGCCGCGGCGCGCTCACCCCGGCGCGACGACGAGGCGACCGTCGCGCAGACCGAAGGCGGGGCAGAAGGGGCCGCGGCGCTCCCGCTTCCACCAGCCGCGCTCGCCCGGCGCGGTGAAGCGGTAGCGCCAGAGCTCGGCGCGCACGAGGCGCGGCGGCGCGTCGGGGAAGGGATTCTCGGCGAGCAGGGCGAGCACCGCGGGCTCGTTCTCGAGCAGGCGCGCGAAGAGGCCGCCGAGCCACGGGCTCTGCTCGCAGCGCGCGAGCGCCGCGAACCAGAGCTGCCAGTCGAGGCGCGGCATGTGCAGCGGCGCGAAGCTCGGCGCGCGCTCCAGCGGCCCGGGCTTCCAGCGGAACACGTAGGGGCGCCAGCTCTCGCCGTCGTCGCTGCCGAGGATCTCGACCTCGTCGCGCTCCGTCGTCATCACCGCGAAGAGGCCGTAGGGGCTCGCCAGGTGGAAGGGCGCGAGCCGGCGCTCGAGCGCCTGGAGCGCCGCGGGCCGCGAGGGTGCGACGCCGAGGCGGTCGGCGGCGGAGAGGAGCGAGAGCAGGAGCAGCCCCGCGGCGCCGGCGGCGAAGGCCGCGCGGCGCAGCCGCGGGAGCCGCTGCGCCGGAGGCTCGCCCGCGGGCGCGGCGGCGAGCACGAGCACCCGGCGCGGGAGCATGCGCGCGAGCGCGCGGTCGTCGAGGAGCGTCGTACAGAGCGCGAGCGTCAGCAGGTTGAAGAAGCCGTAGTTCCCCGTCGCCGCGATCGCGAGCTGCATCCCGACGAAGCCCGCGCAGGCGACCTGCCGCGCGCGGCGCCCGGCGAAGACGAGCGGCGGCAGCAGGAGCTCGACCGCGAGCGAGCCGAGGGTCGCGATGCGCAGCAGCGGCTGCGGCGTCGCGTGCGCGAGCCAGCTCGTCGCGGTGGGGATCGGCTGCGTCTCGAAGTGGAAGGAGAGCGCGGTGAGGCCGCGCCAGGTCGGGTCGCCCGAGAGCAGCTTCACGAGGCCCGAGAGCAGCATCAGCTTGAAGAGCAGGCAGCGCGGCAGCCAGATCGCGAGCGGGTGCGGGGCGCGCCAGGGCCGCCGGAACGGCAGCCACCCCGGCGGCGCCACCCACACCGCGACGAGGAGCGTCTCGAGCAGCAGCACGTCCCACTGATAGGCGAGGAAGATCCCGCCGACGGAGACGAAGGAGAGGTAGCTGGCCCAGAGGCCCGCGAGCGCGAGCCGCGGCGAGGCGCCGGCGAGCAGCAGCAGCGAGAGCGCCACACCCGCGGCGCAGAGCCCGCGCAGCGCCGCGTCGCCCGAGCCGAGCCAGAGGAGCGTCGGCAGCTCGAGCCAGCCCGGGCCGCCGAGCCACTCGCGCACCTGCTCGAGCAGCCTGCCGGCCGGAGCGATGCCGTGGCTCCCGAGCAGGCCGTCGAGCTGCACCGCGAGCGAGGCGAAGGCCGCGAGGTTCGCGAGCGCGAGCCCGACGAGGAAGGCGCGGACGACGAGCCGCAGCTCCCCGGCCCGCGGCGCCGTGGCCGGCGCGGCGTCAGGCGTAGCAGACGCCGGTGCCCCCGAGCCCGCAGTAGCCGCCGGGGTTCTTCGCGAGATACTGCTGGTGGTAGTCCTCGGCGTAGTAGAACTCGGGCGCCGGCGCGATCTCGGTCGTGATGCTCCCGTGGCCCGCCGCTGCGAGCCGCGCCTGATAGGCCTCCTGGGAGGCCAGCGCGGCCGCGTGCTGCTCCGCCCCGAAGCTGTAGATCGCCGAGCGGTACTGCGTGCCGACGTCGTTGCCCTGGCGCATGCCCTGCGTCGGATCGTGGGCCTCCCAGAAGATCCGCAGCAGCGCCGCGTAGTCGCAGCGGCGCGGCTCGAAGACGACGAGCACGACCTCGGTGTGCCCGGTGAGCCCGCTGCACACCTCCTCGTAGCTGGGGTTCGGCGTCGCCCCGCCCGCATAGCCGACGGCCGTCGTGTAGACGCCCGACGCCTGCCAGTAGAGCTTCTCGGCGCCCCAGAAGCAGCCCATGCCGAAGACCGCCTGCTGCATCCCGTCCGGGAAGGGCGGCGTCATCGGGTTGCCGAGCACCGCGTGCTTCGCAGCGACGCGCATCCGGGTGGCGCGGCCCGGCAGCGCCCGATCGGGCGCCGGCATGCGGAGCTTCTGGGTTCCGAAGCGAAGGCTCGCCATCGCTCTCCCTCCTGCGCCGGCTGCGATGCCGACGGCACCCGGGAGGATACCCCCTCCCGCGCGCGCCCGGTCGGGGGCCGCGGCTACCCTGCACGCCGGTGACGTCCGCGACCCGCGAGCCGCCGCGCGACCTCGTCCTGGTCGGCGGCGGGCACGCGCACGTGCAGGTGCTGCGCGCGCTCGCGCGCCGCCCCGTCGCGGGCCTGCGCACGACGGTCGTCCTCGACGCGCCCGAGGCCGTCTACTCGGGGATGGTGCCGGGCCTCGTCGCGGGCGACTACCGCGAGGCCGAGGTCTCGATCGACGTGGCGGCGCTCGCGAGCCGCGCCGCGGCGCGCGTCGTGCTGGCGCCCGCGCTGCGCGTCGACGCCGCCGCAGGGCGCCTCGAGGTCGAGGGGCATCCCGCGCTCGCCTGGGACGTGGCCAGCCTCGACGTCGGCTCGAGCGTGCGCGGTCTCGACCTTCCCGGCGTGCGCGAGCACGCCCTCGCGACGCGTCCGATCGGCGCCTTCGCGCGCGCGCTCGACGCGCGGCTGCGCGAGGCCTGCGCCGCGCACGGCGGCGCGCGCCGCCTGCGCGTCGCGGTGGTCGGCGCGGGCGTCGCGGGCCTCGAGCTCGCGTTCTGCCTCGAGGCGCGCCTGCGCGGCGCCGGCGTCGGCGCGGAGCTCGAGCTCGTCGGCGACGCTCCCGAGCTCGCGACGGGCCAGCCGGCGGGGCTCTTGCGGCGCGCTCGCGCGGAGGCGGCGCGGCGCGGGATCGCGCTGCGCCTCGGCGCGCGCGTCGCCGCGGTCGAGGCGGGGCGCGTGATCCTCGAGGGCGGCGCCCCTCTCGCCTGCGACCTCGTCGTCTGGGCGACCGGGGCGGCGCCGCCGGCGCTCGTCGCGGCGTCGCAGCTCCCGCGCGACGCGCAGGGCTTCGTGCGCGTCGAGGACACGCTCGCCGTCGTCGGCTGCGCGGGCCTCTTCGCCGCGGGCGACTGCGCCGCGCTCGACGCGCATGCGTGGGTCCCGCGCGCCGGCGTCCACGCGGTGCGCGAAGGCCCCGTCCTCGACGCGAACCTGCGCGCCGCGCTCGCGGGGAGGCGCCTGCGCCGCTACCGCCCGCAGCGCGACTTCCTCGCGCTCGTGAACCTCGGCTCGCGCCGCGCGCTCGGCGCGAAATACGGCGTCGCCTTCGCCGGCGCCTGGGTCTGGCGCTGGAAGGACGCGATCGACCGCCGCTTCGTCGCGCGCTTCCGCGCCCCGCGCGGGGCCGGCCGCGGTGCTCCGGGCTAGAGTCCGGGCGTGCGCGTCGCCACCTGGAACGTGAACGGCCTGCGGGCGCGCCTCGACTTCCTGCTGCTCTGGCTGCGCGAGCGCAAGCCCGACGTCGTCGGACTCCAGGAGCTCAAGCTCGCCGACGCGCAGTTCCCGCGCGACGCCTTCGAGGCGCTCGGCTACACCGCGGCGACCCACGGCCAGAAGAGCTGGAACGGCGTCGCGATCCTCGCGCGCGAGCCGCTCGCGGTCGTGCAGCAGGGGCTCCCGGGGCAGGAGGAGCTCGGCGCCCGCCTGCTGACGGCGCGCGTGCGCGACGTCGAGTTCACGACGCTCTACGTCCCGAACGGCAAGCAGCTCGGCCACGAGGACTTCCCGCGCAAGCTCGCCTGGCTCGAAGCGCTCGCCGCGCACCTCTCGGCCCGCGGCGCGGCGAG
>Ga0075428_100000871_pt1 | contig 31739 bp, 27 predicted proteins | sample RhiMetdeltSRZDD2_FD_75291 | JGI IMG/M metagenome (GOLD analysis project Ga0075428, IMG submission 75291) | Populus rhizosphere microbial communities from Tennessee, USA - Rhizosphere MetaG P. deltoides SRZDD2 | ecosystem: Host-associated > Plants > Roots > Rhizosphere > Soil | place: USA... | reverse complement strand
GCGCTCCGACCAACAGCGAGTTCACAGCTAGTTCCTCCTGGTCCCTGATCGACGCAAGCGCACCGGGATCTGAAAGCCACCAGCGGCGATGCGCACTCGTGCTGCGCGCCGCCGCGACTCCTCGATGCGACCGTTCACTGCCACTTCATGGCGTCGATGAAGTCGCGGCCCGCCCCACGACGTGGAGTGGCACGCGATGCAGCCCTGGAACGCGACGTCGGCGTTTGGAGCTTTGCTCTGTGTGCAGGCCGCGCCCACCCTAGCCGAACGGCACGTCGGCCTGCGTGACGAAGTACGAACGGCCGGTCGCAGTGGATTGCCGCAGAGCTTCCGCGCGGGCTTCCTGCTCCTGCGCGTAGGGGAATCGCTTCCATTCCTTGCCGCTTGGATCGCAGACCAGCCAAACGATCCGCACGCGCGGCTTTTCCGCCGCAGCCTTGCTCGACGACTTGCGCGGCGTCGGGGACCGGGCAGCCTTCTCGGCCTTCGCAGCGGCCTTCTCCTTGGCCGCTGCCTCCGCTTCGGCGCGAAGGTGTTCGATCCGATCCCGATTGGACATCCTGCCTCGCATGCGCCGCACTCTACAGGGCAAGGAGCGTTGCCGTGCCTGCATCTCGCGGGTGCCGGTCCCCGCTCGCGGTTGCCCCGGCGGACCAAGGTCGAGATCACACTGCGGCAAGCCGTAACCCCCGCTATCCTGCTCGCCCTACTCCGGACCCAGCATGCGCGACAAGGTTCTCATCGGTTACGGCCAGGGCTTCTGGGGCGACTCGATCCTCGGCCCCGTGCGGCTCGTGCGCGAAGGCCCGCTCGACTACCTCGCCCTCGACTACCTCGCGGAGGTCACGATGAGCATCATGCAGAAGCTCAAGGGGCGGAATCCGCAAGCCGGCTACGCGACGGACTTCGTCGCGATGCTGCAGCGCACGCTGCACGACATCACCAAGAAGGGAATCAAGGTGATCGCGAACGCGGGCGGCGTGAACCCGCAGGCGTGCCTCGAGGCCGTGCTCGGCCTCGCGCGCAAACAGGGAGTGAAGGGCCTCAAGGTCGGCATCATCGAGGGCGACGACATCCTCGCGCGCATCCCCGAGCTGCTGAAGACCGGCCACGACCTGAAGAACATGGACGACGGCCGCCCGCTGTCGGCGGTGCAGTCCAAGCTGCTGTCCGCGAACGTCTACGTCGGCGCGTTCGCGGTCGCCGAGTGCTTGCGGAAGGGTGCGCAGATCGTGATCGGCGGCCGCCTGACCGATCCAGCGCTGGTCGCCGGCCCGATGATCCACGAGTTCGGCTGGCAGCCGACCGACTGGGACAAGCTCGCCGCGGGCACGATGGCCGGCCACATCGCCGAGTGTGGCGCGCAGTGCACGGGCGGCAACTACACGGGCTGGCGCGAGGTGAAGGACTTCGTGCGCATCGGCTACCCGATCATCGAAGCGAGCCCCGACGGCACGTTCGTCGTGACCAAGCACGAGGGCACGGGCGGCCTCGTGACCCGCAACACGGTGATCTCGCAGCTGCTCTACGAGATGGGCGATCCGAAGCGCTACCTCGGCCCCGACTGCACGGCCGACTTCACGTCGGCGAAGATCGACGAGGTCGGCAGAGACCGCGTGCGGTTGTCGGGCATCAAGGGCGGCCCGGCGACACCGACCTACAAGGTCTCGCTGAGCTACCAGAACGGCTTCAAGACGACCGGCCAGCTCACGATCAGCGGCCCCGACGCGGTCGCGAAAGCGAGGCTCTGTGCCGACATCGTGTTCGGCCGGCTCGCGCTCGACGGCTGCACGTTCGCCGAGCACGAGAAGCTCGTCGAGTTCGTCGGCGCCGGCGTCTGCCACGCCGGGATCACCGAGTCCGCGAACCCGCCCGAGGTCGTGCTGCGCCTGGGCGTCAAGTGCGACGACGAGGACAAGGTCGATCGTTTCGGCATGGAGATCGTACCGCTCGTGACGAGCGGCCCACCCGGCGTCACGGGTTTCGCGGGGGGCCGGCCGAAGGCAACCGACATCGTCGGCTACTGGCCGGCGTTGCTCGACAAGGCGCAGGTGAAGACGACGGTCCGCGTGGAGGTGTCGTGATGGCGAAGGTGAAGCTCGGCTCGTTCGCGTTCGCGCGCAGCGGCGACAAGGGCGACGGCAGCAACGTCGGCGTCTTCGTCAGCAACGCGAAGGACTACGAAGTGATCAAGGCGCAGCTGACCGTCGAGCGCGTGAAACGCCACTTCCACGCGATCTGCAAGGGTGGGGTCACGAGGTTCGAGGCGCCGAACATGTTCGCGCTGAACTTCCTGCTGCGCGACAGCCTCGGCGGCGGCGGCAGCGAGAGTCTCAAGACCGATGCGCAGGGCAAGACGCACGGGCTCGCGTTGCTCGAGATCGAGGTCGAGCGGTAGGGGCGCATGACCGACGTACTCCACGCGCTGCGCGAACGCGCCAGGAAGCGCCGCGCGCGCATCGTATTGCCAGAGACGCGGGACCCGCGCACCGCCGAAGCGCGCACCCTCCTCGAACGCGACCGGCTCTGCGAGGTCGTCTGGGTCGAGGATCCGCGCACCGATCCGCGCCTGCCCGACGTCGCTGCGCTGCTCTATCGCCGGCGCAAGCACAAGGGCCTCGACGAAGTCGAAGCACTCAAGCTGGCCGTGGAACCCGTGATGTTCGGCGCGGGTCTCGTCGCGCTCGGCCACGCCGACGCGGGAGTCACGGGGGCCGCGCACGCGACCCCCGACGTGATTCGCGCCGGCCTCTACTGCCTTGGCACCGCGCCAGCGATGAAGCTCGTTTCGTCGATGTTCCTCATGGTGCGCGGCAGCGAAGCGCTCTCGTTCGCCGACTGCGGCGTCGTGCCGGACCCCGACCCCGACCAGCTCGTGCAGATCGCCTTCGCGACGGCGCAGAACCACCAGCGGTTCGCGGGCCAGTCACCGCGCGTGGCATTCTTGTCGTTCAGCACGCGTGGCAGCGCCGATCACGACATGGTGACGAAGATGCGGAGTGCGGCCGCGAAGTTCCGCGCTGTGCATCCTGCCATCGCGAGCGACGGGGAGCTGCAGTTCGACGCGGCCTACGTGCCGGCGGTCGCTGCGCGCAAGTGCAGCGACAGTCCGCTGCAGGGCCGCGCCAACGTCTTCGTCTTCCCCGACCTCGACGCCGGCAACATCGCCTACAAGATCACAGAGCGTCTCGGTGGCTTCCAGGCGTTCGGGCCGCTGCTGCAGGGACTCACCAAGCCGTGGCTCGACTTGTCGCGGGGCTGCTCGGCGCAGGACATCGCCGGCGTCGCGGTACTCGCGAGTGCGATGCTCGACTGATTGTCAGCGATGGCGGATGAGCACGCCTTCGAGGCCCGGTCGCTGCAGCGGCTCGACCATGTAGTTGTGTTGCACGTGATCACGCCACAGGTTGCGCACGGTCTCGTCCGTGGAATCCTCGAAGCACTTCCTGGCCTCGGCGGTGACGAGCAGCGGATCGCCTTTCTTCACGAGCCTGTCGATCCAGGCATCGAACCACTCCGTGAGGGGCACGGGCTGCGGGCTCGCGCGCGAGCGCCCGAAGAAGCCGGCCAGCGTGCGATTGACGTCGACGCAGATCAGACCCTCGTCGATGTGCGTGCGCACGCCCTCGATCTCGCGGGACCCCACCAACAACGAGAGACTGCGCTCGCGAGAAAGCTGCTCGACCGCCGCGACGAACTCGGGCTCGTAGACGCGCGGCCATCGCGGCACCACGAGCGCGGCCGTCAAGCCGGCGCTCAGCAGCGTGGCGAGCCAGAACACGGGCCGCGGCATCACGGCGATCGCCGCGAGAACCGCGGGCACTGACATCGGCAGGAGGTAGCCGCCTTGCTCGTGAAACTGCGAGCCGGGGCGTGAGAGCAGCAGGATGACGATCGGCGCATGCAACGCCGCGCCGATCACGAATGCCGACGACCATGGCCGCGATCCTGCGCGCAGCATGCCGAGCAGCGCGATCAGCGACCACGGCAGGAACGGCACGATCGCCTCGCGCCACAACGTCGCAGGGGCGAGCCCGTACTCGGTCGTCTCGCGCCATGTGGTCGCGAATTGCTGCGCGGCGTTCGTCTGGCCCGAGGCTCCCGCACCGAGTGCGAAGGCCATGGCCAGAGCGACCACGAGGTGCGCGATCGCCAGCGCCGAGAAATGCGCGACACGATGGGACCGCGGGAGCCAGTCCTGCGTGAGCGCGATGGCGGCGAACATCGGCATCAGCAAGTGGCCGAAGCTGTGGATCGAACCTGCCAGGCCGCAGCAAACGCCGAGCACTGCGGTTCGCGCCAGTTGCTCCGGCGCGTTCCTCCAGCGCGCGAACGCCCACCACGCGGCCCCACTGCCCGCCGCGAAGACGCCGTGGATCTCGGCTGCGGTCGCGAAGTAGAAGCACGCTGGCGTGAGTGCCACACCAGTGGCCAGGGCCGTCGCCGCCGGTCCCGAACCGAGCAGCAGCCTGCCGGCGCGGTGCAAGCAGAACAGGCCGACGGCCGAACCGAGCGCCGCGGTGACCAACAACGCGTCGAACGCACCGAAGCCGAGCGGATGGATGGCTTGGAAGACGAGCCCGACGAGCGGAAGGAAGGCCACGTGCTGGCGCAGACCGCCGTAGTCGCCGCTCTGCACGAGCAGCGTGTAGTAGTCGCTGTCGAAGCCGTGGAACGCGCGCTGTCGCAACAGCAGGAACACGGCGAGGAAAGCAGTCGCTAGCCCGATCGAAGCGAGGAATCCCGAGGACGCGCGTGCGCCGCCGGTCGGGGTTGGGGACCTGGCCTCGGGGCGGGGTGCACTCTTCTGCGGCGGTTGCTGCGGCGGCTTCTGCGCGGGTCCGGCGGCTTTGCGACCGGACGACGGACCACTAGGGCGTCGAGGCATTCGCGGATTCTCCGGCGGGGGCGCTCAGTTCGCGATCAGGAAATGACAGACGTCGCCGTCGCGCAACACGTAATCCTTGCCCTCGAGCCGCAGCTTGCCGGCGTCGCGGATCGCCTTCTCGCTCTTGTGCGTCATGAGATCCTCGAACTGGTAGGCCTCGGCGCGCACGAACTTCTTCACGAAGTCCGTGTGGATGACGCCGGCGCCGACCGGCGCGGTATCACCTCGGTGGATCACCCAGGCGCGGACCTCGATCTCACCGGCCGTGAAATACGTTTGCAGGCCGAGCAGCTCGAACGTGCGCGTGATGATGCGCGACAGCGCTGACTCGGTGAAGCCGAAGTCCTTCATGAACTGCTCGCGATCGGCCGGCGGCATCACCGCGAACTCGGCCTCGAGGTCGCCACACAGGTGCGCGACAAAAGCGCCGGTGCGCTGCGCGTAGGCGCGAAGTGCCGCGACGTGCTTGCTCTGGCCCGCGAGGTCGTCGTCGCCGACGTTCGCGAGGAACAGCACGGGCTTGCTCGTCATCAGGAACAACGGCTGCAGCAGCTTCTTCTCGGCGGCCGTGAACTCGACCTGCCGCAGCAACTGGCCGGCGTCGATGGCGGCCATCGCCTTCTCGAAGGCGGCGACCTGCAGCTTGGCTTCGGCGTCGGCGCCCCTGGCCTTCTTGCCCGCGCGTTCGATGTTGCGCTTCAGCGTCGCGCGATCGGTGTGAGCCAGCTCGAGCTCGACGATCTCGGCGTCGCCGGCGGGATCGATGCCACCGCTCGAGTTCTGCACGCCCTCGTTCGCAAAACAGCGCACGACATGCAGCAGCGCGTCGCTCTCCTTGATCGCGCCGAGGAACCCGACACCCATGCCGGCGCCCTCGCTCGAACCCGATACGAGTGCGGGGATGTCGGTCACGTGCATCTGTGCCGGCACGACCTTCTTGGTGGTGATGTAGCGCGCGATCTGTTCGAGCCGCGGGTCGGGAACGTGCACGATCCCGGGCACCGGCGCGGTCGTCGAGAACATGTTGGCGCTGCGCGTCGCGGCAGGGGCGCCCGTGATGGCCTGGAAGACCGTGGTCTTGCCGACGTTGGGGAGGCCGACGATTCCGGCGGAGAGAGTCATTGACGCGGGGAGGAACGCAACAGAGGGCGAACGGTCATACCCTGCCCACGGGGACGGTGCCACGACCGGGAGGGTCCGCTCGACGCCCGCTCCCGCCGTCGGCACCGGCGTGTCCATCGCCCCTGGCCCGGCGCCGCTCGACGCTGCGAATACATGTGTTGCAGTCGTGGGACAGCGCATCGAGCTACGCGTTGCCGTAGACTCCGGCGCCCTGTGACAACTGGAGTTTGCCCATGAATCGTCTGTTCGTGTCTTCCCTGCTGCTCGCGCTGCCCATCGCCGCGCAGCAGCGAGCCGCTGTCGGCGAGAAGGTCCCCGAAGTGACCTTTCCGCAGTTCTTGAATGGAGACGGACGGCAGACCCTGTCGGAGTTCCTCGGCCAGCCCGTGATGATCGACATGTGGGGCACACATTGAACCCCCTGCATTAGCAGCTCCGTGCCGAGCGCCATCAAGCACGATCACGAACTCTCGAGCAAAGGTCTCGTGTCCATCCTCGTCGAGGCACAAGGAGCCGACGACGCGACGCTCGAGTCCTTCCTCTGGAGCAAGTTCCCCGACAACAATTGCTTCTCCAGCGTCAGTGTGTTCGTTCCGATCCCGGAGTCGAAGGGCATTCCGCATGGCGCGCTGATCGGCGTCGACGGCACCCTGCTGTGGTCCGGACACCCGGTCGGCGATGCGAAGAAGATCGAGGAACTGGTCACGGCCGAGTTGGCCAAGGTCAAGAAGGGCTGGGGTGACACCGCGGAGGCCCGCAAGCTCCGCGCGGCCCTCTATGGCAAGGGCGACCTTGCCGGCGCCGCCGCGATCGTCGCGGCGATGCCCGAGGGCAACGAACGCACGCAGCTGCAGGGTGAAGTCGATCGGCGCTACGCTTCGGCCAAGAAGGCGGTCGCGACGCTGCAGGCGCAGGGACGCTGGCTCGACGCGCAGGCGGCCGCGAAGAACCTGCTGAAGAGCGTTGGTACCAAGGCCGAGTGGGTCGCGGAAGTGACTCCGCTCGTCGCCGAGTTCGACACCGAAACCGGCAAGGCCGAACTGGCCCAAGATCGCAAGCTCGACAAGATCGTCAAGCAATTGCGCGAGAAGAAGGGCGAAGGCGCGCCGAAGGCGCTGCAGGCGATGATCAAGTCCGCTGGCACCACGAAGGTCGGCGAACGGGCCGCGCGCATCCTGAAGGCGCTCGAATCGCCCCCGCCCGAGAAGTAGGAACCGCAAGGGGTGCCACGAAACGCCGACGGGGCATGCAGGCCAGTGCCTGCATGCCCCGTTTCGCCACGAAGGCCTAGTGCGCGGCCGGCTTCGGCGGCAGGTCTGCGTTGGTCTGCACGCCATTGACCGGTTGGTCGCCATTGGCCTGCCCGATCACCAGAGGCACGATGCCGCTTGCCCAGATGCCCTGTTCGTCGAGGGCGACTGCTTGCCCGTAGACTTGGATTGACTCCGCGGGCATCGTGAACAACGGCCACGACAGTTCGAGGTCCTGCGTCTTGGTGAAACCGTAGGCGACCACCACGGCATCGACGAGGAGCGGCGGCAGACCCGTGAACGAGTGGGCCAGATCCGGGGTCAGCGACAGACCCACCACACCCACGAAGCCCGGCTCGGCGCCGTGCACGAAGGCGTGCATCATCTTGTCGTCGACCGAAAGTTCCAGGTAGGCCGAACCCGCGAACGGCAGGGGCTTGGGCTTTGCAGCGGCCGCGGCGGCGTCGGCGTTGACCGTGCCGGTCGAGCCGTTCTCGGACGGCGCGTTGACCACACCGTTGCCATTGGCATCCTGCTTGGTGGGGTTCTTCTGTGCGAACGCGACGGAGCTGAGGGCGGCGGCGAGAAGGACGATGGGAGCGAGGCGGAACATGGTAGGTCTCCTGTTTTCGTTGAGTGTCGTTTGGGAACGACCCCTGAGGGGGAGCGCCTCGACCGGGCGCAGCAGGATTTCGGACGAAACTGAGTGCCCCCTCTGCCTGACGGTCCGGAGACCTGGTCCGGCTCCCGCGTCGAGGCGCTTAAAAACGCGGACGGGGCATGCAGGCCAAAGCCGCATGCCCCGTTGTGGAGTGGGTGAAGGCTCAGTGGGCGGCTGGCATCGGCGCCACGTCGGCGTCCTTGGTCGAGTCACCGGCGTTCCCACCGATCACCAGAGGCACGATGCCGCTGGCCGAGAGGCCCTTCTCGTCGATGATCAGCGCCTGCGCGTAGAGGAACATCGCATCCGCGGGCATGTACTGGAACGGCGCCGTCAACTCGAGGTCCTGCGTCTTGGTGAATCCGTAGGCAACCACCACGGCGTCGGCGAGGAGCGGCGGCAGATCCGCGATCGGGTGGGTCAGATTCCAAGTGAGCGACAGACCGAGCACACCCACGAAACCAGCCTCGGGGCCGTGTATCGAGGCATGCAGTCCGGCATCGGAGACCGACAGCTGCAACTCGGCAACCGCGAATGGCAGCGGCTTGTCGACTGGCTTGGGCTCGGCATTGGCCGCAGCGGCGTCGGCGTTGAGCGTCGCGGTTGCAATCGGCTCCGAGCCGTTCTCCGGGGCATTGCCCACGGAACCGTTTGCACAGGGCTCCTGCTTGGTTGAGCTCTTCTGGACAGCCAGGTCCGCGGCCTGAGCCGTCGCGAGGGAGCAGAGGGAGGCGGCGAGAAGGACGGACAGTGCGATGCGGAACATGGTCAGGTCTCCTGTCGTGGGTAGGTTGCTCGGGAACGACCCCCCGAGGGGGAGACCCTGGACCCGGCGCAGCAGGATTCGGGCGATTCCTGGCTCGGTTCGCTTCGCGGAGCTGATGGCCAGGTTGGGCTCGCACAAGACTTGAGATCTCATCGAGTAAACGAGGCGAGGCATGCAGGCCCAAAAGGCCGCATGCCCCGCTGTGCTCGTTCGTGAGAGCCCCTAGTTGATGGCTGGCGCCGGCTTGTTGCCGTCTTGCTTCCCGCCGATGGTCAGGCCCACGACGTTGCTCGACCAGAGGCCCTTCTCGTCGATGACGAGAGCCTGCCCGAAGAGGTTGATCGACTCCGCGGGCAAGGTGGACAGCGCGGCCCGAAGGTCCAGATCCTCACCGTCGGTCGCGCCCCAGGCCATCACCACAGCGTCCGTGAGGAGCGGTGGCAGGCCGAACGAGTAGGTCAGGTTCTTGTTAAGCGACAGACCGACCACACCCACGAAGCCCGGCTCCGAGCTGTGAATGTACGCCTGCACGAACATGCCGTTGAACGACATCTTCAGGGAGGCGGTGCCGAGTGGCTCATCGCTCGGCGCCTTGACCACTGTGCCGTCCTCGAGCACTGTGCCAGCCGCAATCGGCTCCTCGATTGGCTCGGCCGGGGCCTGCTTGATGGGGTTCTTCTGTGCGAACGCGACGGAGCACAGGGAGGCGGTGAGCAGAACGACGTGTGCGATGCGGAACATGGTCAGATCTCCTGCTTTGTGTGGGTTGGTTGGAACGACAACCCGAGGGGGAGACCGTGGACCCGTCGCAGCAGGATTCTCGGGCGGATTTCTGAGGCGCGGTCCGGTTCAGCGGAACTGATGGCCTGTTCGGTCCACGCATACCGGCCCTCTCCTCATATGAGTTGGAGCCACGTGCCCTGATGGAGGTCTGCGGCTTTCTCGACAAACGCAACCTGGTCGCCAGGCCCATATCCACGACGTGCTGCAGGCACTCAGCGTCGCTCGCCGAAAGTCCGCCGTGCGTCGCCACTTCAGTCGAGTCACCTCCACCCGGACACTCATTGCCTGGCACAAACGCAGGCGGGGCACGGGCCCCAAAGGCCGCATGCCCCGCTGTGCTCGTTCGTTAGTCAGACCTCAGTGGGCGGCTGGTATTGCGGCCTGGTCGGCGTTGATCGGCGAGCCATTGGCCGGCGCCGGCTCGGTGCCGTCGTTCTTCCCGCCGATGGTTAGGCCGACGACGTTGCTCGACCAGAAGCCCTTCTCGTCGATGACGAGAGCCTGCCCGAAGAGGGTGATCGACTCCGAGGGCAGGGAGGAGAGCGGCGCCCGGAGGCCCAGATACTGGGTATCAGTGGCTCCGAAAGCCATCACCACGGCGTCGGCGAGGAGCGGCATCATACCGAACGGGTAGATCAGGTCGGGGGTGAGCGAGAGACCGACGACACCCACGAAGCCCGGCTCCGAGCTGTGAACGTTCGCCTCGACCATGATGCCGTGGAACGACATCTTCAGGGAAGCAGTGCCCTTTGGCTCGGGCCCGTAATCGCTCGGCGCGAGTAGCACGGTGCCGTCTGCGGTCGCTTGATCGCCCTTGGCAGGTTGCGGGTCGTTCACGGTGCCGTCGGTCGGGGCCAGCTTGATGGGGTTCTTCTGCACAGCCTGGTCGGCGGCCTGGGCGGTCGCGACGGAGCCCAGGGAGGCGGCGAGCAGAACGACGGGTGCGAGGCGGAACATGGTCAGGTCTCCTCTCTTGTGTGGGTTGTTCGGGAGGACCTCCGAGGGGGAGACTGTTGGCGTGGCGCAGCAGGATTCGACGTTTCTTCCTCTGTCGAGCGTGACCCGACACGAGGATCAGCCGTTTGAAGACACGAGCCGTATAATGCGCGCTCACACCGGGCCGGCAGGAGCCGGAGCCTGTTGGCTACTGGGCCACACAAGAGGAAGACGTGGAGACTGGACCGCTGGCGCTACCTGACCGCTTCGAGATGGCTGAGGAGCTACCCCCGACGCCATTCGAGCGCACACTGCGCGCCTATGATCGTGTGCTGCAGCGTCAGGTCCTGCTCAAGCTGCCCGGAGCTGGGGCCTGGGATGGGTGGTCCGCGCCGGTGCGAGAACGGATGCTGCGCGAGGCCAGGGCTCTTGCCAAGGCGCGGCACGAAGGCATCGAGCCGATCCACTGGGTCGATGTGACGCCCGAGGGTCCCCTTCTCGTGTTGGATCTACCGGAAGGGGAACTGCTCGAGAGCCGTCTTGCCGCAGGGTCGCTCAGCATCGACCAGGTGCGCGAGCTCGGCATCCAACTCGCCGAGGCACTGAGCGCAGTGCACTTCCACGGCATCGTGCACCGGGCGATCTCGGTGGCGAGCGTGCGTCTGCTCGCGGACGACAAGGTTCGGCTTGGCACCTTCACGTTCGCCAAGGGCTTCGAAGCGAGGCCGATGCAGTCGTCGATCGACCACAAGCGGCGCACGGAACCGGCGATCGCCCCATACCTGCCGCCGTATGTCGCGCCCGAGCAGTTGGCCGGCCAAGGGGCCAACCCGCGTACCGACGTCTTCGCGCTCGGCTGTCTGCTCTACCGCTGTCTCACCGGCAGCGATCCGTCCCCGGCTGTCGGCGAGGCGAGCCCCTTGGCCGACCTGCGCACGAAGCGGCCCGACGTGCCGAAGGCGCTCTGCGAAGTACTGCGTCGCTGCACGCACCTGGCCGCTACGGCGCGCTATCCCTCGGCACAGGCCGCCGCGGAGGCATTGCGGGCGACGCGGCCTGCCGCCGGAACAGGCGCTTCTTGGATGAGCCGGCGAGACCTGCTGCTCACCTCTGTCGGGTCAGCCGCGCTGATTCTCGGAGGTCTCGGGTACTGGCTCGGTGGTCGCGATCCAAGTGATCCCGAGCAGGAGCAACGGGTTGGCATCAACCCGTCGTCTCCTCCAGAGAAGTTCGAAGCCCGCTACGACAAGTGCCACGCGTTGCTGATCGGCATTGCAAAGGAGTATCAGGGTTCGGGACACGCGGTGCTGGCGAAACCGGTTGAGGAAGTGGTGGCCATCCAGCAAAGGCTACTCGCGAACGACCCCGCGCATTGGAAGGGCTCGATCAAGGTGCTGATTGAAAAGCGAGCGAACAAGCAGGCAATCGAGGATGAGTTGAGCCGCCTCGAAAGCGAGCCGGGCCGGGAGGATGGAGTGTTGCTTTACTTCTCGGGCCACGGCATTGGGGACAACCACCAGTGGTTCCTGGTACCGGCGGGCACGACGGGTCCCGACCCCAACCGCCATGATGGCTACGTGGACCAGGATCGCATCAGCAACTTCCTCGACAAGTGCCCAGCCAAACACGTCCTCGTCGTGCTCGACTGCTGCTACGCTGGCACGATGTTCTCGCAATCCAAGGGGTCCGGGCGTCCCAGCAAGGCGAGCCAGGGCGATGGTACCCGGTTGGCGGGTGACTTCCTCCGCGAACGGGCAAGGCAGATTCTCGGTGCGTCCAACAAGGAGGCTGCCGATGGTCCGTTCTGCAAGGCGTTCCTGACCGCCCTGACGCCGAAGCCAGCGGAACCTCGTGGCGACTTCGTGATCGCGGATCAGCTGTACGCCCAGATCATGACGCTGATGCCGCTCGCGAGAGCAGGGTCGTCCGTGCAGATTCCGCAGCTCATTCGGCGGCCTCCCGGGCAGGGCAGTTTCGTCTTCTTCCTGCCGTAGTAGTCGCAGCGCCCTGCGGGAATTGTCGGCCTTTGCCCAAGGTCGGGTCAGTTCAGTTCCCTGATTGCGGTCCGTGGTTTGCTGAGGCCGGAGTACCAGGGCACTGAACCTTACGGGTGGCCCCCTCCCCCTTGGATTTCCAAGAAAACCGCGTGCGTCGTGACTTGGACTTCCCCTGAATTCCGTGATCTACCTGAGGAAGAACAGGGGAGTCGAGTTGCGCAGATGTATGCATGGAGCGGGTGGTGACGGCTGGTGTTGAAGGACGCCGGCCGTCACTTTTTCCCGTCCGCAGTGTCCGGAAGCCCGGTGAATGGCCGGGATCGAGACAGCGCCTGGAAACTCATGTCGAGCGCGGCTGCGCGGGCCTGCAATTTCGGAGGTCTCAACTCGCTCAGCCAGGCCATTTTGGGTGAGGTGCCCTTCGTGCGCCGACCGCCACGGGCTCCAATCCGAGAGGTTCAAAGGCGGGCGCGATTCCTCGAGTCGTTGGGAGGTCGCATCTCGGGGAACCACTTCCCGCGGCCTCCAGTCCAGATTGGCTAGCGCAGCAGGGCCCGCAGTTCCTCGATCGGCACAGAGCGGCTGCTGCCACCACGGGCTCCCTTGGTGTCGAGCTCCCCGTTGATCCGGATGACTTCCTCGTTCCTCACGGGCTTCTGATTGCGGTCCGCAGCATCGGCCACACCCTTGCACAGGCCCTCCCACTTGTTGGTTGCATCGGCGATCCAACAGACCTTGGTACCCTCCTCACCCGGCAACTGAGAATAGTCCTTGGCTTCGACGATCTGTACCGTCGTCGTCCCGCTGTCGAGTCGCACGAGCAATCCCGGATTACCCGAACCGACCCGGATGTGCACGGCGTTGATGCCGATCGTGTTCCCGGACGCATCCAAGGAGTTGCGGAGAGCGCACACCCAGCCTGGCTCACGCATCGTGACGGCGTAGCTGTTGCTATCACCTTCCAGCTTCTTTGCGTCGATGGCGGCCTCGGGCCGCAACATGTACCAGAGTGCGGTTCCTGTCGTGAGCGTCAGCAGGGCGGTTGCCAAGACGGCGGCGCGATGGCTGACCGTGAACCTGCGCACGAGCCGGAGGCCTCTCCCAGCGGCCCCGAGCCGTGAAACGGAGGGGACCTGCCCCGCGAGCCACTTCTCGAGGTCATCGCGGAACGCATCTGCCGAGGCGTAACGGCGGTTCGGATCGCGCTCGAGAGCACGCATGCAGATGTCGGCGAGCGGGGCAGGGATGTCCTTCTTCAGTTGACGAGGCGACGGGATCCTGCTGCGGCGGACCGCCTCGAGCAGGGATGTGCGCTCCTTCCCCGCGAACGTGCGTTGGAAGGTCAGCATCTCGTAGAGCACAAGCCCAAGCTGATAGATGTCGGTGCGCGCATCCTTGCCCGTGCGCATCACTTCGAGCTGCTCGGGCGCCATGTAGGCGACGGTGCCGAACAGACGGCCGGTCAGCGTGCCCTGGGCCATGTCGCCGAGTCCCGCCAGGCCGAAATCGAGCACCACGGGCCGGCCGCTCGGGCGAAGCAGAATGTTCCCTGGCTTCAGGTCGCGATGGTGGATCTGGTGGGCGTGGGCGGCGGCCACGGCCCAGAGGACCCCGACCATGATCCGCGCCGTCGTCCGGTGCCAGTCGTCTTCGAGCCACGACTGCTCACCGGTGGCAGGGGGGCCGCCGATCGCGGCCGCGACCGCGGCGCGCCCGGGCGTCTTGTCGCCGCGGGCGCAGAGCCTCTCGAGCACCTTGTCGAGCGTGCTGCCTGGCAGGTATTCCATCGCCAGGAACTGGGCGTCTTCGTGCGTGCCGCTGTCGAGCAGACGCACGATGCCATCGTGGTGCACGCGCGCGAGGGCGTCGCGCTCCCTCCGCAGCGTCGACTCCACTTGGGCGTCGTTCATGAGCGGATGGAAGAGCTTGAGGGCCACGTCGCGGCCGAGCTTCTGGTCCCTCGCGCGCCAGACCTTGCCGAAGCCACCACTGCCGAGTTCCTCGAGCAGTTGGTAGCGGCCTGCGATCACGGTGCGGAGCCGAAACGGCACCGGAAACGTCGAACGGGCAATCTCGGCGGCCTCGACGATCTCGCGCAGTTCCTCCTGCGAATCACTGTCGGGAAGGCGGGTTGCGAGGGAATTCAGGTCAGGCGGCAGCCCGGCTTCGGCCCCCAACAGGTATTCCATCGCAAGGTCGTCGACGGTCGGGGATTTCGAGGGTTGGATCATGGTTGCACCCGTGGCTCCAGGGGGCGACGCACCCGCAGTAGCACGTGGAATCTAGCGAAATCAGGGTTTCTCGGGCCCCATTCCACGCCGCCGTAACAGCTTGGCCAGCTCGAGCATGGCACGCCGGTGCAGTTCGCGCACCGCCGAGTCGGTGTTCTTGTGCATCTTCTCGGCGACTTCGTTCCACTCGAGCCCATCGTAGTCGCGGAGCACGATGACCATGCGGTGATGCTCTGCCATCTGATCGAGGCACTCCTCGACCGCGATCTCGCGTTCGCTGCGCACGACCCTGTCGATCGGACCGGTCGTTCGCCCGGGGACCTCCATCCTGGGCCGGGACTCGTCTCCCCCGTCGTCGTCGATGCTGCGAAGGTGGTCGAGGGGCACCCGCTTGATCGCGTTTTCGCGGTCGGCGGCATCGTGGATCTGTCGCTTCGCATACTCGGCCAACCAGTGCAGGAAGCTGCCCTCGTGCCGCATCTCGAAGCGATCGAAGTTCTCGAACGCCTTCGCGAAGGTGGGCTGCAAGATGTCTTCCGAATCGAGCCGCAAGCGCAGGCGACTGCCGATCCTGGCCCGGACGGAGCGCCGCACGCGCTCGTAGTAGCGTTGGAACAACCGATTCAAAGCGTCGTTGTCGCCGCCTTGTGCTCTCTGTACGAGCTCCCACGTCTGGGTGAGATTCGGGTCCACTGTTTTTCCTGTCATTGACCATAACCGGCGCGGGCGTGCTTCTGGAGTTTTCATTGACTTCGCGGTCCCGACGCGACGCTTGACGGTGTTAACTTTGCATGGCAAAGTATGAGCAGAGATACAGCAGAGACTCAGCAGAGGCAGCGATGAACGATCCCGGCTCCGAGGCTCCCGAGGGGGCCGTTCTGACCCCAACCTCATCCTCCGCGACAACGGCTGCCGAACCGTTCGGGTTCGCCGATCTGGTTGGCATGGCACGGTCGCCTTCGCGAGTGCTCGACATGGTGCTCGCGGAGCGCCCGCGGCTCGCGGCGAGCATCGCTCTGTCGACTGCGCCTTGGACGCTCGTCGCCGTGCTGGTCCTGTGCACCGCAGTGGCGTCGCTGCCCTACGGCGTCGTGGATGGTTGGTCGAACGCGTGGCGCGTCGCCGCCCTCTACGGCGGTTCGGTGCTGCTCTGCTGGCCCTCGCTGCAGGTGTTCGGCGCCTATCTCGGCAGCAGCCTGCGACCGTTGCAGAACCTGGCGCTCTCGTTGTTGATCGCGTCCGTCGCGGCGTTGTTCTCGCTGGGCTTCGCACCGATCGTCTGGTTCTTGCGTGCGACGATGGTGAACGGGGACTGGATCGATGGGAACGCGGTCTACGTCGTCTTGCTCGCGTTCGGTCTGTTTGCGGGGCTCGGCCAGTTCTCGCGTTGCGTTGCGGGGCATCGCGACCTGCGGCCGTTCGGCCCGGCCGGGATCCTGCTGCTGTCGTGGCAGGTCCTCGTCGTGTTCGTCACGTGGCGCATGGCGCGAGCCCTCGGTCTGGTGGGCTGAGTGAAGGCCCACGCCGAACCGGGCGCGGGCCGTTGCGTCGCCGCGATCGCGCTCGGTGGCGCGTTCTACGGTTTCTGCATCGGCTGCAGCAAGAACCTGCTCTACGGCATACGCAGCTCGATCAAGGTGCCACTGCTGTTGCTCGGCACCGCGCTGCTGTGTGCGCTGGCCTACCACGTGCTCGCCAGGACGTGTGGCATCAGCTCGTCCTTCGCGGCCCTACAACGTACGAGCTTCTCGTTGTACCGGTCCGTCGCGGTGATGCTCGCGAGCATCGCGCCGGTGAGCCTGTTCCTCGGCCGCACGATGGAGCGACCGGAGGGGGAGAGCCTTGGCGGCTACCCGGCCTTCGTCGGCATCAACATGGCCTTCGTCGCGGCCGCGGGTTGCGTGGCCGTGCGTGTCCAGACCCGTGCGCTGCTCGCGCAGCACGTCGTGTCGCTCGGGCGCGCCAGGGTCGTTGTCGCGAGCTGGCTGCTGCTCTCGCTGCTCGTCGGTGGTCAGCTCGCGTTCTACCTGCGGCCGTTCTTCGGCATCGCGTCGTTGACCGGCGATCCTCCGTTCCTGCTCGGTGACGAGCCGACGGTGACCGGTGCGCGCAACTTCTACGAGGTGGTCTGGCAGTTCCTGCGCGGAGTCGGGCTGCCGGGACGCTCCGGTCGGTGAGGCTTCGCTTGCCGTAGCAGTCGCTCGCGGCAACCGCCGGCTAGATTGTCGACCGTCTTGAAGATGCCGTCGCCACGACTCGAGGTGTTGCCTCTGACCAAAGCCCGGTGGCCGCAGTTCGAGCTCCTGTTCGGGAAGCGAGGTGCATGCGGCGGTTGCTGGTGCATGTTGTGGCGCCTGAGCCGGACCGACTTCGAGGCCCAGAAGGGCGAGGGCAACAGGCGGGCGATGCAGCGCCTCGTCGAAGCGGGCGCCGAGCCCGGACTGCTCGCATCGCGCAACGGGGAGGTGATCGGCTGGTGCGCGCTCGCGCCACGGACCGACTATCCGGCGCTCGCGCGTTCGCGTCTGTTCAAGCCGTTGGATTCACGACCGGTCTGGGTCGTCTCGTGCCTCTTCGTGAAGAAGGCGCACCGCCGGTGCGGCGTCTCGGTGGCCCTGCTGCGCGCGGCCGTCGCGCACGTGCGCAAACAGGGCGGCAGGATTCTCGAAGGCTACCCGCAGGATGCCAAGGGACGCGCGATGCCGGACGTGTTCGCGTGGACCGGCGTGGCCTCCGCGTATCGGAAGGCAGGGTTCGCCGAAGTGGCGCGTCCCTCGCCGAAGCGACCGATCATGCGCTGCGAATGCCAGCGAGGGGGGCGCGCCATCGCGCGCGACACGAACAGGAATTGATCCCGACCACGTGTCACGCGTCGCGCGGCGAGTAACTTCAGGACAGTCCTGCTCGGGCAGCGCCATGCAAGAACCCTGGATCTCGCGCCAGTTCCCGTTCGACTTCCCGGTCGAACGCATCGACGTGTTCCTCTCGCGCCTGCGCGGCACGAAGGTGCGCATCGCGAACGCCGTGCGCGGACTGCCCGCCAGCGAGCTCACGCGCCGTCGCGACGGCAAGTGGTCGATCCAGGAGAACGTCGGCCACCTGCACGATCTCGAGGCGCTGCACCTGCGGCGACTCGACGAGTTGGAGCGCGGCGTCACCACCTTGTCGGCTTGGGACATCGAGAACCGCGCGAGCTGGAATGCAGGGCACAACAGCCGCACGTTCGAAGCCGTGCTCGGCGATTTCGCGGCCAGTCGCGCAACCTTGCTCGACCGACTCCAGCGTCTCGACCGCACGCGCCTCGCTGCGCAGGCCATGCACCCTCGCCTGCAGCGGCCGATGCGCGCCGTCGACGTCGCTTTCTTCACGGCCGAGCACGACGACCACCACGTGACGCGCATCGAGGCTCTGGTGCAGGCGGCCGCCGTGGCGCCAGGTGCGCCGTTCGCAGCCAGCTGGAAGGACCTCGCACACGACGAGCCGATGCCGGCTCTCGAACGCCGGCGCATCGTCGGCGCGGATGCGATGATCTCGCACGTCACGCTGCACCGCGGTTGCAAGGTGCCCGTGCACAGCCACGCCAACGAACAGTTCAGCTGCGTCGTGTCGGGCCGCGTGCGCTTCACTCTCGCGGATGGTGAGCGTGTGTTGGGCGGCGGCGACGTGATTCATCTGCCGAGCCATGCCCCGCACGGTGCGGAGGCCATCGAGACAGCCGTCGTGCTCGACGTGTTCGCGCCGCCGAGTGCTTTCACCGGCATCGACGACAGGCGCCCTTGACGCGCCTGCCGCCCGTCTCACAGCACGTCGATCACGACCGGCGTGCTCAGCTCGATCCCGCTGCCGCCGAAGGCGAAGCTCTGGAACAGCACCTTGCCCTGCCAGTTGGCCGGGATCGCCGGCATCGGGAACGAACCGAAGCCACCGGGCGCCAGGGCCGGCATGTAGAACGTGAAGCTCGGGATGTAGAAGTCCGGGAAGCAGAACAGCGAGAACGGGAAGGCCGGGAACGAGCCGGGCACCGTCGGCGGCACGATCTCCATGAACACGAAGTTCCAGAGCCAGGGCGAGCCGACCTCGATGCTCGTCGCCCCGAACGGCGCGCCGGCCGGGAACACGTTCTGCACGTGCTGCTGTGGCTCCATCGTGTAGCGCCAGGTGAACGTGCCGAGCAGGCCGTTGACGTAGCTCGGCGCGCCGACCGCTGCACTCGTGGGCTGGATGCCCATCTGGAGGCCGAGCGTCGGGCCGCCACCGCATCCGCGCCCCGTGCTGCCGCAGAGACCGCTGTAGATCGTGCCGCCGCCGGCCGTCGTGAGCAGGCTGGCTCCCGTCATCGTCTCGCACGAGAAGATCAGCGAGGGCGCGTTGAGCACCGCGCCACCACACGGGAACACCGTCACGTTCGGACCCGACCAGTCGATCTCGAGCGACTCGGTGTCGATTCCGTTGGTGAGGCAGACGCCGAAGCGGTCGGTCACCTGCGCGTTGTTCACGAACGCGTCCATCTGCGCCTCCGTGTAGAGCACGGCCGCACACACGGGCAGCACGGTGGCGACGCGGAAGTCCGGCGTGTAGGTCAGCCCCCAGGCCGGCACCATGATCACCGCGCCGTCCTGGATCAGCATCGGCCCGCAGATCGTGTTCGCCACGATGTCCTGGTCGAGCGAGAAGAACACGCCGTCGTTGACCGAGAAGGCGATCGCATCGACGTCGATCGGCGTGGCCAGGGGCAGACCCAAGGCCTGGTTGAACTGTTCGCGCCGCATGAAGTACTCGACCTGGCCGTCGCCGGCGCTCGTGCGCACGATGCGGCCGACATCGCCAGGGCGCAGCCCAGGAACGCCACTGATGTTCGTGCCCATCGCGGCGGACGGAGAATAGAAGACCGTGCGCGGGTTGACTCCGCCGATCGGCGTCGTGGACATGGTCGCGACGAGCGCGTCGATGGAGCCGAAGATCGAGGGGTTCCAGTAGATCGCGTCGCCGTTCTCGTCCCCGGCCATCGTGTGGAAGCACGTGCGCGGCGCCCATTTCTCGGCGGACAGGTTCGAGCAGGGGCCGAGCGACCACTCGAGATGCGCGATCTCGTTCGGCGCGAGGAAGCGCAGGTTCGTGCCGCCGCTGCCCGACATGGTCACTTCGGGTTGCGAGTAGGTGACGAGGAAGTCCGGACCCTGGGCCAGTGCGGCGGCGGCGAGTGTGGCGGGAACGAACAGACGGGAAAGCGTGACGTGGTTCATGATCGGTGGGGTGGGTTGTTGAAGACACCCCGGAAGAACCGATTCCGATCAGGCGCACGCAGGGACTGACTCAAAAACCGCTGACCTCGATCACGCGCAGCGGCGAGAGGATGAAACCCGTCGGGTCCGTCGGGCAGAACGAGAGGTTCTGGTTGTAGAGCGGTCCCGTGCCGACGGGGTAGAGCAGCGGTAGCGGCAGCGTGGCGTTGCCCAACGGGTCCGCGATCACGAGGACCGGGATCAGGCTCGGCGAGCCCGGGACCAACCCGAGCGGACATCCCGACGGCGGGAACGGAATGAACACCGGACTGAAGACCCCATCGAAGATGAAGATGACGGGCCAACCGGGCGGGAAGCCACCGTTCGTCAACGAGAAGGCCCCGTTGCCGCTGCTCATGACGCTCGACGTGGCCTGCGTCGGATAGCCGGTGCCAGGGCAGAGGCACGTGCCGATCGGCGGCACGGAGGCTGGATGGTCCAGGAACGCGATGCCGTTTGGCAGGGGCGGGCCGGACGGGAAAACGATCGGCGCCGGCGTGTTCACGTCGAAGATCACCGGGCCCGCGACGACGTAGAGCGAGCGCAGACCGACGCCGTTCAGCGAACCCGTCTTGTCGATCGCGAGGTCACCGGTCGGGGCGACGAACAGCGGGAGTGGCACGATCGGCGGCGCGGCGGGCAGGCCCCCGGGGAAGAAGTTGTAGCAGATGCCCGGTCCGTCGATGGCCCAGAGCGTGCCGGTGATGCCGTCCCACTCGAGCCCCGTGATGGGACCCGCCGGGAACGGGATCGGGAACGGCGGCACGAGGATCGGCATGCCCGGAGCCGGGGCGACGCCGACCACGGGGCCGACCTGGCCGCACAGATACATGACACCCGCGATCGGATTGATCGCGATTCCCGTCACGGGACCACCGCCGATCGCCGCGAGAACGGCCAGTGGGATCGGAAACGGCGGCAGCGGCGGCGCGAGCGGTGGGAACGTCGGCGTCGGTTGTGACGCCATCACCAGACCGTTGGTGACCCAGTGAATGCCGACCGCGTTGTCGAACGTGCTGTCCCCGTTCGGCACGAAGAACGGCGGCGCCGGCGGGATCAAGGGCAGCACGGGCACGGCCGGGTAGGCGGCGATGATCGGCGCGGGTGCCGGCAGGACCGCAGTCGGCGGCTGGTGTTCGGCGAAGCCGCCGACGCCCGTCGCGTAGGTGGCAAGACGTTGGGCCAAAGCGGTGCTGGTCAGCGCGAGGCCCGTGAACAGACACAGGATGTGGGTGCGCATGGGTGGAAAGAGCTGAAAGAAGGGTGGGGGCTCTCCTGAAGAACCGACCTGACGACAGCGCACGCGGATTTTTGAGATCGCGTTGCCGAGACGCTGGAGTGCGCGGCGCCCGAAAAACCGCGCACAACTGCGTGCGAAGCAAACGGCACCGGCTCTTCCCACTCAGCCATGCGCCATTTCCATCGGATCGAGCACTTTGCGCGGCGATTGGAGGCCCGCATCAAGCGTGCGGCTTGTCGGCGGGCAGGAAAGGGGCAGAATCACGGTTCCCTCGCCCACGCACCGTTCTTGGACGACAACACCCGCAACCTCGTCAGCCGCGCCCTGGAGCAGGACCGTAAGGCGATCGACCTGCTGTTCGAGCGCTACCGCGACCGGCTGCGCAACGCGCTGCGCAAGTTGATCGGCCCCAAGTACCGGCTGTTGCTCGCCGACAGCGAGGACGCCACGCACGACGCGATCCTGTCGGCGCTGCGGCGGTTGCAGACCTTCGAGTACCGCGGCGAGGGGTCGTTCCTGGCCTGGCTCTTGAAGGGGGCAGAATACGAGATCGTGCGCCGCATCCGCGCGCTGGGGGCGAAGAAGCGCAGCGCAGAGGGCGGCATCGTCGACCTCGACGCGCAGGTCGAACAGGCAGTCGTCGACAAGGGCGCGACTCCCTCGCAGCACCAGGACGAACAGGAACTGGCCGAACGCGTGCGCGTGGCGCTGCAACAACTGCCCGACCGCGAGCGCGAGATCATCGTGCTGCGCCGCTACCTCGAACTCGAGCCGAACGAGATCTGCGCCGAGATGGGGCTGCCGACGGAGGGGGCGATGCGAGCGCTGCTCTCGCGGGCCCAGGCCCGCTTGTCGGGCCTCCTGTCGCGCCAACAGGAGTCGTGATGCGCGACCAACCTGAACCCACGCCCGACGCCGTGTCGAATGGCGAGGCGAGTTCGGGTACCGGCGTGCAGCAGGCTGTCGAGCAGTTCGTCGAACTGCATTCCTCGGGGCAGGCGCCGGACCTCGTGGTGTTCGTCGAGCGCTTTGCGCTGCCACTGCGACCGCGGATCCTCGCGCAGTGTCGCGAATTCCTCTCGTTGGACGGGTTGCTCGGCCGCCAGAAGTGGGAAGCAGGGCAGCGTCCTCACAGCGACAATCGCACGTTCGGCGATTTCGAGATCCAGGAAGAACTCGGCCGCGGCGGCATGGGCATCGTCTACCTCGCGCACCAACGGTCCCTCAACCGGCGCGTGGCGCTCAAGGTCATGGCGAGTGGACTCACGCTCAGCAAGCGCCATGTCGAGCGCTTCCGCCGCGAGGCGGCCGCCGCCGCCCAGCTGCGGCATCCGGCCATCGTGCCCGTGCACACCTTCTGCGAGGTCGACGGAACGTTCGCGCTCGCGATGGACTTCGTCGCGGGCCGCAACCTCGGCGACATCCTCGACGACCTGCGGCTCGCCAACGGCGAGGGACACACCTCGATCGAAGGTACGCTCGGCATCGAGCCGAAGAAGGGCTACGTCGCGGAGTGTGCGATGTTGTGCGCACAACTGGCCTCGGCGCTGGCGGCCGCCCATCAGGCCGGCGTCGTGCACCGCGATCTGAAGCCGCGCAATCTCATGATCGACGATCGCCGGCAGGCGAGGCTGCTCGACTTCGGCCTCGCCAAGTCGCTCGGCGACGGCAGCATCTCGATGTCAGGCGAGATCACCGGTACGGCGCACTACCTGAGCCCCGAGCAGACGCTGGCCAAGCGCGTCGTCATCGACCATCGCGCCGACATCTGGTCGCTCGGAGTCATCCTCTACGAAGTGCTCACGCTGCAGCGGCCGTTCTACGGCAAGAACCTCCAGCAGGTCATCTACGAGATCTGCTTCAAGGAGCCGGTCCCGCCGCACAAGCTGAACACGAAGGTGCCGCGCGACCTCGTGACCATCTGCCAGAAGGCGCTCGAGAAGGACCCGCAGAACCGCTACCAGACCGCCGCCGAGTTCGAAGCGGACCTGCTTCGCTTCCTGCGCTGGGAGCCGATCCACGCGAGACCCGCGGGGACGGTGACGCGGCTGCTCAAGTGGATGCGCCGGCATCGCGCGGAGACGATGCTCGCGGGCGCCGTCGGCGCAATCGTCGCCGGCGTGCTCGGGTATTCGTGGTTCGACGCGATCGACCGGGATGGGCGATCGTCGGGCTTGCTGGCAAGAGCCGAGCAGGAGGCCGGACGCGACCAGTTCGACCTCGCGATCCAGCTTGCCACCGAGGCGCTGCGCCTGCGCGACGACGCGGGGGTGGTGGCACGCATCGATGGCTATCGCACCAAGGCGCTGCTCGCGGCGACGATGGCATCGCGCATCTGCCTCGAGAGCAGCCAGCAGATCTCGCACGATCGCGAGCTGGCCGTACTGCTGGCGCTCGAAGCCGACGCGCTCGGCGGCTCGTCGAAGACCCGTTCCGCGGTGCTGACCGCGCTCGGCGGAGTCTATCGGACCACGACGCTGCGCACCGGAGACGACCGCGACCACGTGGGACAGATCATCAGCGCGCGCTGGTCTCCGGACGGCAAGCGCGTGGTGACGACGGGCGTCGACGGCAAGGTGCTGCTGTGGGACGCTGCGAAAGGGGCGCTGACGCGCACCTTGGCACGCCACGAAGGCAAGGACGAAGACAAGGGCTGGGTCGTCGGAGCGGTGTTCGTGGGCAACGGCGAGCGGTTGTTGACGGCGAGCGCGGACGGCACGCTGCGTTTGTGGCGCACGCAGGACGGCAGCCTCGAATACAAGGTGTCGCTGCCCGACAAGGCCGCAGCGCTGCGGGCCGACCGTCGCGGGGAACGTGTGCTCGTGGCGTGCTACGGCTCGGATGACGGCCCTTACAAGGCGCAGGTGTTCGAGGCGAGCACCGGCAAGGCCGTGTCTGCGCCGGTCGTGCACGACCAGCTGCTCGTCACCCTGGCGCTGAGTCCCTGCGGTGAGTACGCGGCCACATGCAGTGGCAAACGAGGCGCCGTGCGGCTCTGGCGCACCGCGACGGGCGAGACGATCGGTCTGCTCGATCAGGGCGCGGAGAACAGCGTTCGCGCGATCGCGTTCGCGCCGGACAGCTCGCTCGTGGCAACGGCTGCGAGCGACGGCGCAGCTCACATCTACCGCGTTGCCGATGCGAGCCTGCTCGGCACGGTCCGCCACAGCCACGAGATTCGCACGCTCGCGTTCGACGGAACGAGCGAACGACTGCTCACGGGCTCGCGCGACCAGACCGCGCGGTTGTGGCAGGTGCAGCGGGATGCGACGGGCGGACTCCCGTGCCGGGAACTGCAGACGTTCGTCGGCCACGGTGGCTCGCTGCGGCACGTCGGCTTCGATCGCACGAACGGGCTCGCGGTGACGGCCGGCGAGGATGGCGTATTGCGCATCTTCGACGCGGGCAGCGGTCCTACCCCGAACGGTGGCGCGATCCTGCAGTACGAGCTTGGGCCCGCGATCGGAACCGCCGACTTCGATCCGGAGGGCCGTCGCGTGCTCGCGCTCGCCGGGAGCAACCGCGCCGTGATCTGGGACTCGGATGACTCACGCGGCGTCGTCACGCTGCGTCAGCCCGGCGCCCTGCCCGCCGCCTGCTTCGACGCGACCGGCGACCGCATCGTGACCGCGGGCGACGACGAACGCCTGCGGCTCTGGAACGCACACGATGGGAGGCGCGTCTGGGTCACCGAGCCGCTCGGCATGCCCGTACGCACCCTCGACGTCGACGACGCCGGCGAGCGCATCGCGTGCAGCACCGTCGACGGCCGCGTCCCCGGCCGGATCGCCGTGCACCGCCTCGTCGATGGCGCGCCGCTCTTCACGCTCAAAGACCACACCGGCAGTGTGCCCGTCGTGCGGTTCGCGGCCGGGGGCTCCCGCCTGCTGACGGCCGGCGTGCACACGAACGCCGACAAGAGCCGCACGGGGCGCGCAATCGTCTGGAACATGAACGATCAGTCGCAGGTGCAAGTTCTATCGCGCCCGCAGCCGCTCGTGGCCGCCGATCTCTCGCGAGACGGCGCGCTGCTCGCGACGGTCGAAGAGCGCGAATCGATCGTCCGGCTCTGGTCGGTTCCGGGCGGCCAACCGCGAGGCGAGGTCGGTGGCCACACGGACCACGTGCTCTGGGTGCGCTTCTCGCCCGACGGCAGCACGCTGCTGACGGCCAGCCACGATGGCACGGCGCGCATCCAGACACCCGACAAGCGTTGCCTCGCCGTCCTCGACGCCGGCCAGCGCCTCCAGTACGCGACGTTCTCGCGTGACGGCTCGATGGTGCTGACGACGAGCGCTGCGGGCAACTTCGAGGCGCAGCTCTGGCGCGTCGACGGCACCGAGCTGCTGCGCTTCCACGGCCATCGCGGTACGGTCGAATGGGGTGCGTTCAACCCCGACGGCACCTGGGCCGTCACGACCTCGCGCGACGGCACGGCCCGCATCTGGCCGACTGAACCTGTAGCCCTCGCCAAACGTCTACCTCTGCGCTTGCTGACCGCTGCAGAGAAGGTGCGGCACGGGCTCGTGCGCCCGGCCGAACACAAGTAGCACCACCCTACGTCGATCTTTCTGTCTGCCCAGAGCTGCAGCCATGCCACTCCACAACCATCTGCCGGCAATGCTCGCCGGTCTCCTGTCCGGGGCCGCCGCTCTCGCGCAGACCCCAGTCAACCCGCCGCCGTGGTGGGCCGTGCCGGACGCAGTGACGCTGAGCGCCTATTGGGACTTCAGCGGCGGCCCGAGCTCGCCCCCGACGTTCGTCGTGGCATCGCCGGCCTGGTACAGCCCGCTCGTGACCGGGGCGACGTTCTCGTCCAACATCGTCGCGATCCCGGTCCTCGGCACGCACACCGGTTGCGTCGGCCTGCCAGGGACCGGCGCGCTGCAGACCGGCTCGTTCACGATGAAGGTCGACAACGACCCACACCTCGACTGGGTCAAGCTGTTCTGGATCCAGTTCGACGCGTTCGAGGGGTCGAGCGGCGACATCGCGAGCGAGATCGACCAGGACCTCGCGAACTACGGCCGCGCGATCGTCGAAGTGGAGAGCGAGCCGATCGGCGGCGGTTGGGAACGCGTCACGATCTCCGCCGAGCTCATCCCCCAGCCGGACGACGAGGACATCGACTGGACGTTCACCAACAACGCGCTCAGCGACATCGCGATCGACAACCTGTTCGTCAGCAGCAAGTGCGTGAAGCCCGGCCCGGACCAGGACGGGGACGCGCTCGGTTCCGTCGTTCCGGGGACGTTTCACGATCTGACGGCGCTGACGGGCGCTCACTGCGTGTCCGCAGCCGTCACCGAGGGGCCGGCGCCCCAGTTCCTGCCGACATACTTCGTCGGCACGCGCGCGACCGTTGGCCTGCACCAGGTCATCCGCATCTTCCAAGGCGCGGTCATCGGCCAGACGCCGCTGCCAGGTCCGGCTTCGCAGTCGCCGTTCGGAGCGTGTGCGCTGACCCAGGAGAGGGTGGGCTTCGGGCCCACGGCGCAGCAGTTCGTCTTCGCCCTCGTCGACAGCCGGCCCGTCGGGCAGGTGGTCTTGCACCGGCTCGACGCGGCGGGCGTCATCGTGGGCTCCACTCCGCTCGTGGCCTTCCCGTCGATCGGCCAGGTGCCGCAGCAGGACTTCGGCCTCGCGTTCGATCCTTCCGGCCAGCTCGGCGTCGGTTCGTTCTGGGTCAGCACCGCAGCCGGCACGGCCTACGAGTTCAATCGCGCCGGTACGCAGATCCTCGACCAGCGCACGATCCCGCCCGGCTGTGCCGGGCTCGGCTACGACCACACGCTCGGCAACTTCTACGGCTTCAGTCGCACGCCACAGCCATCTCCGCCCGGCAGCCTGGAAGTGAACGGCTTCGAGTGGTCCGGCTACGACTTCCAGACGACCGGCGTCCGGTTCTGTGGTGACATCCGGATACCGAACCCCGGCTTCGGACCGGGTGGCGTCGCCACCGGCCTCGAGGCCTGGCGTCCGAGCGGCACGCCGACCTCGCGCCTGCGCCTGATCTGCGTCGTCGACGTGCAGGGACAAGGCAAGCAGTTCCTCTACGAGATCGCCGGCCCCTACGGCTTCGGGTGGAGCCAGCTCGGCCGCTGCGGCATGGCGGGTGTGCCGTTCGTCGGCTCCACGTTCCAGATCACGCTTACGGGCGTGCCCAACGCTTTGGGGGCTCTGCTGTTCATCGGCTTGAGCAACCAGGCGTATCTGGGCGTCCCGCTGCCGCTCCCGCTCGCGAGCATAGGCTGGCCCGAGAGCTACCTGTCCATCTCGCCCGACCTGAACGCGGGCTTCGTGCTGCCGACTGCGCCCGGCTCGTTTGCGTTCCCGTTCCCCCTGCCGCCGGTGGTCGGTCTCAGCTACCTGCCGCTGTTCTTCCAGTGGATCGTGTTCGACACGCAGGTTCCGGGCTTCCTCGCCGCGAGCCAGGCCGGCAAGACGATCGCGTATTGAGCCCGCGAGTCCCGCGGCCACTGGCGGCGGTCGCGATCGGCGGCGACGATGGCGCCGCTCCGCGGTTCCCACCTCAGGTTGCAGCAATCGTATGCGTGCCTGCCCAGCGATCGTCGTTCCTACCGCCACGCTCTGGCTTGCTCTGGGGGCGCAGCCCCAGCAGCCGGTCGAAGTGCAGCGCATCGAGTCGCCGATCGGCAGCGTGCAGCGGCTCCACTCACCGCCCGACGCTCCCGAACCCAAGTACACGCTGTGGGTCCTGTACACGCACGATCCGAACGACTTCCTCGATCACGTCCAGTATCTCGCCGACCTGCAACGGCGTTTCGCCGAGCGCGGTATCGCCGTTGCGGTCGTCATGCCCGCGCCTGCGGCGAAGCGAGCGGCTGCTCGCACGCCTTCGTTCGCCGTGGCTTCGATTGACGAGGAGAAACCAGTGCCACAGGCCGGTCTGGTGCCCGACGAGCGCGTGCCAAGCGCGATGGCCGCGTTGTGCAGGGGCGGTGAGAGTGTCCCGCTGGCCTGGTCCGCGCTCGATGGTGCAGTGGACCTGATGCAAGCCGTTGTCGAGGAGAAGTTCGAAAGCCCCGTCCTGCAACGGATGGAGGAGACGGTGCAGGCTCTGTTGGCCAACGTCATCGACAGCGGCGAGCTTGCAGCCGAGGTCGAGAAGTGCGTCGCTGCGTGGCCACGCTCGGGACGCGTGCGCGCGATGGCCGTGTTGTTCCAGTGGTGGAGCAGGGGCGACCTCGAGGCCGCACACAAGGCGTTCGAAGGCGGTGTGAAGGCGCTCGCGGGCGAAGGCGTGCCGATGGTCCAGTTCGCGGATCTGGTGCTGCGTGGGGATCGTTACGACCCGCGGCACGCGAAGACGCTCGCGGTGCTGCTCGGACCTCTGGCCGCGGCTTCGCCCGACGGCGTGTTCACGCAGCTGGTCTACCTTCGCGCGCTGTTGCGCGCGGGTCAGGATCGCATCGCAGGTCGCACAGCCGCGATGCTGCCCAAACACCTCGAAGGCCGACCGTGGGACCAACTCGTGTTCGCCGAGACGCTCATGGAAGCGAACCTGCCGGCCGCGTTTCGCGACCTCGCCGAGCAGGCGATCGAAGCTGTTGCCGATGGCCTCGATGCACGTTTGCTGTGCGCGGTCCGGCACAAGGTGCTCGTGCGCTGTGGCGACCTCGAAGCCGCGGAGAAGCTGATGGTCGAATACCGCGGCAAGAATGAAAACGCGTTCGGCCTCAACAACGATGCGTGGTACATGATGGTCCAGCCGCTGTCGCTCGGCCGCTTCGACACGATGGCATTGGCACAGTGCGAGGAGATGCAGCGCCAGCAAGGCGCCGGTCTCAGCAACGGCAGCAAGGACACGGTTGCCCTGGCGTTGTTCTTGAACGGCCAGATCCAAGAGGCGGTCGAGCTGCAGACCGTGGCGGCGGCAGCGAGCGGCAATGATGCGCGGTATGTGGGCCGACTGACGAGGTTCCAGGCCGTGCTCGCCGAGCAAGCCCGGAAGAAGGGCACCGAGCCCAAGAAGTGATGGGGGCTACGCGCGTCGAGCGGCGGGCTTCCTGCCGATCGTGATGGTGTCGTAGGACCGCGCGAGCGGCCAGTGCAGGAAGCGCGCTAGCTTGTAGAGCAGCCCCGGCGCATGGTCGCTGATCGGCCGCGGGCATCGCGGCAACAGCCCGCGCGGCTCGAGCGTCTTCCAACTCGCCTCGAGGACTTCGAGACCCGCATCCTCGTAGAGCGCGCGCATGCCCTCGGGATAGGCGCGCCAGCAGTCGACGGGCGCTTCGTGGTAGGGCCAGCTCACGGGGCAGATCGTGAGCACGTGTCCGCCGGCGCGACAGACGCGCGCCAGTTCGCGCAACCACAGCCACGGCTTGCGCACGTGCTCCATGACCTGGCCCGACACGACGACGTCGTAGGAGGACTCGGGAATCGGGAACGCGTATTCGTTCGTCGCGGCGTGCGTCATGCCCGGCCGGCTCGCGAGATCGACCGTCTCCCAGACAGCGGGCCCGTCGCCGCGCCGCTCGGCGGCGACCATCTGTTGGTAGGTGCTCGGCACGTAGTCGGGGCCGATCTCGAGCACGCGGACGCCGCGTGTGAACAACGGCAAAGCATGGCGCGCGAACAGGAGCTTGCTGTTGTCGTGCATTCGCCGGGCGGGGTCTAGCTGCACACCATAGGGAGCAGGCCTGCAGAGACATCGGCGAAGTCGAGCCCGGCGGTGTAGTCAGCGCGCCGCGGCGATCAAGCGGGTGCGAGCGGCGAGGCCGCGGATTAGCGTGATGGGACCCATGACGCCCGAACAGTTCCGTCGTCTCGCGCTGTCGATGCCGGGTGCCGTCGAAGGCGAGCACCACGGTCATCCCGACTTCCGCGCCAACGGTCGCATCTTCGCGACGCTGCTCCCCGATGGCGAACGCGGCATGGTCAGACTGTCGCCGCAGCAGCAGCGGGAGATCGTGCAGGCTCACGCGGATGGTTTCGTGCCGGCGAATGGGGCATGGGGGCGGGCCGGTTGCACCTACGTGCGCCTCGAGGCCGCTGCGGTGGATGCACTGCGTCCTTGGATGACGCTTGCCTGGCAAGAAGTCGCGCAGCACCTGCCCGCGAAGCCATCGGCGAAGACGCCGCGGAAGAGGCCGAGCCCGGCGAAGCGCACGACGAACCACCGCCGACGCGGGAAGAGCAGCCCGTGACGGGCCGCACGACGCGAGTGCGCTACGCGAGCAGTTCCTTGACCACCAAGCCTCTGACGTCCGTCAAGCGGAAGTCGCGGCCCTGCGAGCGCACGGTCAGCTTCAGGTGGTCGAGCCCGAGCTGGTGCAGGATCGTCGCGTGCAGGTCGTGCACGTGCACGATGTCCTCGGTGGCGGACCAGCCCCAATCGTCGGTCTTGCCGTGCGTGTAGCCGGCACGGAACCCGCCACCCGCGATCAGCACCGAACAGGCCAGCGCGTTGTGGTCGCGGCCGTAGGTGTCGAACGCGAGCGGACCTTCGCAGTAAGGCGTGCGGCCGAACTCGCCCGCGAACACGATGATCGTCTCGTCGAGCATGCCGCGGCGCCGCAGGTCGCGGATCAGCGCCGCGACGGGTTTGTCGACCTGCTCGCACTTGCGCGGCAGCACGCGCGGGATGTTGTAGTGATGGTCCCAGCCCGCGTCGCAGAGCTGCACGAAGCGCACGCCGCGTTCGAGCAGCCGCCGCGTCATCAGGCAGTTGTTCGCGAAGCTCTCCTTGCCGGCCTCGGCGCCATACTCCTCGATCACTTCGGGCGGTTCCTTCGACAGGTCGGCGAGCTCGGGCACGCTGGTCTGCATGCGCGCTGCGGTCTCGAACGACGCGAGCCGGGCCAGCGCATCGGGATCACCCGTGCGCGCGGCTTCGAGCTGGTCGAGCTCCTTCTGCGTCGCGAGCTGGCGGGCACGCACCTTGTCGTCGACGCCGGGCGGGTTCTTGACGAACAGCACGGGTTCGGCGCCGCCGCGGAACGGCACACCCTGATAGCGGCCCTCGAGGAAGCCGTTGTGCCACAGACGCGGATGCAGCGGCGTGGCGGCGTCGGGATTCGACAGCATCACGACGAACTCGGGCAGGCTGGCTTTGCCGTCGCCGAGCGCGTAGGAGGTCCACGCGCCCCACGAGGGCCGGCCCAGCAGCTGCGTGCCCGTGAACAAGATCGTCATCGCCGCTTCGTGCAGCACGTGGTCTGTCTGCACCGAACGGATCAGCGTGAGCTCGTCGGCGACGGCGCCGAGGCTTGGCAACAGCTCCGACATCCGCAGACCGCACTTGCCGTAGTTCGAGAACTCGAACTTCGAGCCCACGACGGGCAGCGCACCTTGCCGCTCGGTGAGACCCGTGATGCGTTCTCCCTTGCGGATCGAGGGCGGCAGCTCCTCGCCGCGCCGCTCGTTGAGCAGCGGCTTCTCGTCGAACAGGTCGTGTTGCGCGAGGCCGCCGGAAAGGAAGATCACGACGACGCGTTTGGCCTTCGCCTCGGGCAGCCGCCACGCGGGAGCGGGATCCTGCAGCAGCGACGCCCCGGTGGTTGCGGCAAACCTGCGGGCCGACAACAGCGAGAACGCGAGCGAGCCGAGGCCGAACGCGC
>Ga0075428_100000870_pt1 | contig 31741 bp, 23 predicted proteins | sample RhiMetdeltSRZDD2_FD_75291 | JGI IMG/M metagenome (GOLD analysis project Ga0075428, IMG submission 75291) | Populus rhizosphere microbial communities from Tennessee, USA - Rhizosphere MetaG P. deltoides SRZDD2 | ecosystem: Host-associated > Plants > Roots > Rhizosphere > Soil | place: USA... | reverse complement strand
GGCGCGTGGCCCGCGCTGCGCGAATACGCGATCGCGCTCGGCGAAGGACTGCTCGTGTATCCCGTGCGCCAGCTCGTCGTGCAGTGCCTGATCCTGCGCGCCCGGCCCACGCTGTGGCGCGGCGAGCTCGACCGCGCGATCGGCGAACGAGCCGAGGTCGGCGCGGGCGCGCTCGAGGGCGCGACCTACGTCGCCGCGGCGTGGTTCGTGCGGAGCCTCGCGTGAGCACGTTCGCGAAGCTCGCCCAGCGGCTGCAGGCGACCGGCGTGCTCGCCGATCCGTGGCTCGACGGCGCGCCGCGCTTCACCGGCGAGCCTGTGCTGCTCACGGAAGCCCAGCACCGCGAGCTCGGCGCTGCGGCCGCGGGCGTCGCACGCGTGCACGACGAGCTCGCGCGCATCGTCGCCGCGAGCCCGGAGCTCGCCGACGCGTTCTTCGGCCTCACGCGCTGGCAGCGCGGCATGTGGCAGTGCAGCGCGCCCCAATGGCACGGCATCGCGCGCGCAGACGTGTTCTGGACCGCCGACGGCCCGAAGGTGTGCGAGCTCAACAGCGACACGCCGAGCGGCGAGGCCGAGGCAGTGTATTGCAACCGTGTCGCGGGCGCCGCGCTCGGCCTCGAGGACCCCAACGCGCGCCTGCCGCAGCGCTTCGTCGCGATGGTGCAGGCGTGGGCGCGCACCTGCGGCCACCGCGGATCGCTCACCGTCGGCGTGCTCTACCCGACGGAGATCACCGAGGATCTGTCGATGGTCGCCGCGTATCGCGAGTGGCTCGGCGCGGCCGGCCACGCGGTGGTGCTCGGATCGCCGTTCAACGTCGGTCTGCACGCCGACGGCCGCGCGACGCTGTTCGACACGCCGTGCGACGTGATCGTGCGCCACTACAAGACCGACTGGTTCGGTGAACGGCTGCCCGTCGCCGACGACGACGAACCGTGCGCCGACCGCGCTCCGCTCGTGCAACCGCTGCTGCAGCTGCTCGCCGCGAGCGTCGAGCGCCGCACCGCGATCGTGAATCCGTTCGGCGCCGTGCTCACGCAGAACAAGCGCGCGCTCGCGTTCTGCTGGGAGGAGCTCGCGCGTTTCTCGCCCGCGAGCCAGGCCGCGATCCGCCGCTGGCTGCCGCGCACGCACCGACTCGAGGTCGTGCGCGAGGAGCTGTGGCAGCAGAAGGACCTCTGGGTGCTCAAGTCCGACTACGGCTGCGAAGGCGCGGAGGTCGTCGCCGGCGCGCACGTCGACCAGACGACGTGGGAACACACGCTCGCGCACGTGATCGCGCGGCGCTGGGTCGCGCAGCAGTACTTCGCGCCGCTGCCCGATGCGCGCGGCGACGTCGTGAACCACGGCGTCTACGTGATCGGCGGCGCGCCCGCGGGTGTGTTCGCTCGCGTGCACGCCGCGACGGCGCCGACCGACGCCGCGGCGCGCTGCGCCCCGGTGTTCGTGCGCACGGAGGAAGTGCCGTGACGGAAGGTGCGCGCAAACCGGGGTTCGAGCTGCAGGTCGGTTACGACCAGGAAGAGCTGCTCGGCGCGCGCTGGTGGCAGCAGGGCATGCGGGTGGCCGCAGCGCGGACCCGAGGCGCCACCGTCGACGAGTCGCGCCGCGCGGCGCTCAAGGCGCTGATCGTGGTCGGCGGCGCCGTGATCGTGGCGGGTGTCGTGGCCGGCGGCACGTGCTCGCGGCGGCGCACGGTCCAGGTGCAAGTCGCGCGCAACTCGATCGACCTGCAGCGCGAGCGCGGCCTCGCGGTCGGCGCCGAAAACACGGCGTTCGGATGGCCCGACGCGATCGGGACGACGTGCACGGGCGACCCGCTCGACCGCGAGACGATCGACAGCCTCGCTGCGAGCATGGGTCCGCACGACGCCGCGCTGCGCCCCGCGTATGTCCCCACGCTGTTCCAGTGCGTCGCGAACGCAGGCCAGTCGCCGTTCGTGCGCAGCCTCACGATGGTGCGCTCCGCGGCGATGGTCGCGGCGTTCGCGCAGGGCGAGGCGATCCGCGAGCTGTTCGAGTACGCCGAGCAGCCAGCGCGCTGGGCGCTCCTGATCGACCTGCCCGGCCCCGCGAGCGTCGCGTTCGCCGCGGGCCTGCAGCCGTTCGCCGACGCGGTGTTCGTGTTCGACAACTGGCCGCACCCGCGCGGCGTCGTGCCCGCGCACCTCACGCTCGCCGCCGCGGTGCATTACCGCCCGCGCTTCGCGCCCGACGCGCGACGCCGCGGCGCCCCCGCCGCGTTCGTGCTCGACCGCAACCGGCTCAACCCGTATCAGAACGAGCCCGACCGCTTCGACAACCGCTACGTCGCGCGCCTGCCCGACCCGCCGTTCCTGCGCGAGCGCGGCGTCGAACGCGTGCTCTACGTCGTGCCCGCGGGCGTCGAGAAGGAGCTCGACGACCTCAACGAACGCTTCGTTGCGTGGCGCGCGGCGGGCATCGAAATCAAGCTGCTGAGTCTCGGCGACGTGCAGCCCGAAGCGCCGCGGCCCGCGACGGTGGCCGACACGAAGCCTGCCCCGGCACCGCGCTACTACTGGCACGGCAGCCCCGCGTACCACTGGTGGTTCTGGAACCACTACGCCTGGGCGAGCCGGCCGTCGCCGATCGCGCCACAGCGCCCGCCGACGTCGTCGCTCGGCAGCGGCTACGCGCCGAGCCGCCGCACGACGTTGTTCGGCGGCGGCGCGCGCGTCGGGCAGACGAACGTGACGCGCAGCGAGCCCGACCGCAGCAGCGGCGGCGGCGGTTCCTGGGGCCGTTCGAGCGGCGGATTCGGAGGTTGACCATGAGCGGCGTTTTCTTCGCCCTGCAGGTCGCGGTGTTGTCGCCACCGCACGATCCGTGGCGCGCGCAGGTCGCGAGCGCGGTGCGCGAGCACACACGCGATCTACGCTTCGCCGACCAGCGTGTGCTCTGGGGCCGCGTCGCGAACCACCTGCTCGCGGCCGTCGACCGCGTGGCGCTGGGGTTCTGGGACTTCGTGCCGGACGGCGGCAGTGAATACGCGGACTGGGTGCGCGGCATCGAGGACGACACCGCCGAGGCGTGGGTGCCCGACGCCAGCGACGCGCGCATGGACCACGTGCTCGTGTCGGCGCTGTTCCTGCTGGCCGCGGACGGCGCCAGCGCGCAGACGGTCGGCGAACGCTGCGACCTGCCCGAAGACGAGTGGCGCACACGCGCGACGTGGCGCCACCTGTTCGCGACGCTGCCACTGCTCGATTTCGCGAGCGTGCGCAACGCCGCGCTCTACCTGACGCCGGGCGGCGACCGCGCGGCGTTCTCGCTGCGCGAGCTGCAGGGCGAGGGCTACGACTACCTGCTGCGCGTGGAGTGAACGGCCTCTGGCCATGACGGGTCCGGGCGGTCGGTGACGCTCGCGACGAGTGGCGTCCCTGCCGCGAACGAAGCACTGACGATCTGCGCGCGCGCGCAGACGAGGATCGAGAACAGTACGCTGATCGCCAGTGCGTCATGCCGGCTGACCACAGCCCCGCCGGCGCCGGCTCTACTTGTAGGCGATCGCCGCGCTGGCCGGACCCTGCAGCGGCAGCACCTCGGTGCGTTTGAAGCCCGCCTCCTTGCACCAGCCGGCGAAGTCGGCGCCGGTGAAGTCGAACGCCTCACCGAACTCGATCAGCATGTTGAGCGACATCATCAGGCCGAAGACGTTCTTGCGCCGCTCGTCGTCGATGAGGTTCTCGATCGCGACGAGCGCGCCGCCGGCCGGCAGTGCTTTGTAGGCGGCGCCAATCAGCTGCCGCTTCTTCTCCAGGTTCCAGTCGTGCAGGATCATCCCCATCGTCACGACGTCGGCGGCGGGGATCGGCTGCGCGAAGAAGTCGAGTGACCCAGTCTTGACGCGGTCGGCGACGCCGGCGCGCTCGATGGTCCGGCGCGCGATCGGCTCGACCATCGGCAGATCGTAGCTCGTGCAGCGCAGGTGCGGGTGCCGCTGCGCGCAGAGGATCGACAGCTGCCCGGTGGCGCCGCCGACGTCGGCCATGGTCTTGTAATGCTTGAAGTCGAACTTGGCGGCGAACGCCTGGAAGTTGGCGGCCGAGATGCCGGCCATCGCCTGCATGAACTGCTCGAGCCGGTCGGGCTGGCTGTACAACTCGGCGAACATCGCTTTGCCGGTGTGCTTGATCTCGTTCTGCGGGTTGCCGGTGCGCAGCCCCTCGGTGAGGTCGCCCCAGAAGCGATAGAGACGCGCCGAGCACATCTCGAGGAAACCGCCCATGTAGGTCGGCTGGTTGCGGTCGAGGAAGGCCGCCGCCTCCGCGCCATTTCGGTAGCGCGCCTGCGGGCCGTTGCCGTCGCGCTCGAGGAAACCGATCGCGACCAGGCCGTCGAAGAAGTCGAACCAGCCGCGCGGCGCCAGGTCGAGCGCCTTGCCGAGCTGCTCGGCGGTCATCGGTCCCTTGCCGAGCCGCGTGAACACGCCGAGCTCGATCGCGGACAGCAGCGTCTTCGCCGACCAGAACGACATCCCCACCTGCATGATGCGCGATGAATCCATGGTGTGCTCTCGGTTCCTTTGAGTCCCTCACGCGCATCGCGGGGCCCAAGCGCGGCGGGCGGGCGGCAATTGCTACGCGGCGACCATGACGCGGTCAAGCGCAGCAACTCTGACATCGTGTTCGGCCGCAACGACCCGATTCCGCCTTCACCCCGCCTCCACGCCACGCGTCATCGTCAACAGCTGCTCACGCACATACTCGGCGGTCACTTGCCTCCGGTCTTCGGTGCTTCCGTCTTCGGCGGCTCGTTCTTCGGCGCCGGCGGCTCGATCTGCTTCGTCGTCGAACGGGTCGACATCGTCATCGCGTCGCCCATCTTCATCGCCATGTCCGTAGCCATGTCGATGGGAATGCCGCTGCGCAGATCGATCTTGGCGAGCCCGGTGGCCTTGGTGATCTGCACCTTCATCCCGGGCATCAGCTTGCTCCCTGCTTCGTCCATCTCCATCTTCTGCTCGATCGTGGCGACGTTGTCCTTCACGTCGATCAGCTTGTTGGTGACTTTGGTCTTCATCGTGCCCATCTGGCCCATCGTCATCTCGCGCGTCGTCGTCCACGACTCGCCGATCGCGATCGGACCCGCGGGGAACGCCATGACGCTCTGCTCGAAACCCTCCTTCAGGTTCACGCCACCGCGTTCGAGGTCGTCGGCGAGATCCTCCGGCATCGAGACGTCCTTCAGGTTGCTGCTTTCGTCCACCTTCACGGTGACCTTCTGCCCGACCAGCTTGCTCATCGACGCGAGCATGCCTGCCTTCGAGCCCTCGACATCGCTGTCGTAGTCGATCTTGGGCGTGTCGGACTTCACCTTCAGGCGCTTGTACGCGTGCTCGACCGCGGCGACCCCGTCCTTCACGTCGGAGATCTTGGCTTCGGTCCACATCTGGATGCTCATCGCCTGGTTCATCTTCTGCCCGCCCATGTCCATGTTCATGGTCATGTCTTGAGCCTGCAGCGTGTGCACGACGTGGCCGGGGACGAACTTCAACCGCAGAGTGACCTTGTCCTGCGCGAAGGCAGGGACGGCGATCAGAATGGACACGAACGCGGACGGAATCGAGCGCATGGAGTTCTCCTGTTGGTACCGTCGCTACGACGGGACGGCGATCATGGCGCGCGCAGGCTGCCGGCGCCACGTGATGGCGACTGGGGCGTAGTCAAGGCTGCAGTTCCGGACCGCCCGGAACCGACGCCGGCACGATCTCCCTTCCGGGAAAGTCAGACCTGTCCAGCCTCAACCACCTCGGTAGTCGCGATACTGCGATGACGCGACGGTCTCGAGCAGTCCGCCCGATTCGCGCAGCAGATTCCGAATCGCGTCGAGCGCCGCGACAGGCAGCGCGCTGCAGGCTCACCTTCCCGCGCAGGCAGACGAGCGCCTCGCGAGGTAGCATCGGGCCAGATGTTCACGCGCTCGAACGGCGGCAGGCAAACGATGTGGAGACTCCGCTGATCACGACGAGCGACAAGGACGGCAAGTGAACGTGATCGCGACGGCGCGCAGGCGATCCGTGGCACGGACCGTCGTGTTCCTCGGCGCCATCTTGGTGAGCATTGCGATCGCTGCGATCCTGTGCCATCGAGGTGAGCGGCCCGAGTCGCTCGCCGCCGACGGCGAGCGCCACGCGGCCGCGGACAGGGCTGCTGCTGTCGAGGCCGCGTCGTTGCCGGCGCCGACGCCGACGCCGACGATCGCGCGCGAGGCGGTGGCGCCCGCTGCGACCGGCGGGAGCCGGACCGTGCTTCGCGGGACCGTCCGCCTCGCCGGGATCGGCGCTCCGGTCCGCAGGGGCGCCCTGTTCGCGGAATACGTCGACTGCGTTGCCGCGGGCGTCGCTCCGGAGACGCTCGTCGGCCGCGACCCCGAGCAGCTGAACGAACACCGCGCCGACCGGCGCGCGCAGCTGACCGCGAACGGCGACTACGAGCTCGAGCTGCCCGGCCCGATCCTGCTGATCCGGATCGTGATCGAACCACCCAAAGGGGCCGAGCTGGCCGGGTCGCGCGAGTCGGTCTGCTTCGGCGGCTTCGAGCTCCTCGAAGTGCCGATCGGCGAGGCGATCACGGCCGTCTGGCAGCGCGACTTCGAGGTCAGCGCGGGCGGCAGACTGGTCGGCTTCACCGTCGAGGCCGGTTCCGGCGCGCCGGTCCCGGGGGCGCTGGTGCGCACCGCCTTCGCGTACATGTTCGACCAGCAGGGTGCGCACAGCGACGCGCGGGGTGCCTTCGCGATCACGGGGTTGCCGGCAGAACCCACCTTCCCGGACGCCAAGCTGAAGGTCCGGGTCTCGTGCACGGGCTTCCTCGACCGCGAGCTGCTGGTGCAACCTGCGGTGAACGGACCGACCGAGGTTCTGGTCGAGCTGGAGCGCGCAGTCATCGTCAGCGGCCGCGTGGTCGATCCGGAAGGGCACGGCGTCTCCCACGCCACTGTCGACGCCGTGGCGTTCGCCGGCGGACCCACTCCGTTCGGCCAGCCGCTGGCCCTGGTCCAGTCCATGCAGACCGTCGACGACGGCTCGTTCACGTTCTCGCTGCCGCCGGTGGCGCGCCTGTGCCTGCGCGCCGAGGGCAGCTATCGGGTGTCGGCCGAATCCGAGCAGTGGACGAGCGGCGTCGGCCGCCTCGCCCTGGAGTCGCTGCGCGACCGGGGCGAACTCCGCCTCGAGCTGCGTTCGCAGACGTCGTTGCGCGTGCGCGCGACCTTGCCCGACGGCTCGGTGGTGCCCCAGGGCGACGTCGTCGTGCTGGTCGAGGACGACGAGGGCTGGCGGCGCTTCGGGGCATTCTTCACGGCGTCGGCAGCGGTCGAGCACACGATCCACGTGCTGGCGCCGCCACCAGGAACCAGGGGCATGCTGCTGGGCCGCCACGTCAATGGACTCGGGCAGCCGCAGGAGGATCGGCGGGCGTTCCGGGGCAGCGCGACGTGCATGTCGACGCGCACCGACGGCAAATGCACCGAGATCGCGGTCGCGCTCGAGCCCTGGCAGCCCGAAGTGCCGCCGGCGCTGCCGCCCGAGACGAGCGGCGAAAAGGTGATGTTCGCCGGCGCGGACGCTCCGGGCGAGCACGCCTGCTTCTTCCGCGACCTGACCTTCCTCGACGACGCCACCGGCGAGCCGCTCGCGAACCGCGGCTACTCCGTCAGCATCGGCCTCTCAGGCATCGGCGGGCAGACGTCCAGCCGGGGCCGGGTCCGGCTCGCAGTAGGGGCAGGCACGGTCGACATGACGGTCCGCGTCGACGGCTGTCAGCCGCAGTCGTTTCGCATCGCGAATCCTGCCACGGGCTACGCCGCCATCGACGTGCGGCTGCGGCCGACGACGGCAGAGCGCCGCTGACCGATAGCGCCCTCCCCGGCGTGCTGCCGGCACAGCGCGCGATGGCTACAGGACGCCGATCGTCAGGGCGAGCGCGTTGGTGCTGGTGACGGCCACGATGTTGCCAAGGGCGTCGAGCTCCAGCGGGACGATCTGTTGGTGCAGCACTTGCCCGAAGAGCGCGGCGAGGTCGGGAATCGCGAACTGCGTCTGCACGCTGCCCACCACCGGGAAGTAGACGCTGAGCAGATCCGGGCTGACGAGCAAACTGCAACCCGACACGCCTTGCGGCAGGATCGACGGCAGGGAGATCGCCGCCGGACCCAGGCCGCGCACTTCGATCGCCAACGCGTTGGCCGGCAAGCCGGTCGCGACGGAACGGAACATCGAGCCAATCCACGGCCGCGTCGCGGCGGTGAGCAGCGGCGAGCTCGCGGTGCCGGCGCAGCCGGGACCACTGCTGGCAGCGGTGGCCGGACAGGTCGTCGCGCGCTGCGCCAAGTAGGCAGCGACTGCCCCGTCGACGACGGTGAACTCGCCGCCCGCGCAGACGGTTCCATTCGGCAACACGGCCAACGCGTAGACCGGGCGATCCATGCCCGAACCGAGAGGCAACCAGTTCGCGCCATCCCAGCGCGCGATGCAGTTCGCGCTCACGCCGCCGGACGCGGAGAACCAACCGCCGGCGACGACGTCGCCATTTGGCAGCGCAGCCAGCGCGACGACATCAGTGTTCAACCCCGCGCCGAGTGCCGACCAGCTCGTACCGTCCCAGCGTGCAATGCAGTTGGCGTTCGCGGTGCCGGCCATTGTGAACCTGCCGCCGGCGACGAGGTCGCCGTTCGGCAGGGTCGTCAAGGCAGTCACGGCGTCGTTCATGCCCGCGCCGAGCGCGGACCAGTTCGTGCCGTTCCAACGTGCAATCCGGTTGGCGTTTGTGCCGCCGGCAATCGTGAACAAACCGCCGGCCACGACGTCGCCGTTGGCGAGCGTCGTCAAGGCCAGCACGCTGCCGCTGAGCCCGGTGCCGAGCGCCGACCAAGCGACGCCGTTCCAGCGTCCGACGTAGCTGCCAGCGCCGGCCACGACGTCGCCATTGGGCAGGGTCGTCAGCGCCTCCACGACGCCGAGGCCCGGGCCGAGGGGCAACCAGGTCGTGCCGTTCCAGCGCGCGATGCCGTTGACGTAGCTGCCGCCGGCCCCGGCGAACACGCCGCCCGCGACCAAGTCCCCGTTGGGCAGCGAAGCCAGCTCCAACACACCGCCGTTCATGCCCGCGCCGAGAGCCGACCACGACGTGCCGTCCCAGCGCGCGATCCGACTGGCATTCACACCGCCTGCCGTCGTGAAGCTGCCGGCGACCGCCAGATCACCGTTGGGCAGTGACAACAGGGCGCGCACATGGTGGTTGATTCCGACTCCCACCGCCGACCAGGACGTGCCATTCCACGATGCGAGGAACGAGGCACCGCTGGCGATGCTGAAGTTGCCCCCCGCCAGCAGATTGCCGTTGGGCAGTGACAACAGCGTGCGCACGTCCATGGTCAGGCCCGAACCCAGACCTTGCCAGCCCACGCCGTTCCAGCGTGCGATGCAGTTGACGGGCGCCCCGCCTGCCATCGTGAAGTAGCCCGCGGCGATCAGATCGCCGTTCGGCAGTGCCGTCAGCGCCTGCACGTAGGCGTTCACTCCCGCGCCGAGGGGCGACCAGGTGGTGCCGTCCCAGCGCGCGATGGAGTTGGCGCTCGCGCCGCCCGCCGTGAAGAAGTAGCCGCCAGCTATGAGGTCCCCGTTCGGCAGAGTCGTGAGCGCGTACACGGACGGGCCCATAGAGGTGGGGCCGGTTATCCCCGGGCCGAGCGCCGACCAGTTCGTGCCGTTCCAGCGCGCTACGCTGTTCGCAGGGACGCCGCCGGCAGAGGTGAAGCTGCCGCCGACCAGCAGGTCGCCATTCGGCAGGGCGAGCAGTGCATTCACGACGGGCCACGCGCGGCCGTCGACACCGGGGCCGAGCGGCGACCAGTTGCTGCCGTCCCAGCGCGCGATGTAGTTGGATGGCTGTCCGCCCGCCATGGTGAAGAACCCGCCGGCGATCAGATCGCCGTTCGGCAACACGGCCAGCGCGTTGACTCCCAAGCCGCCGGTGAGGCCCTGTCCCAGCGCCGACCAGCTCGTGCCATCCCAGCGCGCGATGTAGTTGGCTCCCACGCCGCCTGCCGTCGTGAACGACCCGCCCGCGACGAGATCGCCGTTCGGCAGCGCCACCAGAGCCCACACGTCGCCACCGATCCCCGAGCCGAGCGCGCCCCAGGCACCGGTCGCCGGGTCGTAGGTCGCGATGTGGTTCGCGAGTGCCGTGCCCGCGATCGTGAATTGCCCGGCGACCACGGCCACCGGCGCCATGGGGCCCGGGCCATCGGCATCCCACTGGCAGACTGCACGCACCATCCCGTTGGTGCCGAGCATTCCAGGCCCAGGCAACCACACGTTCGAGCACTGCGCCATGGCGCCACTCGCCGCGGCGCCGGCCGACAGCACGAGTAAACAACGGGACAGCGCGGACCACGTGCCAGCGAAGGAGATCATCCCCCGTCATCGACTGCCTCGGGGTCGTCGCTGAACGCGAGGCAGCCGCCCGAGCTGGCCCGCCTCACTAGATCCCGAGCGCCCGTCGAATCTCGTCGCCGCGCCGCTTGACGACCTCGGTTCCGTGCGCCATCGCGCGCCGCATCTTCTCGGGCTCGAACTCGAGCGAGTCCATGTCGAGCTCGGTGTCCGGTGTGATCAGGAGCAGCGGCGCGTCCACCTTGCCCTTCAGCTTGCTGCGGACCTCGTCGGGAATGCCGGCGAGGATCTCCGACAGCTCGATCTTCTTCCGCTTCGCATTCTCGACGATGCGCAGGATCGCGTTGTACAGCTGCGCACCCATGTAGTCGTCGGTGCTGACCTCGTGATCGAAGACTTGGATCGTGCGACCGAGGATCTTGGTGATCTTGTCGATCGGGTGCCCCTCGCGCTGCATCGTCGTGGGCGACGTCGCCACGGCGATGATCAAGTCGTACTCGACGTCGGCCGCGAACAGGGCGCGCAGCGGCAGATACTCGCGGACGCCGCCGTCGACGAATTGGTGCATCTCGCCGCCGACCGGCAGGTCGACCGGGTCCATCAGGACGGGCATGTTCGCGGACGCGAGCAGCGCGTCGGCCAGCACCGCGGGCGGGTGCGTGCGATTGTCGAACCAGCGGAGCGCCCCGGTCTGCAGGTCGACTGCGTTGTAGATCAGCAGCGTCTTCGACGCCTTCACCTTCGCGAAGTCCGTGTTGTTCGCGATGGTCTCCCGCAGCGCCTTCGTGTCGAAGATCGACCGGCCGCCGAGCACCGCGGCGGCGAACAGCACCGCCTCGGTGCCGAGCACGCTCGCGACGAGCGCGTGGTTGGGGTTGACGATGTTCTTCGTCTGCACGGACGAGTAGATCGTGACGAGCTTCGCGAGCTCGTTCGTCGCGATCAGCGTCCCCACCAACGAGCCCGTGCTCGTGCCCGAGATGACGGGATACGGGAACGGATCGAACAGCTGGTCGAGCGCGCGCAGCACGCCGACCGTGAACGCACCCTTCGCGCCGCCGCCGCTGAGGGCCAACGCGATCCTGGGCTTCGTGCTCATGGCTGCCCCAGTGAGAACTTGCTCGCTGCCTTGCGCGTGCCGGCGACGAACGCGCCCTCGTGAGGTGCCGGCTCGGCCGGCGGCTTCCAGCTGCCATCGGCGAGCGCCTTCGCAAACACCTTCTGGTCGAGGAACTGCTCGCCCTTCGCGACGAGCAGAGGACTCGCGCGCCACGCATGGTTCAGGTCGGCGCGCGTCGCGGCATTCTGCGTCGCGTCCACGAAGTCCCCGAACGCCGCGCGGTCCGCGGCCCCGAAGAACGTCGTGAACGCGCTGGTCGCGTGGACCTCGACGACGTCCGCGTTGGACAGGTCGACGGCCGGGAGCCCCCCTCCCGGCGACGCACAACCTGCAACGACGAAGGCCGTGAGGGACAGACGAAGCGCGATTGCCGCGCGATGACTCGCCAATGCTCGCATCGGGCACCTCTCGAGAAGGACGATCGCCTGGCGGACCGTGGTCAAGACGTCGCCGGGGTCCCGAATCCACGGACGCCGGCCTCCTGGCTGCAAGACTAACGCCCCCGCCGATCCGAGCCGAGTCTCACGCGGAGTGATCCTCGACCGCCGCGCCAGGAACCCGCGCCCCTTGCACCAGAACGCCGCCACGTCGTGCTTGCACCGCGCGCAATGCACCCGCGCAAACCCGTGCCCGCCATCAGTTCTTCAGCGCAGCACGAGCGTTAGCTCCGCTGCGACTGTGCGCGTTCGGGTGAGGTGCGTGTAGTAGCCCATCGGCAGGTCCTGACCGGGTTCGTAGTCCGCGGGCATCAGCTCGGCTTCGTACTTCGCGCGCAGTCTGTAGGTGCCCGCGCGCTCGAGCACTCGCCAGTGAGCGAGGTCCAACTCGAGGGTCCACGCTTGCCCCGGCGCGAGTCTGCGGTAGACACCCATGCCGCCGAAGTCGTGGATCTCTCGCGTCGGCAGACGCTCCCCTTCGCGCTCGATCTCGAACGTGAAGCGATTGTCGCGTCCGAGCTCGTTGCGGCCGCGCCCACCGTCGTGGAACCACAGCGCCACGGGGCCCGTGTTCGTCAGCAGAAAGCGCATCGGCAGGTGCGCGGCGCCCGCGGTCGGCTCCCCGACCGGTTGGAGCTGGCCCGTGAGCTCGCCGCGCCAGACCTCTCGTTCCTGCGCAGGGATGCCGAGCCCGGAGGCCACGGCGCGCGCCTGTTCCGATGTCGCGCGGAAGGTGACGCTGCTCCCGCCGTCGTTGGTGCCGAAGGAGCTGCCGGCGAGGCGCAGATCCGCGAGCGCCAGCACGATCGTGTGCGGGTGTCCCGAGTCGATCGGCGACTTCGTGGCGAGCGTGACGTTGAACTGCGCATTCGCGTCGTCGATCGCGAGCACGTTCGCGTCGTGGAAGGCGGTCTCGGTCTCGTCGACGAGCAGGCGCACGGAGGCGGGCACGGGCGCAATCGGGGCCGCGGGTCCCGCGCAGGAACCCGGCAGGAGGAACAGCAGGACAGAAGGGATCTTCATGGTGAGCCTGAAGACGATCGGGCGGTGGATCGGCTTCGACCTCGTGCGCAACTGTGCTGCGCTGGCCGGGACTGGTCCCCCAGCAGACCTGGCAGCGTCGTCCTGGTCACGGCCGATGCCGCCGCGGCGTGGCAGAAGTACCGGGTGCATGGCCCCACCAGGTCGAAACTGCGCGACAGCATTCTTTTCTCGACGGGCGCGTGCATCGGCGCTCCGTGGGTGAGGCGCAGCAGGTGCAGCTGACCGCCTTCTTGCTGCGGCTAGGAGACTGAGGCCGCACCGACCCCTGCGTCCCATCGCAGCGAGCGCTCGTGCTGCGGGCCGCAAGTGACCGGGCGACGTGCCGGTTGTCAGCCCGCCAGCGGCCCACTACCCTCCACGGCCCGTTTGCAAGGAACCACAACACCATGCCACGCACACTGATTCTCTCACTCTTGTTCTCCTCGTCGCTCTGCGCGCAGAGCGCCTACTGCGTCGACACCAACCTCGACATCCTCTACAGCCTCGATCTGAACACCGGAGCCGTCACCCAGATCGGCAGCACACTGAGCGGCGGCATCATGGGGACGCCGGCCGACCTCTGCTGGAAAGACGACACGAGCCAGATGTGGACGATCGATCTCGCGGGCGGTGAAGCCGGCACGATCGATCCGACGACCGGGTTGTTCACGACCGTGTGGAACACGGGTGTCAGCGGGTGGCAGGCGATGGCGTGGGATCACACGACCTCACAGTTCTTCTGCCACAACCAGAACGGCCAGCTCCACCGGCTCGATCCTCTGACCGGGGTTCTCACGCTCGTGGGCACGATCGCGGGTGCTCTGATCACCGGGATGGACGTCGACGCAACGGGGCGGCTGTGGGCCCTCAACTTCAGCGGATCGCTCACCGAGCTCGACAAGAACACGGGCTTGGCGTTGGGACCGCCGATCCCGACGACGGTCATCAACTTCCAGAGCCTGTCGATCAACCCCGCTGGAGTGTGGTACGGGATCAGCACACTGACCGACTCGCTCTACACGATCGACCCGAGTACGGGCACCTGCACTCTGGTCGGACCCAACACCGGCACGCAATTCGTGAAGGGCATGGTGATCGCGGCTTCCCCCGCGCCCGGCTTCGCAACCAATCAGACGCTCGGATTCGGCTGCGGCAAGCAGAGCGCGTCGTTCTACGAGAGCTTCGGGGCAGCCACGGGCTTCGACCTCGACAACTCGGTGCTGACGATGCTCCCTGCCGGCGGTGGCGCGTACATCGTGCTCAACAGCATCGGCGCCTTCCTGCCCGTCGGCACGATCGCCACGCCAATTTCGCTGGCGCTGACCGATGACTCCGAAGTCGTGCAGACGTTCACGACCGGCACCTTCCCCGGCGCCACGTCGTTCAACATCTGCTCGAACGGCTACGTGTCGATCGGCAGCAACGGCACTTCCTTCACTCCCGACGTCCCTGGGTTCCTGAACGCGACGAACACCGCGTGGCGCAGCTGGCACGACTTCAACCCCGCGATCCCGGGCAGCGGTCAGGTCAAATACGAGGAGAGCGCCGGGGCGATCGTCGTGACCTGGGATGGCGTCTGGGACTTTGGCGGCGCCTCGGCGGCGAACGCCAACACGTTGCAGATGCAGTTCTATCCGAGCGGTCAGGTCACGTTCGCGTGGGGCACGATGTCGCACCTCGGCAACGGCCACCTCGTCGGCTACTCGCCGGGTGGCAACAGCCTCGACCCGGGCAACACTGATCTGTCCGCGCTCGGCGCCGGCGTCATCACGCTCACCGGCGCGGACGTCGCGCCACTCCAGCTCACCGCGGCGACGCGGCCGGTTCTCGGCACGAGTTGGAATCTGACCACGGGCAGCGTCCCGGCCACGGGCGTCATCGGCCTCGACATCTTCGGCGTCGCGGACCCCGGCGTCCTCGACCTGGCCTTCCTCGGGATGCCCGGCTGCCAACTGCGCACGACCCTCGACGTGATGAATGCCTGGATCGTCGGCGGTCCGACGCACAACTACAGCTTCGCCGTGCCGGCGCTGCCCTTGAGCCTGGTCGGCTTCCAGCTGTTCACGCAGTCCCTCGTGTTCCAGGTGCCGCCCGTGAATCCGTTCGGCGCGATCACGAGCAACGGCATCAAGGGCACGCTCGGCGACACGTAGTCGCGGCAGTGCGGTAGGAGAGAGCCTTGCCACGGCACGAACGGGCTCGCGCGAGCAAGCCCGTTCGTCTCGCTCCATTGACGAGCGTGTGGGCACGTCGCCGCCGTGCGCGATCGCGCGGGTTGTCAGCTCGCGAGCGGCCCTCTAGCCTTCACGGTCACCAGGAGCCGAACCACCAACATGACACGCACTCTGTTCCTCTCGCTGTTGTTCTCCTCGTCGCTCTGCGCGCAGAACGCCTACTGCGTCGATACCAATATCGACATCCTCTACAGCCTCAATCTGAACACCGGGGCAGTGACGGCAATCGGCAGCACCCTGAGCGGGGGCATCATGGCAACGCCGGCCGACCTCTGCTGGCGTGACGACACGAACGAGATCTGGACGATCGATCTCTCGGGCGGCGAAGCCGGCACGATCGATCCGGCGACCGGGTTGTTCACCACCGTGTGGAACACGGGTGTCAGCGGGTGGCAGGCAATGGCCTGGGATCACACGACGAAACAGTTCTACTGCCACAACCAGAGCGACCAGCTCCACCGGCTCGATCCTGCGACCGGGATTCTCACGCTCGTCGGCACACTCGCGTCCACGACGCCTCTGGTCACCGCGATCGAGATCGACTCGACCGGGCGGCTCTGGGCGTTCGACTTCGCCGGATCGCTGTTCGAGATCGACAAGAACACGGGCCTCGCGTTGCCGCCGACCATTTCGACGTCGCCGATCAACAACATCCAGGGCGTGGCCATCGACGCGCAGGGCCGGTGGTTCGGGATCAGCACGGCGACCGACTCGCTCTACTCGATCGATCCGACGACCGGTGTCCACACCCTGATCGGACCCAACACGGGTACGAATTTCGTGAAGGGCATGGTGATCACGGGTTCCGCCGTGCAGCGCGGCGGCATCGCGTGCCCGGACGGCGGCGGGATCTCGCGGCGCATGACCTGGAGCGGCAGCTCGGCCGCCGGCCAGATCCTCAACCTCGGCTGCGATCAGGGGCCGGTCCCGTCGATCAACCTGATCATCTACGGCGTGACGGCGTTCCCGCAGCCGCTCGACCTGTTCATCCTCGGCGCCCCGGGATGCCTGCTCTACCAGAGCGCGGACGTGATCGCGGGCGGACTCCCGACCGGCGTGGAGCTGGCGTTCCCGATCCCGAGTTCCCCCGGAGTCGTCGGGTTCTCGGTGTTCAGTCAGGCCCTGATCTTCGACAACTCGGCGACCCCTGTTCCGTTGGGGCTCGTGCTCTCCGACAACGTCAAGTTCACCGTGACGCTCTGAACTTTGTTGCCCGCCTGCGGCGGGCACAAAGCAGAGACATCTCTCTGCCGCAACGCGGGGATGCAACAGCGGCGAAACACGTAGCCAGCCCCGCGGCGGCGTCCTGGGAGGTGGCTGCGGGCTCGCGCGAGCCCGTGCAGTACTCTGCTCACTTCATCGAGTCGCGAACGGAGTGGAGGACCGCGTCGTCGTTGTCGACGCGGATGAGTCCCTCGCGTGGATGCTCGATGTCCATGATCACGAAGAACGTCACCGCGATGACCCCGGAGTAGATCACGGCGTGCAGGCGGTGGCGGCCCTTCATGCCGGCCAGCGTGTGGCCGAGCAGCAACCCGCTGACCCACGTCAGCCCGATGATCATGCCATAGATCGTCATCGGCGGGTGCAGCTCGTGCACGGCGACGCGCGTCGCCGCGAGGTCGAACATCGAGTTCAAGGCCGGCAGCAGCAGCATCGCGCACGATGGCTGCGACGAGGCGATGGATCCGGCTCGTGCCTCCGCCCAGATCTCGCCTTGGAGTGCTGTCGCGCGCGCGTTCGCGGCGCGGCCCTCCGGCGACGACGCGAGCTGCGTGTGGGTCTCGAGGCGCGTGTCCAGGTAGCGGCGGAAGCGGTCGCGCAACGCAGGCTGTATCTGTCCGGGCAGCAGGTCGAGCCGCAAGTACGCGGTGCCGATCGCGTTCGCCTCGTCGATGACTAGCGTGCGGCGCCCGTTGAACCGTTCCGTCGCGCCCGCGAACGTGAACGCAATGAGCAGCCCGAGCAGCGCGTAGACGGCGCCATGCACCGAGTTCACGGACGTGCCATCCTCTTCGGCCACCTGCAGGCGGCGCCGCGCGTGGTGGAAGCCGACCCGGATCATGACGATCGTGCCGAGAAACAACCCGCCGGTCACGGCCAGGTTGAGCAGAACGAATCCCATGCGCGCATTGAAACATGCAGCGCGAGCCGGAGCGAACGCGTTCACGCGCGCCTCGGTCGTTCGCGGTGTCCGAGCCGAGTAGATTCCGCACCGCGTGACGAGCCCCGATTCCACGGCACAGGTTGCCCCGAGATCGCGCGGGGCTGTCGCCGAGCACCGCTCGAGCTGCGCGCACGCGCATCGAGGAGACAGGTCCCCCGCCTACTTGACGACTTCGTCGACGAGCTGTTCGGCGAGCTTGGCCGGGTTGTCCTTCGGTTCGTAGTTGCACGCCAATGCGACGACCACGTCGCGATCGAGCAGGCGGAAGTACTGCGTGACGACGCCGAGCACGCCGCCGCTGTGTTCGGCGCGCTTGCCGTGCGGCGTCTGGTGCATGACCCAGCCAAGCGCGTAGTCGTCCACGCAGGGCGTGTAGAGCTCCTCGAGCGCCTTCTTCGACAGCAGCTTGCCGCCGCGCAGCGCGCGGTCCCACGCGAGCATGTCGCGTGTCGTCGCGACGACTCCTCCACAACCGCGGTAGCCCCACGTGAGCTCGTTGCCATACGCGAACCGGAACTCCTTCGGCCGGTCCGCGAAGCCCGCGCCGCGCGCGACCTTCGGCACGCGTTCGAGGTCGAGCTCGGACCAGCCGATGAAGCACGCGTCCTTGACGCCGAAGGGCCGGAACAGCTCCTCGATGCAGAACTGCTCGAACGTCTTGTCCGTCAGCTTCTCGACGAGCGCCGCCGCCATCGCATACCCGGAGTTCGAGTAGACGAACTTCTCGCCGGGCTTGCTCGTCATCGGCAGACCGAGCACGAGGTCCTCGAACGAGGTGCGCACCTTGGCGTCGAACTTCCACTCGCCTTTGAACCCGGCCTCGATCCCCGACGTGTGATTCAGCAGGTGGCGGATCGTGACGCCCTTCTTGTCGGCCGACGCTTTGGGCCAGAACTTGCGCAGCTCGTCGTCGAGCTTGACCTTCTTCTTGTCCTGCAGTCGCAGCAGCGCTGCCGCCGTGAACTGCTTGCTGACGGAGGCCCAGTCCCACAGCGCGTCGATGCGCATCGGCTGCTTCTTCTCGGCGTCGTGGAAGCCGTAGCCCTTCTCGAGCACGATCTTGCTGTCCTTCGCGACGAGCACGGAGCCCGAGAAACCGCCGGTGGCTGCATCGAACTTCTGCACGATCGCGTCGAGCGCCTCGCCAGCAGCGCCTGCGATCGTCGCGTCGGCGTCCTTGCCGGAAGGCTTCGGCTTCTGGGCCTCGAGCGGGTGACAGAGTACGAACGCGAGCGAAAGGACACGAAGCAGCATGGGCCGCAGTGTCGCGAGACACGATCGGGCCGGCAACGTGCGGCGAATTGGTGCGGGAAACGGACCCGGGCGATCGCCGTGATGACGAAGGCCGCGTGTCAGTCGATGCGCACCGACGCGCTGCCGCCGGCAAGCACGGTGGTCTGCCCCTCGCGCGCCGTCATCTCGCCGCCGTCGGGCAGGTAACCGACGCGCCACGCGACCGCGCCGGCAGGCACGACGATCCCACCGAGCGACCTCTTGCCGCGGCAGCCCATGAGCTGCTGCGGCGTGCTCCAGTTCGAGTCGGCGCGCTTGCTGTGCACCAACACGCTGTCGAACGTTGCAGGCCGTTCGCACGTGAGCTCGAGCCGGCCAGCCGGCACCAACTGCATCTTCACCACGGCCGTGCCACCCGGCGCGACATCGACGATGACCTCGCCGGCGACCTCGTCGAGCACTCGCAACACGAACGGGCCGGGTCGCACGCCCCTGACTTCGATCTCGCGTTCGGTAGCCGGCGAGAGCAACACCGTGTGATCACCCTGCGGCGGGCCGCCCGTGCGACCGACCACGTGCAAGCGGCCGCTGTCGAACGGCACGATCTCGACGCGCAGCCGTTCGGGCACCTTGGCGAGCAGCGACAGATCGAGTGTGCATCGCGCGCTGCCCGCGGGGTCCAGCAACAACTGTTCGCGCACCACGGGCACGCCGGCCGGCACTTCGAGCAGACGCTCGACGCGGCGGCCGTCGCGCATCTCTGCCTGCACCCGATACTGCCCCGCGGGCGTGTCCACGTCGTGGCACAAGCCGTCGCGGATCTGCAGCTCCCGCCCCACCATCTGGGCACCGTCCTTCGAGACCGGGAACAGCCAGCAGCCGGCGGGTTCCAACGCCGTTCCGGTGACGCGGTCGCGCAGCGCGATCTCGACGCGCGCGCCGCCGCGGTTCCGTTGCACGACGATCCGCAGTTCGTCGGGCATCGGCTCGGGGATCGGCGCGACCATTGTCGCGAACTCGGCGCCGACGCGACTGCCGGTCACGACGAGGTGGCGCTGCGCGAGCGCAACGCCGGCGAGCTCGAAACGGCCATCGCCGCGCGTCTCGGTGTTCACGCCGGGCCCGGCCGACACGAACGCCTGCGCCACGGGCGAACCGTCCTGATCCACGACGATGCCGCGCACGGCGAGTGCTTGGTCGAGCCGCAGTTCGACGGCGTGCTCACGCCCATAGCTGTCGCAGTCGACGACTTCGCTGCGGCTCACGAAGCCCGCGGCTGCCGCCTGGACCTGCACCACGCCCTCGGCCACGTCGACGTGTTCGAACCGGAACCGGCCGCTCGCATCGGTCGACGCATGCACAGCACCGATCGTCACCGCGGCGTTCGCGATCGGCGCGCCGTCGCGCGTCAACACGACTCCCGCGATGTCGACTTCGACGCCGGCGACGAGGCGCACTTCGAGGTCGCGCACCTCGCCCGCGGCGAGCTCGATCGTCTGGTTCCAGCGGCGATGGCCGGCGAACCCGACCGCGACCGAGACCTGTCCACCGGGGATCTTCGTCCCGAACTGGAAGCCATCGAGACCGATCGGCGGATGCAGCTCGGCGATGCCACTGCGGTTCGTCGTGAAGCGCAGGAACCGCGGCAGCGGCGCCTGCTCGAGCGGCGACTTGCGCGCGGCATCGTACGGCGAGCTGATCGGTTCGCACGCCGGGTAGGCAACCACGAGCGCGCCCTCGAGCGGCCGACCTTGCTCATCGACAACGTGCGCGCGCAGCGTCGCCGCGGGGCGCAGCACGATGTCGAAGCCAGCGTCCGCGTGCGCGCGCCGCGACGGTTGCAGCTCGCGCCAGCCGATGCCTTGCTCGGTCCATGCGACGCCTTGCTCGGTCCATGCGACGAGCCACTCGCGCCGGTAGCCGGGACCGACGCGGAACGGCAACACGAAGTGACCGTTGCGGTCGGTTGTGGTGAAGCGGTAGCGGTCGGTTGTGGTGAAGCGGTAGTGGCCGCGGAAGAACTGCATCGGCGCGCCATAGGTCGCGCGGTAGGGCCGGATACTGGCGCCGGGCACGGGTGTCGTGCCATCGGCGGCAAACACGCGACCGCTCAGCGCGCCGCCGCGCGCCATGAGCACGTCGCCGATCGCCGCGTGCTGACTGCTCGCGGCTCGGCTGCGCGCGACGATCTCGTGCAACGGCACGTGGGTCCGGGCGTAGTCGGGGTGTTCCACCGCCAGCTCGACGAGCCCCAGTGCGTGCAGATCGAAGTCGAGCGTGAACGTGCCATCCGCACCGCTCTGGGTCGTGGGCGTGCTCTCGCGGCTCGAGTCGTGCGCGAGGGTGATCCAGGCACCGGCGACTCCCTGGTTCGTCACCTCGTCGACGATGCGGCCCGAGGCCGTCCACTGCGGCCGCGCCGGCTGAGGCTCCGCTCGAGCAGTCTCCGCGACCTCTGCCGCCGAACGTTCCGGCGCGACCGCGTCTCTCGACGGCTGCGGCACTGCCGCGACGGCGGCTGCCACTTCGTTCGCGGTCCGCCCGGCCGCGGGCGGCGTCCCTTCGGCCGCGGGCCAGAACTGCCAGGCCAACATCCCGGCGCACAACACGCCGACACCGACAACCAACTTCGCCTGCATGCTCATCGTCAGAACTCCGGCACCCGCGGCGCCGGCGGCGGCGGTCGAGACCGCCCCCGCCGTCGCAACGGCTGCCTCGTGGAATCCCGCGAACCCGAGGATGGGCAGCGCCCAGGCCCTGGCGGCGCCGTGGCGCCGGTCCAGATCCTGTCGCAGCTGCTGCAGGCCGCGTTTGATCCGCGTGCGCACGGTCTCGATCGGTGCTGCGGTCGCCGAGGCGATCTGCTGGTAGCTGCGTTCCTCGAGGAAACGCAGCAGAACAGTCGTCCGATACGGCTCGTCGAGCCGCAGCACGGCGTCGACGACCTCGCGCTGCATCGAGGCCTTCGCGACGAGCTCCGCGGTCGCGGGCGCAGGATCGCGAGGCGCGTGCTCCTGCTCACGCACGCGCCGCGTCTGCTCGGACTGCGCGCGGCGGCTCGCGAGACGCCGCAGGATCTGCGCGAGCCAGGCGCGCACGTCGAGCACGCCGCCGAGCCCACGCCGCCAGGCGACCAGCATGGTCTCCTGGGCTACGTCGGCAGCCAGGTCGCGTTCAGCCACGAGGCTTCGCGCCAGGGCATGCACCCAGGCGGTGTGCGACAGCAGCAGTTCGTTGCCCTCGTCTTCGGTCACGGTTGCACGGCAGAGGCGGGCAACCACGTGCCCGGGTTCAGGATTCTGGCACGAAACCCGAAGTCGCGCGCGCCGGCCGGCCGAGCAGACCCGCGACGACGTAGCCCGCGACCCCGATCCACGCCACGGCGCTGAATCCCACGGCCATCGCGAACGCGAGTGAACACACGCCCGCGAGCACACCACAGGCGCCGTTGATCGCCCAGAACCACGCCTTGTCGTCGTCGCCGAAACGCAGCATGCCGAGCGGAAAGAAGTGGCCCAGCAGGAAGCCAACGGGCAGCAGAATCACCACGGCGATCGCGATGCGCACCCATTCGGCGGCGCCGAGCGTCGTCTCGAACAACACCGTCATTCCGGCATTGGCGGCCGCGAGCACGAGCGGCACGAGCGGCCAGAACCGCTGCGCCCGCGACAGACCCGTGCGTTCCGAGCGTTGCGCCCCCATGCCGGCGCCGAGCAGCAAGGCGCCGATGACGACCGTCGCCGCGGTGCTCGGGTGGCCGAGATAGAGCACGAAACGCTGCAGCCACGGGATCTCGATCAGCATGAACGACAGGCCGATCGCGGCGAAGTAACCGCTGCCGCGCCAGAAGCCCTGCCGCCTCGGCAGCCAGCGCGTGAGCAGGAACGGCGCGAAGAAGAGCAGCACCGTGAGTGCCGTGAGCACGACCATCAGGAGCTGCAGCGCGGTCACGGCCACGGCATTGACGCCGATCTGCCGCGCGAAGTCGGGATCGAAGCGGCCGAAGATCGGCAGCGACTGGAAGAAGAACGGCCGATCGTCGGTCGGCGGCGCCACCTCGAGACCTTGCGCCTGAAGCTCGGCCGGGCCGTTCAGCAGCAGCTTCGGCACGTCGGTCGGTTCGGGCCGCGGCGCTGCCGGCCACAGCAGCTCGAAGCCGCGCTCGTCGCAGACACCGCGCAGGCGCTCGATGTCGCGTGGCTCGAAGGGGCGCTTGCCCGTCAACACGGTCACCACGTTGCCCGCGGCTGCGACGGCGATGTGTGCATTCGGATCGACGGCACCTTCCGCGCGCAGCGCTTCCTGGTTCAGGAACAAGAGGCGCGACATCTCGAACTTGCGCCACCGGCTCGTCGACACGAGTCCGGAGGGCCCGAGCCGGCGAAGGTAGAGCCGATAGGCTTCGACGGTGTAGAGGTTGTTCTCGGCGAGCGCGAACGCACCCGCGGCGGTCGCGGCCCAGCTGTCGATCAGCGAGATCTGGACGAGGTCGTAGTCGCCGCGCGAACGCGTGAGGAAGCTGCGACCTTCGCTGATCACGGCATGCACCCCGCGCGCGTGGTAGATGTCGCCGCTGAAGTCCTTGAAGACCTCCGAGATCGTCTCGACGACGCCGGGATTCAGTTCGACGGCGTCGATGTCGGTCGCGCCGGCGCGCAGCGCGGAGAGGATGTCGCGCCCACCGCCCCCGCCGATGACCGCCACGCGGGTCGCGGGGCGCACCTGGTAGCCGACCGTGGTGACGTCGTGCAGCAGGTAGTCGAACTCGCTGAGGTCCGTCACGTCGCCGTCGAACTTCGTGACCGGCGTGCCGGCACTGCCGTCCTGTTCCATCCAATACTCGATGGCGCGGCTGGCCGGGACCTTGCTGCCGAATCCCCAACCAAAGCCCGCCCTCTTGTCGCCGAACACCCGCTGCAGGTCGAAGAAGGCGAGGCGTGCGGTCGGGGTCCAGCGTTCGTGGATGCGCGGCCAGTCGCGTTCGTCGTACGACTTCGTGAGGCGGACCTCGAACGCGCGCCCGTCGACCGCGATGCCGGCGATCGCGATCGCAGCGACCGCGACGGCCATCTTGCGCATGCCGAGCAGCAGCGAGCCGAGTACGGGCAGGAGCCCGAGCCACGCGATCGCGAGCGGCGTCGCGATGGCGTGCAGGACCGGCACCGCGACCGCGGCTGCGGCGCTGGCGCCGAGCAGGTCGGCTCCATACATGCGGCCGACGGCGCCCCCTTTCGCGGCGAGCAACAACTGGCACACGGCCGCGCCGAGCAGCAGGAACGGAACGAGCAGACAGGCCATGCATGCGACGATCGACCAGTGGCCCAGGCGGTTGCCGATCCAGAGCACTGCGGCGACTGCCAATGGCAGCGACACGCCGCCGCAGAGCAGCAGGCGGCCCAGCCAGTGTTCTCGCGGCGGGCGCAGCGCGAACCACACGCCCGGAGCGCCGAGCCCCAGCATCGCGAGCGAGATCGACAGGAAGGCCCAGTGATACCAGAGCACGACGCTGAGCACGCGCGTCACTGTGACCTGGAAGAACAGTACCGCGAACGAGGCCAGCGCGATCGCGAGCAGATGGCGTCGAGATGGTGTGTCGCTGCGGGGGTCCGGCATTGGGGGCGCCGGAGTCTAGGTACTGCTGCCAGCCCTCACAAACCGCGGGAGTGCTTTGCTATCATCGACGGCCTTCGCGGAGGTCCCATGCGCTGCCCGCTCTCGGCTTTTCTGCTCTCGACACTGCTCGGTTCGTTCGCGACGGCACAAACGACCTGGATCGTCGACGACAACCCGGGCCCCGGAGTGCACTTCACCTCGCTACCGGCCGCCGTGGCCGCGGCGGCGAGCGGCGACACGTTGCTCATAGCACCGGGCAACTACCAACCATTCCATGCCATGAACAAGTCGCTGACGATTCTCGGCAGCGGCTCGCTCACGACGATCATCGACGGTCCGCCGATCATCGGCATGATCCTCGACTACCTCACGATCACGGCACCGCCCGCCGGCGCGACGTTCCGGCTGTCGGGTGTCACGATCCGGCAAGACCTGCTGACGGCTGTGAGCGGCACTCCGATCTTCACGACGCGGCTCTCGACGATCGCGGCCGGGCCCGCCGGTCCGGTCGAGCTGACCGACGTGATCTGCGAACCCGCGACGACGACGGGATCTTCGGGCGGGAACGGCCTCAAGGTGACGGGGATCGCCGTCTACGCATCGCGATGCGTGTTCCGCGGCGGATGGTACGCCCAACCGGGTGGCCAGAACCACTTCGGAGCTGCTGGAGTCGCCGTCAACGGCTCTGGGCTCTTCGTCGCGGACGCGTGCGTGCTCGGCGGCGGATCGCCGGTCGTTTCGCTGGGCCTGCCGCAGATCCTGTTTGCCACGGGCGGCCACGCGCTCGCCGTGATCGACTCGACCGCTCACCTGACCCGCACGGGTCTCACGGGCGGTGCTGCGATGGCTCCGGCCGGTTGGTCGAATACGCAGGGTGGAGCCGGTCTGGTCGCACAGGGTTTCGCGAACGTGCGCGCATACGGGTCGGTGGCAGATTCGATCGCGGGCGGCGCCGCGGGCGACGCGGTGAACAGCTTCGGTGGCCCGGGCATCAGCGCAGTGAGCCCGGCGACGGTCGCGCTGTTCGGCCCGATCGCGGTCGCCGGTGGCGCCGGCTTGGGTGGTGGCACCAGCGGTCAGGCGACCACGGGCACCGGTCAGATCCAGCTCGGCCTGCCGGCTCGGCCCGTGGTCACGCTGACCGGCTCGGCGCCGAGCGGCGGCGACCTCGACGCGACATTGCCCGTGACGCTCGGTCTCGCGGCGCCGGCTCTTGGCCCGCAGCTGTTCACACTGTTCATCGACCTCCACCCCGGCTACACCGCGCTACCCGGCCTCAGTGCCGAACCGTTCCTGCTGACGGGATCGGCAGCTCTGCTGCTCGTCGGCCTGCTCGACGCCGCGGGTCAGTACGCGGTGAGCTTCGTGCCCGCCATACACACGCCGGAATGGACGAACCTGCCGCTGCACCTGCAGGCGTTCGGATTCGATCCGGCGACTGGCACCTGGCTCGGCAGCAACGCGGAGATCCGCCGCTTCCGGTAGTCGAAGCGGCGCCGATCGGGCTCAACGCGCCGCGGCGATCCGTTCGCCGATCGCGAAGAACACGCCGCTCTTCTCGTGGTGGATCGTGCGCGGTCCATCGGCGCGAAAGTGCCAGCTGCCGTGCGACCACAGCCGATCGTCGGCCCAGGCCGCGACACACTCGAGCACGAACAGATCGTAACGCTCCTGGATGGACGGCTCGGCGATCAGCTTGCACTCGAGCCACGCGGCACAACCCGCGACGAGCGGCGCACCGACGACCGAACCCGACTCCGCGGCGATCTGCAGCTGCGCGAACTTGTCCTGGTCGCGGCCGCTGCACGAGCCGACTGCCCAGGTCAGTTGGACCTGTTCGGTGGTCGGCGCCTGCACGACGCATTCGCCCGAAGCGAGCAGCAGTTCGCGCGTGAACGTGCTGGCGGCGACGACCGCGACGAGCTTGCACGGTTCGAAGTCGATCGGCATCACCCAGGCGGCGGCCATCACGTTGCGCCTGCCGGCGTGAGCCGTGCTGATCAGGACCGTGGGTCCGTGGTTGAGCAGGCGCCAGGCGTGGGGCAGCGTGACCGCGGTGCGCATGCGCGGCAAAGATACAGCGTGCGGTGGCCCGCGACGCTCGACGGTTTTTCCGGGGGCCATTGGCCATCCGACCGGCAAACGACTCCTGGATCTCCTAGCGCGCCGTCCAGTCCACTCCGCATGGTGATGACCGAGACCCCCTACGAGAAAAAGCTGCTTGCCCTCGCGAACGATGCCCGAAAGGCCAAGGACCCCACCGCCCTCCCACTGATCGAGAACATGATCGCGCAGATACGGACAGGGCAGTACGGGCCGCTGCAGTGCCAGTTTCCCTACCTGCCCCCGAGCTACCGGATCCGGCTCGGTGCGCCGCCGAGCAGCCGCGAGGAGGACCAGCAGAACGGCGGCGACCCCGTGGCCAGGCGCTGAACAACCGACCCGGCTACTTGCCGCTACTGCCCTTCTTCTGTTCGGCGAGCAGCTCGTCGACGGCCTGGTCGATCGCGCCGCCGCCCTTTCTCATGAAGCGGATCACCCCCCCGCCGTCGAGGATGAAGATGGTCGGCCAGCCGCGCACGCCGAACGCGCCGGCGATGCCGCCATTGGTGCCGCCGGAACCGTTCCAGAAGCTGCGCCACGTGATGCCATCCGCTGCGAGCCGCGGCCGCAGCTTTGCGAGAGCACGATCACTGTTGACTCCGAGCAACGCGAACGGCTCGTTCTTCAGACGTTCCACGAGCGACCGCTCGTGCGGGTACATGGCCCGGCAAGGGGGTCACCAATCGCCCCAGAAGTCGAGCACGACGACCTTGCCGCGGTAGTCCGAGAGACGGAACGGCACGCCGTCGAGGTCGAAGCCCGCGACCTCGGGCAGCACGTCGCCGATCTTCAGGCCGCGGCGTTCGGTCGAGGTGCGTTCGATCGCGGCAACCAGTGTCTGGTCCTTGGTCAGTTTCTTCGCCTGCTCGAGTAACCGCGTGACGAGCGCCATTCCCGTGTCGTCGACTTCGGTCTTCTGCAGCGCCAGCACCGCCGACGCCAGCATCGCCTTCGCTTGCAGCTCCGGCGGGTTGCTCGCCTGCAGCACCTTGTCGACGAACGCGGCGCACCGTTCGTTGCCGAGCGAGGGCGCGAGGTGGGGCACCACGTCGAGCACGGGTCCGATCGCGAGGCTCGCGGCGTGGCGTTCTTCGAGCGCGGCGAACGCGGTCGCGGCAGCGGCGCCGGACAGGCCGTTGCGCACGATCCAGGCCAGATACGGCACCGCCGCGTCGGTCCCGGCGTGCTTGTCGGCGGCGTCCTGGAAGTGCTTGGCGAAAGCAGCGACGGCGCCATCGACGTCTTGCTGCCTGACCTTCTCGAACTCGCCGACGAGCTTGTCGAACGCAGCGTCCTGCGCTTCCAGCGGCAGCGCAACCAAGAGGAACGCCGTCAGCAACCTGATTCTCTTCATGTCGGTCTCGCGTGTGGAACGGGAGCCCCAGGATAGGCAGGCTCGGCCACGCGCGGCAGGAGCAACCGCGGAGAACGCCTCGGTCTCAGCGGTCGACGCGAACCGACACGCCCGACGTTCAGGGTCGCCGAGCCCAGACCTGGCCGTGCAGGCTTCGCGGGTTCGCCGAACCCATGGCCACGCGCACGCACATCGTGCGTGGACACCCGATCCGCCCACACGACGCGGGAAGGCAGGTCGATGCGGAACCACCGTGTCGCGCCGCTGCGCTGAAACCACCGTTCAGGCCCGCGACCAGTCGTGGCGCGATGCCGGGCCTTCGCGGCAGCCCGAAACGGCCCGCACCAAAGCGAGCACCCACGAGCCGCACGCGCGCCGCAGCCTGCGTTGCCGGAGCGGCTCTGCCGGCAGCGCGCAATCGATCAGGCCCCACGACGTGTCCACCATGCTCCGCGTCGGGTCCGACAGGCGGGAACCGCGCGCCTTGCACGATGAACGGAACCACCTCGTCCTGCCTGCACAGCGCGCAGTGCAGGTGCGAAATCCCGTAGCCGCGGAGCGCATGGCGCCAACTCGCCTCGACCGGCTGCAGGTGGAAGGGCGACACACGATGTCGCGCAGCAATCTGCCTCGCGAGCGCGTTCCACCGGGCCAGCGCGAAGCGCTCGCGCAGCGTCGTCTCGGGCTCGCTGCGCGCGACAACCGCCTTCACGGGGCCCGCGTGCGGCTTCTCCGATCTGCGACCCCTCGCGACTGCCCATACCGGCACCGACGTCAAGATGCCCCAGGAGCGCTGCACGCCGGTCTGCGGCTGTTCTTCGAAAGTGCCGCGATTTCCGGATCCAACGACAGCAAAGCGGCTGTCAGCGCCGCTCTCGGTCGAGAGCGCAGCTCGCAGGGACTGCTCTGGCGTACGCGCGATCATGGGTTCGTTTTCAATGCGGCCGAATCGGCCACCAGATAGCCGGCGGGTGCCAGCCGGCGATGACACAATGTGAACCACGAACGCGAAGGCAACGATCAGGTGGTCACAGGCTCATCGCTAGGTAATCGACCCTAAGCCAGATGTGCACGGCACCCCCCGCCATACGGTGCTGCCGGTGCCCCCCTGCTGCGGATCCCGCGGCTGCCCTCGCAACCGCGTGTGGCCGCACACGAGGACGACGTCGCCGGCGCACACGACCATGGCCTGGCCCGAGCGCCTCGAGATTCGCATGCACGTCCGCGAGCAACGCCAGTTGCATGCGCCTCACCATCCCGGTGGTGGCAGCAGCGCGTGCCACGCGCGCCCGAGCCGGCGGGTCACCATGCCCAGCAGCGCGGTGACGCCCGGCCGCGGATCGCGCAGGCGGAAGTCCTCGTTGATGGTTGTCGTGGCGAGCTGCCAGATCCAGCCGGACAAGCTCAACTCGCCGCTCGCGATGTGCTCGCGCAGCGCGAGCCGATCCGCGTGCGAGCTGAGCCAGCGCACACCCGCCCGCACGACGCTCGCGGCCCTGGCCGAACCGGGCTCGATGCAGTCGCGGTAGACGAGTTCGGGCACGGGGACGCCGGCCAGCGTGGAGGGGTGATGCCACAGGCTGAAGCGCGGGTTGATCTCGAGCAGATAGAGCTGCCCGTCGCGCTCGTCCTGCTTGAAATCCATCTTCAGCACGCCGCTGAAGCCGAGCCGGTCGAGCACGAGCCGGCCGGCCCGCTTGACGACGGGGTCGTCGGTGATCTCGATGTAGGTCGAGACACCGTGCCGGCGCGGCGCCGTGCGCAGCTTGCGTCCCGTGAACTCGGCAACCCGTTCGCCGCCGGGTCGCACGTAGGCGTGATAGCTCAGGATGCGGTCTTCGCCGCCGACCACGAGCGACTGCAGCACGCAGTCGGTCGGGAGCCTGTCCACGAGCGGCAGCAGGCGCTCGAGATCGGCGCGCGAGCCGACGTAGAGGGCCTTCGGCTTGCAGTGAGCGTGCTGCATCAGGTCCGAGTCGAACCAATGCGTTCGCATCGACGGCTTGAGCACGCACGGGAAGTGGCTCCACGCGAGGACCTCGGGCCCCCCGCGGCGCAGGATGAAGGTCTTCGGCACCGGCAGGTCCAGGCGTTCGGCGAGCGCCGCGAAGCGCACCTTGTCGACGCAGTCTTCGACCAGTTCGCGCGGCGGCAACATGCAGTGCAGGTGCGGCGCCAGCTCCTCGCGATGGCGCGACAGGGCCAGCAGGTCGTGGTCCCCCTGGTAGAACACGATCGGCGGGTAGGGCTGTTTCTTGCCCCAGTCGCAGAGCGCACGGACGGCCCCGGCCGGGTCGTCGACCACACTCGGCACGGGCACCACGGTCTGGCAATACCGGGACTTCGTCGCGCTCGAACGCGGATCGTGAGTCGCGACGGCCACCGGGATGCCGCGACAACCGAGCGCGCGCACCATGCTGAGGTCGCCAATCACGCAGGCGACCGGCAGACTCCGCCGGCCTCGCCCAAGAAGAGTAGAGGGCATCCGCAGGACCATGCTTCACCACACCGGTCTCACCTCGGACGCGAGTGTGGCCGGTGCCCGCAAGTCGCGACAGGGTGGCCGCCCCCGGCACCGGCAACCATCGGGTGCATGCCTGCATCGCTTGCGGCGTAGACCCGATCGATCGTTCGGCGCGGCCGACCGGGCAGCCGAAGTGACTGCCTCGACAAGTGACTGCGACCTGAACGGGCGCGCCTCACCCTCCCGCGCGCACGGTCACGTCGCCGAGATCGCCCTGGCCCGCGGTGAGAAAACGCCGCGTGAGCACGCGCGGCGGACGCGCAGCGTCGCGCAGCTCGTAGTCGCCTGGAGGCAGAGGCCCGATCCGGAACCTGCCGTCCGCGCTCGTGGACGACCCGCGCCGCACGATCAGGCCGTCGGCGTCGACGCGGAACACCTCGACGCGCCGCCCCGCGAGCGGCTGCAGCCGTTCGTCGACGAGCCGCCCTTCGAACCAGTGCTGCGGCAGCTGATCGGAGCTGAGCTCGAACTCGATCTTCGGCTCGTGCGCGAGCACGCCGCGGCGACAGGCGAGCTGCACCATGTCCGACTTGTTGTCGAGGAACAGCACGTAGACGTCGCTCGCGGCGGGCCGCGACCCCTTCCACCTGCCCTCGCCGCCGGTCAACGCGACGAGGCCGCCGAGTTGTTCGGCTGGTTCGCCGGCGGGTCTCACCATCGCCATGAGGTCCCTCGCCGCGACGCCGCGCACGACGACACCGAGCTCGCCGAGTGGCGGCAGCGTCACGTTCCACTCCTGGACCGTGCCCGGCTCGACGTCGACGACGCGCTCTTCCACCACCGCACCCTCCTCGATGACGCGCACGCGGTGCGGCCCCGCGCCGAGCCCACGCAGCTCGAATCGGCCGTCGCGGTCGCGGCCCGCCTGCCGCCAGCCGAGGTCCTCGAGCACGGCCACGCCACGAGACGATGCCGTATCGGGCCACGCGATCACCGTCGCTTCGGTCGCGTCCTCCGCGCCGCGGCTGACCCGACCGCGAATTCGGCCCTCGGCCTGCCCGCGCAACTCGACGAACCCGTCCGCGTGCGTCGTGTCCACTTCGGCCTGGCACGGCGGCAGCTCCCCTTCACGCGGCTGTGCGACGACGACGTAGACGCCCGCGCCCACTTCGTCGCTGCGGAACGAACCCGAACCGTCGGTGCGTTCCCACTCGATCTTCCTCGGCCGCTCCCACCGGTGCTGCTCGCGCGCCGACGCCGGCACTAATGCCACGACTGCCCCCGCGCACGGCGTGCCGCCGGCGTCGAAGACGCGGCCTTCGATGCGCCGCGCCTCTGCCCCGATGCGCAGCTCGATCCGCACGCAGGCACCGGCCTCGCCCGTGACGTTCATCTCGTCGCCGGGCAGCCGGCCCGGTGCGCGCGCCTGCACGGCCACGGGGCTCAGCAGGTTCGCGATGCCGAACTCGCCGCTCGCACCGGTCATCGCGAGCACGCTCCTGCGGAAGCCGCCCTCGACCGTGACGCGAGCTCCGGGCACCGCGTTGCCGTGCGCGTCGACGACCACGCCGTTC
>Ga0075428_100000867_pt1 | contig 31858 bp, 26 predicted proteins | sample RhiMetdeltSRZDD2_FD_75291 | JGI IMG/M metagenome (GOLD analysis project Ga0075428, IMG submission 75291) | Populus rhizosphere microbial communities from Tennessee, USA - Rhizosphere MetaG P. deltoides SRZDD2 | ecosystem: Host-associated > Plants > Roots > Rhizosphere > Soil | place: USA... | reverse complement strand
GGCGACATCGGTCTGACCGGCCCCGCCGGTCCGCAGGGCAGCGCTGGCCCCGCCGGGCCGGAAGGACCGCAGGGTGACGCTGGCCCCGCCGGCCCCGACGGCCCGCAGGGCGTGGCTGGCCCCATCGGCCCGCAAGGACCGCAGGGTAACGTTGGCCCCATCGGCCCGCAGGGCCCGCAGGGTGACGTAGGCTCCACCGGCCCGCAAGGACCGCAGGGTGTAGCTGGCCCGACCGGCGCAACCGGCGCGACGGGCGCGACCGGTCCGCAAGGCCCACAGGGCAACACCGGCGCGCAAGGCCCCCAAGGCCCACAGGGTCCGCAAGGCGCCACGGGAGCAACCGGGGCGGGTCACACTCTGATCCGAAAAACCGGCACCGATAGCGTGACCAACGACGCCACGGTGAACAACGACGACGAACTCTTCCTGGCGATGGGCGCCAACGAAGCGTGGGAGTTCGAGGCCTTCGTGATTGCCAGTGTGGGCAACGACAACGCCCCCGACTTCAGGTTCACGTTCGCCGTCCCCTCGGGAGCCACCATCAGGTGGGTTGCCACGCAGCAGAAGGACTCGGACCCGAACGTGACTGGCCAAGTCCCGGTGCTCGCAAGTGGCATCGAACGCACCGTCAACATGTCCGGCAACGACGTGTTCTTCGTGCAGGTTCGCGGGGTCGTGCAGACCGCAGGCACCGGCGGCAACCTGCAGTTCCAGTGGGCGCAGGGCAGCGCGCACGCCACGCCCACCTCGGTGCAGCTCAACAGCTTCCTGAAGGCAGGCAAGTTCTGAGGCCCGCGGGAAGAACAGCCATGAGGACACTCATCATCTCAACCCTGCTGCCACTGCTCGGCGCCACCGGCGCCGCGCAGCAGCAGGTCAGTGGTGCCGCGAGCAGCCAGACCTACTTCCTCGTCGCAGCCGAATGGGCGAACGGCGAGGAAACGAACACGCTGCTCTACAACCTGCGCCCATCGCAAGGCAACGGACTCGTCGTCGAGCCCATCTCGCAATCGTCGACCTACCTGATTCTCGGCGGCTTCCCCGCGATGCTCTCGGCTCCGGTTATCGGGCGTCCGTGGTTGACCGGCGTCGAGCCGTTCTACGTGCCGCAGTTCGGCCAACCGCAGTTGGTCCTGCATGGCACGGAGATGTGGCTCGGCGGCACACCGACCGTGACGATCGGTGGACAGAACGCGACCGTCAGCGGGCGCACGGCCGACACGGTCCTGGTCACGGCGCCATTGCAGCCGGTGCCAGGCTTGCAACCGGTCCAAATCACCAACAACCTCGGCACCACGACTCTCAACGAAGGTGTCGGCGTGCTGCCGATGCTCGAGTTGCGGGAACCGCTGAACGGCACCGATCCGAACCGCATCCGCTACCACGGCTCGCCGATTGAAATCGTCGTCCTCGGGGTCGGCCAGGGTCTCGCGCCGACGCCCGTGGTCTTCCCCGGGTTTGGCTACTCGCTGCAACTCGACCCCAACACCGTGGTCCTGACCATCGCCTACCTGACCGACGCCGAGGGCAGGGTCGACATTCCGCTGCCGCCTTTCCCGAGCGGCGTCTTCCGCGTGCAGGCGCTCGTGTTCACGAACAACCCAGGCTACTACCCTGGCTCGTGGACGAATCAGCTCCCGCTCTGATCAGCGGGAGCCGCACGAGAGAGCCCCAGCGCGGCGGCGCGTTCGCCTCAGGTCGCAGAGGCCGGCGCCTTCGTCTCGATCCTCAGGGCACCGTTCGCGACATCGACGAGCACGCGACTGCCGTCGGTGATCTCGCGAGCAATGAGCTTGCGGCCGATGCGCGTTTCGAGCTCGCGCTGCACGTAGCGCTTCAACGGTCGGGCGCCGTAGACCGGGTCGTAGCCCTGGTTGCCGAGGAAGGTCTTCGCGGCGTCGCTGACCTCGAGCGTGATGCGCCGTTCCGCGAGCCGCGCGCGCAGGCCGACGAGCAGCAGATCGACGATGCGCCGGATCTCGGCGGACTGCAGCGGCTTGAACAGCACGACGTCGTCGAGGCGGTTCAGGAACTCGGGCCGGAAGTGGCGGCGCAGTTCCGCCATGACCTGGTCGCGGGCCGCATCGCGGATCGTGCCCTCTCGCGTGATTCCCTCGAGCAGCGCCGGAGCGCCGATGTTCGAGGTCAGGATGATGACGGTGTTCTTGAAGTCGACCGTGCGCCCCTGGCTGTCGGTGGCGCGGCCATCGTCGAGGATCTGCAGCAGCACGTGGAAGACGTCCGGGTGCGCCTTCTCGATCTCGTCGAACAGCACGACGGAGTAGGGCTTGCGCCGCACGGCCTCGGTCAGCTGACCACCCTCGTCGTAGCCGATGTAGCCCGGCGGGGCACCGATGAGCCGGCTCACCGCGTGCTTCTCCATGTATTCCGACATGTCGATGCGCACGAGGTTGTCTTCGCTGTCGAACAGCGCCGCGGCGAGCGTCTTGGCCAGTTCGGTCTTGCCGACGCCGGTCGGACCGAGGAACAGGAAGCTGCCGATGGGACGCTTCGGATCCTTGATGCCGGACCGCGCGCGGATCACGGCGTCGGCAACGACCTGGACGGCTTCGTCCTGGCCGATCACGCGTTCGTGCAGGATCGCGTCGAGCTTGAGCAGCTTCTCGCGCTCGCCTTCGATGAGTCGCGTCACCGGAACACCGGTCCAACGCGCCACGACCTGCGCGATCTCGTCACTGGTCACGACCTCGCGCAGCAGACGCTCGTCGCCGTTCGACAGCCGGGCCTCTTCGGCGGCGAGGCTCTTCTCGGCTTCGGGGATCTTGCCGTACTTGAGCTCGGCGGCCTTGTTCATGTCGTAGCGGCGTTCGGCGTCCTGCTGTTCGCGGCGCAGCGTCTCGATGCCCTCGCGCAGCGAACGCACCTTGCCGATCGCCTTCTTCTCGGCTTCGTACTGGGCTCGCATCGCATCGGCGCGCCCGCGCAGCTCCTGGATCTGCTTCTTGAGCTCGGCGAGGCGCGTCTTGCTCGCGGCGTCCTTCTCCTTGGCGAGAGCGGCCTCCTCGATCTCGAGCTGCATGACGCGGCGGTTCACGGTGTCGAGCTCGGTCGGCAGCGAGTCGATCTCGGTCCGGATCATCGCACACGCTTCGTCGACGAGGTCGATCGCCTTGTCGGGCAGGAACCGATCGCTGATGTAGCGGTGCGACAACGTCGCAGCGCTCACGAGGGCGGCGTCCTGGATCTTGACGCCGTGGTGCACTTCGAAGCGGTCCTTGAGGCCGCGCAGGATCGAGATCGTGTCCTCGACCGTGGGCTGGTCGACCATCACGGGCTGGAAGCGGCGCTCGAGCGCGGCGTCCTTCTCGATGTACTTGCGGTATTCGTCGAGTGTGGTCGCCCCGATGCAGTGCAGTTCCCCACGCGCGAGCATCGGCTTCAGCATGTTGCCGGCGTCCATCGCGCCCTCGGCCTTGCCCGCGCCGACGATGGTGTGCAGTTCGTCGATGAACAGGATGATGCGGCCCTCGCTGTTCTTGATCTCGGTCAGCACTGCCTTGAGCCGTTCCTCGAACTCGCCGCGATACTTCGCGCCCGCGACGAGACTGCCCATGTCCAGCGCGAACACGGTCTTCTCGCGCATGCCTTCGGGCACGTCACCCCGCACGATGCGCTGGGCCAGGCCTTCTGCGATCGCGGTCTTGCCGACGCCGGGCTCGCCGATCAGCACCGGGTTGTTCTTCGTCTTGCGCGACAGGATGCGGATCACGGACCGGATCTCGTCATCGCGGCCGATCACCGGGTCGAGCTTGCCCTGCCTGGCCATCTGCACGAGATCGCGGCCGTAGCGTTCGAGGGCCTCGTAGGTTGCCTCGGGATTCGCGCTCTGCACGCGCTGGTTGCCGCGCACTTCCTTGAGTGCGTTGAGGAAGCGGCTCTCGTCGATCGCGAACTTGCGGAAGATGTCTCGCAGCCCGTTCCTGGCGCCCTGGAGCAGCACTAGGAACAGGTGCTCGACCGAGACGTACTCGTCGCGCATCTTCGCCGCCTGCTGCTCGGCCGCGGTGAGCGCCTGGGCCAGTGCCTCGGTCAGGAAGATCTTGTCGGCCGAGAACCCGGGGCCCGAGACCTTTGGCTGCTTCTGCAGGTCCGCTTCGATGGCCTTGATCAGCGCGTCCGCGGGGACCTCCATGCGCTGGAGCAGGCCGCGCACGAGCCCGTCCGCGGGTTCGAGCAGGGCGAGCAGCAGGTGCCTCGGGTCGACCTGCTGGTGGCCGAGAGCGACTGCCTTTGCTTGGGCTGCTTGCAGGGCTTCCTGCGACTTCTGCGTGAACTTCTGGATGTCCATGAGCCTCTCGTGGGTCGGGATCCCGGTCGCCAAGCACTCGGCGTGCCGGAGACTTACAAGTTCAAGACGCTCACCTTACCGGGCTTTGGTGGAGCCGATGCGACCCGACCAAGCCCCGCGGCTGTCACCGTGGCATTTCCACGCCGCGGCGGTGGCCACAGTGTCAGAAAAGTCCGCAGCGCGCGCAACGGATCGAGCCTCTACTTCACATCCGCAAAAGTGGCCCACGACGATCAGCACTTGTTCGAACGCTTCCGCCGCCACGGCGACGTCGGGGCGCTCGGCGACCTGTTCGACCGCGTTGCGCCGGCACTGCTGCGACTCGCGCTGCACCTGTCGCGCGACCCTGCCGCCGCCGAGGACCTGCTGCAGAGTGCGTTCCTTCGCGCCATCGAGGTGCGCGACGAGTGGGATGGACGGCGGCCGTTGCTGCCGTGGCTGTGCGGCATCCTGCAGAACCGCGCGCACCACCAGCGTTGGCAGTCCGGGCGCGCGCCCGATCCCGCCCGGCTCGCCGCGCGGCCGCCGATCGATCCCGCGAAGGCAGCCGAGGTGTCGGAGTTCGACGCCGCCGTCGACGCCGCGATCGCGGAGCTGCCCGAACCGCTGCGGCCGGTGCTGCGCCTCCACCTCGCGTATGGCCACGGGCCGGCAGAGATCGCGCACGCGCTCGAACGCCCACCCGGCACCGTGCGCAGCCAGTTGGCGCGCGGCCTGAGTGTCTTGCGCAGGGTGCTGCCGGCGGGGTTCGCGGGTGTCGCGGCGCTGACGCTCGCGACCGGGCGAGGGCTCGCGGCCGTGAAGCAGGCCGTGCTCGGAAACGCAGTCGTCGCGGTTCCGGCGGTGGTGGCCGGCGCGACGCTCGGAGGAGTTGCCGTGATGAAGAAGGTCGCGATGGTGGTTGCGGTGAGCGCTCTCACCGCCGGAACGTGGTTCGCATGGCTCAAGCCGGGTGCCGCGTTGCCGCCGGCGAGGACCGTGGACGAGGCGGCGTTGCCAGCAGGCTCTTCTGTGCCGCGCACGCCGACGGCGGAGGCGGTGTCGCCGCAGCCGACCGAACGCCTGGCCGTCGCCGCGCCGTCACCGGCGGCGACGACGGGTTCGCTGCGCATCACCTGCACGTGGGGCGACGACAGTTCGCCAGCGTGGAGTGTCCAGGTCACGGTCACGCCTTGGGGAGTGCGCGATGGCGCGCTGTTGCGGCGCACGGTGAAGACTGGCGACGACGGCAGCGTGCTGGTGGCCGATTTGCCCGCAGGCAAGACCCATCTCGAAGCCGACCGCGGTGGCAAGCTGCTGTTCGAGGTTGTCGCAGGCACCACGAAGGACGCAGCACTCGTGATCCCGGCCGGCATCCACGTGCGCGGCCACGTCGTTGACGAGAGTGGGGCCCCGGTGCCGAGCGCGCGCGTGTGGCTGTCGGACGGACCGCATGACTACTGCGATGGCGACTTCGTGGCGACGACCGATCCGGCCGGTCTGTTCTTCCTGCGGTCGGTCGAGCCCGAACGATTCCTCAGCGCCACGATCGCTGGGAGGCGCAGCGCTGCCGTGCTGCCAGTGCGCGGGAACACGGGTCAGACAGTGGAAATCGGACTGGTCATGCGCGGCATCGGCGCCAGCCTGCTTGGCAAGGTCGTTGGCCCCGCAGGCGAACCCGCGAACGATGCCCGAGTCTTCGTCGGCTGGCGTCAGAACTCCTTCCGTTGGACCGCGGAGATGTTCGGCGAACACCGACCGCCACTCGAGCTGCGCACCGCGGCCGACGGAACGTTCGCAGCGCATGGCTTGCCACCAGGCAGCAAACACCCCGTCTGGGTGCGCACCATCGGCTGCTGCGTCTGGTACCAGATCGTGCAACTCGAGGCGACCGGCGATACGTCGATCGCCGTGCAACTGCAGACCGGTGCCTCGCTCGCCGGCCGCGCCACCGACGGTGCCGGGAAGCCGGCCGCCGGAGCCTACGTCGCCTACCGGTCGACAGCGTGGCACTCAGCAACCGGTGATCTCCATGACGACAGCGGTCCAAGCTGGTCGCATGCCGGTGCCCAGACCGATGCGGACGGCCGCTACCGCATCGACTGCATCACACCGGGCACGCTGCGCCTGGGCGCGAACAAGGACGAACTCGAAGTGCGTGGCGAGGTCCCGGTCGCGGCCGGAGAGACCGCGGTCTGGGATCCCGTGCTCGTTCCGACCGCGATCCGCGGCCGCGTCGTCGACGAACGTGGCGCACCGCTGGCCGGAGTCGACGTCGGCGCGATGCCGCCGCGCGGCAAGGGCAACATGGCCTCGGAGACGACCGACGCCGAGGGCAGGTTCGTCTGCGCAGGGCTCGCGATGGTGCCATACGTGGTGACCTTCCATGCCCCCGGCGACAGGGCGCGCGTCCGACCGGCCGCAACGCGGTACGGCGTGCAACCGGGCAGCGACGAGTTGCTGGTGCGCTTGCCCGATGCAGCGATCCCGAAGTCGACGATCACGGGCAGGCTGCTCGACGCAGAAGGTCGCCCACCCACGAAGGGTGACGTGCGCGGCTCGGCGGAAGGCCTGCGCTACGTGCCCTCGGTCGACGTCGATGCCGCGACCGGCCAGTTCCGCATCGGCCCGCTGCCGGCCGGAACCTGGCGCCTGCAGGGCAGCATCGGCGAAGGTCGCGAAAACCGCCGCTCGGCGTGGAGCGAGCCGTTAGCGCTCGCGATCGGCGAGACCCGCGACGTCGGCGTAATCCAGATGCCGGTGACTGGTTCGATCGCACTGACAGCGACCGGACCCGACGGCGACCCGCTCGACGGACACTCGGTCGTCCTCGAGGACAGCACCGGCTGGAGCGAGAACGCGTGGCTCGTCGGCAAACTCGACCACGGCAAGTTGCGCATCGAGAACGTCGCACCGGGCGACTATCGCGTGAGGGTCGGCGGCGACCGCGACCTGCCGACCGTCTACGAACGGGTGACCGTGACCGCGAAGCACGTGGCGAGCGTCGAGCTGCGCGTGCCGAAGGGAGTCGCAGTCAAGCTGGTGCTGTCGCCGATCAGCGAGCCCGTGCCGATGCACGAGTGGTTCGTGTGGACGCGCGACGGCGAACTGTTCCAGCGCTACGAGAACTGGTGGGAGGGCAACGGCGACCGCACGTGGTCGCAGCGTTTGCTGCCCGGCGCCTATGAAGTCACGACCACGAGTGAGACGGGCAGGCAGGAGACGACGCGCTTCGTCGTCGACGCAAACGATCGGCCAGAGCGCCCCATCGCGATCAAGTTGCCCTGATCGCGTCGCCGCACGCTCGCCGAGTTCAGACCCTGATCTCCGGACCCGGCCCCGACGCATCGACCCCGTCAAGGCGCGGCGCCACCTCGGACTGCAGGAAGGAATCCACTTGCTCGGCGGCGCGACCGACGAAACGCTTTCCCTCGAGCAAGCCCGGCAAGGAACCCTTGATGGCCGCGAAGGCCGGGTCCGATGCGATGAGCTGCATTAGCGGGTTGTCTCGGCCTTCCGCTTTCACGGCGTGAGCCGCAGCGCGGCTGTGCTGTCGGATGCGCTCGTGCAGGACCTGGCGATCGCCACCCGCGGCGACACCGGCCATGAGGATCTCCTCGGTCGCGAGGAACGGCAGCTGCTCGCGGAGCCGCTTCTCGATGACGCGCGGATACACGACGAGACCCTGCGCCACGTTTTCGACCAGCATGAGGATGCCGTCGACCGCCAGGAAGGACTCGGGCAGCGCGATGCGACGCACCGCCGAGTCGTCGAGCGTGCGCTCGAGCCACTGGTTGGCGGCCGTGTGCGCACTCGTGTTCGCGACTTCGATCACGTACCGCGCCAGCGAACCGACTCTCTCGCAGCGCATCGGGTTCTTCTTGTATGCCATCGCCGAGCTGCCGATCTGCTTCGATTCGCTCGGCTCCTCGATCTCACCCTCGTGCGAGAGCAACCGCAGGTCGACGGCGAACTTCGCGGCCGACTGCGCCACCCCCGAGAGGGCCTGGTGGATCGTCCAATCGAGTTTGCGCGTGTAGGTCTGCCCGCTCACGGCGATCGACTTCTCGAACCCCATCGCAGTGGTCACGCGCCGATCGAGCTCTTCGACTTTCTTGTGGTCGCCCCCGGCCAGCGACAGGAACGACGCCTGCGTACCGGTCGTGCCCTTCACGCCGCGGAATGGCAACCACGACTGGATGCGCCGCACTTCATCGAGGTCGAGCACGAAGTCCTGCGCCCAGAGACAGGCCCGCTTGCCGACCGTCACGGGCTGGGCGACCTGGAAGTGCGTGTAGCCGAGGCATGGTTCCGCGCGCCACTTCTTGGCGAACTGTGCGAGCACGCGCAACACGGCTGCGAGGCGGCGCTCGACGAGGCGCAGTGCCTGGCGGTAGGCGATGAGGTCCGCGTTGTCGGTCACGAAACAACTGGTCGCCCCGAGGTGGATGATCGCCTTGGCCTTGGGCGCGACTTCCCCGTAGTGATGCACGTGCGCCATGACGTCGTGGCGCAGGTCCTTCTCGAGCTCCGCGACGCGGTCCCAGTCGAGCTTGTCGCGATGTCGCCGCAATTCGTCGACCTGCTCGCGTGTGACGGGGAATCCGAGTTCGTGCTCGACCTCGGCCAGGCAGATCCAGAGGTCTCGCCATGTCGTGTGGCGCGCGCGCGGCGTGAAGAGCCCCACCATCTCGGGGCTCGCGTAGCGCTCGATGAGCGGGTGGTCGAACCTCAGGCCGCGTTCCGTCATGCGGGCCTGTCTATCCGGCGACCAGTCCGGGCGCCACGTTCAGCAGGTCACCCACACGCGGCGCGTCTTCGTCTCCCAGCGCGCCGGCACCCAGACGCGGCGGCAGCCACCCGCATCCACGATTCCCCAGTGGCGGTGACCACAGTGGTCCCAGATCCAACCGTAGGTGGGTGGCACGTGTTCCTCGCACCAGTAGCCGGGCACGAGCACCTGCTCGCACCTCGTCTCCCAGTGGCCCCGCACGGGGGCGCGGCGCACAGGCGAGATCCGGAAGTATCCGTGGTTGTGTCCGTGGCCGTGGTAGTGGTCGTGACCGAGCACCACGCTTCCCCGGACGAGGTTGCCCAGCTTTCCTTCAATGGCGATCTGGGCTGGCGCCGAGACGGCGACCCCGAGCAGGGCCGCCACACAGATCAGGAGGTTTCGCTTCATGACAGCCTGCTCAGCGCAACAACCGCGCCAGTCGCTGCAGCTGTTTCTCGCAGCCTTCCTGCCCCGATCCGTGCCGTCAGCGCACGCGGCGCCTTGTCATGGGCAGAAGGCGGTGTCCCACCCGTGGACACGTGTCCTGGCGGAAGATCACCACGGTCCAGCGGTCCCCAGCACGACACTGGCAACCAGCGCGAGGATGCAGAAAGGGAACGCTACTGCACTGGCGCGATCCTCGTACAGACGCGCACGCAGGAACGCCACGGCCGCCGCGGCGCCACACACGTCGGCCAGGAAGTCCGCGATGGAGCAGACGCGACCCTGCACATACGACTGATGCACTTCGTCGAGGGCGCCATACACGGTCGCGATGGCGACGCTCCATGCGGCGGGAGCGATCGCGGCACCACCGAGTCTCGTCGTACCCTCGGTCAACGCAAGCAAGAGCGAGCCGCCCAAGGCCGCGTAGGCGATGCCGTGCATGCTGTTGTGCACGAGCATGACTCCGAAGCTCGGTCCGCCGAGCAGCGACTCACCAGACGAAGACCACCACAACAGGGCCATGATGATCAGTGGTACGGCCGCTCGCAGCCTCTGCGGGCGCTGGAGCCACGCCCGCAGCGCCGAGTCGATGCCACGCAATGGCTGCGCGGGCTTCTGGTACTGCGGCTCGATCATTTCTGTGCGACGGTGCCGACCAGGCGAAGTCCCCCCGCCGGGGCCTCCTCCGCGCGCACGTTCTGCAGGTAGATCGACAGCAGGAACAGACCGCGTCCGCGTTCGTTCTCGAGCGAAGGCATGCCGTTCGCACTCGCAGCAAGTGCCGAACTCAACTCGGCGATCGTGGCGGACGGCATCTCGGGGTCGAAGAACTCGATCGACAAACAGTCGCCAGCCGGTTCGATCTGGATCGCCAGGTTCGCATTGGCGCGTCGATAGGCCGAACCATGTTCGACCGCGTTGTTGACCACCTCGTCGACCACGAGCGCAAGGCTCTCGCACACCTCGGCCGGAGCGCCGAGTGTTGCCGCCAGCTTGCGCACCCTGGCGCGCAGCTGCTTGACCACGCCTGCACTGGGCGGAAACACGAGTCGGTGTGCCATCAGGCCACTCCCTCGACGAGCATGGAGAGGTCGACTGCTGGTGCAGAGTGCGTGAGAGCTCCGATGGAGATGCGATCGACGCCACACTCGGCGAACGATCTCACCGACGCGAGGTCGACACCACCAGAGGCCTCTACTTCGACACTGCGCCCGAGAGACGCCGCGGATGCACGCACGGCCGCGACGGCAGCTCGAAGCGACTCGCCAGGAGTGAAGTTGTCGAGAAGGATCACGGTAGCCCCACCGCGGACCGCGGCCGTGGCCTCCTCGGTGTTGCGGGCTTCGGCAATCACGGGTCGGTCCTGTTCGCGCACACAACGCCGAACGACCTCTTCGTAGCTCGCAGGACGCGCACAACCGAAGTGATTCTCCTTGAGCAGGACCTGGTCGTGGAGTCCGAATCGGTGATTGTGACCACCTCCGGCCACGACAGCCTGTTTCTCGAGCAAGCGCAGTCCGGGCGTCGTCTTTCGTGTATCGAGAACCTTGGCTCGCGTGCCCTTGACAGCCTCGACGAACGCCCGCGTCGTCGTCGCGATGCCCGAGAGTCGCTGCACGAAGTTCAGCGCAGTCCGCTCTGCGGCGAGCAATGCCCGCATGCGACCGCGCACTTGCAGGATCAGATCTCCGCGGCTGAACTTCTGCCCATCGCGCAATTCCGGACGCACGTCGCTCTGCGGATCCAGCGCTCGAAAGGCCTCGACCGCACACGCCGAGCCCGCGAGAACACCATCGGACTTCGCCACCATCCGCGCTCGACCGGCCGCCCCGGGGGGCACCGACAACCTGCTCGTAACGTCGGAATCCAAACTCAGATCGGCCCGGTCCAGATCCTCGGCGAGGGCGCGCCGTACGGAGTCGCGGATGCTGCCGATGCTGTCCATGGGGTCGTTGAAGACTACACCAAACCCTTGCTCGCCACAGCCTGGAGGGCGCGGCCCAGGCATTCGCCTGCTCAGCGTGGCCCTTGGTCGCACCCCCCCACCCGTACGAAGGGGCGCAACTCCTCGACCGTCTCCGGACCGAGCCCGTCGACGCGGTCCAGATCCTCGATGCGACGGAACGGCCCGTTCCGTACGCGCTCGAGCACGATGGCCTCCGCACGCACGGCGCCGATTCCGGGCAGCACACGCAGCTCGCCGATCGAAGCGCGATTCACGTCGATGGTCTTCGGCTCGATCTCGATGGGGCAGGCCGTCGACTCGCCGATCACGCCTCTGGCAAAGGCACGCACCGCAAGACCGAACACGACGAGAGCCCACAGACCCAGCACGAGTCGCCGGCGACTCACCAGCGGCGAATCTGCTCGAGCATCCGCGCCTCCACGCCATCGTTCGACATGCTGCGAAGCTGAGCCTCGATCCGCTGCTCGATCGTCGCTAGCACCGAGAGAACGGCCTGGGTCGTCGCGCATTCAGGCAGGCTCAGGAGCAGAGGCGGTTGTCCTAGGCGACGATGCGTCACGGCGGAGTCCTCTGGCACCTCACCCGCATAGTGGATTTCACACCCCGCAAATCGGCGCGAAACTTCGGCCAATCGATCGAATGTCGCACGCCCGAGCCCTGCCGGGGAGACGCGGTTGACGACGAGGTGCACGACCGGACACGCCGGCTGACGCGCCAGACACTTGATCAGCGCATAGGCATCGGTGAGCGCGGCGATCTCGGGATTGGTGACGATCACCACGTGCTGTGCCGCCAACACGGTGACCATCGACTGTGGTGCCAGCCCCGCCGGACAATCGAGCAGCAGCACGTCGTGGGTCCGCGCCAACCACTGCAGCGCGCTTGCGAGCGTTTCCATGTGCCGGGCACCGAGTTCGGCGAGACTCGGGATGCCGGATCCGCCGGCGACCAGGCCTGGACCGTATGGCGTTGCGGCCAGGACCTCTTGCACGGGCACCACACCGTCCAGCAGGTGCTGGATCGAGTAGCGCGGATTCACGCCGAAGAGAAGGTGGGCGTTGGCCAGGCCGAAGTCACAGTCGACGACCGCGACGCGTTTGCCGGTGCGATGCATGGCGATCGCGGAGTTCGTCGCGAGGAAGGACTTGCCGGTCCCGCCCTTGCCGCTCGCAAACGCGATCACGACGGCTTCGCGTTCTCGCGACACGTCGGCCGCCCCGCGGCGAAACAGCCGCCGCAGGATGTTCCGTCCTGGGATCCTTTCCAGGTCTGGTTCCAAATGCACCTTTTCGAGGAACCGATCTGCGCTCATCGCAGATCGGTCAGTCTGTGCGCCTCAGCGGCGGCCACGGACCTTCTTGCGCTGCGGCGATCCTGGCCGCGTCGTCGGCCAATGCCGCACCGGCGGTGCCGCCGCCGGACAACGTGGCCGAACCGCCGAGCGCGGAATACTCTTCGGGCGACAGTCTGGCTGCCGCCAACGACGAACGCAGGCTCTCGTCGCCTGCCTTCCCGGAGCCACTCCGTGCACCGGATGCCCCGCGGTGTCTGGCTTCTCGTGACTTGGCCGCTCCAGCTTCCTCGGGTGACGCATTCCCGGAAGCAACTCCAGCGACCTTCATGTATTGCATGTATTGACGCATCAGTTGATCGGCGAAGGCACGGATCTCCCCGGCACCGGACAGCGTGCTCTGCATGCCATCAGCGGTCACGGCTCGCAGCTCGCCTTCCACCGACCAGACCTCGCCGAGCAAACGACCGCTCCAGGTGATGCGACGCCAGAACCGGTCGCCATCGATGCGGACACCTGGATCGATGCGCTCGCAGAGGCTGCGCAGCGTGGCCCAGTCGCGGCTCCGCTCCTTCGGCACGTTGAATTCGGGCGTGGGTGCAACGGCCATCCTCGGCGAGGAGGCAGTGCCTTCCGCTGACAGCCATCGAACCGCAAAACGCTCCGTGCCCGCGAGTCGGAACGGCTCGAGCCGACACACCTGGAAGGCCGGCAGCGGCAGCCGCCGCAACAACTCGAGGCTGGATGCCGATGCTTCCGTGCCCACCAGCAGCACACGTCCACCGATCCCGCCGCAGAAGTTCGCCTCTGGTACCGCGGTCACGAGCGAATCTCCGACCCGGGTCAAGAACTCGCAGGCAGACAGCACGCGAGCCGACAGCAGCGCATCGCCGTCCACGGCGAGCAGCACCAGTACGGGCCCACCCATGGCGTCGCGAGCCAGGCCGTCGACGAGTCCCAGTTGTCCACTGCTGCAGTCGAGGCCTTCGACCACCAACGTGAGACCCCGTTCGATCGCATCGAGCCGCCTGGACACGAGCGACCAGAGGCTGTCGCGAAGCTGGGGCAACACAGGTCCACGGATCATCGCCCTATCCCCCTACTGCAAATACCATTGCATGCGTTCCGAGCGTTCATCGAGACCTCCGGCGCGGACGAGAAGAGTCGATACTCCACCGTTCGCTGCGGTGCATGCTGCAGCGATGCGTCCTCCAGAGAGTGCGGCTCCGCGCCGCGCCCGCCAACCGCCTTGGTCGGAACAAAAGGTAGGAACCTCAATGACCGGTGCGGGCATTACAGGTAGCGGCGCACAAAAAAGCAATGGCCTGCCCGGATTGCGTTGATCGAGCGGATGCCGAGGCGCGCGCGAAGGGGGCCGATTCAGCCGCGGGAACCGAGTTCGAGCAGCGGCGAGCGACGCTGCTCGAGACAAGTCAGGGCAACTGCCAACGCGTCCGTCGCGTCAACCGCCATGCCGCTCGTGAAAGCGCTCCGCACGCCGTGAACCAGTTGCGCCACCATGTCCGCGACCGACTCTTTGCTGGCTGCGCCACGCCCCGTGACGCATCGCTTCACGCGGGCCGGCGCGAACTGATGCACCTGCAACCCGCCTCGCGCCGACTCGGCCAGCACGACGCCGCGAGCCTCGCCGATCCGCAAAGCGGCCGGAACGCTCTTGCCACAAAACGCTTCTTCGAGCGCGACCTCGTTCGGCTGCAACCGCTGCAACAAGCCGCGCAGTTGTTCCGACAAGGCCAGCAGGCGTTGAGGCAAGGGGGCGTCGCGACTGCCGAGCCGCATCACGCCCAAGTCGACGAGCCGCACGTCGCCGGCCCCGCCGCCGAGTCGCACGACGTTGCCCACCTGCAGTGCCAGCGGCACGTCGCCACGGCTCCGCTTCGGGCCTTCGACGACCATTTCGAGGCATCCGAACCCGGCCACGAGCGTGCCAGGGTCGATGCCGAGAATCCGCACCACCGCCACGGCGCCGAGTGTAAGGTCTTGCGCGTGAAGATCGCCATGTTGCTGCTCGCCGCAGGGCGCGGTTCACGCTTCGGCGGTCCCCTACCCAAGGCCTACGTGCCGCTTCGGGGCAAACCGCTGCTCGTGCACTGCGTCGAGCGGCTGGCCCGCGTCGCCATCCCCGGAATGTCGGTGCAAGTGATCGTGGCAGTGCATCCCGGGGACCGACAAACGCACCTCGCGCCATGTCTGCCGGCCCTGCGGGCTGCCGTTGGTGAGCAGAGGAGTCTGCAGGTCGTCGATGGCGGGGAAACGCGCCAGGAGTCCATGCAGCGGTGCCTGCTCGCTGCTGGCCCCGTGGACCTCGTGCTCGTGCACGATGCAGCGAGGCCCTTCTTGCCGATCACCGCCACGAGAAAGTGCATCGAAACGGCGGCAGCCACCGGCGCCGCACTGTTGGCGATTCCGGCACCCGACACGCTGAAACGCGTCGCCGACGGCGTCGTCGCGGCTACGATCGATCGCGGCGGGATCTGGCTCGCGCAGACCCCGCAGGTGATCCGGCGCACCGTTCTGCTGCAGGCACTCGAGCATGCGCTGACAACCGGGTTCGCCGGCACCGACGACGTATCGTTGGTCGAGCACCTCGGTGCCCCCGTGACCGTCGTGCAAGGATCGCCGGCCAATCTCAAGATCACCCGACCCGAGGATCTGCCGCTGGCCGAGGCCATCCTCGCCGCCCGACTCGAATGAACGAACTCCCACGCATCGGACTCGGCATCGACGTGCATCGACTCGAACCCGGCCGCGCCTGCATGCTGGCCGGCATCAGGTTCGACTCTCCGGTCGGGCCGAGCGGGCACAGCGACGGCGATGCCGTGTTGCATGCCGCGTGCGACGCCGTGCTCGGCGCAGCCGGACTCGACGACCTCGGCTCGCTGTTCTCGGATCGCGACCCGAACAACAAGGGGCGGGCGTCCGCCGAGTTCTGCACGGCGACGATGACGCTCGTGCGCGAACGCAAGCTGCGTGTGATCTCGATGGACGTCGTCGTCGAGACGGAAACACCGAGACTGAAACCTCATCGCCAGTCGATGCGCGATCGGCTCGCGAGTCTCTTCGGGCTGTCCGCCGACCGCGTGAACATCAAGGGGAAGAGTGGAGAGGGCGTAGACTCCATCGGCCGTGGGGAGGCCGTGCGGGCGACCGTGGTCGCGCTGCTCGGCCCCGCCTGACGGCCCAGCCGGACGACCCAGCGGACGACCCAGCCTGACGGCTCAGGCCGTCTGCATGTCGTACATGCGCTTGTAGCTGCCCGCCTTGCCGAGCAACTCCGCGTGCGATCCGATTTCGACAAACCGACCCTTGTCGAGCACGACGATGACGTCCGCGGCCATGATCGTGGACAGGCGGTGCGCGATGACGAACGAGGTCCTACCCTTGCGCAGGTTGTCGAGCGCGCGCTGCACGAGTTCTTCGTTCTCCGAGTCGAGAGCCGACGTCGCCTCGTCGAGGAAGAGGATCGCCGGATCGCGCACGATCGCGCGCGCGATCGTGATGCGCTGCATCTGACCGCCGGACAGGTTGCTGCCGCGCTCGCCGACGAGCGTGTCGTAGCCTCTCGGCTGCTGCACGATGAAGTCGTGGATGTTCGCGGCGTTCGCGGCCGCCTCGATCTCGGCCGCGGTCGCGCCGGGCTTGCCGAACGCGATGTTCTCGCGGATCGTCGTGTTGAACAGGAACGGCTGCTGGCTGACGACAGCGACGTGGGCACGGAAGTCGGCGAGCCGCAGTTCGCGCAGGTCGACCCCGTCGATCAGGATCGACCCGCCCTGCGGATCGTGGAACCGCAGCAGCAGGTCCATCGTGGTCGACTTGCCGCCGCCCGACGGCCCGACCAGCGCAATGGTCTGCCCCGCATTCACGACGAGACTCACGCCGCGCAGGACCGGCGTCTCGTCGTAGGCGAACGACACGTCGCGCAACTCCACGTCGCCGCGCACGCTCTGGATCGGCCTGCCGCCGACCCCCGTGTGGTCGACCTCGGACTTCAGGATCTGCTCGATGCCGGTCAGCGCGCCAGCCGATTCCATCAACACGTGGTAGGCGCGCGTCAGCCGCTTGACGTGCTGGTAGGTCGTGGCCAATGGCGCCAGGATCACCGCGACGTCGGAGAATTCGATGCGTTCCTCGATGAGCACCACGTAGCCGAGCAGGCTCAGCAGCACCGCGAAGCCGACCTGGTAGGTCAGGAACGTCTGCGCCATCGATCTGCCCTTCGCTCGCAGCATCTTGCGCGTGCGTTCGAGGAAGCGGCCCGTGTTGTCGACGAACTCCTGGAACCGATGCTCTTCGAGCTGGAAGGCCTTCACGGTCCGGATCCCCGACAGGATCTGGCTCAGCGATTCGGTGGTCTCCCCGAGCGCCTGCAGGCTCTTCGTGCTGCGCTTGCTGACCTGCCGCCCCTGGCGGTAGAGCGGTATCCCAATGAGCGGGATCATCGCCGCGAGCACCCAGATGGCCTCGGGCACGAACCAGGCGAGGATCGCGATGTTGAAGGCGATCATCAGCGGGTCGACGAGGATGTTGTCGACCGCGAGCTCGAACGAGCGCTGCATGACCTGCGTGTCGTTCGTGACCTTGCTGATCATCTCGCCCATGCGCTGGCGGCCGTAGAAGCGCAGCGGCAGGTTCAGGAAGTGCTGCGCCAGTTCGCAGCGCAGATCGGCGACGATCCGGATCGCGAAGAACCGCGAGATCATCTGCACGAAGTAGATCGTCACCGAACCGAGCACACCGCAGGCGACGGCCACGACGGCACAGGCGATCACGACCCTCATGCCCGCGTGTTCGATCTGGAGTCCGAGGAACGTGTCGAGATCCTCCGCAAAGCCCCGGAACCAGACGTCGAAATCCCCCATGAGGCGGTTGCCGAGCTCTTCTGGCTTCACGGACGGCGGCTTGGCCTTCTCACCGCCCATCTCGGTCATCACCGGCTTCACGAGCACGAGCGGCAGCTTCGTGAAAGCCGCCTCGAGCGTGGCGAAGACCACCATCGCCGCGACCATGCCCTTGTAGGTCAGGATCGAGGCCCACAGCCGGCGCATCAGGGCCGCGAAGCTCGCGCGCGAATCCGAGGGCTCAGTCACGCCTGAGATCGTAGCGGCACGATCCCGCGTCGATCACTCGTACTTGGCGTTGCGGATGACTTCGCTGGCCCAGCGGAAGAACCGGTTCGTCACGTAGTCTTCCTGGACGAGTTGACGCTCGCGCTCGACCTTGACGTCGATCTTGCGCCGCGGCGGCGTTCGCACGTTGACGCGCGCGATGAACCAGCCATCGGGGCCCGCGATCGGACCGATGGTCTTGCCGACTTCGGCTTCGAAGAACAAGAACTCCGTCAGCGAGAACCCGTCCAGCAACTGCGTGAACTCGCTCTCGCGCAGGTGCTGCTTGAGCTGGTTGAGCGGCAGCAGACCCAGGCGGCCGCGCTTGTCGTCGTTCGCGAAGAACTCGGTGTGCTTGTCGAGTGCCTGGTCGAACGTCAGCTCCTTCTTCTCGAGCGCCGCGAAGACGGCCTCACAACGCTCTTTTGCCTTGGCCATGCCATCCGGCTCCCAGGCTCCCGTCTTCGGATTGCGCGCCTGGAACGGGATCAGGTTCACGTCGACCTGCCCCTCGGCGAAGAAGGCGGCGTACTTGTCCGCGTGGGCCTGCAGGTTCGTGTCGGTGATCTCTGCCTTGATCATGTCGCCGTAGGACGTGATCAGGCGCCATCGCGACCGGAACGCTTCGAGACACGGGTACCCCTTGAAGCGCGTCGCGATGATCTCGACCGTGAACGGCGTGCTGTCGAAGGGCTGGCGATACTCGTCGTAGCGGCGCGCGAACTCTTCATCGCTGACGTAGGCGCCCTTGCTCACGAGCACTTGCCGCAGAGCCTCGCGCGCGACCACTTCCTGCATCGCGCGTTCGAGATCCTGGACGAACAGGCCCTTCTTCACGAAATCGAACGCTTCCTGCGTGGACCATTGCAGATCGTTGACCTTGAGCACGATGTCCGACGGCAGACCGTTGGATGCGTATTGGATGATGCTCCAGCTGCGCAGGCCCTTTTGGACGAACTGCCGCAGCATGTTGACCCAGAACTCGGGCAGCTTCCTCGGATTGCCCTTCTCGTCGACTCCTTCACAGGCTTTCTCGAGCTGCTCGAGGAACTTGGGGCCCTGATCGCTCTGGGTCTGCGCCTTGATCGCTTCCTTGGTGATTTCGGGCCATTCCTTCGGCGTGCCCGGGAAGAAGACGCGATCGAACACGAGCGTTTCCTTGCGCTGCTCGAGGAAGCTGTCGCGGTCGAGGCCATATTGCGAACGCACGACCTCCCAGAAGTCGACGCCCGGGTTCTTCGTCGAGAACTCCCCCATCAGCGGCTGCAGCTGGTTCATCACGTCTTCGTCGGTCACGATGAATTCGGTGGCCTTGCGGATGCCCGAATCGACCTGCTTCTTGAGCTCCTCGAGGATGAAGAAGCTGGCCACCTTCGCTTCGACCAGCTTGCCGCCCGTCAAATACACGGCCTCCCTCATCACCTCGCGCGGGTCCAGCCGCACGCCGTTCACGCGTAGCTCCTTCAGCAGATTCGCGCGCTCCGCGACGAGCTGGTCGTTGAGCACGTCGATCTGACGCCGGAGCTCCTTGATCTGCTCTTGCGGGGGCTGGGCACGGAGGGAGAACCCGGTGGCGGCGACCAGGGCGGCGGCGAGGACGAGAACGCGTTGCATCGGAGGATCGGGGGAGAAAAACAGGGCGCAGGAGTCTACCCGCGGGGGGCCGGGAAACGAGCCGAGCAAGGGAATCCTCCCACATTCCATCCTTCGTTGTGCGTGCTCGCCCACAGCTTCGCTCCGACCGCCTCGAGCAAGCGGCTTGCACGGCGGCGGCGCACGACGGATCCTGTCTGAGCGGCCCTCCGCATGCGAGAATGCCGCCAGCGCGAGGACCCTCTTCTCCCCCAACTCGAATGAGCTACGACCCGCGCACGATCGCGTTCTCCGCCGAGATTCTGTATCCGCCGCAGCAACTGCGGGCCGACCTCGTCCAGAGCATCCACAACACCCTCTACCGGCAGCCCGCAATCTGCTACCAGAACTTCCAGGTGGCTCCCGACGGCATCCACCTCAGCAACCTGCCGCAGGCGCCGGGCCAGATCTCGACGGCCAGCTTCGCGTGGGATCGGCTCGTGCTGCGCGAGGAACTGCGCGGCACGACCGTCGAGGACTTCGCGACGCGCGTCGTGAACGTCACCATGGCCGCCTTCCAGACGCTCGGTGTCACGGCCACGCTGGCCCAGCAGTTCGTCGTGCGCTCGCTGATCTCACCGCGTCATTTCCGCGACGGCCGCGGCTTCTTGAGCCAACGGCTCATCGCACCGGGCACCGAGGCGTGGCAGACCTTCGGCCGTCCGCTGCAGTCGCTCGGCGTGCGCCTCGTGTTCCCGCCCAATCAGGGCGCTCGCGAGACCTACCACGTGCGCATCGAGACCTGGCCGCAGGACGCCCAGTCGCTGTGGGTCGAGAACACGAGCAGTTTTGCCGGCCCGATGGCGGTTGCCGATGCACCTCAGCTCGCTAACCATCTCTACGCGACCTACCGCTTCCTGAGTGGTCCGGTCTGCGACTTCCTGGCGGCCCTCGACACCCCGTGAACACACCAAATCACCGGCGGAACAGCGCACTCGGCGCCCTCGCGCTGCTGCTCGCAGCCTGTGGGGGCAATGCACCGGCTCCGGAGTCCCGGCTGCTCGCCGTCGACGGCATCGAGATCGCTCTGAGCGAGGTCGAGCCCTACATCGAGTTCCTGTCGTCCTTCATGCCCAATGCCGGCCGCAAGACGAGCGTGCAACTCGTGCTGGACCAGTATCTGCTCCCGCTTCGCCTCGCGCAGCGCGCCTTCCCGGCGTTGCGGGCCGAACAACGCGCCCGCGCCGAGGCGCTCTGCTCGGTGGCGACGAACGTCGTGGAGCTCGAGCAGTGCGCCGAGGGTCTGCCTCCGCACATGAAGGATGTGCGCGCGGTCCGGCGACCCCACGCGCAACTGCCTGTCGCGATCTTCCTGTTCGACCAGATGCTGCAGGGATCCGTCAGTCCGCCGATCGAAGTGCCCACGGGCTACTTCGTAGTCGGTTGCCTCGAGATGCACGAGTCCCAAGCGGTGCTCGAAGACTACTGCAAGGCGCTCCAGATCGGTTTCGTCACGCACTCGAGAGCCGACTGGGAAAAGTGGATCGAAGCCGAGCACGCCCGCGTCGCCGACAAGGTGACCTTCGTGCATCCCGACTACCGCGACGCGCTCCCCACCTGGCTCAAGCCGCCCAAGCTGCCATGATCCACTGTCCCCCGCTGGCCCCTCTGCTCGCGCTGCTGCTCCATGTCCTGCCGTTGCCGTGCGAGATCCGCGCACAAGGCACCCCGAACCCGGAGGCCGCCCCGAAGGCACAGGGCAAGCCGGAGCCCGCGACCGCGACCAAGCTGGCCGAGTGGCCCGCCCTCAAGGAGACCGACAAGGAACGTGTGCTCTCGTTGGCCGGGCAGTTCCGCAAGGACAATCCGAAGCTGCACGAAGAAGCAAAGCAGCAGCTGATCGCCCTCGGCGACGGCGCGATGCCGCTGCTGCTGCAGCAGGTGTCCGACAAGGACGAGGCCTTCAATGCGCATCTGTTCTCAGTGTTCGACGAAGCGTTGAAGCCGGCCCACGCGGCCCTCATGGCGCGCGAGTCGAAGAAACCGCGCGTCGAGCTGCGCCGCTATCTGTTCATGCGGATGTGCCGCTTCGTCGATCCCGAGCTGGTGCCGGTGCTGAAGGCCGCGAGCAAGGACAAGGACGAACCGACCGCCTTCTATGCATCGCTCGGCATGCTGGCCTTGAAGGAGCGCGAGGCCGTGCCTGCCGTGATCGCCTACACGAAGACCAAGTGGAAGGAAGTCGGCGCGATCACTGCCGAAGTCCTGCCTGCCGCCCGCTCGATGGACGCGGGCAACTGGGTCTTCGAGGCGATCGCCAAGGCCCCACCCGCCGACCAGATGGCCGGTCTTCGGCTCGTGCGCTACCTCGCCGTCAAGGAGCACCTGCTCATCATGCGGACCTACTTGAAGGCTACGGATCACGCCGTGAAGAAAGAGGCGGTGAACACGATGCGCGTGCTGCACGGCGAAGCACCGATCGAGAACCTCACCGTCTTCGACGCCATCCAGATGGCCGAAGAATGGCTCAAGAAGACCTGACCGCTCGAACCCACCCCGACCAGACCCCGTTCCCGCACCCATGCGCACGACCCAACTGCTCGCTGCACTGCTCGCTCCGGCGATGGCCTGCGCCCAGGCCGAGAAGACGCCGAAGTGGCGCATCGATCCATACACGAAGAACGACCCCGCACTGATGGCCAAGGCCGGCTATGTCTCGTTCGGGCCGTTCCGCTTCGGCAATCTCGCTGACAAGCCCGTCACGAGCGACCAGATCGATGCAACGTTCGAATTCGTCCCGATCCTCTGGACCGAGACCGCGCACTTCCGCATCGGCACCAACCTGCCCGCCTACGCCGTGCCCGAGGATCCCGAGACCAAGGCGAAGCTGCGCAAGGAGCTCGAGGATCTCGCCACGAAGTTGCCCGGCATCAACCCGAAGACCCGCAGGTTGGACCCGTGGTTGCGCGCGCACCTGACCGCCTATCGCCTCGAGAAGCAGTACGCGGAGACCTCGGCCCTGTTCGGCGTGAAGGACGAAGACTTCCCGACCGACCCGAGCAAGGTCGTCGCCAACGCAGGCGGCCGCTACATGGGATACGGGCCGTATCTCGGCATGAAGGACAAGTATCTCGTCCTCGTGTTCGACAAGGAGGGCTTGTACCGGCAGTACATGAAGAACTTCATCGGCCGGGACTCGTCGATGCCGCAGCGGTGGCACTTCGTCGAGAGCAGCTCGATCCTGTTCACCTGCGCCTGCGAAGACGACGCGCACCCGCTCAAGCACGACACCGCGCTGCACTGTGCGTTGGCGTTCAACGTGAGCCAGAACCTCCTGGACGGGTTCCGCTACTACGCCTACGACCTGCCGGTCTGGATGCGCGAAGCGTTCGGACACTGGAACTGCCGCCGCGTCGACCCGAACTGGAACAACTTCGACCAGAACGAAGGCTCCTTGGCCGACCTGAAGGAACTGACTCGCTGGGAGCCCTACTGCCGCAACCTCGTCACCTCGGGCGGCAAGTTCGCGTCGTTCGCCGAGGCCTACTCCTGGCGCGACTTCGGCAACATCACGTTCAACGACCACGTCGCGCTCTGGTCGCGCATGGACTGGCTCCAGTCGCAGGGCCCCGAGAAATGGCGGAAGTTCCTGTTCGCGGTGAAGGGCCGCGTCGACAAGAACTGGTCTCCGGACCAGGCCGACCTGGTCGGTGCCACGCGCACCGCGCTGCAGGAGGCCTACGGCGTCTCGATCCTCGACTTCGACCGCAAGTGGGCCGAATGGGTGAAGGCCACCTACCCGGCCCAGTGACCACCGTTGCTCAGGCCGGCTCCCAGAGCGTGAACCGGTAGATCGGCAGCAGCGCGAGCAACGAACTGCGTACCCACGCCTCGCCATCGGGCCCCATCACGAGCGCGTCTTCCTTCGGCAGTTGGCGCTGCACGTGCAGCCAGTGGTTGCCCGGCGTGTAGTGCTGCAGCATCTCCTTGATCGCCGCTGCTTTGACCTGCGAGCACCAATGGTCGAGCTTCCAGTCGTGCAGCTTCAGATTGAAGCCGGGCGGCAAGGCGCGCAGCAGCGTGCACAACTCGTCCATGCGCGCCGGATCCTGCAGCACCTTCTTCTTCAGGTGCTCACCGTCCCACCACGCTTGCGGGTGGATCCTCAACGCGGCCTCGACGATCTGGTCGTCGAGACATGCTTCCAGCACGGTCTGGATGTAGTGCGTCTCGGCGTCCTTGCCGAGCGCCTCGCCGAAGAACGCGGCGAGCTTCTTGCGTTCCTTGGCACCGCGGCAGAGGTAGGCGCGCTGCTCGCGCACGCGGTAGCTGTTCATCGTGTAGGGGTGGTGCAACCCCGCCTGCGCGCTCAGCTCGACGCCGAGCGCCTTGGCCTCGACGACGACGCCGTCGACCATCGCCTTCAACTTGCGACGCACGCTGAGCCGCAGCGCGTTGTATTCGGGATCGTCCTGGCGATGGCGCTCGTAGGCCTTGAAGTCGCGCTCGAGGAAAGCTTCGGGCATCCGTCAAAGGTACGTAACGAGGAACCGGGTGCCACGCGCTTTCCCGGCGGTGCAAGTCTCACCACGTCCCGGCACCGGGCTCGACAAGCCCGCCAGCTGGACCCTCATGGTTCCGGTCGATTCCGCGCGCCTGGTCGGGTCGATTCCGGCCAGCAGCAAGCTTGCGGATGGTGGCACTTTTGCCGAACGAGGATAGTTTTCCAGTCGCCCCGCCGTGGCCATCCGCCATGGCATCTCCCCGCAAGACAGAGGCACCCATGCGCCCGCGCATATTGTTGTTGTTGCTGCTCGCCACCGTCGTCGCAGACCTGCCCGCACAGACGGGCTACATCCCTGGACGTGACATCAAGTTGGAGGACACGTACTCGATCGCGCGCTACCGCCGCACCGGCACGTTCCCGAACGGCGTGCAGGCGATCGGCGTCTGGACCACGTGCTGCAATCCGGGCACGTCGAACATCCCGTTCCAGGCGGCGATGAATCCGAACCACGGCTTCATCCACTACATCGTGGCCCGCGAATCCGGCGGCAGGCTCGTGCAGATCTCGAACTACGCGTGGGTCAAGCACACGTTCGGCTCCAGCAACGACCCGAGCACGTGCGGCTCCTGCATCGGCGGGGGGACGACGAGCTTCGTGCACGTCGGGTGCAGCGACACCTACGCGAACTCGCAAGCCGTCGATCACTTCAATCTCGGTCCACCCGGGGAGGTCGACCCGTGGCTCGGCGCGTGGGTGCCGCAGTGCTCCTGGTTCGATCGCGGCAATCCCGCGGTCGCGCCGGCGCAGCAGTGCGACGGCATCCGCAGTCTGACGCAGTCGCAGGCCTTCGTGCTGAACCAGGCGATCGGCGACGCGATGCGCGTCTACGACGACGATCTCAACGTGCCCGGCGCCAACTTCTATTACCAGGCCGGCTACTTGATCCAATCGGAAGCGGAATCTGTGCGCGACAACAACATCGGTTCGCGCCCGTTCACGGCCGTCTGGAGCGGCACGAACTGGACTCTCACCGACGGCACCGGCTACCTGCTCGGCTCGGTGCTGCAGCGCTGGAGCGGCGCAACGATCAACTCCGCCGCGAACGGCACCGACGACGGCCGCTTCTACGTCGCGGTCAAGGTGACGGGCCCGACGAACGGACTCTACCACTACGAGTACGCGGTCCAGAACCGCGACAACAAGCGCGGCATGGGTGCCCTCCGCATCCCGGTCTGCCCCGAGGCCCAGGTGCTGAACCTCGGTTTCCACGACGTGGACCGCAACGCGCTCACCGACTGGACCGCCTCCAAGGTCGGCGGCGAGATCGTGTTCCAGACCCAGGCGGTGAGCCCGAACCCGCTGCGATGGAACAGCATCTACAACTTCTGGTTCGACAGCGACGCGGCGCCGCTCTCGGGCACGCTGTTGCTCGACCAGTACGACGTCGGACCGGGGGCCCTGACAGTCAACGTGACGTCGACGACGCCGAGCGGCGTGTTCAACCAGAACCTCGGTGTGGGCTGCGGCAACCCGAGCGCACCGACGCTCTTCGCGACCGGGACACCCGACCGCGCGACCTTGGGCAACGGGACGTTCGCGCTGCGCAGCACCGCCAACCCGGCGTTCGCGCCGTGTGCGTTCCTGCTGAGCACGGTCCCCGGTGCTTCGCTGATCGCACCCGGCTGCACGGTCTACACCGGTGATCCGTTGTCGATGATCGGCCCAGTGATCGCCGTCGCGGACGGCTCCGGCCTGACGATACTCCCGCTCGGGATCCCGCCGACCCCGGCGCTCGAAGGCCAGAACTTCGACTTCCAGATGTTGAACCTCGCGCCGGGCGGAGCGCTCTTCTCCAGCTACAACCTCAGCAACGGCCTGCGCGTCCGCGTCGGCAACCTGATCAACGGCTGCCCGTAGCTCTCGATCGCCGCGGGGCGACCCACGCGGACCCCGCTCATTTGAGCGACTGCAGTTTCTCCTGCAGCACAAGCGCAATCGGGTGCTGCGGCGAACGTCCCAGCACGTGGTCGATGAGCCGCTGCGCCTGCGCGTAGCGCTTGCGCTTCGGATCGAGGTCGTAGCTCGCGAGCGCGAGGCTCGCTTCGTCGAACAGCAGCGCCGGCCTGCTGCCGAGCGCGTCGAGCAGGGCCTGTTCGGCTTCGACGTGCCGCTCCATACCGCGCAGCACGAGCGCGCGCACCTCGACGTGCCGCGGATTGTCGACGATCGCCCAGCCGAGGTAGCGGTCGAGGCTCGCGAGCACCGGCGCCAGTTCGTTGTTCGACACCGGCCGCGACTTGTAGAGCGACGCGCGCACCGGCTCGAGCGCCGCTTCGAGCGCGGCCGTCGAGTAGCGCTGCGCCACGAACGTGTGCACTGCGAACAGCAGCCAACCGACGAGCAGTGCACCGCCCCACCGTCCCCCGCGCGTCCAGCGCCCGTCGACCTTCAGCGGCGTGTGCTGGAACGTCACCTCGCGCCGCGACACGAGCCGCGCGACCAGCACCGCGGCCACCGCGGTGATCGCGCCGAGTCCGACCGCCATCAGGAACGGCACGCCTTCGCCGAACCAGGCGCCGCGGAACACCCACTGCGTCGACACGAACGCCACGGCCGCCAGCAGCACTTCCTCGGGCCACGTGAAGTCGGCGCGCGCCCGGATGCGCTGCTGGCTCGTTGCGAACGGCTGCGGCAGCGCGAAACCGACGTAGAGCGCCTCCTTCGGACACACCGACACGCAGTCCATGCACTTCATGCAGCCGGGATCGACGATCTTCCTGTGCTTCGCGACTTCTTCGTGCACGCGCACGTTGCTCGTGCAGACGCTCGTGCAGTGGCCGCACGCGTCACACGCATCGGTGACCTTGATGCGCATCGGCGCGAAGCGATCGGCGACCGCGAAGAACGCACCGTAGGGACACCCGTGCGTGCAGAAGCCCTTCGCGCCGAGCCACCAAACGATCAGGAAGCCGACGACGACGAACGTCAACACGCCCATCAAGGGGCCCGGGAACGTCTGCCACAGCTCCGTGGTCGTCAGGTGCAGCTCCCAGTCGGACGGCGACGGCAGCACTCTCGGCGACAGGCCGAGCCACTGCGCGACGAGTGGCCATCTGCTGAGCCACGCCTCGATCAGCGGCCACGCGAACATGTGCCCAGCGACGACCCAGGGTGCGAGCACGAGCAGACGCGACCGCAACGGCCGCGGCCGCAGGCCGATCTTGCCGAGCAGCCACGCGCTCGCGTCCTGCAGCGCGACGACGTGGCACGCCCAGCCGCAGAACCAACGCCCGAAGACCAGCGTGCTCGCGATCAGCGCGAGGAACAGCAGGAAGCCCGCGTTGATGCGGCCCATCTCGATCGTCTGCATCGCTTCCGACGGCTCGACGGGCGTGATCGCCGAGCCCGTGGCGAGCCACCACACGATGTGCCCGCCGATCAGCACGTGCACGCCGATCAGCACCCACATACGCCGCCTGCCCATCTTCGACGGACGCACCGGACCGCACTTCGGCTTGTGCCGGTCCAAACGCGGCAGGTACGCCTGCACGTCGCGCGCGTTGCCAGGAGCAGCGTTGCCCACGGTCATCAGTGACGCTCCAGCATACCGGCGCCGCGCGCTTCCACCGCCGACAGGCAGCGTCTAGCCTCTTGCCGATGCGCATCCTCGCTGTGTTGTTCACGACGAGCCTGTTCTCGGGCTGCTCGTCGATGGTCATGGCGGAACCACGCATGCTCGTGTCGCCCTATCTCGCGCTCTACCAGATCCGAGGGCAGGTCGCGCTCGATTCCCCGGTGGCCGGTGGTCCCGCGCAAGACAACCCGCCGCAGGACCTGCGCCTCTTCGGTCAGGATCATCACCGCGAGGATGTCGGCATCCGCACCGACATCGGCGATGGTTTCGGCGGTTTCCGCGTCGACTACTACAAGCTCGACCAGGGCTCAGCGGACCCCGGCGTGCTCGAGGCCAATTGGGGCGCCCTGCTGCAAGGCGACGTCGTGGTCATGGACGTGGTCATGGACGAGGTGCGCGTCGGCTACGTCGAACCACTGATCGACGTGAAGACGACCTTCCGCGACCAACCGCTGCGGTTGAGGCTCGCTGCGGGTGGCGTGCTGGCTTACCGCGACCTGACGCTGCGGGGCAAGACCGACGACGGCCAGCGCCACCAGAACGTCGAGATCGAGGGCGACGTGTTCTATCCCGCCGCGCGATTCCGGGCCTCGTGGCGCGACGTCGGATTCGAGGTCGAGTACGCGGTGTCGCCGGATCTGGTGATCCGCGGCGACTTCGAGGGGCTGCAACAGGATCTCGAGCTGCGCGCCACCTACTCGATCCCGATGCGCGACGTGACGTTCTTTGCGGGTTGGCGCTACAGCGAGTTCGCTGCCGAGAGTGACGCGGGTGGTCTCGCCTACGACGCGGACCTCGTGCTCGACGGCTTCCAGTTCGGCGTCGTGGTCACTTTTTGAACGAGCCCCCTGCCGAAGTCCTGTCCGTCACCAGCCTGCCGCCCTGGCCAGTTCCTCGACGAAGACGTCGACGGCGGCCTTTGCCTTCGCTTCGTCACACGTGAAGTCGTTCAGCATCACGCTGAAGACGAACGGAGGCGCGCCCGGATCGGGCCGTGGCACGAAGCCGGACAGGCAGACGACACGCGAGATGAAGCCAGTCTTGGCCCGCACCCGACCGCGGGCCGGGCCGCTCAGAAACCGCCGGCGCAGCGTTCCCGATTCACCGGCCAGCGGCAGTCCGGACAGGAACACTTCTTGGTGCGGCGAATGCCACATGGCCACGAGCAGGTTGGCGAGCTGGCGCGGCTGCACGAGGTTGCGGCGCGAGAGCCCCGAGCCATCGGCGATCACCATGCCGCGCACGTCGACGCCGAGAGCCTCGAGCACGCTCTTGCTGTGACGCTCGGCAGCCGCCGTGCTGCCGGAACCGCTCTGCACGCGCGCCGCGACCCGGTGGACCTGCTCCGCGTAGAGGTTGTCGCTGTTCGAGAGGAGGCGCTGCGTGACGACAGCGAGGTCCGGCGACTCGACGCGCAGCAGCAGTCGCTCCGATCCGGACGCGGCAGCGTGACCACCTGCCACGGCCACGCCGGCCCTGCGCAGCGCCGCCGCGAACACGGCGGCCGCGAACCGCGACGGCTCGCGCACCGCCACGCGCAAGACCTGCTCGGTCGCGTCGGCGGCGATCGAACCCGAGACCTCGACGACATCGGCACCGAGGCGCCGGCGCGCGAGCAGTCGCGTCTCCGCACCGTTCTGACCCTGCACGACCTCGACCGCAGCCTCCGCAACGCCGGCCGGTTCGATCGCGATCTCGGGACCCGACGCACCGGGCTTCACTCGCACCGTGTACACGTTGCCCGCACAGACGAGGCCGCCGAACGGGGCCGCGTAGTCCTCGTCGAGGTAGTCCCACTGCCAGCCGAGCCCGAGGCTCTCGTCGCCCTGCCAGCTGCCGTCGCCGAGCACGCGCCCTTCGACGGAGGTGATCCCGCACTCGCGCACGGCTTGCACGAGGCGGTCGACCCGGCCCGGTGCAACCTCCTCCTGCGCGAACGTCGGATCGCCGAAGCCACGCAGGACCAGATCGCCGCGCAACACGCCGTCTCGCACCTCCCCGCGCAACAGCAATTCGGTCGCCATGCGATGTCGTGGCCCCAACGACTGCAGCGCCACGGCACTCGTGACAAGTTTCTGGTTCGAGGCTGGCGCAAACCCGAGGTCCGCGGCGTGCTCCGCAGCGACGGCGCCCGTTGCCGCATCCACGACCACGACGCCGACTCGACCACCGGCGAGGTCCGGGCAGGCCACGAGCCGCTCGAGGCTCTGCAGGAGACGCGTGTCCGCGGTGCCGGCACAGGCACTGACGCATGCGACGAGCAGGAAACCCCCGTGACAGGCTCTGACCATCACCCTGAGTCTAGCCGCAGTACATCACCTACCTGAAAACAGCCGCGAGGCCGCACCAAGGCGGTATCGCGTGCGCCGAGCATGCGCGGCCTTCCCGATGACCATAGGATGGTGCCGATGCAACAGCATGCCCGGCTGCCGCTCTGGTTCCTGATCGCCAACATGGCGCTGGTCGCGGCGGCATTCGCATTCGGCAACATGCTGGGCGGCCGACGCATTGCCGATCTGCCCGAGCCACAAGGGACCGCGCTCGAGCTGGTCTTCAACGAGATCCTGCGCTCCCACATCGACCCGCAGGACCCCAGGAAGCTGCTCGATCATGCAATCGCCGGCATGGTGAAGGAACTCGATCCCTACAGCCTCTACGTGCCGCCTTCGGAAGTCGCGAAATACGAAGAGCAGAACACGGGCCACTACGAGGGCATCGGCGTGCAGATGGGTGCGGGAGATGTCATCTACTATCCGCACCCCGGGAGCCCCGCCGAACGCGCCGGTATCAGGCCGGGCGATCGCATCCTCGCCGTCGACGGGTTGTCGCTCGAAGCGACCGACAAGAGACGCATTCACGAGCTCGTGCGTGGACCAGCGGGCACCGAGGTCAATCTGCGACTGCAGCGCGGCACCATGATCGTCGAGATCGCGGTGCTGCGCGGCGACGTGCAGAAGAACTGCGTGAAGTGGGCCCACCTCGTCGTGCCCGACGAGCAGCTCGGCTACGTGCACCTGGCCGACTTCCACCCGGGATGTGCGCAAGGACTCGCCGATGCGATCACGCGATTGCGTGGCCAGAGCCAGTTGCGCGGGCTCGTGCTCGACCTTCGCCACGATGGCGGCGGCAGTCTCGACGAGTGTCTCGCGATCGCGAGGTCCTTCCTTCCGTCTGGTCTCATCGTGTCGCAACAGCGGCGCAACAGCGAAGTCGTCGACCGCTACGAAGCCATGCCCGAGCTCTGCCGGTTCCCCGACCTGCCGCTCGTCGTGCTCGTCAACGAAGTCTCGGCGAGTGCTTCCGAGGTGTTGGCCGGAGCGCTGCAGGACCACGCGCGGGCCGCGATCGTCGGCCAGCGCACCTACGGCAAGGCCTTCGTGAACACCGTCTACTCCTGGAAGAACCGCGACTTCCGGCTCAAGCTCACGACGGGGACCTACCTGACGCCGAACGGGCGCAACATCGACCGGCGGCGCCGCCATGACGACGCGAAGGGCGCCGATGCCGGCGGCATCGAGCCCGATGTGGTGGTGACGGTCACCAAGTCGGAGCGGGACGCGATCGAGAAGGTACTGGACGAGCCGGAACCGCCCGCGGCGTACCTCGAGGCCTTCACCGCGTTGGCCGCCGCGCTGCGCATCCGCGTGCCGGCGCCACCGCAGATCGCGGAGGATCCACAGCTCGCGCAGGCCGTCGCGACACTGCGCGAACGCGTTGCGGTCGAGAAGCACGGGCCGTCCCCGAACGGGGCCGCCGACCGCGGCAGGTCCCGGTAAGGCAGATACAGGTAGGGCAAGTCCAGGCAGGGCGAGGCAGCCTCGATCGCTGTAGCATGCTCGGCCCGTGAGCGAACTGATCCTCGGCATCGAGACCTCCTGCGACGAGACGGCCGCAGCCGTCGTGCGCGATGGTCGCGTCGTACTGAGCAACGTCGTGCACTCGCAGGTCGCCATGCACGCGCGTTGGCGTGGCGTCGTTCCCGAAGTCGCGAGCCGGTCGCACACCGAGCGCATCCTGCCGATCGTCGAGCAGGCCCTGCAGCAGGCCTCGATCGGCCCCGCCGACCTGACGGCCGTCGCCGTCACGCATCGGCCCGGCATGGTCGGTTGCCTGCTCGTCGGCCTCGCCGCCGCGAAGGCGTTGTGCTGGCGCTTCGACCTCCCGCTGCTCGGCGTCGACCACGTCCAGGCCCACGTGCACACGGGGTTCCTTGCGGAGCCCACGTTGCCTCTGCCTGCCCTCGCGCTCGT
>Ga0075428_100000864_pt1 | contig 31871 bp, 27 predicted proteins | sample RhiMetdeltSRZDD2_FD_75291 | JGI IMG/M metagenome (GOLD analysis project Ga0075428, IMG submission 75291) | Populus rhizosphere microbial communities from Tennessee, USA - Rhizosphere MetaG P. deltoides SRZDD2 | ecosystem: Host-associated > Plants > Roots > Rhizosphere > Soil | place: USA... | reverse complement strand
CCGGGACGTCTCGAACCGGGCACCGGCGAGATCAACTACCCGTTCATCTTCAAGGAGCTCCGTCGTCTCAACTGGACCGGCTACGTCGATACCGAACACGGCACGTCGGGCACGGCCGAGCACGCGATGAACGTGGTCAGACGGATGGCCGAGGAGAACTGAGCTTTTCGCTGTGTCACAACGAGTGTTTCTGATTCGTCTTCATCTATGGAGGTGAAAGACATCATGAAAGCTCGAATCGATCTCATGCACGCGGCCCCGGGCGTCATACATGCCATGCTCGGCCTCGAACGGCAGATTCGTCAGGCAGGCTTCGATGAGGGGCTGCTCAACCTCGTCCGCATGCGCGCGTCGCAAATCAACGGCTGTGCCTATTGCCTCGACATGCACAGCAAGGACGCGCGTGCCAACGGCGAAACCGAACAGCGACTCTACGGCCTGGACGCGTGGCGCGAGACTCCGTACTACTCGGCGCGAGAGCGCGCCGCGCTTGAGTGGACCGAAGCGCTCACGCTCGTGTCGGAGACTCACGTGCCGGACGACGTGTACGAACGCGTGCGGGAGCAGTTCCCAGAGCAGGAGCTCATGCAGCTGAGCCTGGCGATCGTGGCGATTAACGGCTGGAACCGGCTCAACGTCGCCGCGCGAACGGTACCCGGCAACTACGTGGCCGGAAGCCTCGCGCAGTTGCAGGCGGCGAGGTGATCGCGCGCTCCTACTTTCGCGAGGAACCCAACACGGCTGCCTGAATCTCGCCGGGCAGCCGGCCTATCGCACCAAGCGCCATCCGATCCGCGGCGGCATTATCCCCCTCGAACGAGAGCAGCGATGCCGTCCATATCTCCGCGCCGCGCTCGCGCCACTCGATCTGTTCGGGCGTGAGCGATGCCGCCGCGGTGCCGGCGAGCGAGGCGGAACGGATGGCCTCGAGGCGATCCTTCAACGGTCTGCCGATGAATGGCCTGGCTTCTCCGCTCTGGATCCGGAGGTGCAGCGACGGACCCGCCAGTTCAATCCAGGGGTTCGCGTCCCGGTTGCGCCGTGCGGACCGGAAGCGCCGATCGGCGGCGTCGAGCGGTCCCACGAAGTACAGCCAGGTGCCCGCTCGATGGGAGAGATATCGGTTGCTGCGATCCGGGTTCGCCATCAGTGCCTGCGAACGTGCATCCACGGCCGCGGCATCGAGTCCGTCCGGATTGGTATGGCCAATCAACGCGACCGCGGCCTGTCCGGCGCTGAAGTCCCCTCGCCAGAGCGTAGTCCGCGGGAAGACGTCGAGGAACGACGCGGCAATGCTGTCGAACTCTGCTTCCGAGATCTGATACAGCGGCACCCACTGACAGTACAGCCCGCCCGGCGCCAGCACTCGCCGCACGGCGTCGAAACTCTCACGCGTGTAGAGCGATGACTCTCCGCGCCGCCAGGGCACGACGAGATCGCCGACGACGACATCGAAGCGTTCGCGCGTCGCGGCGACGTAGCTTCGCGCGTCATCGGCTCGCAGCCTGGCGCGTGGATCCCGGAGCACGCCGAGATTCGAGTCGCCAAACCAGTCGCGCGCGGCGAAGACGACTTCCGGCACGAGCTCGAGCGCCAGCGCCTCGCGGATCGGATGAAACCGGATGGCGCTGAACGAAATTCCCGTTCCGAGACCGAGAAATGCGACGCGCTGCGGCTGCGGATGCACGAGCAGCGGAATGTGCCCCTGCAGCCGCTCGTCGCCGGCTGCATGCGTGCCGCCGAGCACGTAGAAGTTGTTCAGTTTGATCCGTCGATGGCCATCGTGCTCGACGACCGCGACGCTGCCGAACGCCCCTTCACTCAGGTGCAGCAGCTGGTCGCGGCCCGACAGCTTCACGGCCGGCAGCGAGGCCGGCTCGGTGACGAAGAACGCGACGATCGCGATAACGACAGCCGCGCCAACCGTGCTGCGGATCGTGCCGGCGGCACCACGTGCGGCGAACGCCGCGGCGATGATGGAGCACGCTCCGAGCAGGCTGACGGCGGTCCAGAGCCCGGCGGTCGGCGCGAGCACGAAGAGCGCGACCAGCGGGCCGGCGATCGCGCCGGCGGTGTTCGCGGCGAGAATGGCGCCGACCGCCGGTCCGCCTTCGCGCTCGAGCTCGCCCTCTTCCTGCATCAGGGCGGGCAGCAGCAGTCCGAGCAGCAGGCCCGGCACCAGCAGGGTCGCTCCCGCCAGCAGCGCGAGATGCGCTTCGTGGGCGAGGAGCCGCGCACTCGTCACATAGTCGAGGCCCGTGATCCGTACGAAGAGCGCGGGCAGCAGCACCATCCACACACCCGCGCCCGCCCACCCGATCGACGCAAGCGCACGCGGTGCGACCCGGCGCCTGAGCGCCCGGCGCGCCGCGGCCGCCCCGCTCGCGAGCCCCGCAAGCAACACTGCAACGACCGTCGCGAACGAGTACACCGAGTTTTCATGGATCAGCGCGAACGCGCGGGAGGCGAGCGCTTCGAGCGCCAGCGTGATTCCCCCCGACACTGCGGCGAGGATCAGCGTTTCACGAGAGGGGCGGTTTCCCTGGACCGGCGGAGACGGTTCGAGGTTCGCCGGCTCGTTCGAGCGATCAAGCAGCAGCGCCGCAGTGGCAACCAGAAAGTTGATGGTGATTGCTGCGCCCAGCGCACCCGTCGCGCCGATCGCAGGAAGCAGCACGGCCGGTACCGCCAGGGCGCCGGCACACGCGCCAAACATGTTCACGGCGTAAAGACCGCCGCTGCCAACGCCGAGCGATTCTCCCCGCGGTGCCACCAACTGCGCCAGCACCGGCAGGGTTCCGCCCATCGCGGTCGCCGGAATCAGAACGGAGGCGATCGCGAGTGCGACTTTGACTGCCAGCTGCAAAGCGGCGCTGTCGCCCGGCGCGTCAGACAGCCACGTCAGAACGGGTGGCGCGGTGCGGAGCAGCGGGTCCACGGCTAACGCGGACACACCGGTGCTGATCTCCAGGATGGCGAACGCACGGAGTGGGCGGCGGAGGCGCGGCGCGAACCGGCCGAGAAGATAGCTGCCGAAACCGAATCCGGCGAAGAAGGCCGCGAGCGCCGCGGCCGCGGCCGGCGCGGTCGCGCCGAGGAAGATCGCGAAGCCGCGCATCCACAGCACTTCGTACGCGAGCGCGGCGGCGCCCGACAGGAAGAACAGCCCGTAGAGGGCAGCAGGCGCGCGGCGCTCTACACGCCCGGCGCGGTCAGCGGCGGCCGGCCGGCTCAGAGACCGCCTGTTCGCCGAGGACCCGGTCGAGTAGCTCACGTAACTGCGCGGCGTCGGTGACGCCGGCGATCCGCGCGGCGACACGGCCCTGCGCGTCCATGATCACCGTCGCGGGAAGCCCTGGGCCGACGCCGAGCGCCTTCATGTGATCCTCCGAGGCTTCGAGCCAGACCGGGAACGTGATCTCCATGGCCTTCATGAATTCCCGGACCTTGGCCTTCTCGGAACGCGGTTCGTTGGCCGCGCCGACGAACTCGACGCCGCGATCGCGGTACGCCCCGTATACCTTCACGAACTCCGGCATCTCTCCTTTGCACGGCGCGCACCACGTCGCCCAGAAATTGACGACGACGACCTTGCCCTTGAGCTGAGAAAACTGCCGGCGCGCGCCCGGGATGTCGCTGAAGATCAGTTTCGGCGCCGGCGTCCGCTGTTCTTTCGCCACCCAGACATCCTCGGGCGCAGCGGCAACGGGCGCTGAGAAACCCGCCGCGAGCGCCAGAGAGATTAATAAGGATGAACGAATTGCTCGGATCATTAGAAACGCCGGGTGTAGCCGCCAAGGATCAAGTAGTCAGCAAACGCCGCGTCGCCGTGCGCGCCTCTCGCCTTGTCCGGCACGCTTTGGAACCGGTTGCGGTAAATGGCGACCGGGATCGACAGCGTGACGGCGTTCTTCCCTTTGATGATCATGTTGACGGCTGGTTCGATCGAGACAGCGATGCCTGGACGCCGGAAGCCGGTGTCCCCGCCAATGATGTCGCGCACCGGTACGCCCTCGAGGCGGAGACCGCCGCTGACGGTCATGTTCGCGACCTTCGGCATCGGGAACGCCACACCGCCGCGCGCCAGGTACTGGTCGGCGATCGACATCACCTCTTCTCCCGGTGCGGTCCGGTAGGTCTGGACGTTGCTCTTTTCGCCAGGCGTCGAGAGATAGGCAGCGCCTCCGTAGACCGAGAGCTTCCCGCCGGCCACGGCCGCGAACGTAGTGACGTCCACGAGAATACCGAACCCGCCGTCACCCGGCTGGATCGACTGATCGACGGTGCGGATCTGGTTCGTCACCGTGGTGCCCGACAGGACCCGGAACGTGTCGGTGGAGTTGTTCTGGCCCGATGGAATCTTCACACCAACGCCGAGCTGCAGGTTGCCGCCCGGATGGACATCCGGATCGAACATCCAGCGGCGGGTCGTGAAAAAGATGTCGCCGACACCGCGCGCGGCGGTCTGATACCGTTCGAGCTCCACGTTGTTCTGGCGCAGCGACTGCGACCGTGTGCCCATGAAGAATGGCACGCCGAGACTCAGCTCGACCCGCTTGGTCGCCTGGTACCGGACGGTCAGGTCCGCGAGATTGACGTGGTTGATGACCTGGTTGCCGAGCTCGTCCCGGACCTCCTGGTACTCATCACCCACGAAGTGCCGATCCGATTCCTGGTAGCGCCAGCCGAGTGAAAATCCCCATTCCCCGGCCGCCGGATAGCCCGTGCCCTGCACGCCAAACCCGGGCGTGCCCATGCGTGCGGCCACTCAACCCTGGGCGAATGCATGCGCTGGAGCGCCAAACACGATCGCCGCGGCAAACGCCGCCACGGCAGACCACCGAAACGCCGACCGCATTATTGATTCCTCCTCGCCGGGGGAACGGATGACCGTCGGACGGTACAGGCAGTGAGGCGACGGATCAATAGCCTGAAACAAGTAATGGAAAGGCGTTAGCGAGGCCGCTTTTACGCCTGCCGCAGCCGACGCGATCACGGCAGCGCACGCAGTCACGGACATGGCTAGCGCGGCTGTCCGCATGATTCCTTCCTTCTCTGTCTCGGCGCGGTCAAAACGCGACGGCGGATACCCCCTTGAGCCCGAGCAACTGCCTCACATCCGCCGGTGTGGCGATTTCGTACCCGAGCGTTTCGATGATCGATCGCACCTTGACGACCTGCTCCGCATTCGAGCTGGCGAGCTGCCCCGGCCCGATGAACAAGGAATCCTCGAGCCCGACGCGGACCGACCCGCCGAGCAATACCGATTGCGCGGCAAAAGGCATCTGATGTCGACCGGCCGCCAGCACGGACCACACGTAGTCCGATCCGAACAGACGGTCCGCGGTCTGTTTCATGAACATCAGGTTCGCGATATCGGGTCCGATGCCACCCAGGACACCGAAGATCAACTGAACGAAGAATGGCGGCTGGATCAGTTTGCGATCGAGGATGTGGGCCAGGTTGTAGAGATGACCGACGTCGTAGCACTCGTGCTCGAACCGGCAGCCGTGCTCCTTTCCGAGCACGGAGATGATCCTCGCGATGTCGCGAAACGTGTTCTTGAAGACGAAATCGTCGGTCGAGCGGAGGTAGGGTTCTTCCCAGTCGTACTTCCAGGATTGATAGCGATCGGCCAGCGGGAAGATCCCGAAATTCATGCTGCCCATGTTGAGCGAGCACATCTCCGGACGAAGCATCGCCGGCGCCTTCAGGCGATCGTCGACGGTCATGTTCAGGCCGCCGCCGGTCGTGACGTTGATGATCGCCTCGCATCCATCCTTGAGCCGCGGCAGAAATGCCAGGTAGGCCGCGGGATCCGGCGTTGGCCGCCCGTCGCGAGGATCGCGGGCGTGCACGTGCAGGATGGCCGCACCGGCCCGAGCTGCCGCGACTCCCTGCTCCGCCAGCATGTCGGGTGAGACCGGGAGCGCTGCAGACATCGTTGGCGTATGGATGCCGCCGGTGAGCGCGCACGAGACGATGACCTTTCTTGTGGGTCCAGCCATAGCGACCGCTATAGTGCCATACCTGCTCGGATGCCTCCGCCGTCGTGATTGACTTCGCGGCGACGGTCGCGCATTCTTGAGCCTATGGGCTTCGGTCATCGAGTCTCGGCCGTGCTTCTGTGTCTCGGTTTAGTCGCCGGGAACGCAGCGGTGTGTGCCGGGTGGGCGGCTACGCCCGAAGCGCGAATGGCGTGCTGCGCTGATGATGTCGAGTGCCCGATGCACAAGGACCACTCCGGCGAATCTGGTCCCGAGCGCATCCTCACCCAGGCGCAGGCAGATGCCTGCTGCGCTGCCTCCGAGCGCGATCAGTCGAGCTCCTCGAATCCGACCGCTGTGGCTACGATCTCTGCGGCGGCTCTTGGCGTCGGTGTCGTCCGTCCGGCGATCGCGCCGGCGTTCGTGTTGACCGACGGCTGGCGAACGGACGCTCCGCCTCCGGGCCCGCCGGTTTCACGCCATCTCCTCCTCTCCGTCTTCCTCGTCTAGCCATTCACAGTCGTCGTGTGTCTGCCCGGGCGCTGAAGTCCGGGTGCGCAGGCAGGCCTTCCCCTGATCGACTCAGGCAGGCTTCGGCAGGACGAGCATGATCAATCGCCTCATTGACGTTGCACTGAAGAACCGCTTCATCGTGATCGCGCTGTACCTCGGCCTCGCCGGTTGGGGCTGGTGGGCGCTCCGGGCGACGCCCATCGACGCGATTCCGGATTTGTCCGACAACCAGGTCATCGTCTTCACGGACTGGCCCGGGCACAGCCCTCAGGAAGTCGAGGACCAGGTCACGTATCCGCTGACGACGAATCTCCAGGGGCTCGCCGGAGTACGCGTCGTCCGTTCACAGTCCGCATTCGGGTTCTCGATGGTCTACGTGATCTTCGAAGACGACGTCGACTTGTACTTCGCTCGAACCCGGGTGCTCGAGCGCATGAGCCTGGTGAGCAAGACGCTCCCGGCTGGCGTCGTCCCCACACTCGGGCCCGACGCGACCGGAGTGGGTCACGTCTTCTGGTACACCGTCGAGAGCCCGACGCATTCGCTGCGTGACCTGCGCAGCCTGCAGGACTGGTTCATCCGCTACCAGCTCAACTCGGTGCCTGGCGTCGCTGAAGTGGCCTCCGTCGGCGGACATGTGCAGCAGTACCAGATCGACGTGGACCCGAATCGGCTCCGCGTCTACAACCTGCCGCTGAGTGCCGTGGTCAGCGCCGTTCGCGAGAGCAATCTGAACGTTGGCGGCAACGTGCTCGAGTCGAACGGCGCATGGCTGATCGTACGCGGCGTCGGACTGATCCGGTCCGTCGACGACGTCAAGCGGATCGTAGTCGGGGCATCGAACGGCGTGCCGCTGTACGTCGAGCAAATCGCCACTGTGCAGGTTGGCGATGCATTCAGGGTCGCCTCGCTGGTCAAGGGCGCGCGCGAGGCGGTCGGCGGTGTCGTGGTGGCGCGCACGGGCGTGAACACAAAGGCACTGATTGACGCCGTCAAGGCGCGCATCGCCCAGATTGAGCCTGGCCTTCCCCCGGGCGTCAGGATCGTGCCGTTCTACGACCGGTCCGAGTTGATCGAGCAGGCGGTCGGGACCCTCCGCACCGCCTTGATCGAGGAAATTGCCTTGGTGACGCTGGCGCACGTCATCTTCCTGATGCACTTCCGTTCCATTCTGATCGTCACGTTACCGCTCCCGCTGGCGGTGCTGACGTCCTTTCTCGCGATGTACTACGCCGGGATCTCCTCGAACATCATGAGTCTTGCCGGCATTGCCATCGCGATCGGCGTCCTGGTCGATGCGGGCATCGTCGTCACCGAGAACGCCTTTCGCCACGTCGAGCAACGCGCGGTCGACCCGCGCGACCGCGCCCTCGTCTGGGACACGGTGCGTGAGGCCACCAGACTCGTCGGCCGTCCGGTGTTCTTCTCGATGGCCATCATTCTGTTGGCCTTCATTCCCGTCTTCGCGCTGACCGGCCAGGAAGGCAAGCTGTTTCACCCGCTCGCCTTCACCAAGACGTTCGCGGTACTGGCTGCGACGGTCATCGCCGTCACGTTGGTACCGGTGCTGTGCAGCCTGCTGCTCAACGGCAAATTCCATTCGGAGGAGTCGAATCCGGTCATGCGTGGCCTGCGAAGGCTCTACGAGCCGGCCCTGGAGCGGGCGCTTCGGCATCGCGCATTGACGATCGGCACGGCGGCATTGCTCTTCGTCGGGGCGCTCGCGGCCGGCACGCGCATCGGCAGTGAGTTCATGCCGGCCCTGAACGAAGGCGATCTGATGTTCATGCCGATCGCGGACCCCAGCATCTCGCTCGAGGAAAACACGCAGATCGCCGCGCGGCAGAACGCCACACTCATGAAGTTCCCCGAAGTCGAGTACGTGGTCGCAAAGGTCGCCCGGGCTGACACATCTACGGATCCGGCGCCGCTCAACATGACCGAGACCCTCGTCCACCTCAAGCCGAGGGCGCAATGGCGCGCCGGCATGACACTCGATCGACTGCGCGGCGAGATGAGTCAGGCCGTCCAGCTCCCGGGTGTCTCGACGATCTGGACCATGCCGATCATCAACCGGATTGACATGTTGACAACCGGCATCCGGTCGGAGGTAGGTGTGAAGATTTTCGGGAGCAACTTGCGCGTGCTCGAAGAGCTCGGGCGCAAGGTCGCGGATGTGATCCGAAACGTGCCGGGCGCCAGCAATGTGTACCCGGAGCAGGTGACCAGCGGTCAGTACCTCAACATCGAAGTCGATCGACCCGCCGCAGCCCGCTACGGGATCGGTGTCGGCGACATTCAGCAGGTTGTCGAGAACGCCGTCGGTGAGACGACGCTGACGACAACGATCGAGGGACGTGAGCGGTTCCCGGTGCGCGTCAGGTATGCGCGGGAGTATCGAGCCGATCCGCACGCGCTCGGAGACGTGCTGGTCTCGGGCCCGAGTGGCACCCAGGTGCCGCTCAGCCAGGTCGCCCGCATTCAGCACGCCCGCGGACCTGCCATGATCTCGTCAGAGAACGGTCTCCTTCTCGCGACGATCCTCTTGAACGTCCAGGGGCGCGACGTCGGTGGATTCGTCGAGGAAGCCCGCGCCACCGTTGCGCGGGAGGTGAACCTGCCGGCCGGTTACTACCTGGGCTGGAGCGGTCGATGGGAGAACCAGGAGCGCGCCCGGCAACGCCTGCAGATCGTCCTGCCGATCGTCCTGCTCATCATCTTCATCCTCCTGTACTTCACCTACCACTCCGTTGCGGAAGCCGCGCACGTTCTGCTGGCGGTCCCGTTCGCGTTGACGGGCGGCGTCTATCTGCTCTGGCTCCTCGGCTACAACTTTTCGGTGGCCGTCTGGGTCGGCTTCATCGCGCTCTTTGGCACGGCGGTGCAGACCGGCGTGGTGATGGTCATCTATCTCGAAGAAGCGGTCGAGCGGAAACGCCTGGCACTGGCCGGAACACTGACGCACGCCGCGCTCAAAGAGGCAGTGATCGAGGGAGCGTTGCTCCGGTTGCGGCCAAAGGTAATGACCGTGTCGACGGTGATCGCCGGCCTGCTGCCGATCATGTGGAGCACAAATGTCGGAGCGGAGGTCATGAAGCCGTTGGCAATTCCCGTGCTCGGCGGCATGGTGTCGTCCCTGGTCCATGTGCTGATCGTCACGCCCGTGATCTTCTTCTGGCTCCGTGAGCGGCAACTCGGTCTCCATGGCGAATCCCTGCTGGTTGCGCCGCGGCGAACGGTGTCACACCGCAGGGCCATCGCCACGTTCGCCGTTGTCCTCGTCGCCGCAGGTGCATATGCGGCGTGGCATTTCGATGGTCGGAGTGGCGACAACTCGCCGCCGGGCCGCGCAGATACCGACGTGATTCAGACGCTCCGGTCGGGCGATCTCGAGATCGTGCTCCGCTCGCAAGCGGGCGCTCTTCGACAGGGTCGAAACGTCTTCTCGATCGAGTTCCGGCGGCCGGCGAGTGCCACGCTCGTGGACGTGGGAGCCGTTCGGGCCAGCGGCAACATGGCGATGCCCGGCATGGTGATGTCGAGTGGTCTCCAGGTGACGCCCACGAACGTCCCCGGCCGGTACGCCGCGACCGCCGAATTCGGAATGGCTGGCGCCTGGCAGATGGCGATCGAGTGGGACGGACCTGCTGGTCAGGGGTCTGTGAACTTCCAGGGGAGCGTGCAATGAAGACTCGTGTGATCGTCGCTTTCCTGGCGCTCTGCTTCCTCCCACCTGCGGCGGCCGCGCAGCCGGCCGCCGCGCCGCAGCCGCCCGAGGGCTTTGTTGACCCGGTGAACGGCCTTTCGCTCGATGACGCGATCACGCGAGCGCTCGCACAGGAGCCATCCCTGCGATCCGCCAGGGCTGCCGTGGAGGTCGCCCGCGGGATGCAGGTTCAGGCTGGCCTTCGGAAAAATCTCTCGCTCTCGGCCGAGCTGCGCGGTGAGCCCGCGGGCACCGACAATCAGACGATGCTCAGCGTCGAGTGGCCGCTCGACCTGTTTCGACGTCAGGGCCGCCTGGCCGTGGCCGAGCGTGAAGTCGCCACCGCCGAACTGACCGTAGCGGATCGCCAACGCCTGCTGGCGTCGGACGTGCGTATACGGTTCGGCGATGTGTTGGCCGCGGTTCGGGATCTGACCGTTCTCCAACAGCTCGTTGCCGCTGTTCATCGTCAGCACGATCTGCTGCGGGCCCGCGTCGAGGAGGGTGCCTCGCCGCCGCTGGATCGAGACCTGGTCGGCGTGGAAGCTCGCCGTCTGGACGCGGATCGGCTGCTCCAGCTCGGTCGGGCCGAGCGGGCGATGTTCGACTTTAAGCGCATGGTCGGCCTGGGGTCGAGCGAGGCTCTGCGGCTCAAGGAAACACTCGAGGACATCGTGACACGCGAGTCCGCCGCGCCAGTGCCGACGACCGACGCGGCCGAACAACGACCTGACGTCCGCGAGGCACGCAGTCGCATCGCCGTCTCGGACGCCAGGATCGATCGCGCGGCACGGGACGGCCGGATCGATGTGAGTGTGTTCGGCGGCTACATGCGGATGGATGCCGGGTTCCCGCAGTCGGGGCTGTCAACCACCGGCAGCCCCGAGCCGATTCGCGGCCTGTTTCACTACGTGACCGGCGGCGCGACGGTCACACTGCCCATCTTCAACCGCAATCAAGGAGAGCTCGCGGCGGCGCGAGCGGAGCGGGACGGGGCCGTAGCGGCGCACGATGCCGCGCGCTTGTCCGCAGACACGGAGATTGCCGCGGCCCGAGCCGCCGATCGACGAGCACGGGAAGCAATGGAGGTGTACAGCGGGGAGGTCCGAACGCTCGCTCGTCAGAACTTGAACGTGGTCCGACAGAGCTACGACCTCGGACGGGTCACGATCTTCGAAGTACTGGCCGAACAGAAACGCTACCTCGACCAGGAGCGTGGCTATACCGAGACGTTGCGCCTGGCGTACGAGGCACGAACGGCGCTGAAACGGGCGATGGGAGAAACGCGATGACTGGGGAACACCGTTGGAGCCTGAGTCCTGCCGTCGCCGCAGCAGCGCTCCTGTCGGTGCTGCTGATCGGGGCCGGCGGTACCTACCTGATCATGCAACCGCGTATCCCACGGACGACAAAGCCAGGGATGCCGGAGGCTACTGCCTCGCAACCGACGGCGCCGGCAACGCCGCGATCGTCCTCGGGCGCCAAGGGTGTTGCGTCACCGCCGCCGGCCATCGTGGTCACGCTGACCAGGGATGCGGTTCTGCGAGCCGGGATTGAGGTCAGCGGCGTTGTGACCGCCGCCGGCGCTGATCACGTCCGTCTCCCCGGCGTGGTTGAACCGAACGCATACCGTCAGGTCGCTGTCACGTCACTCGTGAGCGGCCGGGTCGTGCGTGTCTCGGCGCAGCTCGGCGATCGCGTCCGTCGCGGCCAGGCTCTGGCGCGGATAGACAGCCCGGAGCTCGCCGACGCGCGAACGAAGTACATCGCCGCGACAGCCATGCTCGAGGCACACGACCGGGAGCGGCAGCGGACACAAAAGCTCGTGGAAATCGGGGCCGCAAGCCGGCAGGAGCTCGAGCGCATTCATGCCGAGCACGCGGCGCAGACGGCGGAAGTCGAGAGCGCTCGCGCGCGGCTGCAGCTGCTGGGGGCGGTCGGGGACGATCCTGCGGCGGACACAGCGGATGGCGCGACCGTCACCGTCGCAGCGCCGATCGATGGTGTGGTGACCGACCGGTTGGCCAATTCGGGCCTGAACGTGGACCCTGCAGTCAAGCTGTTTTCGATTGTGGATCTGTCCAATGTGTGGATCCTCGCAGACGTGTACGAGAAGGACCTCAGTCGTGTCCGCCAGGATGCCGCTGCCACCGTGACGACCGCCGCGTACCCGGGTCTCTCGCTTCGTGGTCGCGTGAGCTACATCGACCCTCAGCTCAACCCCGGCACCCGCACGGCCAGGGCGCGCATCGAGGTGGCGAACCCGCGAGGAGAATTGCGCTTCGGCATGTTCGCGGACGTTTCGATCGAGACCGGGCAAGGCGCGCCGGCGATGTTGGTACCGAAAAGCGCAATTCAGAACGTCGCTGACCGGCAAGTCGTCTATGTCAGAATTCCTGGTGACGCCACGACATTCGTGCAACGGGACGTCAGACTGGGAACGTCGTCCGATGATGTCGTCGAAGTGGTCTCGGGCGTCAACGCTCGAGACTTCGTGGTGTCGAAGGGCAGCTTCTTTCTTCGCGCCGAAGTCGAGCGCCTGGGGCTTCGCGCCGAATCGGGTTCCGCTGCGACGGCCTCTCTGCCGACGCCCATCGGTGCGGCAGCCGCTGCAGAAGTGCAGACCGCAAGGATTGCCGTGACCGAGAAGGGCTACGAGCCGGAGACTGTCACGCTCCGGGCCGGGGTTCCCGCGCGCCTCACCGTCGTTCGCATGACAGACAAGACCTGCGGCACGGAGATCGTGTTCCCCAGCCTGAACATCAAGCGCGCGCTGCCCTTGAAGGAACCGGTCGTGATTGAGTTCACGCCCGCACGAACCGGGGACATCGCGTTCGGGTGCGGGATGAACATGCTCAAGGGCGCCGTCGTTGTCCAGTGATTGTCAGGATGCTCGTGCTCGCCGCGAGTGCAGGAGTCGGACATGATCGAAGCCGCGACGCAATCGGATTTGCCAGGGATTTGCGCCCTGCTCGAGCGACTGCATCTGCCGCTCGCGGGCGTCGACGAGCATCTGGCGATGCTCGTTGCGAAGGAAGGCGAGCAGATCGTCGGCACCGCGGCGCTGGAGCTGTATGCCGACGGCGCCCTGCTGCGGTCCGTCGCCGTCGAACCGGTCCGGCAGGGCAGGCAGCTGGGGCACCAGTTGACGGATGCGGCCTTGGAGCTGGCCACAGCCCATGGCGTGAACACCGTCTTCCTGCTTACGACCACCGCCGAGCGGTTCTTTCCGACGTTCGGCTTCGAGGAGATCGACCGCGAGCAGGTACCGGTCTCCGTTCGAGAGTCGGTCGAGTTTCAATCGGCGTGTCCGGCCTCGGCGATCGTCATGCGGAAGCAGCTCCCGTGACGGTCAGAACCGTCCTCTTCGCGTGCGTCCACAACGCCGGCCGGTCGCAGATGGCGGCCGCATGGTTCAACCTGTTGTCCGATCCCGCCAGGGCGCGAGCGATCTCCGCCGGTACGGATCCAGGTCCGCGCGCCCATCCAGAAGTTGTCACCGCGATGAACGAGGTCGGGGTCGATCTCTCGGGCGCGGCGACATCGAAACTGACCACGGAGCTGGCACAGCGGGCGCAGATGCTGATCACAATGGGGTGTGGCGATCAGTGTCCGGTCGTGCCGGGCCTGAAACGCGACGATTGGCCGCTGGAAGATCCCAAAGGCAAACCGTTGTCACGAGTTCGTGAGATTCGAGACGAGATTCGACAGCGCGTCGAGACCCTCCTCGAACGCGAGGGCTGGCTGCCATAGCACGCAAGCAATCTCCGGCCGGGACCTCCCATAATTGATGCATGGTCGCTTACGCCGATCCGCTCGCCAGTACTGGCCGGCGCGTTGCGCTGGCTGGCATTGCCGCAAGCGCCCTCCTCGCGACGCTGAACATCGTCGTCGGCATCGTCACGAAGTCGACCTCGGTTGTCGCGACCGGCGTCGAGTTCGCTGGTGACGTCCTCGCCTCGACCGTCGTTCTCGTCGGGATGAGCGTCGCCGTCCGGCCTGCCGACGCGAACCACCCGTACGGGCACGGACGCATCGAGACACTGGCCGCGTTTCTCGTGGGCGTCATCCTGGGTGCGGGCGGGATCGGCATCTGCTGGAACTCGCTGCGGGCCGTCGGTGAAACCCACCCTCCTCCGTCTCCGGCGGCCATCGCGGTCCTGATCGTCGCGATCGTGGTCCGTGGCCTGATGTCGCTGGTGAAGTTCCGTGTCGGCCGACGCATCCAGAGCGCGGCCCTCGTCGCCGACGCGTGGAACGACACGGTCGACATCCTTGCCGCGACCGCGGCCCTCACGGCGGTGGGACTTGCGATGTACGACAGTTCGCGATTTCTCGCCGCTGATCACTATGGGGGGTTCGCGGTAGGGATCGTCGTCGTCGCGACCGGGGTGCGGGTGCTGCGGGACGCATCGCTGGAACTGATGGATACGATGCCCAGGCACGAAATGATCGTCAGCGTCCGTGCAGCTGCGTTGGCAGTCGAGGGCGTGCTCGGTGTCGACAAGATCCACGCGCGCAAGACCGGCTTCAGGTACCACGTCGATCTGCACATCGAAGTCGACCCCGAGCTCACCGTCGCGGCATCACATGTGATCGGTGGCCGGGTCAGAACGCGCGTGCGCGACCAGCTCGAATGGGTCGCCGATGTCCTCGTTCACGTTGAACCAGCATCAGGACTTCCCCGTACCGCAACGCGCGCGCCATAGCCGTGACGATTTTTTGTCTCCTGAAGAAGCGCGGTCACGGCTGTCAGATCCACGCTGAGCCGGCGTCGACCTTGGTAGCGGTTTCCAACCGATACCAAAGCTGCTCGACCGGCGCTCCCTTCGTGCCGCTCCCGGCCCGTCGAATGCGCTGGCACGTCGCTGAGGCCTGTAGAATGCGCACGCGGGCGCAACAGCTGGCGCCGCCGTGCCGGCGTCACGCGCACCGCCGAATCTCTCGCAGAAGAGGCGATCGTGACTGAGTGGATGTACGCGCAGAACGATCCCGCCGAGGAGCTGGCCCAGCTGCATTACTTCACGTTCAAGAAGCAGCAGCCCGAAGGCGAGATCGAGTTCGTGATCACCGTGAAGGAGTTCGCGCTGCGGAACACCCTGCAGATGCGGTTCTACGCGCAGGCGGACAAGGAGATCAACCAGGGAACCGCGCCGTTCCGGCCGTTCGGCTGGGGCGATTCGCTGCTGGCCGCGCTCAGCGACTGCATCGGGGCCATCCGGCGGCACCCCTATGAGCCCGGATGATCACCACCGGATCTTCCGCCAGTCGTCCAGCGGATTTCCTTCTCGCGGACAATGATCGTCCCGGTCAAGGAGACGATCGACATGGAGCTCAGGCACCTGCGGTATTTTCTCGCGATCGTGGCTGAGCGGCATTTCACCCGCGCGGCGCAGCGGCTCGGCATCGCGCAGCCTCCGTTGAGTCAGCAAATCCGCCAGCTCGAAGAGGAAGTCGGGACGCCGCTCTTTGCCCGAACTCCGCGTGGCGTGGCGCTGACGGCGGCCGGGGAGGCATTCCGGCCGCACGCAGAGGCAGCCCTTCGCGAAGTCGACCGCGCACGGACGGCGGCCCGTCGAGTCGAGCAGGGGGACCTCGGCACGATTCGCGTCGGCTTCACCAGTGCGGCGTCATTGAACCCGCTCGTGCCCGGCGCCATCAGTGCCTTCCGCATTGCCCACCCCGACGTGGAACTCCGGCTCTTCGTCCAGCCGACCACACCTTTGCTGGCGCAGCTGTCGCAGGACCAGATCGACGTGGCGTTCGTCCGGCCGACGCCAACCGAGCGGCAGTCGCTTCGCGCCATCCCGCTCCCTGACGAGCGCCTCTGGATCGCGCTTCCAAGCGGGCATGGGCTTGCGACCCGTAAGCGGCTCCGCCTGGAGGAACTGCGTAACGAGCCGTTCATCCTCTATCCGCGCGCGAACGGCAGCCTGCTCTACGACACGATCATCGCGGCCTGTCAGCGAGCGGGGTTCAGCCCGCGCGTCGTCCAGGAGGCCCCACAGATGGCCTCGATGGTCAGCCTCGTGGCAACCGGCGTGGGGATCACGCTCGTGCCGCAATCGGTCTGTCAAGTGCAACCGGCGGGGGTGCGCTACGTGCCGATCAGCGGCCAGGCCCCGGTCGCAATGCTCTGGCTGGTTGCACAGCGCAGTGCCACCGCGTCCAGCCTCGATGCGTTTCTGAGACACGCCGAGAAGTTCTTCAAGACGAACCGGGCGACGACCTGAGTCGGAGCCCTTTTTTCGGGATCCGGGATCCGGGTCCGACTACCGGATCCCGGCCTACCGGATCCCTAACTATATTCACAAAGTATCGGATTATGCGGCTCGATATATTGGACGTCTGACGCGGCCGTTGGTATCTTCGCGCTGAAATTGATGCGCGATGCCGACCAATGACGATCGTGAGGCCCAGATCCTCGCACTCTGGCGCGACCGCCCGCCCGAGCGACGGTCGCCCGAGCACGTCATCCTCTTCTACGACTGGCTCGTCGCCTACGCGCCATGGCTGCTTCCCCGAGGCGCAGCGCCGCTCGACCGTGTGCGGTCGATGGTTGAAGCGCACACCGTCAGCCCAGAGAAACCAGGCGACACCACTCGAGAGCGGCGGCAGAAATAAGAGCTTTCAGGGCTCTCTCAACCAGCAATTTTGTGGTAGACAAACTACCAAATGTAATGGTAGTTTGCCTACCCGATGCGACGACGCCGCGCCCGTCCACCGATTCTTCCCGGCACCCTCGATCTCCTGATACTGAGAACACTCCTGTTCGGCGCTGTTCACGGCCACGGCATCGCGAAGCACATTCGACAGACATCCGAAGACGTGCTGCAGGTCGAGCATGGATCCCTCTATCCGGCGCTCAAACGCCTCGAGCGCGAGGGGTTGATTTCGTCGGGGTGGGAGCAGGATGCCCGCGGCCGCGAGATGAAGTTCTATCGCCTGACGGCCGCCGGCCGCGAGCAACTGACGTGGGAAGAGTCGCGCTGGCGGCAGATCGTTCGCGCGATGAGCCGGATGTTGCGTCCGGCATGAGGATCCGATGCGAGGGAGTCGTGACGACGATCTGAAGCGGGAGATTCAGGCCCACCTCGAACTCGAGGCCGAGGAACGTGTCGCGGATGGCATGTCGCCGGCGGAGGCTCGAAATGCCGCCCATCGCGCCTTCGGCAATGTCCTGCGCATCAGAGAAGACGCGAGAGCCGTGTGGGTCGCGCCGTGGCTCGATCACACGCTGCAGGATTTTCGCTACGCTGTCAGAGGATTGCGACGCACGCCGGCAATCCCGGTCGCCATCATCCTGACCACTGCGCTCGCGGTCGGCGTCAACCTCGCAATGGTCGGACTCATCGACCGCGCCCTGCTCAGCCCGCCGGCACACATCATCCATCCACATCGCGTCTTCTCGATTGCGTTCGAGACGACTGGGCCATCCGGGGAAAAGGGGCTGGTCTCGACGACATCGTTCCTGTCGTTCGAGGCGATTCGGACCGCAGTACCGGACGTGACGCCAGCGGCGTGGACAGCATCGGGGACGAGCGTCACCGTCGGCGACCAGCGCCTCCCGGTCAAGGCCAGGGCGGTGACCCACGGCTATTTCTCGATGCTCGGCGTCGCTGCGCACAAAGGCCGCACGCTGATCGCCGATGACGACGCGTCTTCCCCGGGCGCAGCGGTTGCCGTGTTGAGCCACTCACTCTGGCAGCGCGCCTTCGGCGGTGACGAACAGGTATTGGGCAGGCGGCTGAAGCTCGGCGGGCTCGAACTCGATGTCGTTGGTGTGATGCCGCCGGGTTTCAGCGGACATTCCACCGAGCGGACGGACCTGTGGGTGCCATTGCCTACGGCGATGCGCGACCTGCCCGGGTGGGAGACGGCATCGACACTCGCGTTCGCTGAAATCGGGGTCCGCCTTCCTGCGGATCAAAGCGTCAGCAGCGCCGCAACAATGCTCGGTGCCGCCGCCGGGGCCCGGGTCGTGCTCTTCCCCATCATTGGAGCAGATGTCGCTCCGGCACCGCACCAGATCGCGATGTGGCTTGCAGGGGTCTCGCTCGTGGTCCTGCTCGCTGGCCTCACGAACTGCGCGACGCTTTCCCTGGTTCGCAATGCCCGGCGCCGCCGCGAAGCCGGCATCAGGGCATCACTGGGAGCCACGCGCGTCCGCCTCGCGGCCCAGGTGCTCATCGAATCAGCGATCGTCGCGAGCCTTGCGACCGGCGTCGCAGTGGTTGCCGGATACTGGCTCGACGAGATCGTCCGCCGCCTCCTGTTTCCCTTCCTCATCGAGAGCACCGGCATGACGCGCCGGGTCCTCGTTTCGGCTGCGACCGGCGGGGCGTGCACGCTGCTGGTGACAGCCGCCGCCGGGATTCTGCAGCTACCGGCAGACGTCACGTCAGCGGAGCTTCGAGGGGCACGGCGCAGCTGGCGGCGCTGGGCTCTTCGACGCGAACTGCTCATCTCGCAGACGACGCTGGCGGTGGTGCTGCTGACCGCCGCCGGGATGTTGGGCCAGGAGTACTATCGTGAGCTTGCCAGCGACCAGTACGCGCGGATCGACGATGTGGTTGTCGCCGAATTCGCGCGCGGTCCCGGATCGATGAGCGCGGCCGAGCAGGATGCGCTGCTGACGTCAGCGGCCGAGCGGGTCCGGGGGCTGCCAGGCGTCGCGGCCGCGACCGTGTTCTTCGTGCTCCCGTACTACAACGTCATGGCGCCGCCAATCGATGTTCCCGGACGTGGCGAGCCTCGGGTCGACGGCGAGTTACCGTTCCTGATCGAGTCGACTCCCGAGCTTCTCGACATCCTCCGCGTCGAAGTCGTCCGTGGCCGCCGCTTCACCGCGGCAGACGGTGCGAGCGCGCCTCCGGTCGCCATCGTGAGCGAAGCCATGGCTCGAACGGTGTGGCCGGGAGTCAGCGCTCTCGGAAAGTGCATCCGCATCGGCCTCGATTCCGAGTGGGATCCCAGGACGGCCAGCGGGCCTCCGACGCCGCCTGCCTCGGCGCCGTGTCGTGAGATCGTCGGCATCGCTCGCGACTGGCAGCCACCCTCCGGTTCACCGGGAGGCGCCAGGCGAATCGCGCACTACTACGTGCCATTCTCGCAGGGACTCGAGCGTCCGCCCCGGATGGCCTTGCCGCGCGTGTCCGGCCTGGTGCTTCGACAGGAGCCCGGCATCGATCTGTCCGGCGAAGGGATTCGTCGTGCAGTCGCCGGGAGCAAGGACGACCTCCCGTTACTCGAGGTTCGCCCGTTTGCAGCGCTTCAGAGGCCGCGCCTGGTGCACTGGTTGATGGGAACGAAGCTTCTCTTGCTGTTCGGCGCGCTGGCACTCGCGACGGCCGCGGTGGGCATTCACGCCGCGTTCGCGCACGCGGTGGTGCAGCGCCGACACGAGATCGCTGTTCGCCTCGCCGTCGGCGCGTCCCGGGGCGACGTGCTGCTGATGGTCCTTCGCGAAGGGTCTGTCGTGGCCGCGCGTGGGCTCGTTGCCGGCATCATCGTGGCAATCCTGGCAGGGTGGTCCGCGCGATCGTTGATCTTCGGCCTCGAAAGCCCAGGGCCCACGGTGATTGCGCTGACGGGTTCGCTGGTGCTCCTCGTCGCGACCCTGGCGACGTGGATGCCCGCGCTGAGCGCGTCACGTGCTGAACCGGGCGTGCTCCTGCGGTCCGAGTAACAGCGTGTAAGCGATGTTGTGGCTGCCTCGGAATCCCTTCAAGAGCCAGGATCGCGAATCACGGCAGAAAGTACACCGGGTTGGGCAGTTTGAACGTCTTCTCCGCGTAGCCGCCGCGAAGGTCGCTCTCCTGATCGCCCATATTCACGATGATGGTGTAGCCCTGCTCGGCGAGCTTACCCGATCGGCGTTTGAGCCTGGTGAGACTTCCCGATTCACCCGACGGTTAAGATCGTCGTGTGCGCCATGACAAACCACCTGTCGCGCTCGTGACCGGCGCGAATCGCGGACTCGGATTCGAGACGAGCCGTCAGTTGTTGGCGAAGGGCTTGACCGTTGTCTTCGCCGGGCGAGATCAGAGCGCTCTCGAGCGAGCGCGCCGCGGCTTGACCCGGCCCGAGCAGGAGCGGGCGGTGATCGTCCAGATGGACGTCACGAGCGTTGAGAGCATCGATGCTGCGCGTCGAACAGTGGTTGAGCAGGTCGGCCCGGTCGGCGTCCTTGTGAACAACGCCGCCGTCTTGTTGGGAGAGAACGATGATGTGCTCTCCATCCCGCCTGATGGTTATCGACGCACCTTCGACGCGAATGTGTTCGGCGTGGTCGAGGTCTGCCGGGCGTTTGTGCCAGCAATGGCCCGCGCCGGATACGGCCGCATCGTCAACGTGTCCTCGGGCGCGGGACAGCTGGCGACCATGTCCACGTATGCACCGGCCTACTCAATCTCCAAGGCCGCCCTGAACGCCTTCACCCGGATTCTGGCGGCCACCTATCGCTCGGGGGGAGTGCTGGTGAATGCTGTCGACCCGGGTTGGGTCCGCACGGACATGGGTGGGCCGTCGGCGCCGCGCTCGCCGCAGGAGGGCGCCGACACGATCGTGTGGCTGGCCACGCTTCCGGACGATGGCCCGACGGGAGGATTCTTCCGCGATCGACGCGCTATTGAGTGGTGATGTTGCTGCCAGCGGGGCCGCCGGTTTCATAGCTCATACGATGACATCCGGCAGCGCTGTAGGCGATGGATTCATCCGCCTACCTCGTGGACGCGCATCACTGCTGCTGCCGGACAACTTCGTAGTCGCCCTTCCGTGCGCCTTCGCGAATAACCCATCCCGCCGCGGCCTTGAACGTCCAGCCGTCTCCGGAGATCGCCGAGCCGTCGCCTCGCACGGGCGCCGGCAGACGCCGCGAGCCGCCATCGGACGCCTCGAGCACGCCGTTCTCCGCCGCGAGCGTGCCGCAGGCTCCCGACAGGCGATAGGGATGGAAGTACACGGTCCCGGCGCCTGGAATGACCACGGCGCCGAGAGAATTCGAGGTGCCGCCGCCTCCGCACGGCATCACGAACACCGGGCCGTCAACGAATCGCTGACGTAACTCGGCGATCCGTGCCTGCCGCTGCTGCTCGCGCTGTTCTTCGGCGGCGCGGAGCTCGGCGCCTCCGTATCGCGCGGCGGCCGCCGCGGCGTCCGCGACCGGTTGCACCCCGAGCGCACGCATCAACATTGCGGGCGGATCGTCGCTGCCCCGCGCCGTTCGCGTCCAGCCGGGAGACGAGGCATCGAGCAACAGCCCATACGCCGGCCCGGACGTGTACGTGAACGTGCGCACGAAGCTTTCCCCGTCGTTCGCGCCTGCCAGGAGTTCGAGCCCGCGCGCGATCGCGTCGGCCTCGGATGGCGCGGCCAGCACCGTCTGGGTGTACGAGGCGAAGCCTTCAGTGACGTAGAGGGCGCGCTCGCTTTCGACTTTGTCGGGATATCGGGTGTGGCGAGCCTGGCGGAAGGCCAGCGCCTCGCGAACGGCCTGGGCACGCAGCTCTCCTGATTCCCGCAGCGCCCGTGCAAGCGCGCGCCACTCGAGGCGCAACCAATACCGTCCGTCGACGGAGTCCAGATGTTCGTTCGCTCCAGCCGGTCCGTTTAGTACGAGCGCCGGTTGGACGATGTGAAACGCTTCGTGGAGCAACACCTCGCCGCGGGTGCGAGGCGGCCAGTTGGCGATCGTGTCCCAGGTCACCGCCGCCCACTTCGCGTCGCCCCACTGAATGGGCCCGTTCACCAGGCCGATGAGCTTTGGGCGAGGCGCATCCGGTGGCGGCTGGCTGGTGGCGAAGGTCTGTGTCCGCGCATCGCCGATCACCATCGGCGCGCAGATCGACACCCCCCACAGGTGCCCACCGTCGCGCTCGCAGAGCGCCTGGGCTTCCTTGAAGTACTCCTGTGCGCGTTGTTGATCGACCTGGGCCACCGCAGGCGGCGGGTGGCCGACGACTACGTACGTCACGACTGCCGTGCACAACGCTGATATCCGCATCGTCTATTCCCTGGCCGTTGCTACCTTGGCACTACCCACGTGCCGGCGATGCGGTCGTGGGGTCCGCGGCCGGGAACCGCAATGGTCCACACGGCGCCAGCCGCCACCGACATCAGCGCGAGACCGCCGGCTGCGTACGCCGCGGCCGGCGACATCGCGCGCACCTCGCCAAACATCGGGTTGCCGACGTAAGCCATCCATGCGATGACCGGCGACCACGCGATCAGGAGCCGGACTGTTGAACGGACGCGGCCAATTTCGCGGCCGTCGCGCCGGACCACCGCATGCCGGAGAGCCCGAGTAACCAGCCCGCCTGGCACGGCCAGCACCGATATCAGGCCGCACGCAATCGAGAACAACACCGGGATGGATGCAAACCCGCTGGCGACGAAGCCCCGGAGCGCCTCGCCTCCGCCGGGAAAGTTCGCGCGCCAGTCGGCCACCTCTTGAATCTGCGGCGCGACGATGGCGGAGGCACGAGCGAGATCGTCGGGAGAAACGGCCGGATAGCGGGCGGCGATCTCCGCCGCCCTTCGTCTCATGCCGACAGAGAACTCCATCTGAGGCGCCTGGGTGGTCCAGAACTCGTCGCTCGTGAGCTGCGAGCCAAAATGCGCAGCGACATACTGCTCCGCCGCAGTCCGCTGTTCTCGAGTCTTGAGCTCGGCATCGGCACTCGAGTCAGTGATCCACGTCATCCACATCAGGATCTCGCTGTTCTCCGCGCCTATGGGAAGCATTACGGTGACGGCCAGGATAGGTATGGCCAGCGGCATCGCCGCCATCACAATCGGCACGGCACGACGGATGCGTGAGGGACGGCTGGGAATCGATGTGAGGCGCAGGAGCTCCGCCTTGACGCCAGCGAGCGCTGGCGGCGCTCCACTCGCAAGTCCATTCAACAGCGTTGTGGCCGACAGCGGCGCGGCCGGCTCCATGCCTGGCGCAACAAGTTGCCTCGAAACTGCCGCCAGCAACTCGACAGGACCGAAACGCTGATTGGCGTCCGATGGGGCCAGTCCAGGCCCCTCGACCCTGCTCGGGGCAGGCCACGGAAAATCGAGCAGAACGAGGTGCCCGTCCGGCCTCTTCCAGACATGCGCGAGAGTGGGCCGGATGTCCATCTCTTCGCGTACCGACGCGTCGAGCTCGATCGTGAGGCTCGAGAGTGAGCGATGCACCTCGCGCCAGTCGGATGTCGACGGCGCTGACAGCAGCGGCTCGCCGCCTGGCGCCTCGAAGGCGTCCCAATTCTCCGCAGGCGATCGGCGGCCGGCGAGCCAGTACAGCCGGCCGGGGCGCGAGGCGTCACGGCGGATCGCCCCCACCGCAGCTGTGCCCGGCGCAACTTCGTGAATCCACACATGACGACGGAGGATCGGATCGACGCCGACGAACAATCGTCCGCCGCCGGTCTCGCCGACCATCGTGTGCACGGCGTACGGTCCGACGCGTCGCAAGGACGAAAGGGCGGGAAGGAGATCGGCAGGTGACGTCTTCGGAGCGGCGAAGGTGGCGGACCGGAGGACGTTCCGCTGCACGACACGCGTACGGCTCAGCAGCTCGTGGACGCCCGTCCATCCATTGCCACGGCGGGCGGTCGAGAACAGCAGAATGGTCAACAGCAGCGACAGCCAGGCGTCAGGCGGCACATTCCAGGTCCATCCGCTCGGCACAGGGTTCGCCGTGTAGACGACGTTCGGGACCGTCGATCCCCTGGTGGCGCCCATGAAGAAAAGCGTGGGAATGACGGTGGGCACCAGGAACACCGCGGTACGCAGGCCAATGCGCAGCCACCACCGGGCCTTGCTCTCCGATGGGGTCTGCGACGTCACGCGCAGGCCCATGAGCCGCTTGCCCAGCGATGCGCCCCAGCCGCCTTCCAGAACGAGGTAGTAGATCACCGGCGCGAGCCACGACCAGACCGCCAGTCGGAGCAGCGTAGTCGTTGATCCGAGCGTCGCACCAACCGTCCAGGCCGAGGAAACGAGCAGCCAGCTCATGATCGAGACGATCACCGAGTCAGCGATCCACGCGACGAAGCGCGCCCCGAGCGGGGAAGGGACTTCATCCACGGACGCGTACGGCCGCAGAAGATCCGCGAGCTCGGCGTACGACTGTGGCCGTCCAGGAGGAGTCTTCGCGAGACAGCGCAGCACGACGGCCGCAAGTCCGCGTGGAAGGTCGCGCCGAAGCACGCGCGGTGACGCGGGCTTCTCGGAGGCCACCTTCGACACGAGCTCGCGCAGGTCCGGCGCGTCGACCGGCGGCCGTCCCGTCAGGAGGTAGTAGAGCGTCGCGCCGACGGCGTAGATGTCGGCGCGAACGTCGAGCGGCCCGCCTTGTAACTGTTCCGGCGCCGCGAATTGCGGTGTGCCCGCGAAGCCGGCCGTGGCGAGCTCATGCCGTACGTCGCGTGTCAGCGTGGAGATGGAGAGTCCGAAGTCGCCAACCTTGACGGCGCCGTCCGCGTCGATGAAGCAATTCGACGGCTTGATGTCCCGGTGGAGAATTCCCGCCGCGTGCGCCGCGTCGAGGCCGCCGATAATGTCGAGCACCGCCGATACGGCTGCGGACGGAGACATCGGCCCCTCGGCCGAGACGCGTTCTTTGAGGGTGCCGCCGGGGAGCAACTCCATCGTGATCGCGGGCGCGCCGCCGACTTCTTCGCTGCCGAAGATGTAGACCGTGTGAGCGTGGCTGATCGATGCCGCCAGCTGCCCCTCGCGAAGGAATCGCGCACGGTCCTCATCGCCCCGCAACGTGTCACGCAGGACTTTCAGCGCCAGGCGTCGCCCTGTCTCGAGTTGCTCGGCCTCGTAGACCTCGCCCATCCCACCGCGGCCGAGCAACCGGACGATCCGGTACGGCCCCCAGACTTGCCCGTCCACGAGGCGAGGCGCGTCAGGGCGCGATGGATCGCCCGTGGACGCGATACCAGTCGAGGCCGCGTCGCTGGACCCCGTGAGCGTTTCCGCCCCGACGGTCAGCAGGCACGACGCGCACAGCCCTTCGGGGGCATCGGGGGGCAGTTGCCGTCCGCACCGTGGACAACGTCGCGACAGGTGGGTGACCGTTTCGGACATCACATCCCCCGGTTCGTCTGAGGCCGGATCTCCTCGTTCATCCGCCTCCGCTCGCTTCCGAATTCTGCGCGAGCGACGGCGAGATGTCCCGCCGAAGCGGCGAAGCCGCGAAGGGGGACATCCGGATCAGACAGAACCGTCGTCCGGGGTTACGTACTCAACGCCTGAATGAGATGACGGATCTCGTCGTCGACGTCCCCTCCATCGGCAACGGTTTCCGCGACGCGCTGGCGCAACAGGGATTGAAACCGGCGTCTGAGACGATGGACCGCGGCCTTGACCGCGCCCTCCGACGTCCCGAGGCGGGCCGCTACGGCGGCGTATCCGCCAGCCGGCGCCTGCCCGAGCAGGCACGCTTTGAGCTCGTCGAACTCGGAGGCGCGTCCCTGAGCTGTCCATTGCGTGCGAAGCTCGGTGAGCAGGCGCTCGACGACCGTCAACGCCCAGCGCCGCTCGAAGAGCGTTTCCGGGGTCGCGTCATCCTTGGGTTCGACCACGTACTGGCCTTCGGCGTTCTCGAGCGGGATCAACTGCCGGCCACCGCCGCGCTTCTGCGTCCGTTCACGTGCCGACCAGTTCGAGAGGTAGTGCTTCAGGGACGCCAGAAGGAACGCGCGGAATCGGCCCCGATCCTGACGTAGCCCCTCGAAGTCCTGCCGCTCGATGAGCGATGTCAAGAACCCCTGCGTCAGGTCACGCGCATCTTCCGGGTCGAGACCCCGGCGGCGGAGGTAGGCGTAGAGCGGATACCAGTAGGTCTGGCAGAGCGTGGAGAGGGCCTCGCGCGCCGCCTGCGAGTCGTTCCCGGCGGCCGCCAGCACCAGACTCCACCGCGTCGTTTCGAAGGGCAAGGCGCCGCATCGTACGCCAGATGGTCGCCGCTGGCCACCTGATGGACGTGGCTTCCGTCCGTCGGCACGTCATCCTGAAGCCCCTGTGGAACGCAGCCGCCGCCTCGGAGATGTCGCGGACTTGAGGCAGGCACATCTCCAGCGACCGAGTCGGATCAGCAGCTTGGCACAGATCGATGCGATACCCAGCGCCGCTCGGAGCGGAAGCACGTCGTCAGATCGTGGCAAGTCTCGATCGTGCGCGTACTCACAGGCTGCCTGATACGTCCGTTCGATCGCATCGGGCAGCGACGCCGAAGCCGTCAGAAAACTGGGCAATGCGGCCGAGGCATCCCGTGAATAGTCGAGCACGTCGTCGATGATTTGACACTGCATCACGATTCGAAACAGGAGTTCGAGCACATCGTCGGCATCGGTCGCCAGAATTCCTTCCTCGAGGCAACGGCTGCCTGCGGCCGTTGCGGCAACTGTTCCGAGCCACAGCCGTACAACGGCTTCACGATAGGATCGGGCCTCATGAAATTGCCGGTCGTCCTCGAAGGGCCCGAAGGGCGACGGACGTCTTCCTTCCAGGTCCGAGAGCCGCCGCAGAACTTCTTCGACCATTGAATGCAGGCCAGCCTCATCGAGAATCTGACCAGTCAGCTCGAGTTCCTTCCGGCGGTAGGCCTTCTTGTCGAAGATCGCATTCGTGCAGGCGCCAAAATCGAGCAACGCGGCCAGCACCCGGTGGGTCGCGACCGGCAGCGGTTTCGAGTAGCGAAGTTGGTGCAGTAAGTCGAACGCCATGACGCACAACACACGCAATGGTGTTCTCGGTCGGACCGACACGAACAGCGGCAGACAACGCCGAACGCTTCTGACCGCGGTCAGCGTCGACGAGATTCGGCTGCAAGCAGGCGCCGATCTCAGACGTGACACAACACCACCTCCCTGGGACATCGCCAGCGGACCGGCACGAGATCGCTGACGCCGCGACTCACGACGAGCCGTGCCGGCCCACACCGGGACCTGATGAAGCAGTGCTGGTAGAACAACGCCCCGGGGAACAAACGATCTCGATATTCGAACGCGACCATCTGACAGCCATGGAGATGGCCCGCAAGCACCAGGTCGTATCCACCCTCGCGCGCCGCGGTCCAGATCGATGGGTCATGCGCGCACAGAATTCGAACGTCAGCTTCGGGGGCGGAAACCGCGTTCGGACCGGCAACCGCAATCACCCGGCGACCATGCGTGATGCGAACCGCCGTCTCGTGAATCCATTCGCCCCCGCCGCTGACCACCGCGTCACGAACCCGATTCATCCCCACGGATCGGTCATGGTTCCCGCCAATCGCCAGAACGAATGCGTCGGTGTGAAGGAGATGGACCAGGTCGCGTAGCTGGTCCAGTTCCGACGATTCATCGACCAGATCGCCGCCCAGCAGCACACCGTGGGGTTCGGACGCACGCACGGCCCGAATCACCTGCCGAGCGAGATTATCGGAGCGTTTCGGCCGAAGATGAATATCGCTGACGTACATCAGACGACACGGGTCGTGCCTCGCCGAAATGCGTTCCTCGCGAACGTGAAGGGCTCCTTGAAGGCCGATTTCCAACCGCGGGGACGACATCGCGCTTCCCTACGAATCTTCCCGACGAATCGCGTGATGAATGATTTCACGAAGCGCCTGTAATCTCGGTTCCATGCGACGAGTCGATGCGGACTGCGTTCGTGCGTACCACAGCAGCCTCCCGAACCCGCGCGGAACGGACAGTTGGCGGTCCAGTTCGCGGAGGACCGAGGGCTCGCGATACTCCGCGATGAAGGCGGTCGCGAGTGGACGCCAGGCGTCACTCGACCCTCCGATCAGTTCAAGAAGAAGAACCTTCAAGTCGTCGCCGTGACGCTGCGTGGCGCTGTTCCGCGGTTCATGGCGTGTGTCGAAGTCGATGAGCACCGCGCGTTGCGCGGTCGAGTCACAGATGATGTTGTCGAGATGCAAATCGCCATGAGACCATGTGCCGTTGTTGAAATAGCGGCATTGAATCTGATGGACCCGGCGCACTTCGCGGGCGGCCAGGATGAAGGCCGTGGTCGGGTCCCCGTCGTTGCGGCGAACCAAGGCACGCAAACTGATCCCGCAGGCTTTCGGAACAATCACGGCGCGGCCGGCGCCGACCGTCACGTCCGGCCGCCCCGGATACAGCAATCGGGCACAATGGATTTCCCAGGCGATCCATTCGTGGGCCCGTACGAACATGCGACCGCCGCTGTCGGCAAGCGCCAGGAACCGGTTCGCGAACCAGACGATGATGGGTGCGCCGGCCCGGCGCCGCTTGACGAACACCGGTGCGCCGTCACGCAAGCCCTCCTCGACCTGATTGACGCGCACACGGTTCATGAGCCACGCCATGGCTCGTTGAACGGGTTCCACCATCAACGTGTGGCCTGCGCTCGCGTCAAAACAAGCGGACGCCGACCTTGAATCCAGCCAGGAGATCTTTCGGCGGAGAACTTTACATTGCAAAGTTCGGGCTGTCAACGAAGGGGCGCGACGGCTGATTTGCCACGATCGCGGGGCTCACTCAGATCTTGCCGTCGCAGGCGTCCGCCCGTGCGAGGAGAAATGCCCTTTCCCGCGCGTTGCGGGTCAGCGTGGCCGCAGCCTTGAACTCTGAACGCGCCTCGGCCAGTCGACCGGCCCGGAACAGAAAGTCGCCTCTCGCCGCCGGCAATGGCGCGTAGTCGCGCAGGGCGGCGGCGTCGGCGATCTCGTTCACGAGTCTGAGGCCCGCTTCGGGCCCGAAGGCCATGCTGTGGGCGATCGCGCGATTGAGATCGATCACCGGTGAGGGCGCGACGACGCGCAGCCGGTCATAGAGCGCGGCAATGCGCGGCCAGTCGGTATCGGCGGCCCGGCGCGCGCGGGCGTGGCAGGCGGCGAGCGCGGCTTGCAGCACATAGGGGCCGGCATCGCCCACCTTGGGGCCAAGCGCTTCGGCGCGGGCCAGCGCATCGAGGCCCCGCAGGATTAGCAAATGGTCCCAGCGTCCGCGATCCTGCTCGGTGATGGGTACGAAGGCGCCGTCCGGCCCGGTGCGGGCGCTGTGGCGCGACGCCTGGATCTCCATCAGGGCCAGGAGGCCGAACACTTCGGCATCCTCGGGCATCAGCCCGGCCAGTATGCGGCCGAGCCGTTGCGCCTCCAGGCACAGGCCCGGGCGGACAAGGTCGTCGCCCGCGGTAGCTGCATAGCCTTCATTGAAAATGAGGTAGATGACCTCGAGCACCGAGGGCAGCCGCGCCGCACGTTCGGCGCCCCGCGGCACCGCGAAGGTCAAACCGGCCTTTGCGATCGCCTTCTTCGCGCGGACGATACGCTGGGCGATCGCGGCCTCGCTCGACAGGAAGGCGCGGGCGATCTCGTCGGTCGTCAGGCCGCCGACGACCTTGAGGGTGAGCGCTGCGCGGGCGTCGGGCGACAGGATGGGGTGGCAGGCCGTGAAGATGAGGCCCAGCAGCTCGTCGCCGAGATCATCGTCCATGGCCGCTTCGATCGCGTCGATCGCCTTGGTCGCGCCGTCGCGAGTCTCGTCCAGCGTCCGCGCGATCTCCTCGTGCTTGCGCTCGCGCATCTTGTCGCGCCGGAAGGCGTCGACGGCGCGCCGTTTGGCGACGGCCATCAGCCAGGCGCCCGGATTGTCCGGAACCCCGGTCCTCGGCCATTCGGACAAGGCGACGACCAGCGCGTCCTGCGCCAGCTCCTCGGCAAGGTCGACATTCCGCACCATGCGGGCCAGGCCCGCGATGAGCCTGGCCCGTTCGATGCGAAAGGTCGCGTCTATCGCTTGATGCGTTTCCGCCTGGTGCGTCTCGCCTGCGGCCACACCGCATTTTCGGCCAAGGCCGCAGGCGAGACAACTGCTTGCCCGCCGAAGCTCGGGTGACGACTCCGCCGAGCGAAGGTGGGCCGCGCCGAAGCTCGGTAACGATCAGCCGAGCGAAGGCGCTATCAGGCGACGCCGAGCTTCCCGCGGTCTCCGTCACGGGGCGCCGAGAGCTCCTCGGGCGTCATGAACTCGGCCAGATCCGCCGGCTCGTAGAACGGCCGGATCTCGATCTCGCTCCTCCCCGACATGGGATTGGGGCTGCGCTTCGCCCAGGCCACGGCCTCGTCCATGTCTTTGACCTCCCAGATCGAGAAGCCGGCGACCAGCTCGCGGGTCTCGGCGAACGGCCCATCGATGACCGTCCGACCGGGACCTTCGCAAATGATGCGCTTGGCCTGGGCGCTGTTCTTGAGGCCGGCGGCGGCAATGAAGACGCCGGCCTTGACCAGCTCCTCGGTGAAGCGGTCCATCGCCGCGAACGCCTCGGCTGTGGGGGGCGCGCCCTTTTCGCTGTCCTCAGTGGTTTTCGCGAACACCATCACGCGCATCGTCTGTCTCCTTGTTTGAGCCGGCCCAATTGGCGTCTCATTGGGACGACGAACGAGCTTGCCGGAAATCGACATTGTCCTGCAAATTCTTTCCGGTGTTCGAAGCGAGCGGGAGGTTCAACGACCGGAATCGCTCCGCAACTCACCGTGTCGGTTTCATGAAGCGCGCGTGTGCGAACTCTGCCACCTTCACACACGCGGCCTGGCTGGCCTCCGAGTCGAACTGAAAGTGGATGCCGCCGTGAATGCGGCTCCGAGCCTCTTGATCGGCCAGTTGCCAGAATCCGGAGAAATCGCGCGTGACCGGGGGCAAGCCTCCGGTTCGCGGCCATGTCACCGAGAACGGGATGTCGTCCCTTTGGAACACGAGTTGGAGCGCCCTGGCTGCGGCCGCCGTGAAGCAAGCCACGTTGCCGGGGTAGGACGGATAGGGCGGTGTTCCGAGTAGTGGGGTCCACGCGGGATCGGCGTCGGTGGCTGGATTGAGGTCTTCCGCGGCTCTCCGGATCGCGGTCACCGGCCGCCACAACCCATACGCGAACTTGGTGGTGAACGATGTCTGCAGGCCGTCATGCATGGCGACGTTCAGCAGTGCGAACAGGCGCGCGGTGTCGACCGCGGACAGACCCCAGCGCTGCGCCACATCCCCCGCAACGATGTTCCACACATGCAAGAAGCCCACGGTCGTACCAACGCCGGCGATGAGCTGGGCGAACAGGGTATCGTCTGGCGTACGCACCGTGCTCGTCGCTGATCCGAGGAGCTTGGTCTCGTTGAGATCTGCGGCGTACCGGGCGCTGGTCAAGGTGGGCGGCGGCACAGCGAGATACTGCGTGCTCGTCAGGAGCGCGAACGGCGTGACGTTTGGGTAGAAGGTGAACGTGGCAACGCTGTTCGCGGGTGGGGTTGGCTGCCATTGACCCGGAAACGGCGGAAGGACGTAGGTCGGATCGGGGGTGATTGGCTGCCAACCGTCATTCGCCCGCCACTGGAGCACGGCCTCAGCCACCTGGTGACCGATCTCCACGCCCTGTTGGGCGTGCCCGGGCGAGATCGGGTTGAGCTGCGCCTCCAGGGCCGCATCGAACACCAGCTGCTGCGCCGGGTAGAGCGCAACCAGCACGTCTCTCGCCGCCTGGGCGCCCGCGGCCTCGGCCGACGCACCGTGTGACGCGGGAACGCGCACTCGATACGGCGTGTAGGCCTCTTCGACAGCGTTGATCGCATCGAACATCGCGATGTGCATCATCGACAGCGAGCGCTGCGCATTCGAAGGCGCCGTACCGAATTGTGCCTGCAG
>Ga0075428_100000862_pt1 | contig 31924 bp, 29 predicted proteins | sample RhiMetdeltSRZDD2_FD_75291 | JGI IMG/M metagenome (GOLD analysis project Ga0075428, IMG submission 75291) | Populus rhizosphere microbial communities from Tennessee, USA - Rhizosphere MetaG P. deltoides SRZDD2 | ecosystem: Host-associated > Plants > Roots > Rhizosphere > Soil | place: USA... | reverse complement strand
CACGCACACGCTGCGACCGCGGCGGGCCACGGCGACCGCCGCCGCCAGGCCGACGACGCCGCCTCCGATCACCGCGGTATCTATTTGTTCCATGCCTTTCTCTGGTTGGTGGTTTGTGGATCGGGGTTAGTGGTTGTGGTTAGTGGTTACTATGCATCTTGTCAATTGCCACCAACCACCAACCACCGACCAGTGTAAGCTGCCTCGGTAGACGTCCACGGACAGACCAAGTACGATCCCTCGGTTGTGTCTGAGTTCAGACGCGTACTCATCACGGGCTCTTCGGGTCAACTCGGGACCACCATTCTCGACGCGTTTTCCGGCTACCAAATCGCGGCGCATACGCACGGCTCCCTCGATATCACAAGCATCGAGGCGGTCAAACGCGCCGTCGATGAGGCGAGGCCGGATGTCATCGTCAACTGCGCCGCGTTCAACCTCGTAGACGACGCGGAAAACCGTCCGCTCGATGCGTTTGCCGTCAATGCCTTCGCCGTACGCACGCTCGCGCGCGCAGCGGAAGAGCGCGGAGCGACGCTGGTGCACTACGGAAGCGATTTCGTTTTTTCGGGAATCGGTGGCCCGGACAGCCTGCCGTACGATGAATCGGTTGCGCCGGCCCCGCGAAGCGTCTATGCGGCATCGAAACTCGTCGGTGAGTGGCTGGCCCTGGAATCGCCGCGCGGTTACGTGCTTCGAGTAGAAAGCCTGTTCGGCTCGCCCGCGGACTGGAAGGGTCGCCGCGGTTCGCTGGACAGCATCGTCGCTGGTCTCGAGGCTGGACGCGAGCCGCCGGCGTTCACCGATCGCACGGTCTCGCCGAGCTACGTGGTCGATGTCGCGGCTGCGACACGATTCCTTGTCGATGCCGGCGCGCCTTACGGTCTCTACCACTGCGTGAACTCCGGACACGCGACGTGGTATCAGGTCGCCACCGAGGTCGCAAGACTGCTTGGTGTCCCGGCGCGTCTCAAGGCGATTACGACCGACGACGTACACTTCCTCGCACCGCGCCCGCGATTCTGTGCGCTATCGAATCGCAAGCTCGCCGCTGCTGGTTTCGAAATGCCGACATGGCAGGATGCGCTGCGGCGCTGGCTGTCGGCGCGCAGGCCGTTGGTTCAAAGCGGCGTCGAGGAATCCGGCGGCAGAGTGGATGCCCATATAGAATGAAAAGCACCAATGGGTAAACGCGTAATCATTACGGGCATTACCGGCCAGGACGGCTCGTATCTTGCCGAACTGCTGCTCGAAAAAGGGTATGAGGTCACCGGCATCGTGCGGCGTTCGAGCTCGCCGAATCTCTGGCGAATCGAGCACCTGCTCGATCGCATCACGCTGCGGCCGGCCGACCTCGTCGATCAGCTGTCGATCATGCGCATCGTGCAGGATGTGCGGCCTCACGAGTTCTACAACCTCGCCGCGATGTCATTTGTGCCTGCGTCGTGGGACCAGCCGCTGCTGACCGGCGAATTCAATTCACAGGGCGTGACACGCGTGCTCGAGGCCATCCGTCAGGTGGATCCGAGCATCCGCTTGTATCAGGCATCATCGAGCGAAATGTACGGACGGGTCCGCGAGGTGCCGCAGACCGAGTTGACGCCGTTCTATCCCCGCAGTCCGTATGGCGTGTCGAAAGTCTTCGCGCACTACATCACCGTCAACTACCGCGAAAGCTACGGGATGTTCACCTGCTCCGGGATCCTCTTCAACCACGAGTCGCCGCGGCGCGGATTGGAATTCGTGACGCGGAAGGTGACCGATGGCGTGGCTCGCATCAAGCTCGGCCTTGCGGATCATCTCAACCTTGGCAACCTCGATGCATGTCGCGATTGGGGCTTCGCCGGCGACTATGTGCGCGCTATGTGGCTGATGCTCCAGCAGGATGAGCCTGATGATTACGTCATCGCGACCGGTGTCAGTCACTCGGTCAGGAAACTCGCGGAAACCGCGTTCGGCCACGCCGGTCTGGACTGGCAGCGGTACGTACGAATCGACCCCGCTCTCAAGCGGCCCGCCGAAGTCGATCATTTGATTGGGAACGCGACGAAGGGACGCCAGCGCCTCGGATGGACGCCATCGGTTACGTTTGAACAACTGATTGCGATGATGGTGGACGCCGACGTCACGCGTCTGGCGCCGGCAGCGCACGCCGCCGTCAGATAGAACCGGATACCGCGCGGCTTTTGCGGCGGCACCGGTTTCATTTGCGGAGAAGACTTGGAACTGAGAGACAAGATACGGAACAGGCAGGCCCGGATCGGCATCATCGGTCTGGGCTATGTCGGGCTGCCGCTCGCCGTCGAGTTCGCCAAAGCGGGGTTCGCGGTGACGGGCTTCGACGTCGACGTCGCCAAGGTCAGCTCGATCAACAAAGGCCACAGCTACATCGGCGACGTGTCGAGCGAGGACATCGCTGCCGCTGTGAGAGCGGGGAAGCTCTCGGCGACCGACGACATGTCGAAATTGCACGACATGGATGCGATCGACATCTGCGTGCCGACGCCGCTTCGAAAGACGCGCGACCCGGATCTGTCGTACGTCGTGCTCGCGGTCGACGCCGTGCGTGCGCGCCTCAAGCCAGGCCAACTCGTCATCCTCGAATCGACGACCTACCCCGGCACCACTGACGAAGTGGTCCAGCCGGCGCTCGAGGAAGGCGGTCTCAAGGCGGGAAGTGATTTCTACCTGGCCTTCTCGCCCGAACGAGTCGATCCGGGCAATCCGACCTACACCACGCGCACGATCCCGAAAGTCGTAGGTGGGGTGAATGAGATCAGCACCGAGCTCGCCAAGGAGTTGTACGCTTCGATCATCAGTACAATTGTGCCCGTCAGCTCGACGCAGGTGGCCGAGATGGTCAAGCTCCTCGAGAACACGTTCCGGGCGGTGAACATCGGGCTGGTCAACGAAATCGCCTTAATGTCCCACCGGATGAATATTGACGTGTGGGAAGTGATCGAGGCCGCAAGTACCAAGCCGTTCGGATTCATGCCGTTCTACCCGGGACCTGGTCTCGGCGGCCACTGCATCCCGATCGATCCGTTCTATCTGTCATGGAAGGCGCGGCAGAACGGGTTCGAGTGCCGCTTCATCGAGCTCGCCGGCCATATCAACGGTTCGATGCCTGCGTTCGTCGTCGAGCGGGTCAGCGAGGCGCTCAATTCGCAGAAGAAGGCGATCAACGGATCGCGTATCCACATCTTCGGGGTCGCGTACAAGAAGGACGTCAGTGACATGCGCGAATCACCCGCCCTCGACGTCCTGGAACTGCTCCACCGCCGCGGAGCGGTTCTCAGCTACACCGATCCCCACGTCCCGTTTCTCGAACACGGGAACCTCTCACTGACCTCGGTGCCTGAGTCGGGCGCGGCCGGCGGCGACATTGACTGTGCGGTCATCTGCACCAATCACTCGACGTTCGACTATGGCGAGATGCCGAAGCGGTTCCCGCTCGTGGTAGACACGCGCAATGCGCTGAAGAACATCCAAGCGGAGAACGTGTTCCGCTTGTAAATTCCAAATCCCAATCGGGATTTGGAATTTGGCGTTTGGGATTTACCCACGCCACCCAATCGCCGCGTAGTCCAGATACGTGAAGAGCAGACGATTGATCTTCTCGACGTTCGCGTTCAGTGTCTCGATCATGTCGTCCAAGGAGGTGGGTGCGCCACCGCTCTGCGCCAGCGCCTGCAGTTTGTCGGCCTCTGGATACGGCGCCCGGTATCGGATTTCCACGCGCTGAAATCCGGTAGCAATCAGCAGGTATTTCAGCGTGTCCGGGTGCACCGGTCGGACGTGCGTCAGATCACGAATGTAGCTTTCGAAGAACGCGAACCAGCACGACGGGTTGATGGTTTCAAGCACGATCGGCGCGCCGGGCCGCAACTTGTCGAACGCGGCGTCCAGCAGCCGCATCAGGTACCTCGGCTCGAGGTGCTCAACAACCTGCGCGGCAAACAGGCCGCCCAGCGAACCGTCCGGCAGGCCTCCCAGGTACGCAAGCGCATCTCCGGCTTCGGCGTGTAGTCCCTTCCCCTTGCAGACCTCCACCATTGCGGGGTTGATGTCGATGCCTCGCGCCCTCACACTGCGGTCTCGCAGCAGTTCGAGGAACTCGCCGCGTCCGCATCCAACATCCAGGACGTCACTCGCGTTCGCGAAGAGCGGCAGGTACTCCTCCACTCTGCGCCGGATCTCGTCTGGTGAGCCACGGAACTGATCCTCGAAGCCGACGTACTTGTGGCTGTCGAGATCGTCAAATTGTGAGTTCAGGACGGGATTCGGGGGTCGGGATTCGGGATTCGATTGGGACTTGGAATTTGGGATCTGGGACTTGGGATTTGCCGAAAGCTTCTCGATCTCGCGTTTGAGGTTGTGCGCGGCCTGTTGAACGACGCTCAGCGCCGCGCGCAGTTCTTCGAGCTGTGCGGCGAGGGCGCGCACGGCGGTGTCGTTCCGTCGTTCCCGTGCGAGGAGCGCTTCGAGGTGCCGCTCGACCTCGTCACGCGCGTCCTTGTACCCGTCGATCGTGCCAGCCATCCATTCGATCGTATTGACGCTGGAGTGATGCGCCTCCAGGCCGAGCGCCATGTTTCGATTGATGTGATCGACAAGGACGGCGTTGAACTCCTGCTGGCGTGACAGCACGCGTCCAAGCAGGCGGCGTGCGCTGGAGGCCAGCCGCGCCTTGAGCCCCGCGCCGGCCGGTGCCTGGTCGATGATTCGGTAGAGCCTGTTCAGACGTTCCAGCTGGGATCGATCGGGCGGAGGAATCGCCGACGGCTGCGGCCCTGCCTTGACGTCCGTCATCGATCAGCGGCCGACGAGTCCTTCGACGGGGCTGCTCGCGCTCGCGTACATCTTCTTCGGGATGCGGCCCGCAAGATAAGCAAGACGACCCGCGACGACCGCGTATTTCATCGCCTCCGCCATCGCGACGGGCTCCTGTGCGCCGGCGATTGCCGTGTTCATGAGGACGCCGTCGGCGCCGAGCTCCATGGCGACGGTCGCGTCCGATGCCGTGCCGACACCGGCATCGACGATGACGGGAACTCGGGAGAACTCCCGGATGATCCGGATGTTGTTGACGTTCTGGATGCCGAGTCCGGATCCGATAGGCGCGCCGAGGGGCATGACGGCGGCGGCGCCGGCGTCTTCGAGCTTGCGGCAGACGACTGGATCATCGCTGGTGTAGGGCAGCACGACGAACCCGTCGCGTACGAGGATGCGTGTCGCCTCGACCAGCGCGTCGTTATCCGGGAAGAGCGTTCGTTCGTCGCCGATCACTTCGAGCTTGACCCAATTGGACAAGCCCGCCTCGCGCGCGAGCCGTGCCGTCCGCACCGCCTCGTCCGCTGTGTAGCATCCGGCGGTGTTCGGCAGGATGAACATGCGTGACGTATCGATGTAATCGAGCAGCGATTCACGGCTGCGGTCCGAAATGTTCACGCGTCGCACGGCCACGGTCACCATGTCTGCGCCCGACGCGGAATGTGCCTGTGCCATGACCGGATGCGACGAGTACTTACCGGTGCCGACGATGAGCCGCGACTTGAACGTGCGGCCCGCGATGCTGAATGGAGAATCGTTCATGGCGCCCCCGCCCCCGACGAAATTGACGATCTCGACCTCGTCGCCGTCGCCCACCAGCGTCGCGGCAAACGCGTGACGCTTGACGATCACCATATTGTGTTCGACGGCAACGCGCCTGGGATCGATGTTCAGCCGTTCGAGCAGCTCCTGCACGGATACCGGCTGCTCGAGATCGTAAGGGTCCCCGTTGAGCGTAATCCGCACGGATGGTGGTCTTGCTGAATTCTACTGTACGGAATCTGACGGCTGGATGAGGGTAGGATCGGGAAGACGAACGATCCGAACGATTCGAACGATCCGAACGATTTAGTTCGTCGTGTCTTCTTCCTCAACGGGATCGTCGACGTCAAACTTCGGTCCCTGCATCCGGACATAGGTGGCGACCACTGAGCCATCGTCCAGCTTCTTTGCGGCGATATGGAGATGAATCGATGACGTCTCGGACGCCTGCTTCAGCGCCGCGCACTCCGCGCGCTGGAAGTCCGTGTGAGCGTCGGTTTTGATCGTGGTCCCGTCGTCGTCAAAGAGGATGGTCAAAGCCGGGCAATTCTCGCTGATGGACTTGGTGAAGCCTTCGTACTGAATCAGCGCCTTGCCGTGACCGTGTCCTGATTCGCCCGCATCATCGTCGGCCTCCGGATCGTCCGGATCGGGAGTTGTCCCCGTCGTGGGAGTCCCGATTTCAGGAGCAGGTGAATGGCCCCTTCCCTGGCCTTCCTTCAACAGACTGAAGTTACCGCCGTTTTCGCTCATCGCGGCGATGGACGAGACCTGCGAGGGTGTCGTTCGCGTCATAGCCTGCGTGGAACCGCCGCACGCGGCCATTGTCGCCGCCAGCAGTACCACGCCGGCGAATAGGATCCTGCGGGTGATCGTCGATTCCATCGAACGGGATGTCGTCATGCCCGCCCACAGGGGCAACAGGCGTACCGCATAACTCGTTGATTTCATGTGCCGGAATGGCTCGTACGCGTCTCAATTCAGCATCGCGATGTCAGATCCGTAAGGTTCTCGAATGCTCCGTTCAGATACACGGCTGGCGCAAACGGACCGATAAATGGTGGAGACTTCCAACGGACCCATGACGTTATTCACTCCACTGCCGCGGTCGGTCACGCGGCCCGTGTCCGCCCTGATCGTCATCGCCTGGGTTGCGTCGATGGCCTTCTTGGTCAAGCGCTCGTACTTCGACGGCTCGGCGGCGAACCTCGCGACCGACCTCGCCCGGTACGGGTCAAATGCCGAATGGCGCGGCGTCTATTACCGCGGCGAAAAGATCGGGTTCACCGTCAGTCAAACCGTACCGCGCGACGATGGGTTCGAACTGCAGGAGGACGGCCGCCTGCAGATGTCGTTACTTGGTGCTTCCAGCGCGGCTGCGTTGCACACCGCCGCGCGTGTCGATTCGAACTTCGCCCTGCGATCGTTCGATTTCTCGCTCGATCCGGGTACCGGCGCGATTGTGATCCGCGGGCGCGTCGATCCGATTGACGGCTCCCGTGGGCGAGCGCGCCTGTCTATTGCCATTACATCCGCCGGCAGCACCCGAACCGAAACGCGCGATCTGCCGGAAGTGCCGGTTCTCTCGCAGAACTTTGCGCGGCTGCTGGCCGGCGGACGGCTCGTGGCGGGCTCGCGGCAGCAGTGGACGATTTTCGATCCCGCAACGTTGCGCAACGCGCCGGTCATCGTGGAAATCGGCAATCGCGAGATCGTGCGAAACGACGGCGCTCGACCCCTTCCGGCATTCCGCGTGGATCTGGAATATGCGGGGCTCCGCACGACGTCGTGGATTACCGATACCGGAGAGGTTATTCGAGAGGAGAGTCCGCTCGGACTGATCACCGTTCGCGAGTCCGCCGATCGCGCGCAGAGTCTCAGCGTTCCTGAACCCGTGCAGAGCGATTTGCTGCAGGCCGCGGCTGTCGTTCCCGCAATGCGGCGGCGCATCGACGAGCCGCGCGATGTCCGGCTGCTGCGCCTCGAGCTGAATGGTGCCGACCTGACAAATGCCGATCTGCAGGGTGGCGGACAAACGGTGCGCGGCTCAACAATCGAATTGATCGATCCGCAGGCGCTCGAACCAGGCCCTCTCGAAAAGGATGTTCACGAGTACCTGAGACCTGAGCCGCTGATCGAAAGCGACGCGCCGGAAATCCGCGCCGAGGCCGAGAAGGCCACTGCAGGCGCCGTCGATACGCGCGCACGAGCGGAAAAGCTGACGCGCTACGTCAACGGCCTCCTCGACAAGAAACCGACCATCAGCCTGCCCTCTGCCCGCGAGGTGCTCAGGACCAAGGTGGGCGACTGCAACGAGCACACCGCTCTGTATGTCGCGATGGCACGTTCGATTGGCATCCCCGCACGCATCGCCGTAGGCCTGACCTATGTGAGGGGCATTACGGGCGCGTTTTATTACCACGCGTGGCCGGAGGTCTATATCGATGAAGGTGACGGCCGCGGCCTGTGGCTGCCCGTCGATCCGACGCTCAACGAGTTTCCAGCCGACGCCACGCATCTGCGGCTCGCCCGCGGTGGTCTCGACAAACAGGCCGCCGTCCTCCCGCTGATCGGCCGTCTGCGCATGACCATCCTCGATATGAAGCTTGCCGAGAACACCACGCCGATTCTCGTCGGCGCGCAATCGGATCTGAGCCCTCTTCAACCCGCGACGCCGCAACAGCAAACGACGGATTGCTGCCGGTTGAGCCAGTGGCTGAAACCTCGCTCGCTCAACTTCCAGAGGAACACCCGATGATCGCCGTCGAACATCTCGTGAAGCAGTACGGCGGGTTCACCGCCGTGGATGGCGTGTCACTCGACGTGCAGCCCGGCGAGATTCATGGTTTTCTCGGTCCCAATGGCGCCGGCAAGACGACGACGCTGCGCATGATCGCGGGCCTGTTGAAACCAACCTCGGGTCGGGTCGTCGTGAATGGGCACGACGTCGGCGACGAGCCCGAGCTGGCGAAGGCGGCGCTCGGTTTCATCCCGGATCGGCCGTTCATTTACGAGAAGCTCACCGCTGGTGAGTTTCTGCGCTTCCATGCCGGGCTATACGGATTCGATGGTGATGATGTGATGGATCGCGTGCACGAGATGCTCGATCTGTTCGAGCTGCGGCGCCGGGAACACGACCTTGTCGAGAGCTTCTCGCACGGTATGAAGCAGCGACTGGTCATGTGCGCGGCGTTCCTCCATCGTCCGCGCGCCGTGGCGGTCGACGAGCCGATGGTGGGACTCGATCCGCGCGGCGCCCGTCTGATCAAGGACGTCTTCCGCCGCATGAGCGAACGTGGCGTCGCCATCCTCATGAGCACCCACACGCTCGAAGTCGCCCAGGAGATGTGCCACCGCCTCAGCATCATCCTGAAGGGAAAGATCATCGCGCAGGGGACCGTGGATGAAATCCGCCAGCTCGCGGGCGGCGCTGACGATCACCTCACGTCCGTGTTCCTTCGCCTGACCGGCGGGAGCGCGTTGCAGGAACTCGACGAAGCCGTATGAAGGGCGCGTTCACCTATCTGCTGCTGCCGGCGATCTGGTCCTCGCGCAATCGGGCTGCGCGCCGGCAACACGGCGATCTCACACGAGCCCTTCTGTTTGCAGCAATGGGGATTGGGGTATTCGCCGCGTTGTTCTTCGCCTCAGCGTGGGTCACCTGGCAGCTCGATGGCTACGAGGAACTGGGCGACTACCTGCTGCGCCTGGGTCTTTCGTGGATCTTCATGACCTTCCTGGCGTTCCTGACCTTCAGCGGAATCGTCACGGCGCTGTCGACGTTCTTTCTGTCCGATGATCTGCGCCTGCTGCTCACCGCGCCAATTGCCGCGCGGAGGCTGTTCTATGCACGATTCGCGAAGACCGTCGCGCAGTCGTCGTGGATGGTGATCGTGTTTATCACGCCCGTGCTGCTTGGCGTCGGAGTTGTGCGGTGCGCATCCGCGACGTTCTATATCACCTCCGCGCTCACCATCCTGCCATTTGCGATTATTCCGGTCGCTGTCGGAACCGCTTCCACGCTCCTACTCGTCAACGTCTTTCCCGCCAGGCGAGCCCGAGACCTGCTGATGCTCATGGGCTTCCTGTTCGTAGGCAGCGTCGTCATTCTGCTGCGGATGCTGCGTCCCGAACAGCTGATGCGCGCTGAGTCGCTGCCCGACCTCACCGGGTTCTTCAGCTCGCTTCAGTCGCCGCTCACTCCGCTTCTGCCATCGTTCTGGGCGGGCGAGCTGGTGTTTGCGAGCCTCAAGGGCGGTTGGGATCCGATGCATGCCGGCGCGCTCTGGTCAACGGCGCTCGTCTGCTGCGTCGGTCTTCGGGTTGCCGATGAGCGCTGGCATTTTTCCGGTTACAGCCGGTCGCAGGAGGCGCCGAAGGCACGATTCGCGCGCTTTCGAGGCATCGACCTGATCGCACGCACGCTGCCGCTGTCGCCGGTCCGTAAACAGCTGCTCGTCAAGGACGTGAAGATCTTTCTCCGTGACGTCAGTCAGTGGTCGCAGCTTCTGCTGCTGCTCGCGCTGGTTCTCATTTATCTCTATAACTTCCGCGTGCTCGATCTCGGCCGCATTCCGTACATGAGCGGTTTCGTCAAGAACGTCTACGCGCTGCTCAATCTCGGTATGGCAGGTTTCGTTCTCGCCACCGTCGCGGTTCGCTTTGTGTTCCCGATGGTGTCCGCCGAGGGCCGTGCCTTCTGGTTGATTCGGAAGTCGCCCGTGGCGATGCACGATTTCCTCTGGTCGAAGTTCTGGACTGGATTGGTTCCTGTCTTATTGCTCACAGAGACGCTGACCATTGCTGCCAACGAGTTGCTGGACGTCGATCCGTTGCTGAAGGGTGTTGCGGCCATCGCGATTGTGTTTTTGAGCTTCGCGCTCGTGGGACTCGCCACCGGTCTGGGTGCACGCTATCCGCGGTTCACCGCGGACAATCCGAGCGAGGTGTCCGGATCCTACGGCGGCGTGGCCTTCATGGTCGTTGCGGTTCTCCTCGTCATCGCGATCATCGCGCTGGTCGGATGGCCTTCAACAACCTATCTGTACTACCAGCTGCGGCACCGGCCCATTCCCTCCTTCCGACTCGCCTTGATGGGCACGTGTTTCGTCGGTGCGATCGCGCTCACCGTGACGACGTGGTTGCACGGCATGCGATCCGGTATACGTGCGCTCGATGCGATGAGCAATTAACCGAGAGTTTGGGATTTACTCCACAAGCTGCTGTGCGGCGATGGCAGCTCCGAGCAGTCCGGCGTCCTCTTTGACAATGACGCTGACAGGCATCGCGGCGACGAGATCCGCCATCGGAGCTTTTGCGCGAAATGCTTGTATGAAACGCCCGTTCTGAAGCGCCGGCAGAATCTTCGGCGCTATGCCGCCGCCGATGTAGACGCCGGCAGTGGCGACCCCGCGAAGCCCGAGATTTCCGGCTTCGGCGCCATACGCCTCCACGAATAGCTCCAGAGCCTCGCGGCAAGGTCCACACTGCTGCGACATCGCGGCTTCTGAAATCGCAGCGGGCCGTTCCGCAGGTGCAACGCCCTCGACGGATGGGCACGAGCGGCCGGCGTGCGTCAACCGGTGAATGTTGACCAGCCCCGGGCCACTGATCACCTGCTCGACCTCGGCGCGCCCGTACAAATCGCGGAGCATTCGGGCGAGCTCGAATTCACGGTCCGTGCGGGGCGCGAAGTCGGCATGCCCGCCCTCTGAGGCGACAGGCAGCAGACGCCCGTTCACACGGTGCAGATACGCCTGCCCGAGGCCCGTTCCTGCCGCAATGACAGCCGCGTTGCCGCGCGTCTTCGGTTCCCCTCGCTGCAAGACGACAACTTCGTTGCCTTCGAGCAGCGCCACGCTCGCCGCCATCGCTTCGAGATCGTTGAGGAGCGCGACGCGGCGCACATTCAGGTGATCGCCAAGTTGCGTCGCGCTGACATCCCACTGGATGTTCGTCAGCCGTGCATGTTGATCGACGATCGGCCCGGCAACCCCGACGGCGGCGGCTTCGATCGCGAGCGCCTCGCCGACATCACGTGCGAACACGTCGAGAATCGCGATGAAGCTGTCGAACTCCCGAGTTGGATATCCGCGCGCGATGAGCGGCCGTGGCCGTCGCTGCGCGCGTTCAAAGAGACCGAGCAGCGTCTTGGTGCCTCCAAGATCGCCGGCCAAGATCATGAGGTGGATTATAGTGAACGCGCGTGCCTGCGCCGGACTCGGCTCACATCTCCAAGCGTCAGCTCCTCGAGCGCTACAGGCACGTGCGCGAGGATCATCTGCGCTACATGCAGAAGTGGGGACTGATCCGTCCCTCACATCGCGTGCACGGCGAGTCGTTCTTCTCGTTTGCGGATGTCTCGATCGTTCGTCAGGCCGACGAAGCGGTTGCTGGTGGGGCGAAGTTCCGGTCGGTGCTGCGGAACCTGGTGGCGTCGCGCAACGGACAACTGACCCTTGATTTCCGCCTCGACGCGCAGCACGCGAAGGTGCTGCAGCTGAAGCGACGTGAGCCGCCGCCGATGGCTGCGCTCATGGATCCCGTTCCGGTCGTCGAAGAATCGTCGGCCGCCCAGTATTTCGCCGCAGCGTCGATTCTCGATGACGGCAGTCCGGAGAATTTCGACGAGGCGGCGACCGCCTACAGGCGCGCGCTCGAAATCGACCCGTACCTCGTTCCGGCCCTGATCAATCTGGCCAACATCCATTACTCACGCGACGAGATCGCGGAAGCGCAGGCGCTGTACGAACGGGCCATTGCACTCGAACCCGACGTGTTCGAAGCCCACTTCAATCTCGGCAACATCTTTCACGACCTGGGGCGCTATCGCGAGGCGCAGGCGTGCTATCGCGATGCGCTGAAGCTGAACGCGACATATGCCGACGCCCATTTCTATCTGGCGGTCACGCTCGAAAAGAACGGCCAGTCACAGGAGGCGCGCGCGCACTGGAAGGCGTATCAGCAGCTTGCGCCTAACGGAGAGTGGGTGGAGCTGGCGCGGGAATTTTCCGACTAATACGTGTAATCGTCGGTCGGATTGCGCTTCTTCGGCGCGCGCCGCAGCTTGTAGTACTGGCACTCCGGGCACCATGCGTCAGCATCGAATCCCTGGGTTCCCGCGTACGGCTTGACCTCGCGGTGCGTGCAGTACTCCTGATTTCCGTTCTCCGCCGGCTGCATCCATCGGCACGACCGGAAGCGCACGAATGCGGCCGACTCGGGGCGATCTGACGTAACGGGCCCCTCGCCGGGTTTGGCCGGTGCAGCTTCGGCGGGTGCCACGGGCGCTGCGGTGTGATCGTCGGGCGCGCCGCGAACCAGCGCGTCGTTATTGAAGTTGGACGCCAACGGCTTTCTCCAGCGCGCGGAGCGCGCGCAATTCTTCGGGGGCCGCCAGCGTGAGCGCGCTCCCTGTTGATTCGGCGCGGCCAGTACGGCCGACGCGGTGGACGTAGGTCTCGGGCGTGTCCGGCACTTCGAAATTCACGACGTGCGCGATACCGTCGATGTCGAGGCCACGTGCCGCGACATCGGTGGCGACCAGCACCGGGTACGTCCCGGTCCGGAACCCTTCGACAGCAGCCATCCGCTGCTGCTGCGTGCGATCCGCATGCAGCGCCACGGTACGGATGCCCATGCCGCTCAGGCGTGACGCGAGTCGATCCGCGCCAATCTTCGTCCGGCAGAAGATCAGCACCGGGCCGGTCGCTTCCTGGCGCAGCCACCGCGCGAGCCACTGGACCTTCTCACCTGCCGGCACGGTCTGGACCGCGTGCGTGATCGTCTGCGCCGGACCGCCGCGTCTACCAACCTGCACGTATTTCGGATGATGCAGGAACTCCTTGGTCAGCTTCAGCACCTCGGCCGGCATCGTCGCCGAGAAGAGCAGCGTCTGGCGCTTCGCAGGCAGCGCGGCGAGGATGCGCTGCACGTCAGGCCAGAACCCCATGTCGAGCATGCGGTCGGCTTCGTCGAGGACGAGTACCTCGAGTGACCCGAAGCTCACCGCGTCGTGCCGCATGTGGTCCATGAGCCGTCCGGGCGTTGCGACGACGATGTCGACGTTCGCTTTCAGCGCCTGCTCCTGCTGCGTCATCGGGACGCCGCCGAACACGGCGATGCTTGAGACCGCCGTGTGATACGTGAGACCTTGAACCTGATCCTCGATCTGCACGGCCAGCTCGCGGGTCGGCGCCAGTATCAGCGCACGCGTCGCCGCAGTTCTCGTCGGTCCTTCGCGAAGGAACCGCTGAAGAATCGGGACGAGGAACGCGGCGGTTTTGCCGGTCCCAGTCTCCGCGCAGGCGATCACGTCGTTTCCGGCAAGTGCCAGCGGAATCACGCCGCTCTGGACGGGACGCGTCTCGGCCCATCCGAGATCGCGGATGCCGTGAAGCAGCCGCGCATCGAGATTCAGACTATCGAACGCAATCGGTGTAGGGTCGAACGCCTCCGCCTCGTACGCCAGCACCGGCGGCTCGGGTTTGATGTGAACCGGCTTGTGAGAACCCTTGCGGCGTCGGGAACGATTCGGGCCAGTGCGGCGGCCCCTGCGCTTCGATGTTGGGGCGTTGGTATGCAGTGTCACCAGCAGCTATCGCGCGCGGAACGTGATGATGCCGCGCACAGGATCGTAAGGAGAGACGCCAACCGTTACGCGGTCACCGGGGACGACCTTGATGCGGAAGCGCCGCATCCGGCCGCTTAGCTGAGCGAGCACCTCATGACCCGCATCGCACTGCACGCGATACAGTCCACCGGAGTGCACCGCCACCACGGTTCCTTGCATATCGATTAGATCGTCTTTGCTCAACAGCTCATCCTTTCACGCAATTCTAGCAACGAGTGTGCCACACGTCGGACGATAGGTGCAACCTCGAAAGAACTTTTGTCTTTACAGTGATTTAACGCGACGTTCTACGTTGGCGGCGAGCGCCGCGTAGTCATCGCCGCGCAAGCGCATCGGGGCGCCAAACGCCACTCGGACGTGACCAGGTTTCGCCATCTTCCACTTCATGTGGAGTACGCGATCTACGCCGTCGAGCCGTACGGGCACCACTGGGATGTCGAGACGCGACGCCATCATCCCGATTCCACCGCGGAATGGTTTGATATCGCCGGTTGCGGAGCGTTCACCCTCCGGAAAAATCAGAATCGACCAGCCGTCACCGGCCAGTTCGCCGGCGTAGGTGAGTGTCTGCCGCGCGCCGGCTTCGCGCTGCGGAAGGGGGAACGCGTTGAAGTAGAACGCGGCCAGGTAGTAGTTCACAGTATTGGTAAACCACTGCTTCCAGGTGTGCCCCTCCGGAAAAAAGTGCGCTTTGAAGAATTCCTTCGCCATGGCCGGCGCGACGCGCGCGCGGACGGCCGCCGGCAGCGCGGCCAGTATCACCGGTACATCCATATGGCTCTGATGGTTCGCGGCGAAGATCACTGGCCCGTCAAGCTCACGCACGTGTTCACGTCCTTCGATTCGCGTCCAGGCGAAGGCGCGAGCCAGCGGCAGAATCCAGATAGCTTGGGAGAGACGACGGATGATGCGCACGGGCCATGTGCGATTCCAGGACGGGAAGTCAACAGGTTCGGTGACCTCCTCAGTCGCCCCAGGCTGCTCGAGGAGTTGCTTGAGATCGGCGACGCGGGCCGCTTGTGAGAATCGCCCTTCGTCGAGCCTGGTCTGAAACCGATCCTCGAGCGCAATCATCAGCTCCACGCGTTCGAGCGAGCTGAGTCCGAGCTCCTCCAGCGTCGTTGCGCTGTTGATGTCGCGACCATGCGCGAACCGCGCGACGAGCGATTCAAGGCTGTCACCGCCCGCGACGCTCACCGGCTTCTCGCCCGCCTGCACCCAGTCGCGGATTGCGGCCCGTTTCAGCTTCCGCGTCCCTTCCGTGCGTGGGAGCGAACCGGCATTCCAGACGGAAGCGGCTCGAATGCGTTGGTGATCCTGCAGCCGGCTGTTGGCCGTGCGTACGATTGCATCTTTGTCTGCATCGGGATCGAGAACCATCACCGCGTGGACGCGCTCTTCGGCGCCCTGCGTGATGCCGACGACCGCCGATTCGCGGACGCCTGGCAGCTCGTTCAGCTCCCGCTCGACATCCTCCGGAAAGACGTTCAGGCCCTCGGGGGTGACGATCATTTCCTTCTTGCGGCCTTTGATGAAAATGCGGCCCTGCTCGTCGCGTTCGCCGATGTCGCCGGTATGGAACCAGCCATCGGCGTCAAAAACCGGCTCCACGCTTCGGGCGTCGGACTCCGGAGCCTGTAGCCCGGAGCCCGGAGCCTTGTAATACCCGCTCGTGACGTTTTCTCCTCGCACGAGAATCTCGCCGTCTTCTGCGATGCGGACTTCCACGCCGCCGATGGGTGTGCCCACCGATCCCTTGCTCGTCCTGAATGGATGGTTCAGCGTGACGATCGGTGCAGTTTCTGTGAGTCCATAGCCTTGGATCACCGCGAAGCCGATACGGCGCCAGAACTCTTCGACGTCGGGCGGCAGCGGGGCCGCGCCGACGACGAAGGCCCAGAACTTCAGACCGAAGTCGGAATGGATACGACGGTACCGCCACCATCGCCCCGGAATGGAAATCCCTGCAGGCGGCGCCTCGTTCGACTCGGGCCAGGCGCGAATCGCGTGCTCTCGTAGCACATCGAGAATTTTGGGGACGCACACCAGCACCGAGACCCGCCGCGATTTGATCAGCCGCAGGATGTCGTGCGGATTGAAGCTGCGCGTGAAGATCACCGTGCCGCGCACCATCGGCGGGATGTTGGTGGCCATCGATTGGCCAAACATGTGGCTGAGCGGCAGCAGGTTCAGAAACCGCAGGGGATGGAACAACCGCGTGGACTGACGGTATTTGATGATCTCGCGCTCGACGGGCACGATGTTCGCGAGCACGTTCCGGTGCCGGATGACGACGCCCTTCGGTTCGGCAGTGGCGCCAGACGTGAAGATGATCTGGATGATGTCGTCGCGCGAGATCGTGACCTGCGGCATCGGGCCATCCGCACGCCAATCGATGTCACCAAAGCGCCAGACCGCCACGCCGGTTTGACCTGATCGATCGACATCAAACCCCGTTGCATTCACGTCTTCGCCAATAAGTACGACCCTCGCGTCAACCAGCGCGCGCACCTTACGGACAAAGTCGGAGGAAGATCGGTAATCGATCGGGACCACGATCACGCCGGACACAAGGCAGCCCCAGTAACACACGATCCATTCAGGGCGGTTCTCGCCCCAGAACACCACCTTGTCTCCCTTTTTCAGTCCGGCCGCCGCAAGTCGCATGGCAAATCCGCGAGCGGCGCGTCCGACCTCCTCGTACGTGTATCCACGACGGCGATAGCCATCGTCGAACACGAGGAAATCGCCGCGGGTGGTGATGAGGTCGCGGAAAAAGTCGACCAGCGTCTCGCGCTGCACTGTCGAATTATGATGGCTCAAGACCTGAGCCTTGAGCCCTGAGCCTCTCAATGTCGATCCCACCCGGACTCGCGCTCAACGCCTTCTATGAAGGCATCCTGCAGGCGGCCTTGCGGCAGTTCTTCCGCCGCGCCTCGCTCGCCATTGAGCCGGGGCAGTCCCAGAACACCGATCGTCGGCTCACCATCGAGCCGTTGACCGATCCATCGACGCTGAGCCTGTCATGGGCTGGGACTCGGTATTTGTTGCGCATGCCGGCGCGCGGGACGTTTACGCCGCACCAGATCCGAATGGCGCAGGCAATCGTGGCCGTAATCCGTGCCCGGTATCGCGCGATTCTGAATACTGAACTCGCTGTCGAGCGCGGCGAACTGTTCCGCGGACCTATCGAGGACCGTTATGTGGGCGCTTTCTTCGATGAACGGCCGTACACCGATACAGGCGCCGAGGGCGCCATCGATCGCATCGCGTCGATTATCGAGATGCTGCGCGTAGCCGCGCTGTCGACGTATGAAAATCGTCCGATCTCCACGGGGATACTCCTGCTCGCAGGTGATTACGATCCGTGTCGGCCCGAGCTGTCGGCGGCGGACAAACGTCCCCCGTCCAAGATGCAGGCGTTGACGTCCATCAGGAGCCTCTATCGGCTGGCGGACGGAGTGCGGACTGTGTTCCTCGCCGATGCGGGAGGGCAGCTCCTCGACATCATTGACATCGACCGGTGGAGTCGCCAGCTCTGTCCGGACACGATCGTAGACGTGCCGGGCGCCACCGCGTACCAGGCGCATGCGCGCGCCACACTCGAGCAGCGGAGCGTGTGCGTCGTGCTCAGCCCCTCGCGGGACATCAAGGTCTTTGCCGAGGGGGCCGAGGTGTTCTCGTTTCACAGCGCCGCGTGGCACCTGCTGGATCTCAGAGCCAAGTACGAGCTCTGGGCAGACGCCGTCGGCAACCCGTCGCTTGCGCTGCGACTGTTCCAGCTCGCGCTCGATCTGGCCGATGCGCGCGAAGGCGCGCTCTTCGCTGTGCTTCGCGATCCTGCTGAAGCGGTGCCTCAGCTCGTCGCACCCGCCGATCGGCTGGACATTCCGTTTCAAACAGATCTGCCGGGCTCCGGAACCGTCTCGCGCAGGGAGGTGCTGCATCTGCTCGAGGGGCGGACGGTCACCGACCTCGATTTGAGCGTGCTCTCGACTCTTGCGTCGCTCGACGGCGCCATTGTCGTCGACCGTGAAGGCCGCCTCCTTGCCGCGGGAGCGATCCTCCGGCATCCGCCGTCGGAGCGGCTCGAGAATGGAGGCATCGTCGAAGGCGCCCGTACGACCGCTGCGATGGCCGCCGGCAAGTTCGGGCCGGTGCTGAAGGTCAGCGAAGACGGTGAGATCACGTTCTTCGATCGCGAACGCGTTTGGGACATCTAGAGAATGGATTTCGAGTTCAACGCGCGGACGACCGATCTGCGGGCGAAGTTGCAGCGATTCATGGACGTGCACGTCCTGCCGGCCGAAGCGGTCTTTGCGGAACAACTGGAGTCCGGTTCGTCCCGTTGGGCGATTCCGCCGGTGATGGAGGAGTTGAAGGCTCGCGCGAAGCGCGAGGGGCTCTGGAATCTATTCCTGCCGGAAAGTGAACACGGGCCCGGTCTCACCAATCTCGAATACGCGCCGCTGTGTGAGCAGATGGGAACCTCTCCCATCGCGCCCGAAGTGTTCAACTGTTCGTTTCCCGATACCGGCAACATCGAGGTGCTGGTCCGCTACGGCACCGACGCTCAAAGAAAGCAGTGGCTCGTGCCGCTCCTCGACGGAACGATCCGCTCTGCCTTCGCGATGACCGAGCCAGACGTCGCATCGTCAGACGCGACGAACATTCAGGCATCGATTGTTCCCGACGGAAACGAGTACGTAATCAACGGCCGCAAATGGTGGACTTCAGGGATCGGCGATCCGCGGTGCAGGCTCTTGATCGTGATGGGGAAGACGGATCCTCAGAATCCCGACCGCCACAAGCAGCAGTCGATGATCCTGGTCCCACGGGATAGCGCCGGCATTACGGTCATCCGCATGCTCAACGTCTTTGGGTATGACGATGCGCCGCATGGACATGGAGAGCTGTTGTTCGAGAGCGTGCGTGTCCCCAAGGAGAATCTGCTTCTTGGTGAAGGACGCGGCTTCGAGATTGCGCAGGGCCGTCTGGGGCCGGGCCGCATTCATCATTGCATGCGGCAGATCGGCGTGGCGGAACGCGCGCTGGCGCTGATGTGTCGGCGCGCGAAGGATCGGGTCGCGTTCGGCAAGCCGCTCAGCGACAACGACGTCACGCAGGAACGGATTGCGCAGGCACGGATCGAAATCGATGGCGCCCGGCTGCTCGTCCTGCATGCGGCCTGGATGATGGACACGTTGGGCAACAAAGCCGCCCAGCAGGCCATAGCCGAGATCAAGGTTGCCGTGCCCGAAATGACAACGCGCGTGCTCGATTGGGCGATCCAATTGTTCGGCGCCGCCGGTGTCAGTCAGGTATTTCCGCTCGCCTACCTGGCGGCGACTGCCCGAACGATGCGCATCCTCGACGGCCCCGATGAAGTGCATCGGCGGCAGATCGCGCGCATCGAGCTGAAGAAGCATTCGTGATTTGCGAATCACAAATCGCCGATCAGTCGCCACGCTCTCTCCGCGAGCGGCCGCGCCCGTGCGCCAGCCCTCCGTGCATCAGGATCGTTGGCGGTGCCCTCGACGACGCGTCCCATGATGCCCTGGCAGATTGCCGCAAACCGGAACAGCGCAAATGCGACGTAGAAATTCCAATCGGACAGAGATTTGCGCCCGCTCAACTCGCAGTATGTCTGCAGGTGCTCGGCCTCGCTCGGAACTCCCGAGGGCCGCGCCCGGTCACCGAACGCGCCGAAGTCCTCCGGACCCGTGCGGAACAGAAGCGCGTGGTGCGCTAGGTCCACGAGTGGATGTCCGATGGTCGATAGCTCCCAATCAATCACGGCGGCAATCCGCGGCTTCGTTGAATCGATCAAGAGATTCCCGGGTCGGTAATCGCCGTGCACGATTGCCGCAGCGGCATCGTCCGGGATGTTCGCGGGAAGCCACGCGATCAGCTGTTCCATGGCATCAATGCGTTCGGTCTCCGACGCACGGTATTGCGCCGTCCATCTGTGGATCTGCCTCGCTACGTAATTGCCCGGTCGTCCGTACTCGGTCAGCCCAGCGGCCCGCCAATCGATGCTATGAAGTAGCGCCAGCGTTTCAATCATCGAGCGATAAATGGTTCTCCGATCGTCGGGTGAACGATCCGGAAGCGTCGCATCCGTCATCGGGTGACTTTCGACATAGTCCATGACGAAAAAGGGCGTGCCGATGACGTCGGCGTCTTCGCAGAGAAGATGGGTCTTCGGCACCGGCATGCCCGTCCCGTACAGCGCGCTCATTACCTGATATTCACGTTCGATGGCGTGCGCCGACGGCAGCAGGTGACCAGGCGGCTTTCGCCGCAGCACCAGACGTCGCGTTGATGTCTCAACGTAGTACGTCGGATTCGAGTGTCCGCCGCGGAACTGCCGCACGAGAAACGGCGACCGTACGTCTGGCATCCGCGTGCTCAGATAGCGCTCCAGTGCGCTCACATCAAATTGATGCGAGTCAAGAACATCGATCGTCTCGCGAGGAAGCACTGGAAATCTATAACCGGGATTCGGAATTCAGGATTCGGGATTCGACAAATCGTGGTTCGGGATTCGTCATTCGCGATCCGCGATAGAATAGGCGCCCTCTCCATGCACATCTTTCTCACTGGCGCGACCGGGTATGTCGGCTCCGCTGTGCTTGACGCGTGTCTCCGCGCGGGACACGAGATCACCGCGCTCGTCCGCGAACCCGCGAAGGCCGAACATCTCGAGCGGCGCGGCGTGCGCGCCATCGTTGGCGAACTTGGCAATCCTGCAGCGTACGCGGCTGTGGCCGAACAAGCGGAAGTTATCGTTCACACGGCGCTGGATCCGTCGCCGCGTCGCGACAAGATGGATCGACAGGCCCTGGAAACATTGCTTGCCGCCGCGACGAACCGTTCGGCATCAGGCCAGCCGGCGGCGGTTGTTTACACCTCCGCCGCGTGGGTGCTTGGCGATACGACTGCACCCGCAGAAGAAGATGCGCCGTTGCGGCCGACGGCGTACTCCGCGTGGCGACCCGAGCACGAACGGCTGGTCCTCGATGCAGGCGCTCATGGCACGCTTCGAACCGTTGTCGTCAGGCCGGGCATTGTTTACGGCGGGACGCGAGGCATCATTGCCGACCTGTTGAAAGACGCGTCAAACGGGCTGGTCCGCGTCATCGGCGAAGGGAATAACCACTGGCCGTGCGTTTACGTTCGTGACCTGGCGGACGTCTACCTCCGCGTGGCCACCCATCCAGAGGCCTTCGGCGTGTTTCACGCCAACGACGAGGCCGACGAAAGCGTCGCGGACATCGTGGATGCGATTGCAGGACATGTTCGGATGCGTCCCGACATCCGCCACGTTCCATTGCCTGAAGCTCGGACGAAAATGGGGCCGTACGCTGATGCGCTCGCTCTGGATCAGCGTGTCCGCAGCCCCCGGGCGCGTGCGCTCGGCTGGTCGCCGACTCTCCATTCCGTATCCGGAAACGTCGCGCGCCTGATGGAGGAGTTCAGGGCGAGGCGGGAGGCGGCGTAGCGCCTTCAACGATCCCGTCGATCAACCCGTAATCCAACGCCTTTCGCGCATCGAGGTAAAAATCCGTACGTTTGGTGTCGCGGATGATCTTCTGTAACGGCTTTCCCGATCGAGTCGCGAGAATCTGATAGATCTGCGCCTGCATCTGCTTGAGGCGATCGAGGTGCTGGGCGGCCGCAGATGTGGACTGCCAGCCAGCCCACTTCGCGGGCTCGTGGATCATGATCCAGGAATGCGGGTACGAGAGCCGGCGGCCGGTGCTGGCCGCCTGCAGCACCACTGAACCCATCGAGTACGCCATCCCTTGGACGACGATGGTGACCTCGGTGCCGCGGTCCACGATCTCGCGAACCGCATCGTGAATCGCCAGGCCGTCGGTCACATTGCCGCCGGCGCTGTTGATGTACAACGTAATCGGACGCGAATTGTCGTTGGCGAATTCGCGAAGCCGCTCAATCACCCCGCGTGCCGTGTCCTTTTCGATGTCGCCGATGAGGTAAATATCGCGAAGCCTGTCAGACGCCTCCTTTCGGAGCACGCTCTTGACGGCGTCGATCAATTCGCCGACGAGCCGATCGTTCAACTCCCGGGGGGAAATGCTTTGCGCGACCTGCACCCGATCTTTCTCGGGCGAGGCCGGAACAGACGAGTCCGCCACATCAGCAGGAGCGTGCAAACCGGGTTCCTTACTCATCGCGATCTTCAGCCTCCGCACCTGGCAGCAATTCGAAGAATGCATCCAGACTTCGGTCCAGCGCCCGCCGCAGTTGGGGAATCGTCCCATCAATCGTGTGCAGCGTCAGTCCGGCCTCTCCATTCTTGAGTTTGAGCCTGCCCTCGTCGACACCGGTCAGCGTCCCTTCGGGAACGAGCCGGATGCCGTACACCAACGTATAGCGCGCCATGACGCCAACTATACTAAGCCGCCTTATGGGCGCGGCTCCCGTATCAACTTCGCTCGTCTCGCTCGGTGACGTCCGTGCGGCAGCCACGCGGATCGCCGGCGTCGCTCGACGCACGCCGCTCATTGAGGTCGGCGGCCTCCATGGCGAACCGGCCTTTACGGTCAAATGCGAGAACATGCAGCCGACAGGCGCGTTCAAGATCCGCGGGGCTTACAACATGCTCGCGCAGCTTTCGCCCGATGCCCGCACCGCTGGGGTGATTACGTACTCGTCGGGCAATCACGGCCAGGCGGTCGCGCGTGCGGCGCAGTTATTGGGAGTGAGGGCCGTAGTCGTTATGCCGGAGACCGCATCCCGGGTGAAGGTTCTTGGCGCGCAGCGTCTGGGAGCCGAAGTTCTCTTTGCTGGAACGACCGTACTCGATCGGAAATCGCGTGCGGAATCGGAAGCCGCCGCCCGTCGCCTAACGATGGTGCCGCCGTTCGACCACCCTTGGATCATCGCGGGTCAGGGTACGTGCGGCCTCGAAATCGTCGAGCAGCGGCCATCTGTTACCACCGTCTATGTGCCCATTGGTGGCGGCGGGCTGATATCGGGGGTCGCTGTGGCGGTGAAGGCGCTGCGCCCGAACATTCGAGTTGTTGGCGTTGAGCCTGCTGACGCGGCGAAGATGACCGCCTCTCTCGCGGCGGGGCATCCCGTGACACTGCCGAAGACGGCGAGCATTGCGGACGGTCTGATCTCGGTTCGGCCAGGCGACCTCACCTTCGCTCACGTTCAGGCCTTGGTCGACGACGTGCTGACGGTTGACGACGGGGAAATCGCGGCGGCGGTGAAATGGCTCTTCGACAACGCGAACGTTGTCGCCGAGCCTAGTGGCGCCGCAAGCGTCGCGGCCGTGTTGCGCGATCGATCGGCGGACGAGGACGTGGTAGCCGTCTTGTCCGGCGGAAATGTCGCTCCCGAGGACTACGCGAAATACATCACTGGGTCGCCGACTCAGAAATAAGCCGGCGAGCTTCCTCGATCCCTGCCTCGACGCTCGTCACCTCACCGTCAAGCTGTTTCTCGTAAACGAGCTTGAGGATTTCGCCGATCCGCGGCCCGGGGGTGAGCCCGAGCGCAAGCAGATGGCGGCCGAGCAGCAGTGGTGCGGGCGCTTGATGTTCGACGCCGAGTGCACGCGCTCGTTCGAGGAACCAGTCCATCGCACTGCAGTCGAAGTTTCCCGTGCGGCCCAGACAGTCGGCGCGCGCCACGCGCGCGAGTAGTTCCAAATCGACTTTCTGGGCGAGGCGGCGGAATGCGCCATCGCTGACATAAGCAGCCTTCCGAAAGGCTCCCGGCTTGAGATGGTGCGCGACGAGACCGATGACCTGCCCTCGAACGTCGAAGCCGTCGATGCTGTGGATGTTCAGCCTGTCGAGCAACGACACGGTCGGCTCAACGCCGGCTTGCTCGTGATCGAGCGATCGGATGCGCCCGTCCACGACAGCGGTGGTGGACGGCTTGCCGAGATCGTGGCAAAGAGCGCCGAGCATCAAGGTCGTCAGGCGAGGGCGATCGAGATCGCCGTTCAATTCGCGCGCTTTGTCGACCACCATGAGCGTGTGTGTCCAAACGTCACCTTCGGGATGCCACTCAGGTTCCTGTTCGCACCCGACGGTTGGAAGCAGTTCAGGCATCACCTTTCGGATGATCCCGAGATCGAGTGCGAGCTGGAGTCCGATTGAGGGGCGAGCGGCCTGCAAGAGAAGCTTTTCGATTTCTCCCCAGATACGCTCGGCGGGAAGATCGTCCAGCGGCAACGCGCGGCAGAGCGCCGCTGTTTGGGCCTCGAGGGCGAACTCGAAACGTGCGGCGAACTGCACGGCGCGGAGCGCACGCAAGCTGTCGTCAGGAAATGTGTTCGGATCCACGGCGCGCAGCAGACGTCGTTCAAGATCTCCGCGACCATCGAAGGGGTCTTCGTAGCTGCCGGTCAGCGGATCCCACGAGATCGCGTTGATCGTGAAGTCGCGTCGGCGCGCGGCGTCGACGCGGTTCATGGACGGATCGCCATGAACCTCGAACCCCTTGTGACCCCGGCCCCGCTTCGACTCTCGACGCGGAAGCGCGACGTCAATCTCACCGGCGCTGCCGCCGGACGGCACGACCTTATAGACCGGAAAACTCTGACCGACCGGTTCGACTCGACCGATCGGCGCGAGCAACGCGGGCAACCGCTCCTCCGGGATTCCGAATATCTCGATGTCGATGTCCTTCGAGGGGTGTCCCCGCAGCAGATCGCGGACCCATCCTCCGATCACCAGCGCGCGGCCGCCAGCCGCAGCGGCAGCCTCCGAAATGCGGCGCACGGTGTTGAGTGAGACATCTGCCGAAGACACGTCGGAATTATCCTTCGCGCGTACAGAAGAAGGGCCAGGCAGCGGCCTGGCCCTTTGGTGAAACCGGATGCGCCGACCCGCGGTCGGCGCCACCCGTTTCTTATGCTCGATGGGATGAAAACTACGCCACGCGCCGGTGATCGACAAGCGGCAGCTGCACCACCTGCGTGGATTCGACGTTGTTGGGCCGTTCTTTCGCCGACCGAACGTCCCACCCTGGTGTCTCGTACCCGCAGGACGTGCACTGCAGCGAGATGCGCCCCTGTTCGAAATGCAGCAGCGCATCGTGCCCGTGGAGACCACAGAGGAACTGCCGAACCTTTCCGGTAACCATTGCGCCGAAACCCCTTTCCAGTACCTATCCCAGTTTGACGACGATCCACGCGGCCCCGGTTCCCCGGCCTCCGCGACTGCGAGCCCGACGTTTCAAGAGAAATGCCACGCACATCGTCGAATGCCTAAGCGATTGGAACCGAATGAATTAACGAATTGGTGATCGCGATCGAACACGGAGAGCGCTACTTTTGTCCGTCAAACAAGGCACCGGAAGTGACGGGATTCCGAGAATCTCTGTCTGAAGCGTGGACGGAGATACCGACACGCGGATCAATCACAATTTTCGCGCGGCCATCAACGACGGCGGCAACGAAGAAGATCACTTTTCTCGAAGGATTCCGCGCATCACAAAGCCGAGGTTGGCAGGTCGTTCGCCGAGGCGGCGCATGAAATAGGGGAACCACTCGCGTCCGAATGGGATGTACAGCCGCACGCCGTACCCTTCCGCGGACAATTGCGCCTGCAGGTCGCGTCGAATTCCATACAGCATCTGGAACTCGAATCGGTCTTTGCCGATCCCGCGCCCGGCGGCGTACGCCCGCGTCCCGTCAATCATGGCTGGATCGTGTGTCGCAATTGCCGGATAGGTTCCCTCGTCCAGCAGGATTCGCATCAGCCGCAGGAACGCCGCATCGACGTCCGCCTTCCGTTGGTACGCGGCGGTTTCGGGCTCCTTATACGCCCCCTTGACCAGCCTTACGCGTGCGCCAAGCTCGTTCATCCGCTGTACATCGCGTTCCGTGCGATGGAGCGCCGCTTGTAGGGCGACCCCGACGTTGCGGTACTCCTGCTGCCAGAGTGTCTCAAAGATATCCAAGGTCATCTGCGTCCACGGCGAGTTCTCCATGTCGATTCGGACAAAGAACCCGTGGCGTCCGGCCGGCTCGAGGATGCGGCGCAGGTTGTCCACGCAGGTCGCGCGGTCGATGCTGGCGCCAAGCTGCGTGAGCTTCAGCGAGATGTTCCGTTCGATGCCGGCGGCGACGATGACGTCGAGCAGCCGGACGTACGCCCGTGTCGCCGCGTTGGCTTCCTCGGCGGTGCGGACGCTCTCGCCCAGGTAGTCGAGCGTAAGGTGCAGCCCTTCCGCCTGGACGCGGCGGGAGGTTTCAATCGCTTCTTCTACTGTTTCGCCGGCGATGAAGCGACGCGCGAAGCTGTCGCACGACCGCATGCCGTACTTCGACGCCAGGCCTTTGAGGGAGGCGCTTCGTGACAGCGCGTAGAAGAAGGCTTTGGCCCCAGCGTACATCGATGAGAATGACGGACGTTACCGCCGCGCCTCAACGCGCGCGCCGTCCGGCTCAGTGTGTCCGGCGCGACGGCGAGGCGAGGAGATGATCAAGCGTGCGGGCGTAGTAGCGCAGGACGTTGCGATCGCGGACACGGACGCGCCCCCGTTCAGCAACGATGATGCCGCGTGCCTCGAGCGGCGCGAGCGCCGCCGCGACCGCCTCGGCGCCTGACGCGACACCGAGGTTGGCGCCCGCGGATTGCAGCGTTTCGATTACCGCGTCGGCACGTGCTTCGAGCTCCTTCCGCGTGATGGAGGGACGCATCGCGTTGGCGACCACTGCCGTCGGCAGGACCTTCTGAACACGACCGATGGCGGCCATCAAGGCGTGCGCGAAATCGAGCACCTCGCGTCGCGATGTCGGGTCGAGCCCTTCGATCGATAACGGCTTGCCGAACGTGACGATCGCGCGGGAACGGTAGCCGACCGCGTAGCGCACCATCTCGGCGAGCTCGCGGGTGAAGGCCTTCTGCGTCCGCTTGAAGCGTTGACGCGCGAGCACGTGATCCTCGAGTACGAGGTCGTACGCAATCGCCGTCGGAATGATGGCAATCCGCGGCACGTCAGCCTGGAGCGCCGCGTGCAGCAGCCCCGTCTTCGGACTTTTGAGCTCACCGCTGTAGCTGCGTCCGCCTTCCGGATAGAAGAACAGATCGTGACGCCGAAGCAGTTCGGCCACGTAGGCCTTCAACGTTACGAGGTAGACGGGATCTTTCGTGTTGCGGCGGACGGGCATCGCGCCGGTCACATGGCGATGGAGCAGGCCGAGCGGTCCACCGAACAGGTTGATGCCGGCCGCGATGATCGGCGGACGAATGCCGTTGTCGTCGAGCACGAGCGGCTCGGCGAGATAGTCGGTATGACTCTTGTGGTTCGAGGCGTAGACGACCCGTCCCGCACGCGCGGCCGCCTTCACGACATCGACGTTCTCGCCGATCCGATCGATCTTGCGCAGTATTGGATAGAGCGGATGTTTGAGCGCGCGGTAGATCGAATAACGCTGCGTCGTCCGCAGCTCTTCGAGGTAGGCGTGGATCCGCTCGCGCGTGGCGTGGCCGCGATGGCTGTCCTGCAGGTACCGCGCGATGTCGTCGCGGGAGAGGACGGCCTGGGTGATCTCGTCGACCATCGAGTACGCCGACTATACCGCAAGTTCGAAGTTCGAAGTTCGAAGTTTGAAGTTCGAAGTAAGGGGGAAGTTCCTGCACACAATCACACTGCGAACGTCGACCGCACACTTCGAACTTCAACCTTCGCACGTCAAACTTCACTTAGGCCGCGAGCCGGCGACAGATCGCATCCGCGAATTCAGTCGTGGTCGCGGTGCCGCCGAGGTCGCGCGTGCGGACGCGATCATCGGTCAGCACAGTGCCGAGCGCCTTCATGATGCGGTCCGCCATCGGCGATTCGCCGATGTGGCGCAGCATCAGCAACGCCGAGAGCAACAGCGCCATTGGATTGGCGATGTTGCGGCCCGCGATATCGGGTGCGCTGCCATGCACCGCTTCGAACACGCCGATGTCGGTCCCGAGGTTGGCCGCCGGCACGACGCCGAGCCCGCCAACCAATCCCGCACAGAGATCTGAAACGATGTCACCGTACAGATTCGGCAGCAACAGCACGTCGAACTGTTCAGGCCGCATCACCAGATGCATGCAGGCCGCGTCGACAATCCGATCGTCCTGTGCAATGTCCGGATAACCGGCGGCGACGTCCTGAACGCATTTGAGAAACAGGCCATCGCCCATCTTCATGATGTTCGCCTTGTGCACGGCGGTGATCCGCGTCCGACCATGACGCCTCGCGTAGTCGAACGCGAACTCCGCAATCCGCGTCGACGCCTCGGAGGTGATGATCTTCAGGCTCTCGACGACGCCCGGCACGACCTCGTGCTCGAGGCCCGAATACAAGTCCTCCGTGTTCTCCCGGACGATCACGAGGTCCACGCCCTGATAGCGCGAAGGAACGCCCGGGATGTTCCATACCGGACGAAGGTTTGCGAACAGCTCCAACGCCTTCCGCAGGCCGACGTTGACGCTCGTGAACCCTCCACCGACGGGGGTCGTCAACGGCCCCTTGAGAGCGACCCTGTTGCGCAGGATGGATTCGAGGAGTTCCGTAGGAAGCGTCGATCCGTGCTTCTCGAGCGCGGCTGCACCGGCCAGATGCGGCTCCCATTCGACGTCGAGGCCTGCCGTCTCGACGATCTTCACGACGGCGCTGGTGATTTCCGCGCCGATCCCGTCGCCGGCAATCAGCGTGACGCGATGTTTCGCCACTCCTACTCCCGTGCTTCCCAAAAGAGGAGCACGAGCGCGCCGGCGATGTTGAACATCATCAACCGTGTCGAGAGCACGTGCAGCGCGTCGAAGCGCACCCGCCGCGCGTCGTCCGCCGGCAGACGAGAGGGCAGTCCACCCGCGTCCGCCTGCACCGCATCGATCTGGCGGAAGACGACGAAGCCGGAATAGAGCGCGACGCCAAGCATGACCGCGATGATCGCGGCGCGAAGACCGCTGTGGACGGGCCGCGGGCCAAGCACGCGCATCGCGCCCAGCGTGAGCAGCAGCAGAGCGCCCGCGCCGTACGCGATGTACTGAAAGCGTGCGAGTGTGGAACCGAACACCGCGCCTGCCAGTTCGCGTCCCTGTGCGCCCGCACTTGCCTGCAGAACTTCGAACGTCGTCGGCGCCACGATCGCGCCGAGAATCAGCATGCCGCCGAGCCAGACCACAAGCGCGAGTACATACACGTAACGCAGCGCGAGCATCGGGTGATTATAATCATCCCCTCCGGAGGTCTTCTTGGTTCCTGTTCAAACACGCCCGAGCATTGCGGCGTTGCGCAACGTCGCAACGCGGCTGCGCATCGATTCAGTCCGCTCCACGAGCGAAGCAGGAAGCGGCCATCCGACCTCCTGCGCATCGGCCGCTGAGATCGTCGCGGCGTTGTTCTTCGCCGAGATGCGTTACGACCCGCGCAACCCACAGAATCCCGACAACGATCGCTTTGTGCTCTCGAAGGGGCATGCGGCGCCGGTTCTCTATGCGGCGTGGGCGGAAGTCGGATTCCTCAAGCGTGAGGATCTTCTCAAGCTGCGACGGTTCGACTCGGATCTGGAAGGGCATCCGACGCCGAGACTGCCGTTCGTGGACGTTGCAACGGGATCACTCGGTCAAGGCATCTGCGCGGCGGTTGGCATCGCCCTGAACGCACGCCGCATCACATCCGACTACCGCACGTACGTGCTGCTCGGCGATGGCGAATCCGCCGAGGGCTCGGTCTGGGAAGCGGCGGAAGCCGCCGCGCACGATCGGTTGGATTCCCTGTGCGGCATCACTGACGTCAACGGCCTCGGACAGAGCGGTCCGTCGATCTGGAACCACGATATGGAGGCCTACGCATCGAAATGGCGCGCCTTCGGCTGGCATGCACTCGTGGTGGACGGCCACGATGTGGGTGCGTTGCTCGATGCCTTCGACGAGGCGCGGGAGACGAAGGAGCAGCCGACGATGATCCTGGCCCGCACCATCAAAGGCAAAGGACTTCCGCTGGCGGAAGGGAAGGGCGGCTGGCACGGCAAGGCGTTCAAAAAGGGGCAGGAGCTCGACTCGGTGCTGAAGGCGCTCGACTCTCAGCTCGTGGCCGAGGATGAACCGGCACAGCCACCCGACGGTCCGCGAACGCGCCGCGATCAAAGCCGGCCTGCCGCGCCGCCGAAGAAGGCGACGGTGGGCACGCTTTCGTACAAACTCGGCGACAGCGTCGCCACCCGCGAAGCGTACGGAACCGCGCTGGCGAAGCTGGGCGATGGCGACGATCGCATCGTCGCGCTCGACGGCGACGTCAAGAACTCCACCTTCAGCGAGAAATTCGCGGAGAAACACGCCGACCGCTTTTTTCAGAACTTCATCGCCGAGCAGGTGATGATTGGCTCGGCCATGGGGCTCGCTGCGCGCGGGGCCATTCCCTTCCCGTCGACGTTCGCAGCCTTCCTCAGCCGTGCGTACGACTTCATTCGCATGGCGTGCATCAGCAACGTGAACATCAAGATTGCCGGGTCGCATGCGGGTGTCTCAATTGGCGAAGACGGTCCTTCGCAGATGGCGCTCGAGGACCTAGCGATGATGCGCGCGCAGCCGAACATGACGGTTCTTTATCCGTGCGACGCGGTGAGCACCGAACGGCTGCTGGAGCTGATGGCCTACCATCCTGGTCCCGCATACATGCGGACGTCGCGGCCGAAGACACCAGTGATTTACGGTCCGGACGAGCGGTTCGCGATCGGTGGTCTGAAGATTGTGCGCGAGAGTGCCAATGACATCGCGACGGTAATTGGCGCCGGCGTCACCGTCTTTGAAGCGCTCAAAGCGTACGACCAGCTCCAGAAGTCCGGTATCAACATTCGGGTGATCGATCTCTACTCGCTTCAGCCGATCGACTCGACCTCCCTGCTGCGGTGCGCACGCGACACGAAGCGCATCATCACGGTTGAGGATCACTACCCGGCGGGTGGTGTCGGGGACGCCGTTGCTTCTGCTGTAGCGGATGGCGGTTTTGCGGTCGAACGACTGTGCGTCCGCGAGATTCCTCGCAGCGGCACGCCCGAACAGCTCGTCGATCACTACGGCATCTCGTCACGTCACATCGTCGCGGCCGTCACAGCGTAGGCGGTGCGTCACGGCCGCCGGAGAGCCCTATGAGCGAACAACCAAATCGACGCGATTTCCTGAAGACGGTCGGTACCGTGGGAGCGAGCGGAATTGCCGCGGTCGTGGGCGTCGACGGCGTCGACGCGCAGACACGGCCGGCAGCTTCTGCCCCGGCTTCGAGTGCCGCCCCGGTGTCCCACGCATATACGTTCCTGACGGCTCCGGAAGCGGCGTTCATCGAAGCGGCTGTCGATCGCTTGATTCCCGCGGACGATCTGACGCCGGGCGGCACCGACTGCGGCGTCGCGGTGTTCATCGATCGCCAACTCGCCGGCGCGTGGGGAAGCGGAGACCGGACGTACATGCAGGGGCCGTGGCAGAAAGGCGTCCCGACGCAGGGCTATCAGTCACCCCTGACGCCGGCGGAGTTTTTCCGAGCAGGGATTGCCGCCACCAACGCGTATTGCCGCAAGACGCTGCAGAAGGACTTCGACCGCCTGCCAGTCGATCAGCAGATCAAGGTTCTCCAGGACATGGAGCAAGGCCGCATCGCATTCGAAGGAGTCTCCGCACGGGAATTCTTCAACCTGCTGCTCGCGACGACGATGCAGGGGTTCTT
>Ga0075428_100000859_pt1 | contig 31976 bp, 24 predicted proteins | sample RhiMetdeltSRZDD2_FD_75291 | JGI IMG/M metagenome (GOLD analysis project Ga0075428, IMG submission 75291) | Populus rhizosphere microbial communities from Tennessee, USA - Rhizosphere MetaG P. deltoides SRZDD2 | ecosystem: Host-associated > Plants > Roots > Rhizosphere > Soil | place: USA... | reverse complement strand
GGAATATCGCCGTGGATGTGGCGTGATCCGATGATGTTTTTTGGCCTCCTCGCCGGTGGACAGATGTTGCAGCGTGCCCTCCGAGCTCCGCAAAGGGCCTACAGATATGCGGCGGCACTCCTTTTACTGCTGCAGGTCATTCAGCAATGGTTTCTGTTCGCAGCGCCGGCTCTTGACCAACCGCGGCAACGGGCAGACAAACTGCAGTTCTATCGTCACCAGGGGCACGCCTTCGGGCTGGCACGCGTCCTCGTTGACCATGCACAGCGGTTCGGGCCGCGCATCTACCTGTCGCGCGACGTTGACAAAGTCATGCAGGGAAATCTGTCCTCGGATGGAATCCATCTTTCATCCGATCTGGTCCTGCTCGGACTCAACCCGGTGAACGGGTGGTTCAAGAACGTATCGGTTGCGGTGATGCAGCCGCCGATGGCGCTCATGGAAAGCTTCATCAGCGGCGATTCGAACGTAATCAACAACCCGACGCTGCTGGACGTGCTCGGGATCGACCTGGTGCTGACCACGGAACACGAGACGAGCGTTCCGCCCGGCCTTCAGGTAGTGGCTCGTCCCCGCGTGCACGATGAACGATTGTCAGACCTCGTCGTGCTGGCCAATGCGGACGCGTGGCCGGAAGCCGTGCTGTTGCCGCGCGACGCGTTCAAGCTGGAGCTGCCGATTCACCCAGGCTGTGCGCATTCCGGCGCGATGTGCCGCGATTATGAGCCGCTATCGCGGATGCGCTTGAACGGCAGGGTCGCCCTGCAGGTCTCCAACGGCAGATACGTCGCGCAATTGCCCCCCTCGGATCAAGAGCGCGTTCTCTTCATCTCCGCAATGTATCGCCCTGAATGGAGGGCGGCCGCGGCCACAGGGCCGTTGACCATCCGCCCGATCGCCAACGCATTTCTGGGCGTCACGGTGCCACCCGGAATAACCGACGTCACCGTCGAGTTCACGCCGAGCATTCAGATCGCGCTCACCTGGTTCAGCAATCTCGTCCTGCTCGGCGCTGGTACCGCCGTTTTCCTGGTACGACGCCGACGGCGCGGTCGGATCGCACAACCGGTGAATGCAGAGGTCGCATGAGGCAGGTACTGAGGTTCGCGATTCATGCCGCTGACATCGACCCGTGGCCCTCGACGGTAGGGCCTCACACGTGCTGCGTCAGCGATTCGGCAACCGATGCGATCACGAATTCCATCTCTGAGGGATGCAAACCAGTCCACAGCGGCAGGCGAATCAACTGGCTGCTGAGGCTCGTCGTCACATCCATGCGGCTGGCAACACGTCCAAACCGCCGGCCGGCTGCCGATTCGTGGAGCGGCACGTAATGGAAGATCGCATTCACGCCGCGATTATTCAGGTCGGCGAGCACATCGACTCGCGGCATTGTTGGCGGCAACAGCAGATAAAAGAGGTGTGCATTGTGCGAGGCGTAGTCCGGCACGATCGGACACCGCACACCAACCTGTTGCCATTCGGCGCAACCGCACGCATAACGCGTCCAGAGTCGGAGACGTTCGTTCGTCATCCCGTGTGCAGACTCGAGCTGCGCCCATAGAAACGCCGCGATCAGTTCACCCGGCAGGAACGACGACCCGATGTCTACCCATGAGTACTTCTCCACTTCGCCGCGGAGAAAGTGCGATCGGTTCGTTCCTTTTTCCCAGATGATCTCGGCGCGCGCGCGGAACCGGTCGTCGTTGATCAGAAGCGCGCCGCCTTCACCGGAAATCACGTTCTTCGTTTCGTGAAAACTGAGTGCCGCCAGATGGCCAATTGATCCGAGCGGCCGGTTCCGGTATCCAGCGAGAAAGCCCTGCGCCGCGTCCTCGATGACCACGAGGTTGTGGCGTTGTGCGATATTCATGATCGCGTCCATGTCGCACGCGACGCCGCCGTAGTGCACGGGGACAATGGCTCGTGTCCGATCCGTAATCGCCGCCTCGATGAGCGTCTCGTCGATGTTCAACGTGTCGGGCCGGATGTCGACGAACACCGGTCGCGCCCCGCGCAGGACGAACGCGTTTGCCGTGGAGACGAACGTGAACGACGGCATGATGACTTCGTCGCCCGGGGCAGGATCGAGGAGCAGGGCCGCCATTTCGAGCGCGGCCGTGCACGAATGCGTCAGCAGCGCGCGCGCGCACCCGAGCTCGCGCTCCAGCCACGCGTGACACCGTTGCGTAAACGGCCCGTTGCCGGCGAGCTGACCGCCCTCAACGGCTTCGGAGATATACGTGAATTCGCGGCCCGTCAGATGCGGCCGGTTGAACGGAACCCTCACGGGCGCCCATCCTCGCCGGACCGCCAGACCGCGAGGCCAACGCCAGTCTTGCCATAGTCATTGCCGTTGTAAAGCATGTATCGTCGGCCGCAGTAATCAATCAGGCAGGGATACTCCACCATATCGCTGTCCCACCCTTCGCCCGAGGGTAACAATCCGCCGACTTCGTGCGCGCGGGTCCAGATAATCCCATCCATCGATTCGGCGTACGCAATGCGATAGCGCACGCCACGAACAGCAAACCACATCCGGTATCGGTCGCGATCGCGGATCACCCACGGACGCGCGATAGCGTGTTCGCCGGTGCCGTAATCGATGCACGTACGCCCTGGACGCGTCCAGTGGATGCCATCGTGGGATTCTGCATACCGGATGTTGTAACAAGGTTCGAGAGCCGACCCTTCGGTAATCCAACCGGTCCCGGAGATGTACCACATACGCCAGCGTGCGCCCTCGTTGCACACGAACGGGGAGCCCGTGAGGAATGGTTCCTCGTCAACCAGCTCCAACACCGGCGCGCGGGAGACCCGTCGAAACGGCCCGCCCGCATCACTCACTGCCAGGCCCGCGCCGAGGTAGAACGGAACCGTGATGCCACGATTCCATCCTGTGTAATACAGGTATCGGCGATCACCAACCTTCGTGAGACAGGAGCCCACGATGCCGTTGTCGTCGAACGTCCCGCGTTCGCCCAGCTCGAGTATGGGATCCGGTTCGAGCGGCATGAGTGTCGGCGTCGGCTCGAGCGTCAGCATTGCGCGGCCAATACGCGCACGACCCTGCTGATCGCGGAGACTCAGATAGATGCTCCACCGTCCATCTCCGGCAGCCTCCGGAATCGGCAGCGCCGCGTGCGACACAGCCCACGCCGACGCGGGAGACATATCGAGATCGAGCCGGCCGAGGCGAACCCACCTGCCGCTCACAACTCGATCTCGTCACTCAACTTTGGTGCTCGCTTCGCGCGCTCCGGATAGTAGACGCCCTTCGGCGTGGTGTTCTTCGTGATCACGGCGCCGGCGACGATCAGCGATTCGGGAGCAATTGTGATCGCATTGCGCAAGGTCGCGTTGACGCCGAGGAACGAACCGGTGCCGATGCGTACATGCCCCGAGACGACCACATGCGATGTGATGAAGCAGTGGTCCTCGATAATCGAGTCGTGCCCGATATGGTTGCCGCTCCACAGCGTGACGTCGTTGCCAACGGTGACGAATGGCTGCACGGTGTTGTCTTCGAGGATGAAACAGTTGTCGCCCGGCGGAGTCGTCAGATACGTGCAGCGCGAACTGATGTAACTGACGAGCGTGTACCCGGCAGCCCGCATCTGATCGTATTTGTCCTTTCGTACGCGGTTCATCTTCGCGTAGCCGATCGCCACAAACGCCGCATATTCAGCGGGCGGGTATCGTTGAAGGGCCTCGTCAAACGAAACCAGCGGAAGATTGTCGAACGTATCCGCGGTCTTGAACGGGGCATCAACGACGAACGCCGCCACCTGATGCCGGCTGTCGGTCCTGAAATAAAAGTTCGCCAGCCGGGCAACGTCGCCGGCGCCAAAGATCAGGAGTTGCGCCACGTGTCGCTCTCCGCCCCATAAATCCGCCGGATGATCGTGTACGGCCGATCTTTGGTCTCGGTGAAGACTTTCGCCAGATAAATCCCGAGTACTCCCACGCAAAAAATCATCACACCGCCGAGGAACCAGATGGACACCATTATCGAGGCCCAGCCCGGGACGCCGATACGCCCCGTCATGCTCTGATACATCAGCACGATGCCGGCAACGATCGAGAGCAGAATGACGCCCACACCCAGTTGAAAGATGTACAGCAATGAGCGGTTGCTGAACGATGTGATCGCGGTGACGAAGGCGGAAATTCGCCTTCTGAGGCCGTAGGACGTATCCCCGCGCATGCCCTTGTCCACCATCAGCGGTTGCTGCTCGAACCCTGTGATCGTACAGAGCCCCGCGAGAGACACTTCCTGATCACGATGCTGTACCAAGGCGTCTACGTACCGGCGCGTCATCAGCCGTGCGGTGACGATGTTGGGCGGAAACGGGTGCGTGAGGAGCTTGTTGAAGACGCGATAAAACAGAGCGCCGCTCATTCGCTCGAACCATCCACCCTTGCGCGACCGCTGCACGCCGTAAATCGCCTCCGCGCCCGTGGATTTCATTGCGTCATAGAACGTGAGAAGCCACGCCGGATCCTCTTCCAGATCGGAATCGATCACGAATACGAGATCGCCGCGCGAGTTGGCGAGCCCCGTCATTAACGCCTTGTGGTGGCCGAAGTTCCTCGACAGATCGATCACACGGACACGGGGGTCACGACGGTGCAGCTCGATCGCGATCTGCAGCGAATCGTCAGGCGAACCATCGTTCACTATGATGATTTCCCAGTCCGGCGTCAGCTTCGCTGCCGCTTCCGACGCGCGCTGGTGGAATTCGCGGATGAACTCGGCCGACTTATAGAGCGACGTCACGACGGACAAACGCACAGTCACAGCTTCTTCATGAACTCGAGCGACCGCGGGCCCGTACAGAAGAGCAGATCGAGGACGCTCACAGCGTGCTCGAACGGGCCGTGCGGCTGCGAGTATGCCGGGTACCCGGAGTAGTCGGCAAATTGCACGGCGATGCCGGCGGCCTCAAATGCCGCCACATCCAGGTAGTTGGAGGCGCTCGGACCGGAGAGATACTCGGTGCCGCCAACGGCACGACACAGATCGATCAGGCGGTGGCTCGGCCTGTCTCGTGTCTCGTAGTCGCTCGACCATGTGATCGGCGTCGTGATCCCGAGCATGTCGCAGATCGCGGTAATGAAGGCGTGATTGATCTCGCTCAACCGTGTTGACGGGTGTTCGTACAAGGCGGCCAGCCGGTCTGCATAGGGCTCGAAGTACGGCGCCTTCGCGTAGTTTGTCCGAATCGTCTGCCAATGACGGCGCCCCCAATCCGGATCGGACGTGATCGTGTCCTGAATCAATTGTGTGTAGAGCCCGCGCGTATGAACCGGGATGGACAACCAAGCGAGTCCATGGCGTGTCTTGATCCTGTTCCGGCTCCGCCAGTCGCGCCGCGTGAACTGCACATCGTCCAGAAGGATGAAGGCGTCCACGCTTCGAATCAGGTCAAAATAGCCCTTCCAGGGGATGTAGCTCGATTGAACGATTGCCGTCCGCTTACGTGGCATTCATCGTGATGCGATCGATGGGCAGCGCGGAGCGCGAATCTTACCACGCCGGCACGCGTGTCCTGGCCGCCGATCCCGACGAGGTCGCGCATGCGCGTGGTACCATTTCGTCGGCGCCTCGCACCAATGGTCGATACGTTACGAAGCTACGGTGTCAACGAGCAGGAGGTCGCGCCCGACGATCTGTCCGCACATGCCGAGCGGATTCGACTCGCCGGCTACTCCGTGCTTGCGAGCGTATTCACCGCACGCGACACTGCTGATTTGGCCGCGCGCCTTGACGAGATACTTCGCCGTCAGACTCAGGAATTCGGCAGCGAACGGCTCGAGCAGATTGGCGATGGATTCACCGCCCGGTGTCCGCTGGTCGACGATTCGGCCTTCCTGAAAGTTGCCGCGCATCCCCGGCTGCTCGCGCTCGTGCGGCTGCTGCTCGGCGACTACGTCGTGTTGATGCAGCAGAACGGCGTCATCAATCCCCCGCAAGAGGAGCACGCCCAGGGCGCGTACCATCGTGATCTTCCGTATCAACATTTCGTGTCGAGCCGGCCGCTTGCGGTCAGCGCATTGTTCTGCATCGATCCATTTCGAACGGAAACGGGCGCAACCATCGTCATTCCCGGATCGCACCGCGCCGAGCGATTCCCCTCAGCGGATGTCGCCGCGTCGCTGGAACTATCCGTAAGCGCCGAACCCGGTTCTTTCGTCGTGTTCGATGCCATGCTGTTTCATCGCGCGGGCAACAATCGTTCCGGCCGGCTGCGGCGGGCCGTGAACAACGTTTTTTCCGTTCCCATCATCGCGCAGCAAATTTCGCTTCCTTCGGCGCTGAGCGGCCGTTACAGCGACGATCCAGCGCTGGCACGTCTGCTTGGCTACGACTCGACTCCGGCGGCATCGGTCGCGGATTGGCGCACGCGTCGGCTTCGCAGGAGCGGGAAGCCGATGCAGTGACGCGCCGAGGCGTCTGCGTCTGGTTCACCGGCCTGAGCGGTGCCGGTAAATCGACTATAGCGGGGATTGTCGCGGAATGCCTCGAGCGACGAGGCCGATCCGTGACGCTTCTGGATGGCGACGTCGTCCGTACGCACCTGTCGAAAGGTCTCGGTTTCTCCAAGGAAGATCGCGACACCAACATCCGTCGCATCGGCTTTGTCGCCTCCGAGATCGTGCGGCACGGCGGCATAGCCATTTGTGCGGTCGTCAGCCCGTACGAAGCGACCCGCAACGAGGTGAAGCAGCAGATCGGGCCCGACTCATTTGTCCTCGTCTACGTCGCGACGCCGCTCGCGGAGTGCGAGCGCCGCGACAGCAAGGGGCTGTATGCGAAGGCACGGCGCGGAGAGATTACGGGAATGACCGGTATCGACGATCCGTACGAACCACCGTCATCGCCCGACATGGTGCTCCAGACCATCGAATGCGACGCACAAACATGCGCCGATTGCATCGAGCACTTCCTTGACGACAACGGATTTCTGTAACCGGTGCGCTCGACCAGGCCTCCTCCACTGCTCAAGGTTGCCCCGATTTTCACGTGCCTAACAGGCGCCGATGACTCCATTTGGCAACGCAGGCGATCCATGTTCAAATCATGAACGTCGCGTTCACGAAGTGAACGTCTGTCGAATCCGGCCCCTGTAACCCACAGGCCGGAGGTGTACCTGTCTCCGCACCGCTTTCCCCTGCCTCACTGACCAACGTGGAACTCGAGTCCCGGAGAGATTTACAGCTCCTCGAAGCCCTCGAACACGAGGCGACGATTACGCAGAGGACCCTCGCCAGTCGCCTCGGCATGGCGCTCGGGCTGACGAACCTCTATCTCAAGCGGCTTGTGCGCAAGGGATACGTCAAATGCGTCACCGTCTCGCCCAATCGGCTCGTGTACTCGCTCACCCCAAAGGGCATGGCTCGCAAAGCGCGCTTGACGTACGAGTTCATGAAGTACTCGCTCGATTTCTATCGTGATGCGCGCCAGCACCTCCGCCGCAGCCTCGTTGACACAGTCGCTGTGCAGAAACGCGTGGCGATCTTCGGAACCGGCGACGCCGCGGAACTCGTGTTTCTGCTGGTTCGCGAGATGAATCTCGAGTTGGTCGGCGTCTTCGCGGATCAGGAGGGCCGTTTTCTCGGTCTGCCGGTCCGCGCGATCGCGGATCATGCCACCGTGCCGTACGACGTGCTGGTTGTCGCCGTATTGGAACGGCCAGCTGGCACTGTCAAGCGACTTGGGCAGCTCGGCGTCCCGTTCGAGAAGATTGTCATGCTCCGGCCCGACTGGACGGCCACGACGGCTCGCCAGAAGGCACCGAGGGTTTAGCGGAAACATGGAAACCCGATCGCACCGAAATGGCCGCTTGCGTGACGACGGCGATCGACGAGCAGCAAACCTCCGCTGCCCTCGAGAGGAACGTAATTCTCCTGAAAATATCGGCGAATGTCGGGGTACGCACGGAGATCGTCGAGCACCGGGTTGTGGGTGGAGAACGCGAACGGTACCGACTGCGTCCGCAGCAGCATCAGCGATTGCCGCTCGTGAAGAGGATCGGATAACCAGCCTTGATGCCATTCAAGGTGTCCGCCGGCGATCGGCCTCTCCGTGTAGTAGCCGACCTGGTACGGCGTGGAGCCCGTCACGAAAATGTGGTCGCCATCACGCGTGCAATCGTGCATGTACCGCAGCGCGAGCGTCAGGCGCGCGTCGTCGTCGCTGGCCAGCCACTGCGCCGGTTGAACACTGCGTGCCTTGTCAGCGGGCTGAAGCGCATCGATTGGAGGTGTTGTCAACAGCTGACGGAAGGTCGGGACCAGCTCTGTGGACTCGGAGGGCTTCAGCAGATCCCAGGCGGCGACATACCCGCCGACCGCGGCGCAGGTCACAACCAATGTGCTCACCGCGAGCATCGGCTGCACGATTCGCCACACCCGTGTTGCCGACCGTGGCGCCCCGGCAAGCAGCCGCGCCCCCAATACTGTGGACAACGTCAGCACCACGACGAAGTAGCTATCCTCGCGAGACAGCCGAATCGTCACAATCACGGCCATTGCGGCCGCGATGATGGTTCGCCCTGTTTCAAGCGAGATCGACGGCTCGTTCCGGCGATGCGCCATGAAGGCGATCGCCGCTCTCACCAGGACGATCAGCGGCAGCAGCAACGTGAGCTGCAGCAGCCAGTGCTGGGCGGCCTCGCGCGAAGGAAATCCGCCAACCGCGATGATCGACGCCGGATTGAAGTCGCGCAGCAATTTGACCAGGTACGGAAGCCCGGCCGGCTCCTGTGTGGCCCCCCAGGCGGCTCGCGCCCGGACGTACTCGATCAACCCTTCGTTGCGCTGGACCAGAATCGCCCACGGCAGGATAGGCAGAGCAGCAGCAACAGTGAACGCGACCACCTCTCGGGCACACGATTGCCAGCCTCTCGATGCAGGAGTGATCACGCGCGCGAGCACAAAGGCGAGCACGGCACTCATGCCGATGTATATGCCGTGGTCGTGTCGGAACAAGAACGCTGCCGCAGTGACAACACCGACCGCGGCGGCGCGCCGGACGCTCGGTGCTTCCATGTACGACCACAGCACCCAGACAGCGACCGGATAGAAGAACAGCTTTGGAAAGTGGTACGTCGGCGTTGCCGCGATGATGGCAATCGCGATGAGTGTCGTCGTCAGCGACGCCCATAACGAATGACTGAGGCGGCGTGCAAGGTGAAAGCTGATCACGACGCCGGCGACAATGAACGTCCAGTGGATCAGAAATTCGCCGATGAGGCGATAGCCGACTGCCCATTGCATCGCTGCCGACATCAGTGTCATCAGCGGCGACCCCATTTCGTAGAAATCGCGATACGGGTGATCGCCGGCCAGTAGCGCGGTCGCTTGCCACACAAAATAGAAGTTCGTGTCGAAGAGCTGCTCCACCACGCTGTACATCAGCACTGCGAGTGTGAGCACACCAACGACGGCGCACAGCATCCGGTGCGTACGAACTTCTGTCGCCGATCTCCGACGGGCCGGAGAGGGCGACTCCACAATGCTCATTTGAAGTTGCTCATTATAAAGGCCGGTTCTTCGACGCTCCGTGCGCGAGCGAAGGGGTTCGAGCCGTGATCGCGATCCGCATCCGTGATCTGGGCCGGTACTTCGGCGAACCGGTGATTATGGATGGCGGCGCTCAGCCGCGTGAGGCGTGGCGCTCGTTGCTGCGCATCGCTGGCTTCGAACTGAAGCCAAGGCTCGCCGACGATGAGCCGCTCACGCAGCGTGTCGTGACGGCTCCGGGCCACGTCCTGCGTGACATCTCTGTTGACATCGAGCACGGGACCGTCACATGTGTGTCCGGGCCGTCAGGGTGCGGAAAGTCCGTGTTCTTGAAGATTCTTGCGGGCGTCATCGCGCCGACCAGCGGCCGCGTGGAGATTTACGGCGACGTTGCGCGGCTGCTGACGTCGGGCGACAACGTCGATCCGCGAATGACCGCGCGCGAGAACATCCAAAGCTCTCCCGTGTATCGCGCGGCCACGGCGGACGTCGCCGAACGGTTCCAGTCGGCAGTCATCGATTTCGCCGAACTCCAGGGATTCGAGGACGTTCCGCTGCGCACCTATTCCACCGGCATGCTGATGCGGCTGAACGTGGCGCTCACACTGTGCAGCACCGCCCCGATCATCTTGATCGATGACGTTTTCGCGGTAGGTGATATCGCGTTTCAACAGAAGGTGGTGGACAAGCTCCATGCCCTGCGCGCCGAGGGACGCACGCTGGTGATCGCATCGTCAGATGACGTCCAGATCGTGCAGATCGCGACGCGTATTCTGACGCTCGGCAATGGGCACGTCGTCAGCGACTCGCCGCCGAGGCGCCTCACCATCGATCGCCCGTCTACGTCAAGCGCCGAATTCGACTGGCATGCCTCGGAGAACTTTCCGGAAAACGACGTGATGGCGTTGCGGGCGATGCAGATCGAAACCTGCCGTGATGGTGACCATGCGTACCTCGATGTGAAATTCGCGTTCGAGTCGAAGGTGTCGGGCGCCCGCTGCCGGCCTTCGATCACGGTGAGACGGCAGAAGAAGGTCCTGTTCCGGAGTCTCTATCCCGAACAGATTGAGTTGGCCGACGCCAGCCGATTTATCTCCAGCGTCCACATTCCGCTGCACATCCTGTCGAGCGGCACGTATCTGCTCACCGCCGACATGCATACCTACATCGGGAACAACCTGTACCTGTTGAAAGCTCGCGACGCGATCACGCTGAACGTGCGGCACGAAACGGATTCGTCGACCGAGCCGCGACAGCCGCTGCTGACCGTGGCATTTCCCTGGGAACTCGAATCGATGGCCGAGGCACACGTGTGACGCCGGCCCGCGTCTCAGTTCGCAACGTCTCGAAGGTCTTTCCGCGCCGCAAGGCCACGCGCGTCAGAGGGATTGCCACTGATGGATGGCCCGCACTCCGCGATCTGCTGCGGAAGACGATCCGGCGCGAGCGCGAACAACGCCGCGAGGGGCGCGATCAGCTCTGGGCGCTCAACAACGTCAGCTTTGATGTGGCTCCCGGCGAGATCGTCGGAATCATCGGACGCAATGGTGCCGGCAAAAGCACGCTCCTGAAAATTCTTGCGCGGGTGCTCAGTCCGACCGCGGGCCACGTCACGATTCATGGCCGCGTGGTGTCGATGCTCGAGCTCGGCATCGGGTTCGCGCCGGACCTGACGGTCCGACAGAACATCCAGATTCAAGGACGGCTCGCGGGCATCCCTGGCAAGCGGGTCCTTGCCTCCGAGGAGAGAATTCTTGAGCTCTCGGGGATGACCCCGTTTCGCGACATCCCGCTGCGCCTGTGCCCGAGCGGCAGTGCGGTGCAATTGGGTTTCGCGACGATGATGGGCCTTGGATCCGAGGTCGTACTCGCTGACGAAGTGCTCGCCGTCGGCGATACCGCATTTCGCAAGATGTGCGAGGAGCAGGTCGAAGCCGTGGGGGCGTCAGGGGTATCAGTGCTCTTCGTCTCGCATGACATGGCAGCGATTCGACGCATCTGCAGCCGTGTGATCTGGATCGATCGAGGCCGTATCGTTCAGATCGGGCCGACCGACGAGGTCGTCAATGCGTACACGACTGAACTGCTGGCCGGCCGCCTCCTGCCTTTGACTGGTGAAACGTTGGCGGCAAGTTGCCGGCTGCTCGCGGCGCGCCTGCTCGACGAGAACCACGCGCCGGTCGGCGCGTTGACCATCACCAACGCCGGCTATCTCGACTGTCTGGTCCGAGTATCACGGCCGGACGTGACTGCGTTGGTGGATGTCGAGCTCTGGCTCGAAGAACATCACCTGTTTACGGTCACGAGTCCGCCAATCGAGGCGCCACAAGCAACCACGTTCCGAACGGCGGTTCACATTCCGGGCGACTTTCTCAACGAGCAGCAATATCAGGCGCGTTTTCGAGTGCGGGCACTCGGTCACTTCGATCCCGCGGGCGCACCGACGACAGCCACCGAGGAACGCCTCGATTTCCGGGTGATCAACGTCCAACGCGAACAATCCGTGTGGAACGAATGGACCGGCACGAGCAAGGGTTTCATCAGCCCTCGCTTGACGTGGCGGTTGTCACGCGTCCAGTAGCTGCGAATGTCCGCTCAACCAACCATCATCATCGAGGCGCGGCCAGACTCCGTTGCCGCGCGCCTGCGATCGCTCTGGCAGTACCGAGCGTTTCTCGGCTTCCTCTCCAAAGAGATCGTGATGCGACGGGCGCGCGGCACCCTCCTTGGCTTCTGGTGGGTCCTTCTCCGCCCGCTGATGCCCGTTGTGACGCTGATCTTCACGTTCACGTCGGTCAAACCAGTGGAGACGTCGGCCGGCGTGCCGTACTCCGTGTTTTTCTTGAGCGGCTACATCACCTGGCGCATCTTCCAGAGCGCGCTCAACTTCCTGCCGCGGACGATGACATGGACACAGTCGATCATGCGGCGCGCCTATTTCCCGCGGCTCCTCGTGCCATTCGCCGGCCTCGCACCGACATTGATCGAATTCGCCTTGCTGCTGGTCGCTTTCGCCGTGGTCGTCGTGTCGGCATGGTGGAGTGACGGGCAGCTGCCGCTGCGTGTCGGTTGGCAGCTGCTCGGGTTGGTCCCGGCGGTGATCGGCGCGTTGATGTTCGCGCTGACAATCGGCATGCCGACAGCCGTCATCGCGTTGTTCTTTCGCGATATGCGGTATGCGATTCGCTCCTTTGCCAGCGTGTTCATGTTCCTGACGCCCGTCGTCTATCCGGTGACGTTCATCCCGGAACAGTACCGCTGGGCGATGTACGCCTTCAACCCGATGGCAGCCATCGTCGAGCTCTCACGCTGGTCGTTGATTGGCGGCCAATTGAACGCCGGATATCTCGCGCTGTCGTTTGCCACCAACATCATCCTCTTCGTGTTGAGTGTTGCATTCTTCCTTCGCGCGGAAGCGTACCTCGGTGATCAGCTCTAGTGGTGGTGTCCTTCCCAAATCACGACTGGCCGCTCCGTTGTCGCGGCCAGCAGAATCGCGGTCGAACGGCTGTCGTTCGTAGTACTCCATCAGTTGGTATACGCCACTAGAGCATGCCGCAGTCGATGAGGGTGCTGTTCGTCATGCGTCACTCCGGGTACGTCCGGAACTTCGAGTCGACGCTCCGGATGCTGTGCGAGCGCGGCCATGTGGTGCACCTCGCCTTTCAGGGCGGAACGAAGTACGACCAGCTCGGTCCGACGCATATCGCGCAGCAGCTTGCGGATCGTTACCCGGCGTTCACCTACGGCGAAGCTCCGATTCGCAATGATGGGTGGGGACTCCTGGGCCGCGACATCCGTCTGGGCCGCGACTACTTGCGGTACTTAACGCCCGAGTATCGACAGGCACCCAAGCTGCGGGCGCGCGCGCTACGCGACGCGCCGCCGTGGGTCGCACGGCGCGCGGAGCGCGGGCTTCTGGCCACATCCGTCGGCCGTGCAGTACTCTCGTCGTCGCTGCGGGCCATGGACGCGGCCATACCGACTGACGCCGCCATCGACGCTTTCATCCGGCAAGCCAAACCCGACATTCTGATCGTGACGCCCTTGATCGAACCCGGATCTCCGCAAGTGGATTACGTCCGGAGTGCGCGCGCACTGGGCATTCCCACCGCTTTGTGCGTGGCCAGCTGGGACAACCTGACGAACAAGGGATTGATTCACGAGCCAGTCGATCTTGTCGCTGTGTGGAATCACGCGATGAAAGACGAGGCGGTGCGGTTTCACGGTGTGGCACCCGACCGTGTGGCTGTGACGGGCGCCGCCGCGTTCGATCACTGGTTCGACTGGCGGCCGAGCACCACGCGCGAAGCGTTCTGCGCGCGTGTAGGAGTGCGATCGGATCAGCCTTATCTGCTGTACCTCTGTTCGTCTCGATTTGTCGCACCTGACGAAGTTCCGTTCGTGCGTCGGTGGGTCGAACAGCTTCGCCGCTCGAGCGGTGGAATGCGCGAGGCTGGCGTCCTGGTGCGGCCGCATCCGCAGAATGCGGAGCAATGGCGCGACGTCGACTTCGGTGCATCAGCCAACGTCGCGGTGTGGCCGCGTTCCGGTGCCGCACCAGCGGATGCGGTCACCCGCAACGAGTACTTCGATTCGATCTACCACAGCGCCGCCGTGGTCGGGATCAACACGACCGCGCAAATCGAGACCGCGATCGTCGGACGTCGCGTCTTTACCATTCTTGCGCCGGAGTTCCGAGACACGCAGGAAGGCACGCTGCACTTCCGTCATCTTCGTGAAGTGAACGGCGGTCTCGTACGTGTGGCGTCCGATCTCGCCGAGCACGTGACACAGCTCGAGCGTGCGCTACACGAACCGGCAGAGAACGATGACCAGTGTCGCCGCTTTGTCGAGGCCTTTGTGCGGCCCTACGGGTTGAAGGCCGCGGCAACGCCACGTCTGGCGGACGCGCTGGAAGCGGTTGTCGGTACACGCGTCGCCGCACCGTCGAATGGTCCGCGATGGGCACCGCTCGTGCGTTGGCCGCTGGCGCGACGCGCCGCCGCCTTGGAGCGCGCCGCATTCACCGATCCGCAATCGTACGCAGCACGACTGTCCAGAACGATGATGCGGCCAAAGATGCGGAATGCGCCGAAAACGGACGCTCCGCGACCGACACACCGTACGGGCGGCGACCTCGTTCGTGAACAACGACTCCAGCGGGCGATGACGGACTTCCAGAAGATGGGAGAAGTCGACCGAAGGCATTTCTTTCATGCCGTCGTGAACGACATGCCGCTCGCGTCGTATATCGAGCTTCACGCGGCCGGCAAGCCGCAGCGGCTTGACTACGAACACGCCGACATCTACCTGCGTGTGACGAACAAGACCGAGATGTTCCGCGTGAAGGCGTGTGCGAAGGAGCCCTTCACGATTGATTGGATCCACAACCGCATCGGCGAAGGCGATGTGATGTTCGACATCGGCGCGAACGTCGGCGCCTATTCGATGGTGGCCGCCAAGAAGCGTGGCGGCGGCGCCCGCGTTTTTGCGTTTGAACCCAGCTACGTCAATGTCGCGACGCTCTCAGCGAACATTGCCTTGAACGATCTGGGCGGGCGGATCACGCCGATACCGGTGGCACTGTCGGCGACAACCGGGGTGAGCGTCCTCAATCTGCGCGACCTCGATTCCGGCAGCGCACGACACGGCCTCGGCGATCAGATGCCGGAGGACGGCCACGTGGCGTTCCGCCAGCCGGTCATGACGTTTCGCCTGGACGATCTGATCGAGCACTTCGATATTCCGATGCCGAACCACATCAAGATGGATGTCGATGGCGGCGAGCTCGACGTTCTTGCCGGCGCGTCACGCACGCTGTCGTGCGCCACGCTGCGGTCGATGCTCGTTGAGGTGGCCGTCGACGCGTCGTCAGAGGTAACACAGGCAATCGAGCGTCACGGCCTTCGCCTCGTATCGAGATTCTTCGTGACGAACCGAGCGGGCAAGCAGTCGGTCTGGTACGGATTGTTCGAGCGAGAGTCGGCCGGCAACGCCGCCAGGTGAGCATTCAGGCCAAAGCCGAGAAAGTCCGGGCCGCATCGGCGGCGTACGACTCGTATCGACGGGCCGCAGCAGAAATTCTTCCGATGACATCCGACGTGTCCGATGGGAATCGCACATCGCTGGAACGTGAACTGCTCGCGGATCTTGAAGAACTGTGGCGCGCTGACGCCGAAACCGTTGCCGACCTTCGGCGCTTCGGAAAGACGATCAGCGGCGTCCGCCGTTCCAACTACAAAGGTGAACGCGCTGAACTGGTCAAGCAACGCCTGGATCGAGATCGTCTCAAGCTCCTGGAACACGTCGACCCCGCGCTCTGGGTGAATGAACCCGAAGTCCTGGGCGGCTTCGGACTGCGCAGTGACAACGTCTTCTACAACGAAGACACGCTGAGGTTCTTTCGTATCGCGTGCCTGCTGAACGATGCGGGCCTGCTTCGCGACTTCCGAGTGCGAACGCCGCGCGCGACGTTATGGGAAATCGGCGGCGGCTGGGGCGGCTTCGCGCACTATTTCAAGACGCTGTTTCCAGACGTCACGTACTTGATCACTGCGCCGCCGACCCTGTTGTTGCTCTCCGCCACGTACGTGATGACGCTGTTTCCCGAGGCACGATTTCGCTTCTTTCAACCGGCGAACCCTGCTGCGTTCTGGCGTGATTGGGACAGCGTTGACTTCGCGTTCGCGCCAGACGTGGAGATGGACCAGCTCCAACCGATGAACGTGGCAGTCACGGTCGATATCGGAATGCTCGAGCGCATGGACGCGGCTCGAGTCGGCGCCTATGTTCAACGCGCGTTCGACCTCGATTGCCGCTATCTGCTGTCGGTGTGTATGGACGACGAGGCGCAGAACGCATCGAGCGTGCGAACCGCCATTGAAGCGCGGTACTGGCTGCACCCGATGGCGACTCGCGCCTATCTCGACCGCCACCTCCTGGTGCGAAGCGGCGCATTTCTGCTGGCGTGGAAACGGCTCCTGGTGTGAACACCTCCCCTCGGGTCGTCCTCGGTCTGCCCGCCTTCGCCCGTCCCGATTCGTTGCCACGGGCGCTCGAGTCGCTCCTGTCTCAGACGTATCAGGATTTCGCGCTGGTGGTCGTCGACGATGCCCCGCATGCGAACGTGGCGGAGATCGTTGAGCGTTATGTGCACGACCACCCCCAGATCAGTTACCTGGCCAACCCGACGCGCCTCGGGATGGTCGGCAACTGGCGGAAGGTGTTCGAACAGGGACGCATCCGATATCCGCAAAGCGACTATTTCGCATGGGTAAGCGATCACGACGTATGGCATGCGCGCTGGCTCGAAACTCTCGTGTCGGTCCTTGATCGCGAACCGGAAGTCGTCGTCGCCTACACCGCAAGCCTGCGCACGACCGCGGACGACGCGTGGCTGGAGAAGAAAGGATTCGACACCGCAGGAATCAGACGTGCCTCGACGCGCATCGCTCGAGCCGCGGAGCAGATGCTGGCCGGCGACATGATCTACGGTCTCATCCGCGCAGACGCGCTCGAAGCCGCTGGCGTCTTCCGTCATGTCGTCACGCCGGACCGGCAGGTGCTGCTGGCGCTATCGCTCTTCGGAGGCGTGCGCTATGTGTCCGAAGTTCTGTGGTACCGCGAAATGGAACGCGACTTCGATCTCGAGCGTCAGCGGAAGGTTTTCTTTCCCGACGGCACGCCGGTCTACGCCTACTTGCCTTCGCACGTGCAGCACTGCGCCTCGTTGCTCTGGGATTTCGGGATTCGCGGAAAGGGGCGGCCGCATTTCGGGCGGTTCGCGGGCGCATCGTACGCCGCCATTCATTTGTGGTTCTCCCTGGCGCGGCAGCTGCCGCGCCTCGGCCGGCAAGCCCGAGCATCATGAAGATTCTGTTCGTCATGCGCCACTCGGGGTACGTGCGCAACTTCGAGTCCACCGTGCGGATGCTGTGCGAACGCGGGCACACGGTCGACCTTGCCTTCCAGATCGCGGGGACTCACTGGCTGCTCGATCCGTCGGATATGACCACGCAACTGGCGGACAGGTACCCGCGGTTCTCGCGCAGCACCATCCCCGTTCGCGACGACTCGTGGGGTTATGCCGCCCGCGAACTGCGCCTCGGGCTGGACTATCTTCGCTACCTCGGTCCCGCCTATCGGAATGCCCCGAAACTGCGCGCACGTGCGGAACGCGAGGTGCCCGACTATCTGCTCGAGCCAACACGGCGCGGCCCGGGCAGGACGAAGGCCGGTCGTGCACTTCTGGGTGGCACGCTGCGAACCCTGCTGCGAGCCATTCCGACCGATGTACGAATCGATGCATTCCTCGAAGTGCATCGTCCCGACGTCGTCGCACTCACGCCGCTCATCGAGCCTGGCGCGCCGCAGGCCGAGTACGTGCGGAGCGCACGCGCGCTCGGGATTCCCACCGCCCTGTGCGTCGCCAGCTGGGACAATCTCACGAACAAAGGACTCATCCACGGTCCGGTCGATCTCGTGACCGTGTGGAACGCCATGATGAAGGAGGAGGCGATCACCCTTCACGGCGTTTCCGAGGAGAAGGTCGTCGTCACGGGTGCACAGCCGTTCGACCACTGGTTTGGGTGGCAGCCAACTGTCGCGCGGGAAGCGTTCTGCCGTCAGGTTGGTCTGCCGGCGGATCGTCCCTACATCTTGTATGTCTGCTCGTCGCGCTTCATCGCGCCTGAGGAAGTGCCGTTCGTCCGTTCGTGGCTGCAGCACCTCCGACAATCGGGCCTATGCGCGGGCGTGCTGGTTCGTCCACATCCGCAGAACGCGGAGCAATGGCGGCATGCCGACTTGAGCGAGTACGGTCCCGCCGTCGTCTGGCCGCCGGCAGGTGCAACGCCCAGCGATGGCGAGAGCAGAGCCGAGTATTTCAACTCGATCGTTCATAGCGCCGCGGTCATCGGGATCAATACGACGGCGGAGATCGAAAGCGCGATTGTCGGCCGCAGCGTCTTGACGATTCTCGCGCCGGAGTTCCAGGCCACACAGGAAGGGACGCTCCACTTCGAGCATCTCCGCAGCGCGAACGGCGGTCTCGTCCGCGTCGCCCGCACGTTGAGTGAGCACGTCGAACAATTGAACGAAACCCTTCGCAATCCGCAGGGTGACGATGTGCGCCGCCGTCGATTCGTCGAGGCGTTTGTCCGCCCGTACGGGATCGACGCGGCTGCCACACCGAGAGTGGTCGACGCGCTCGAGCGACTGGCAGAGCAAGGGCGGAAGCCGGTGGAGCGTTTGCCGTGGTGGGCGCCGGTCGTGCGCGCCCCGCTGACGCGCCGCGGCAACCACCTTCGCTGGGAAGCGCTGCTCGAAGCGGAGAGGAAGGCGCTGCGGGCACGGCGAAAGAGGTCGCGCGCGACCGCTGGCGGCCGGGTCACGAAATGACGCGCGCGAAACCACGCACCGTCTTCGGCATGCCTGCCTACAACCGGCCCGATGCGCTTCCGCGGGTCATCGAATCGCTGCTGTCCCAGACACGCCAGGACTTTGCGATTGTCATCGTCGACGATTCGCCGTCAGACAGGGTGCGGGAGATCGTCGACTCCTATGCCGGATACGGTCCGCCGATTAGCTACGAGCCCAATCCGGTTCGTCTCGGCATGATCGGGAACTGGCGCAAAGCCTTCGAACGAAGCCGTGAACTCTATCCCGCCAGCGAATATTTCGCCTGGGTCAGCGACCATGACATCTGGCACCCGCGCTGGCTCGAAGTGCTCGTCGATGTGCTCGACCGCCAACCGAAGACCGTTCTCGCCTATCCGTTGATGCAGCGGGTGTTTCCCACGCACCGGTTCACGGTTCGTCGGCGGTTCGATACCACGGGTGTGAAGAATCCCGTTGCGCGGCTGCGGTCGGCCATCCGGAACATGACGTCGGGCAACTGCGTGTACGGACTGATCCGGTCGCGTGCACTCGAACAGGCCGGCGTCTTCACCGCGGTGCTCGCACCCGATCGGCATGTCCTGATGCAACTGCTGCTGCTCGGCGAGTTCAGCCATGTCCCGCAGGTGCTGTGGTACCGCGAAGTGGCGGGCGTGTTCAGCTACCGTCGCCAGCGGCGGATGTTCTTTCCCACGCGTATTCCGATCCACACGTATCTGCCGATGACGGTCCAGCACTTCGGCGTGACGCTGTGGAGTTTTGGCGTGTGTGGACGCGGGCGGCCGTCGTTCGGCCGACTATCGGGGATGAAGTACGCGTTCGCGTATCTGTGGTACGCAAACAAGCGCGAATTGTTGCGGGACGATGCCCGCTGGCGGGTAGCACTGCAGCGAAGCGCGATCGGAAAGCGTCTGTTGCAAGCCAGTTCGTAGACGCGAGACGGACGGAGAAGATGAATTCAGAGTCGGTGCCTCCCAAGAAGACGCAGGAAGACAAACGACCACGCGATCCCGAACGCTGGATCAGGCGGCCCATCGAGAAATATCGGAAGCGGAAAATCGCGCCGCCGCTTCAGCCGGGCGCTGCGTTTTTCGCGCTCGCGGACGAAGTGGTCGCCCACAAGCGAACGCTGCTCGGATACGACCGCCTGTACGTGTTGTGGCAGACCATTCGAAACGTCGTGGACGCACCCGGCGACGTGGCTGAAATCGGCTCCTATCGCGGTGGTTCAGCGCACTTCATCGCGAAGAGCTTCATCACGTTCACGGGACACGAAGTGCCGATCCATATCTTCGACACCTTCGAAGGTCATCCCGCGGGTGCGATTACACCGAACGACGAGCATCACACCGCCGGACAGTTCGGCGGAACGGACTTTGACAAAGTACGCGGGCTGCTGGCGCCGTTCACGCAGCTCACGATCCATAAGGGCGATGTCTCCGCGTCGCTGCCGCATCTCGCCGAGAGCACGTATCGCCTCGTGCACATCGACACGGATCTGTACCAGCCGACGGTCGTTTGCCTCGACTACTTCGGTGATCGCATGTGCCGCGGCGGCGTCATCGTGGTCGACGATTACGGCGCACCAAAGTGCGCGGGAGTCGCAACGGCGGTCGGCGAATATCTCGCGCAGACCGACGACTTTCACGTCTGGGACATGCGCACCGATCAGCTCGTCCTCGTTAGGCGCTGATGAAGATTCTGTTCTGCCTGCGCAGCACAGTGTACGCGCGCAACTTTGAATCGACCCTGCGCATGCTGGCCGAGCGCGGCCACGACGTACACCTCGTCGCCGATCGTCACTGGGCGGACTCGGATGACCTGGTTCGACGGCTGTGCAGTGCCTATCCTTCGATCCGCTACTCGGAACCTCCGATTGTGCCGTTCAACGCGTGGTCGTTCTTCGGTTCCGAGTTGCGCGCGGGAATCGACTACCTCCGCTATCTCGGTCCCGAATTCGAGGGTGCTGCGAAGCTACGGGTGCGCGCCGAGCGGAATGCGCCGCCGTTCGTGCTGTCGATAAAGGAACGGCGGGGCATGAACACCCCCTGGGGACGACGACTGCTCGGCGGAATGCTTGCGACGCTCGACCGGGCGGTTCCGCATCATCCTGATATCGAGAAGTTCGTACGCGCCTGCGCACCAGACCTTGTACTGGTGACCCCGCTTGTCGAGCCCGGCTCACCCCAGTCGGAGTATGTGCGCGCCGCGCGCGCAGTCGGGATCCGGACCGGGCTCTGCGTCTACAGTTGGGACAATCTGACGAATAAAGGCCTCATCCACGAACCGCTCGACGTGGTCACGGTGTGGAACGACGCGATGAAGCAAGAGGCCATCGCGCTGCACGGCGTATCGCCGGAACGCGTCGAGGTCACCGGCGCCGCGGCGTACGACCACTGGTTCGAGTGGCCGCCGCGTGAATCGAGGCTCGACTTCTGTTCACGGGTCGGGTTGCCGGCCGATCGGCCCTACATCCTGTATGTATGTTCCTCGCGATTCATCGCGCCGCAGGAGGTCGATTTCATTCGGCGCTGGGTCACCGAGCTGCGCGCCTCGTCTGAAACGCTGCGCCATATCGGCGTTCTGGTGCGGCCGCACCCTCAGCACTTCAAGCCTTGGAAGACGGGTCCGCTCTCGGACCTCGAAGGTGTCACCGTCTGGCCGCGCGAAGGCGCAAATCCGCTCGACGAAGCGTCACGCGCGGAGTACCACGACTCGATCTACCACAGCGCGGCGGTCGTTGGTGTGAACACCAGCGCGCTGATTGAAAGCGCGATCGTGGGACGAGCCGTGTACACCGTGCTCGCTCCGGAGTTCCGCGATACGCAGGAGGGCACGCTTCATTTTCATCACCTGGTCCACGTCAACGGCGGTGTCCTCAATGTCGCGCACACGATGCAGGAACACGCGACGCAGCTCGAAGCCGCCATCTGTGGATCCGGCGATGACGGACGCTGCCGCCGCTTCGTCGAGGCGTTCGTCCGTCCGTACGGCATCCATGTTCCGGCGACACCTCGGCTTGTCGCCGCCATCGAACGGACGGGCGCGCTCGGCGCACAGCGACCGGATCGCGGGCCGTGGTACGGGCGGCTGCTGCGGGCGCCGTTTGCAAGAACGGCGGCGAACTTGGCCCGTACCGATGCGGCCAGGGCCGAAAAAACCGCCCGCCGAAAAGCGATCAAACTGCGTCGGGAGGCCGCGCGCGTCGCACAACGCGAAGAGACGATCGCGACAAGGCATCGGGCCGAGGCGCAACGCGCTGACGGCGACTCGGCGTCGCATTCGGCACACGCGCACTATCTGAACGTGCGCGATTGGCTGCGATCGTTTCCCTCATCCGACGGCCAATCGTTGAGCCATGCGGAGCGGCACATGATCTCGCAGCTTGCGCCCCTCTGGGACGCAGCGCCAGAAACTATTGCGACGCTGCGGCAATGGTGTGGACCGATCACGGGCGTCCAGCCGGCGGATTACATCGAGACCTCGCCTGACTCCGAGCTGTTCACACGGCTGAAGCGCGACGTGTCGTTCCTTCGCCGACAGGGCGGCGACGAGCTGTTCGTCCAGGAATCGCCGTTGCTTGGCGGATTTGGCTTCAAGCGGCAGCACGGGCTGTACAACGAAGACACGATCCGGTATTTCAAGGCGCTGACTGCACTGCGGGACGGCGCTGTGCTCGACCAATTCCGCAACGACGGGCAACGGCGTCTCGTCTGGGAAATCGGCGGCGGCTGGGGCGGCTTCGCGTTCCAGTTCAAGACGCTGCGCCGCAACGTCACGTATTTGATCACGGGGATTCCGGAGACACTGCTGGTGTCCGCGGTCTACTTAAGGACCGCGTTTCCCGATGCGCGATTCAGCCTGTATCGCGACTGCACGGACCGCGACCCGTGGGCGGATTGGCAACAGATCGATTTCATTCTGGCGCCCGAATCCGAGCTGCGGGGACTCAAACCGCCGCGCGTCGATCTGGTTGTCGATCTGATGTCGTTGCGCCGAATGGGCGGCAGCCGTGCGAACTTTCATGTGCAGCGCGCCTTTGCGTTCGAGGCCCCCTATTTCTATTCCCTCGAGCCGGGGCCGATCTTCCCCCTCGAACCACCGCCGGTCTGGCGGGAAATCGAAACGTTGTACTGGCCGCACCCGATTCCGCCACGCCTCGATGCGTCCGTCTTCGCCGTCAGCGCAGACCAGGCGCCGCAAGTTGAGGACTACGCGCATCTGATCGGCTGGCGACGCATCCGTCCGCTGGCGACGATCGAGACGCCCACCTTCGCAGCCGTCGAATGAAGATCCTGTTTCTCGTCGGCGCGACGAGCCGCATCCGAAACTTCGACCACACGATCCTCGAGCTGGCCGACCATGGGCATGTGCTGCAGCTTGCGGGCCGGCTGCGCAAGGGCACTTTCGAGCTGCCAGCCAGCGTGCGGCATGAACGGGTCAGCGGGCGCGTGAACCCGACGCGGCGATCGGACGACTGGAACGAGTTCGTCGATCTGCTTCGGGGCGCGCGCGACTACATCCGCTATTTCGATCCCCGATACGCCCAGGCGACACGACTGGTACGCCGGGCGTACGACATCGCGCCAACCGAGTTCGTCCTCTTCTGTGAGCGTCATCCGTGGGTGAAACGTCACTGGAAGCTGGCGGCGCGCGCGCTGGCGCTGTGCGAGGACCTCATTCCCGCCGACCCGGACTTCGAGGCCTTTCTGCGTGCTGAGGCCCCCGACATCCTGCTCGTGACGCCGCTCGTCACGTTCGAGTCGTACCAGACCGATTATGTGAAGGCGGCACATCGCCTCGGCATTCCCGTCGTGTTCATACCATTCAGTTGGGACAACCTGACAAATAAGGGACTGATGCGCGTGCAGCCAGACCGCGTCATCGTCTGGAACGACATCCAGCGGCGCGAGGCGATCGAGCTGCATGGCTGCCGGCCCGACGCGGTTGTGATTACCGGGGCGGCGCGGTTTGACGACTTCTTTGCGAGACAGCCGTCCATGTCCCGCGCCGAGTTCCTCGGCGCGTACGGCCTCGATCCCACCCGACCCATGGTGCTGTACCTCGGCTCATCGCAGCTCACGGGACCGAACGAAATGGAGCTGATTCGCCAGTGGGCCGACTCGTTCCGCGCCTCGGACGATCAGACGGTTCGCGAGTGCAGCCTCCTGGTGCGCCCACACCCGGCGTTGCGAGCCTCGTGGACGTCGGTGGACATGTCGGATGTCGGCAACATCGCTGTCTCGCTGGAGGCGAGCCGCGGCGCGGATCAAGAGCTGTTCGACTCGCTCTATCACGCGCATGCCGCGGTCGGTCTCAACACGAGCGCCATGCTCGAAGCGGCCATCGTGGGCCGACCGGTGCACACGCTGTTGATTCCAGGCTTCGACGAGGGTCAGGTAGGCACCATCCACTTCCAGTACCTCGTGGAGGCGTACGGCGGACTCGCCACGATCGCGCGCGACTTTGGTGAACACCACCGCCAGCTCGCGCCGATTCTCCGGCAGGCTCCTTCCCCGTCAAGTCGAAGCCACGCGTTCGCACGGCAGTTTCTGCGTCCGCTCGGCGTCGACCGGCCGGTCGCGCCGATCCTGACGGCGGAAATCGAGCGCTCAGCGGCGGAGATTGTCAAACGTCCGCGCCCGGATGACGCCGCGTGGAAGGCACCGCTTCGGCGGGCGCTGCTGCGCCGGCTCCAGCGCGGACGCGCGAAGCAGCGGACGCCGGTGGACGCAACAATCATCGGGTCGTCGATGTCGCTCCGCGTTGTCAGAACTGCTCTCGAGGAGATTCAGAGCGGAACGGCGCCGGTTTTTGTGGGTCCATGGAACGATTCGACCGAGAACGAGCTTCTGTACTGGATTCCGTTCGTACGCTGGGCCTCGGCGGCGTACGGCATCCCGCCCGAGCGTCTCATCGTGATCGCCAACGGCAGCCCGATCGGATGGTATTCGTCAATTGCGCAGCGCTCGATCGACTCCAGGTCGCTATTTTCTGCGACCGAACTCGATTACTGGACGCGGCGAACGGTGCCGCAGCGGGAACAGGATTACAAGCAGGCGGTCATGTCACCGTTCGACGCCGAGATCGTCGAGCGGGCGGCACGCGCCTTCGAGTTGTCGGATTACCAGGTGCTGCATCCGTCAATGCTGTTCCGCGTACGCTCGCGTCTGCAGAAAGATAGGGCGCTCGAGCGGATGCAGGATGTCCTGCGGCACGAGCGGTTCGATATGTCGAGGGACAACGGACTGCGAGGGCTGCCAGCGTCGTATGTCGCGATGAGCGTCGCGTTCACCGACGCGCTGCCCAATACGAACGAAAACTGCCAGTTCCTGACGACGCTCGTCGATCATGTCTCCAGCGACTCTGACATCGTCCTGGTCGATTCCCCGCCTCCCGCCGAAATCGCGATTCCACGATCGGATCGTGTTCACCGGTTGGAGACGATTCATCCGAACGTCGACACCGCGATTCAGACACAGGTCGTGGCGCGCGCGAGGGCATTCGTTGGCAGTCATGGCGGCCTAGCGGTCGCCGCCGCATTTTGTGGAACGCCTGCCTTGACGTATCACAGCGACCGTATCCCCGTCGATCAGATGGAGCAGCTCGAGGCAGCGGCGCGGGCCGGTTGGGGACGCGTGACGCTGGAGCGGACGCACCGCTTCAAGCGGGTCCACGTCCCGCGGGAGGCACACGCCGCGCCGCGAGGACGCTAGTCGAAAACACGATCAATGCGGATACTGTTCGCGATCACGCACCTCGGGTTTCTGAGAAACTTCGAATCGACGCTCGCCCTGCTCGCCGAGCGCGGACACACGGTTCACCTCGTCACCGACCGCGGCTCGCAAGGCGGTGTGGTAGACGGGATGCCAATCATCGAACGCCTGCAGGCCGCACTCCCCCACGCGTTCACCGTCGAAACGATTCGCGCGTCGAAGAACGACCGCTGGCACCGTGTCTCAACCGGTGTCCGCGAAGGGCTGAATTATCTGCGGTATCTCTCGCCGGCGTTCGCGGACGCGCCCAAGCTGCGCGACCGCGGACGGCAACAGGCGCCCGCGCCGCTGGTGTGGCTAAGCGACCTGCCCGGCGTGCGATCGCGTACGGGAATCAACGCGCTCAGTCATGTGCTCCGACGCGTCGAGCGCGCGATTCCGTACCGGCGCGAAGTGGATGCGGCCTTCGATCGTCTCAAGCCTGACGTTCTCCTGGTGACGCCGCTGCTGTACTTCGGGTCGCGCCAGGTGGACTACGTACGGGCGGCACGCGCGCGCGGCATTCCAAGCGTGCTGGCTGTCGGCAGCTGGGATCACCTGACTACGAAAGGAATCATTCACGAGCTGCCGGACCGAATCGTTGTGTGGAATGAGCTGCAACGAACTGAAGCCGTAGAGCTGCACGGCGCCCGTCCGGAACAGGTCACGGTGACCGGTGCCCAGGCGTACGACCACTGGTTCACGACGCGGCCGAGCACGGCACGCGAAGCTTTTTGCGCCCATGTCGGACTGCCGCCTCAACGTCCCTACCTGTTATATCTGTGCTCGTCACCGTTCATCGCCCCGCGCGAAGTTGACGTCGTGAAGCGGTGGATCGCTGCGATTCGTGGCAGCCGATGCGAGCGGCTCCGCACCCTCGGCATTCTCGTGCGACCGCACCCACAGAACGCGGCGCAATGGGCAGACGTGGATGTGTCGGAGTTCGGCGGCGCGGTCATTTATCCGCGAGCGGGCGCGAATCCGATCGGGCTGGATGCGCGCAGTGAGTACTACGACTCGATGCATCACTCCCACGCCGTCGTCGGCGTCAACACCAGCGCGCTGATTGAATCGGGGATCATCGGACGGTTGGTGTATTCGTTCCGGGTGCCGGAGCTCGCCGGAACTCAGGAAGGAACGCTGCACTTCCGCCATCTCAAGCGCGAAGGATTGCTGCAACTGGCGGACACACTCGACGCACACCTCGCGCAGCTCGAACGGTCGTTCCACTCGACGGAAGCGGACCAGCGGCGCGTGCGCGCGTTCACGCAACTGTTCGTACGGCCGTACGGATTCAACGAGGCCGCGACTCCGCGTGTCGTGCGCGCCATCGAAGAAGAGGCGCAGCAGCCACGATGAAAATCCTCTTCCTGATGGACTCGCCGGAGTACCTCCGCTTCTATGACTCCGCCATCGAGGAACTGGCGCGGCGCGGGCACGAGGTCGCCATTGCGGTCAACAACCAGCGCGACAAGAAACCCGTCGGTATCGAAGGGCTGCGCGCCTACGCAGATCGTGTGCGCGTACTCGGCGTGGTGCCGGAGTCGGTCGGCGTGTGGAGTCACGTGGCCTACAGGCTGCGCGGAACGATGGACTTCGTGCGGTTTTTGCACCCCACATTTCGCGAGGCACCCGCGCTGCGCGCACGCATTAAGCGGAAGGTCCTTCCACGCGCTTACTACTGGCTTGATGCGATCCCACAGCTGAGCGCTGGAACAGTCCGGCGGATCGAGCGGATGCTGATGGCGGCCGAGCGGGCCCTCCCGGTCCAGTCGTCCATCGTCGACTTCCTTCGAGCGAATGGGCCCGACATATTGCTTGTCTCTCCGCTCGTCGCCGCCGCATCCGATCAGGTCGATTGGGTGAAGGCGGCGCGCGTGTGTGGGATCCGGACCGGCGTCTGCATCGCAAGCTGGGACAATCTGACCAACAAGGGGCTGTTGCGTGTCGAGCCGGATCTGGTCATTGTCTGGAACGAAGCACAGCGGCGCGAGGCGCACGAGTACCACTACTTGCCGATTGACCGCGTCGCGGCGACTGGCGCACAGCTGTTCGACAAGTGGTTCGAAAGGCGACCGACGCGTGAGCGGGACGCGTTCTGCCGCGCGTCCGGGCTGCCCGACAGCGGACCATTCATGCTGTTCACGGGGTCATCGAGCTTTATTTCCGAGTCGGGCGCCGAGGTGGCGTTCGTGCGGAGGTGGATAGACGCGCTCCGAGCAAGCCCGCACCCCGAGCTTCGTGAGATCAATGTGCTCGTGCGGCCGCATCCGTACAACTTTCACCGTTGGGCCGACGATCCGGTCGCGGACCTGCCGCGTGTGACCGTGTACCCGCGCCGTCCATACAATCCGGTTGAGCAGTCCAGCCGCGAGGATTTCTTCGATTCGCTCTACCACTGCGCTGTCGTTGTCGGCATCAACACCAGCGCGATGGTCGAGGCGGCGATTATCGGGCGCCCAGTCTGCTCGATGCTCGCGGCGGAATTCGCGAAGACGCAGGAGGGGACGATCCACTTTCACCACCTGCTGCCGGAGCATGGCGGCTTTCTGCGTGTCGCCTCGACCCTCGAACAGCATGTCGAGCAACTTGGCCACTGCCTCCGCAATCCGGCTGTTACCCGCGCGGAGACAGAGCGGTTCGTGGCGTCGTTCATTCGGCCACATGGGCGCGACCGCGCCGCCACGCCTGTCTTCGCGGACGTCGTGGAGCGGCTCGGGACAATGCCGCTGCAGCCCGCGACATCGCCGCTACTGGCGCCGGTGCTGCGCCTACTGACCCTCATTGCGGCGCTGCCCGCCTTCGCGGTGGACCAACTCCGTCCACAAGCGCTTGCGCGACTCCGGAAGCGCATCAACTCCGCGCCTCGGCGCACGACGAAACGGTTGAAGAAAGCCGGCGCCCGGTTGAAGCGCCTCATTCCCTGACGTGACGAGCACCGCGGTCGAAACGAGAGCGGGTCGGCACCCGCTGCTGCTCCTCCGGCCCGACTTCTCACAGCCTGCACGTTGCAGCGTCGATTTGGTGACCGCGGCGGCCCGCGCGCGCGAAACCGGCGGCGCCATATGCCTGCTCCTCGATGGGCCGTCGATGCCCTGGTCGGTTGCGGGCGTCCCAGTCGTCACTGCACGAGGCGTGCAACGCCTCTGGCTGTCCGCGGTGTGGCGGACTGCATTGGCCGCGCGGGACCTACGCGCGTGGTGGCGCGATGTGGCGGCGTCGGTCGCATACGAATGGCGGCGAGAGCTCCGCCGTCATATCGGCGACGATCGGCTGCCATTCGAACTGCGCCAGCGGCTGCGCAGCATGGCTGAGTTGAGCAAGCGAAGGGTTTCAGCTGAGACGAACGCATTCCCTCGGCGAATGTTGCGCGCGCCGTCAACGGTGTCGCTGTCGCCGGATTTTATTGAGCAGACGCGGCGACAACTAACCGCACACGGGATCACGGATGGGAAGCCGCTCGTCACGTTCGAATCCCGAACCCGTCCTGATATCGCCAGGGCGGTCCTGGAGTTTCTGGTGCGCGAGGGCTATGCGGTCGCGCGGATTGGCGACCCTGATGACGGCTTCTATTCGTACGACGGTGTGACCGACCTGACGAGGCTCGCCCCTCGCCCGCCGTCGCTCGAACTGTTTCTCGTGTCGGCATCCGCATTCATCGTCTGCGAGTCAATCGACCTGCAGCAGCTCGCGTATTTGACGAACATACCGTCGTTGATGATCAACGCCAGGGATCCGTTCGTGGCCTATCCGGTTCGAGCAAACGGCCTCATGACGCTCAGCACCGCGGTTGATCTCGACACGGCGCAGGCGATCACGATCACCGACATGCTCACCCAGCCGTATTTCAGGGACCTCCACAAACAGCAGGTCCGAGGACGGAGGAGAGGCAGCCACGGATATCGCGACAACACGACCGAGGAGTTGATTGACGCCATCACTGAGATGAGGGCTGGCATTGCCGCCGGATGGACGACGGAAAGCGAGAGCCAGAGCCGATTCCGTACGCGCGTTGTCGAGGCAGGCGCCGCCCTGGCGGCCGTCTCCGCGCACGTTGCCGAGTGGGGACCAGACGATGGCTTCATTGGTGACGGACGGTTGGTCCGGTTTCAGGCCGACAGGGTGTCATGAGCAGGATCCTGTTCGTCATGCTCCACCCTGGATTCATTCGGTACTACGAGGATGCGATCCACCTGCTTGCCGCCTCCGGCCACGAGGTCAATCTGGCGTTCGAGATCAGCCGAGACAAGCTCGGCGAAGACATGACTGCCCAGCGGCTCGCCGCCAGCTCGCCGAACATCCACTGCGAACCGGCGCCGGAACGTACCGAAAGCGTCCGGGACTTCATCATACGAAGCGACCGGACCGCCACGCGCGCGGGCGACCAGAGACGTCAGCGTTCCGACCATGAGGCTTGGGAGAGCCTCGCGACAACCGTCAGATTGATCGAGGACTATCTGCGGTTCTTCGAGCCGGAGTTCCGCGATGCGTCGACGCTGCGAGGGCGCGTCGAAAAGCGGCTGCCGCGCGTCTACACGCAGGTGTTAGGCGTGGCGGGCCGTCCTCAAGCCACCCGGCGGATCATCCGTGCCGCGCTGCGGGGCGTCGAGGCCATCATTCCAACGGCTGACGGCATCGACAACTTCCTCCGCGAGCGCAACCCGGATCTGCTTCTGGTCACGCCTCTCATCGAGCTGGGATCGCAGCAGGTCGACTACATCAAGTCGGCCCGCAAGCTGGGTATTCGGTCCGCGCTGTGCGTCGCAAGCTGGGACAATCTCACGAGCAAAGGACTCATTCGCGTGCTGCCTGACCATGTGCTCGTCTGGAACGAAGCGCAGGCTCAGGAAGCGACGACGCTGCACGGCGTGCCGCCGGATTGCATCACGGTGACGGGCGCCCAGACCTTCGACCGCTGGTTCGCGATGCGGCCGAGCCGTTCGCGCGAGGATTTCTGTCGCACGGTCGGTTTGGATCCCGGCCGGCCGTTCCTGCTCTACACAGGATCATCCGTGTTCATCGCCCCGGATGAAGTTCCATTTGCGGAACGCTGGCTCACCGCGCTGCGCCACTCCGGTATTCCGCGCGTCTCTGAAGTTGGCGCCCTGATCCGGCCGCATCCTGCGAATTCGCGCCAGTGGTACGCGTTCGACTCGGCCGCGTTTGCAAATGCCGCCGTCTGGCCGCCGGTTGGCACCGATCCGAACAGCCACGGGTTCAAGGAAGACTTCTTCGACTCAGTCTATTACAGCGCGGGCGTGGTCGGGATCAACACCAGCGCGCAAATCGAAGCCAGCATCCTCGGGCGGCCAATCTTCACGGTTCGTTCACCGGAATTCGCCCACGGCCAGGAAGGCACGCTGCACTTCCGGTACCTCGCGGGCGATGGCGGAGTCGTCCGGGCGGCCACCTCACTTGCGGAGCACGTGCAGCACCTCGCTTCCGAGCTCGAAGGAGATGCCGCCGGAAACGAACGCAATCGCGAGTTCGTCCGTCGATTTGTTCGTCCGCACGGCCTTGACCGTCCGGCGACGCCGATTTTCGCCCGAGCAGTTGATGCCCTTCGGCAGCTGGCGCCTCCTGCTGCGCGGCCGGATTCCTTGTGGGTCCGTACGGCCAGGATGCCCGGGCGGTCGCTCGCGGCGGCGGCGCTCGCGCTCGCCGAAGGCCGACCGGTATGGGTTTATGTCATGCGTCAGCCGATGACGCTCGCCATTCACACCGTCGCGCTCGGGTACCGCCTGACCGACCAGTGGCAGGCGCACGGTCGGCCGGTCATCAAACGGATGCGTCGCGTGGCGTGGCGTTGGTGGTACGAATCATCTCAGTGGCTGGGCCACCGATGGCATCGCTCGAAGAAGAAGCTCCTGCGCATGACGCGCGGCGCGCGCGGAACCGCCCGGCGCTTCGTCGGCCTACGCTGATCTAGCGCCCCACGAGGCGAAGCGTCCCCTTGGCGTCGAACTCCACAATCCCCTCCGCCACGCCGCGCTCGAGCACGCGCGGCCATTCCTCCGCAAAGCGTCCCCGCAGCTCCGTCCGGAGCGCGAGAATAGCGCGATCGCGGGCGCGCTGATACAGCGAGCGCCGGCGCTCGCGTTCCTCGTCTGTCATCGGCACAAACCGAGTCGGCGTCAGCCGCGCCAGCGAAATGTGATTGAGATTGCGGCGACGGTGGAACACTACGTCAAACCCGTTGGCCGCAAGCCCCCGCACAAACGAGGGCATGTCGAACGCCTGCATGTGCAGCGGATTGAGTGTGGCGAACATCGACTGATTGCCAAGCAGGTATTC